>Ga0126378_10001292_pt1 | contig 18648 bp, 14 predicted proteins | sample PanSoiMetPlot_23_FD_92587 | JGI IMG/M metagenome (GOLD analysis project Ga0126378, IMG submission 92587) | Tropical forest soil microbial communities from Panama - MetaG Plot_23 | ecosystem: Environmental > Terrestrial > Soil > Tropical forest > Bulk soil | place: Panama | collected 2016-02-17
GCGCCGGGCTGGACGCGGACGATCAGATCATCGCCTGGGAATATAAGGGCATTACTCTCAACAAGGGGAATCGCCCGACCGCCACCATGCCGGGCAACATTGTCACCGGCGCGCTGCTGGGTTTTCCCACGCCCCCGCTCGTTCCCGGTCCGGGCACTCCGCCTAACAGTTACAGCAACAATGGAAACGCCGACTCGTCCTACGGCGCCGGCTGCGTTAACGGAGAATGCGGAGGCACGGGGACGATCGCCAGCGAGAGGATCTTGAGCAGTGCCATCGAATCGCCGTTCTTCACGGGCCCGTTGCGATCTCCCGGTCGATTGCAGAACACGTTTGCGAACGAGAGCTTCATCGACGAGATTGCCGCGGCGGTGGGGGCAGATCCAATCCAATATCGGCTGCGGCATCTTCAGGATCCACGCTTGATCGACGTTTTGAACGACGTGGCGACAGCCTCGGGCTGGGAGGCCCGTTCGTCGCCCAACCTGCAAAACGGAAGTGGCGTGGCCACAGGTCGGGGCGTCGCCTGCGTCCTCTACGAGGGCAACAACGGGTACGCCGCTATGGTGGCCGAAGTCGAGGTGGATCTGTCCAGTGGAAGCGTGACCGTCACGCGAATGGTGATCAGTCAGGACTCGGGTCCGGTTTCGAACCCGGATGGACTGCGAAACCAGATGGAGGGCGGCGCTCTTCAGGGAATGAGCCGTTGCCTTCGCGAGGAGGTAACGTGGGACGATCAAAAGGTGACCTCGATCGATTGGCGAACGTACGGCCAGCCCGGTGTGTTTCACTTCGGGGAGCGGTTGCCGGTCGTCGAAACGGTGCTCCGTAACCGCTTGGACGTGCAGCAGATGGGCGCCGGCGAGGTCTCCATCACCGTGGCAGCGGCGGCGATCGCCAATGCGATCTTCGATGCCACGGGTGCTCGGGTACGACAGATCCCCTTCACACCGGCGGGCGTCCTGGAGGCGATCGGGCGCAAGTAGCCGGCTGCATTCCCTCGGGGGAGCAGGCGACGTTTATGTTCAGCCGCGGCTATCGGCCGTAGGCGCGCGTCTCGAGCCCATGCCGAAAAGCGATACTGATCCTCGGCCCGGCATGCGCTGTCCGGGGAACGGTGTGCTCCCATCTTCGTTGGGCCTTGCCACCAGTGACGAAGAGATCTCCGCGCCCCAGCCAAAACGCCGTCGATCGTCCTCCGCCCTTCGGACGCATGAGAAGGCGGCGCCGTTCACCGATCGAGATGAGCGCCACCACGGGCTCGGCGATCTCCTTGCGAATCTTGTCTCCGTGCCAAGCGACCGCGTCCTGGCCATCGCGATACAAGTTGAAGCCGACCGAGTCGAACGACACGCGATACCTCGAACCCAAGGCGAGGCGGATCTCCTCGAGCAGAACGGGCTGTAGTGGCGCTCCGGAACCGAGGTGCCAGTGCGCGGTAAGCCGTGGCTCGAGAACCATCTTCTCGTACATCCATCGGCTCCTCTGAGCCCAGTTGTGCGCCTTGAAAACCTGCTCGAAGAAAAGGTCCGAGCCGCCCAGCCACTCGGGCGCATACTCAATCCATGACTCAGGATCGAGTTCGATTCTCTGCAAGCTCGCAAACGACGCATCAAACGACGGTTGCGTCGATTGGAAGAGGCTCCCTTGGATGGCGTGGGGTGGCGAGCTCAAGACGTCTACTTTTAACAGCCATGCCGGTAATCTGCGTCGATACCCCGCCAAAGGTGCGGTAAGGCCCACCACGGTTGTTCGTGAGATCGAGGTCACTTGCCAAACAAGCGATAGTACGCACCTGGACGACGCCAACGGATGAGTGACTTCATGCCCGGCGGCATCCCCACTCGCGCGCGAAAACTCACCACCGAAAACCCCATTCCTTCTTTGAACCTGCTGAGCGGGACGTCGCCCGGTGTGTCGGGGCCGTAACACACTTCCCGGATACGCTCGGAGCGCCTGCATGTTTGCATGAATTCGAAGACCAACCCGGTGCCAATGTTGGTGGGAAGCGCTTCCGTGGCGAGGATGACGCTATTGATGTAGGCGGTGCCGTCGACGGCATGAGCGGTCAAGTACCCCCCGACCTTTCTGCCGATGCGGCCGGCGAGGACAATGCCGAGATCTGGGCGCACCTCTTTTTCAATATGCACCGCAAATTCGTCGCGGCGAAGGAGGGCGTGACTTACTGCCCATTCTCCCCCGGTCCGCTTCAACGCCGAGACGTAGGCGCTATAAGCATCACCCTCCTCCAAGAACCGCGGGTCGAGGACTTCGACGATTTCGACGCGGCGTTGGCAAACGCGCAAGCTGTTCCGCCGCTTCGAGGGAAGCGAAGCCATGTCATAGCCAGGCAAGTTATTGGCCATTCGCACGCGATAGGCAGCGTTCGCTGCGGCGCCATCTTCTTCGCGCAGTACCGCTCGATAGCCCCAACAAAGGGAAGTAGGTCGGGTGGCCTCGTCGGCCCTCAGTCGGGCCAGCTCATGGATGGGTTGATAAAACCCCCACTTCACCATTTCCCAGAAGTGACCCTGGTGCCGAACCAGCCGGGCGCCCCGCTCGCGTCGCCACTTGGCCATCTCCTCCCCGGTGAGGGACCTCAGCTGGGTGGCAGAGGGATCTCTCGTTGCGATAGCCATCGTCCAGTTCGCAAGGCCAATCTGCCGCGAGCCACGAGCTTGCGCCAATCTGACGCCGCCGCAAAGATCACGAGGCGAAACAGTCCCTATGCCTTCAGAGCGTTTCTGGTCGAGAAAGCCAGAAGCCGGCGGCTGCAGGCATCCACCTCTAGGTGAAAATACTCCAGGCGCTCGCCAGTTCTCCTCCGGGAGGGGTTGTCACCTACGGCCTAAGCTGCACGTCGTCGGGTTAGACGGCCTGCTGCTCCAGTCGGACCCGGTCGAGATCGGTGTGGGCGACGTCGCTAACTCGGAATCTCTGGGCCCATTGGGCGACGGTCATAAACCAGAGCAGCTGTCGGGCCGCCGTGTCGGCCGACACATCCGTTCGATTCGCATCGAACATGCGCCACTTGGAGTACGCATCGATGCCGGTGAGGCGCTGGACATTTGCACGCTCCGCCGCCAGCAGGGATCCGATTTGCCCGCGCGTCGGCTGAGAGCGCATCCACAGCTCGAGCGGCAAAGTAAATCCTCGCTTTTTCTGCCAGGCGAGGCCGCCTGGCAGCAGTCGCTCGAGCACACGCCGAAGCAGCAGCTTACCTTTGCGCAGCCCGATCAGCTCACGCTCAGCGACAGTGTCCGCGAACCGGACCAATGCATCGTCGAGCATCGGCACGCGAACCTCGAGCGAAGCGGCCATCGAGGCAATGTCGACCTTGCAGAGCATGGCGTCGGGCAGACGTTCCAACCGGTCCACTGCCATCGCTTGTCGCGCCGGCCCCATGCGCATGATTTGGTCGGCTGCGAGCTCATCCACCAGCGAGCTCAGGCGGTCGGAAGTCGCGCCGACCGAGGACTCGGTCGCCCATTGCGGGCACGTCAGCTCCCGATGGGCGAACCTCTGGTCCGCGCTAATCATCACCAGGGCATGCAGTCCGCGGCGAACCGGCGGCGGCCACCGCTGTTTCGCCAAGAGGCGACGGGCTCCGTCGTGCACGCGCCGCCCAAGCGATCCGTTCAGACGCATCTTGGAGGTGTGGCGCAACCAGCGGTACTCGTCGTAGCCGCCGAAAATCTCGTCGCCGCCGTCGCCGGACAAGGCGACCTTGACGTGGTCCCTCGCCGCAATGCTTAGCAAACGGACGCCGAGCGCCGAAGTTTCGGCGAACGGTTCATCGTACAGCGACGGCAGCGCGAGCATGTCCTCCAAGGGGAGCTCGCGCATCTCTACCGGATGGTGTCTCGTGCCAAGCCGGCGGGCGGTCTCGGCCGCGGCCTCGGATTCGTCGTGGAGCGGGGTACGGATGGAAAAGGTATGCACCGGCTCCTTGGCAATCCTCGTCATCAGCGCCACCACTACCGATGAATCGATTCCCCCGCTCAAGAACGCACCTACCGGCACGTCCGCCACCATCTGGCGGCGAACGACTTCCTCGAGCTTAAAACAGGCTCTGTCGACCAGCGGCTGTTTGGCTTCGCTGGTCGCCGGGGTTGCCTTCACTATCCAGGAATGCCGACGCAGCGATACGTCCCCCGTGCGGCTGATTTGCATCAGCGCGCCGGGCGGGAGGCGAAAAAATCCCTCGAACGCGGTAAGCGGCCAGGGGACGTGCATGCGCAGAGAGCCGAGCTCGAGTGCGAGGCGATTGGCGACGCGTTGCGTCTCCGGGTGGGCGAGCAATGCCTTTAGCTCCGAGCCCAGCAGCACGGCGCCGGGGAGGCGGGTCCAGAAGAGGGGCTTGATTCCGAATCGATCCCTGGCAGCGATCACCACGTCGCGGGTTCTGTCCACCAGGATGAACGCAAACATGCCTTCGAGCATGGCGGCGATCTCAGCGCCCCACTGCTCGTAGCCATGGACGATGACTTCGCCGTCGCCGCGGGTCGAGAACCGATGACCCAGCGCGATTAGCCGCTCGCGGAGGGACTGAAAATTGTAGATCTCGCCGTTGAAGATGCAGCCAATCTCGCGTGTCTCGTTCCATAGCGGCTGGCGAGCCCCTTCGAGGTCGATAATCGAGAGCCGGCGAAAACCCAGCCCCACCCAGTCGTCAACCTGCTCCAAGGTTGCATCGTCTGGCCCGCGATGCGCGAGCGCATCCCGCATCTGGGTCAGGGTGGCGCCCCGCTCATGTTCGTAAAGACCTTTCGAGCGGACGATTGCAGCGATACCGCACATCGAACCTCTACCTCACCTTCCCCCAATTCGCCGGCGGGTGAACCTAACATAAATGACAGTGTCCCTGCGTTTGGCGCCGCGTAGGCCACGGTTGACGAGGGCAGGCGTCTTGCGTAGTCTGCCCCCCCCTCTTGAGCGGTGTAACAGCCGTGACAGGCTGCGTCAGAGAAATGATTGCGGGTCCGGCACCTTTGTCCTCGCAGCTGCGGCAGCCACGCCTCTGCATGGTCGGCCCGCTTGGCCGCCACCCTGGGTGGGTGGTTACCCAGGGTGAAATCCTCGCCGAGCTGTTCATGGCTGAGGGTTATCAGGTCGTCGCGGTCTCCAGGAAGCGAAATCGTTATCACCGATTGCTCGATATCATTGTGACCTTGATTCGGCGGCGAGGTGACTTCGACCTCTTGGTGCGCGATGGCGATGACGAGGCAATGGCGGCTGCGATCGAGCGGTTGCTCAAAGAGCCTGCGTTGGCCGGGCGCCTCTCGATCAACGGTCGCAAGTTGGCGGAACTGTCAGGTCGGGAACAGGTACTCCAACAGTGGGAGCAGCCGTTCGCCGAGCTGGCAGCCGCGCCCCAGCAATGATGACCTCAGCACTCGGTATGATAGCCCCGCCACTCGTTAGGAAAACCGTGGAGAGGAGAGCAGCGCATTGTCAGCTAAACCCAGGGAAGTGATCGGCGTCATTGGCTTAGGTTACGTGGGACTTCCAGTCGCGCTTGCCTTCGCCAAAGAGTTTCCAACGGTTGGCTTCGACATCGACGCCTCAAAAGTTGAAGAACTCGGCAGGGGTATCGACCGGAATGGCGAGATCGAGATGTCCGAGCTCAAGAATACCGGCCTGAGACTATCTGCCGATCCCCAGGGGCTCGCGGAGTGCACCTTCTTTGTCGTTGCCGTGCCAACGCCCGTCGACAATGAAAACAGACCGGACTTAACGCCGCTGATCAAGGCATCCGAAATAGTGGGCAAGAACCTGCGACCGGGCGCCGTGGTGGTCTATGAATCCACCGTATACCCGGGCGTGACGGAAGAGATCGCGGGACCGGTGCTGGCGAAGCTCTCCGGGTTGAAACAAGGCAAGGACTTCAAGCTCGGCTACTCGCCGGAGCGGATCAACCCTGGTGACAATGAGCACACGCTTGCGTCCGTCACCAAGATCGTCGCCGGAGAGGACGCAGCGACGTTAGAGCGAGTCTCCCAGGTATACGGTGCCATCGTCCGCAAAGGGATTTTTCGCGCCTCGTCGATCAAGATTGCTGAAGCGGCAAAAGTCATCGAGAACACCCAGCGCGATCTGAATATCGCGTTGATGAATGAATTGGCAATCATCTGTGATCGCATGGATATTCGTACCAGCGACGTTCTTGCCGCGGCACGTACGAAGTGGAACTTTCTTGGATTCTCGCCTGGCCTGGTTGGCGGCCACTGCATCGGCGTCGACCCTTACTACCTCACCTGCAAGGCGGAGCAGCTCGGGTATCAGCCCACGGTGATCCTCGCCGGCCGCCGCATCAACAACAACATGGGAGCCTACATCGCACAGAAGACGGTGAAGCTGTTGATCAAGCATGGCTTTGGAACGAAGGGCGCGCGCGTGGGTATCCTCGGTTTGACGTTCAAGGAGAACATCACGGACCTACGAAACAGCCGAGTGGTAGACATCCTCTCCGAGCTTCGTGAATTTGGAATCTCTCCTCTGATACATGATCCACATGGTAACGCGAAGGAAGCTAAAGAGCGTTATGGCATTGCCATCACTTCGCTCGAGGAGTTTCATCAGCTCGACGCTTTGATCGTGGCTGTGGCCCATCGCGCTTATCTCGAAATGCCGCGCGAGCAATTGTTAGTCGGCCTCCGCTCGGGAGGTGTGTTGATCGACGTCAAATCAGCCATTGATCCAAGGGACATCGGTCGCGGTATCCATTACTGGAGTTTGTAGGGGTGGCAAATGACAGCAAGTGGGCCACGGGCGCGAAAGTGGCTTGTCACTGGCGCCGCCGGATTCATAGGCAGCAACCTGATTGAACGACTGCTTCAAATCGGGCAGCCGGTCGTCGGAGTTGATAACTTCTCCACCGGGAGCCGACGCAATTTGGACAGCGTTTTGGCCGCAGTTGGAACGAAAGCGGGTCAGCAGCTCGAGTTTTTGGAGAGCGACGTCCGAGACCTCGAGGCTTGCCACAGAGCCTGTCGTGACGTTGACGTGGTCTTCCATCAGGCTGCGCTCGGTTCAGTGCCCAGATCGATTCGCGATCCCCTCGCCACTCATCAAGTGAACGTCGATGGCTTAGTAAACATGCTCATTGCCGCTCGGGGCGCAGGCGTCAAGCGCTTCATTTATGCCAGCTCCAGCTCGGTCTATGGAGACCACCCCGGCCTGCCAAAATTGGAAGAGCAGCTGGGAAAGCCGCTCTCACCCTATGCTGCCGGCAAGCGCGCAGGAGAGCTCTATGCCATGGTGTTCTCTGACGTGTATGGCTTGGAGACGATAGGCCTGCGTTACTTCAACGTATTTGGCCGGCGCCAGGATCCGAAAGGACCCTACGCTGCAGTCATTCCAAAATGGATTGGCTCGCTCCTTCAGGGCGAACAGTGCGTCATTTTTGGCGACGGCTCCACCAGCCGCGATTTCTGCTACATCGATAACGTGATCGAGGCCAATCTATTGGCCGCTACCGCGCCACCGCGATCTCAGGCGGTCAACAAGATCTACAACGTTGCGGTGGGCGGTCGCACTACGCTGACCACGCTGTTTTCGCTGATCAGAGAAAGTGTAGCCAAGCGCGACCCTCACCTGGCGGCCGCCGAGGCTGCGCACCAACCATTTCGCGAGGGTGACGTCAGACACTCCGAGGCAGACATCTCGCGGGTCCGCAAGTTGCTGGGCTATTCGCCGAGGTACGCGATCGCCGAGGGCTTGGATGAAACGGTTGCCTGGTATTTCAAAGAACGTGCTTTCTCCACCTAGCGCGACCGCGGGTTTATTTTGCTCGCCGGCCGAACCGTGGGATTGATCAGGCGCTTTTCTGGCCTCCCCGGCCTGTGGTCCACGCTCGCCCTGGGGTCGCTGACCGCCCTCACCATCGTCCTCAATTTTGTAACCCAGGCCTACGTGCTCGCCCGGCTCGGAGCGGGCAACGATACCGATGCTCTCTATCTTGGCCTGGCGGTCACTTCGTTCTTCTATGACGTCGTCTGCGCTTCAGTGAGCGTTGTTCTGATGCCGCTGCTCGTTACTCGACCCGATCAGGCCGGCAGCAACACCTGGTCGGTGTTTCAAGCAATGGGTATGCTCTTTGCTGGCCTCGCCACTGTCCTCGCCCTTGCCGCACCCTACTGGCTGCCTGTTCTTTCCCCTGGATTCACCGCGGCGGGCAAATCCAGAGCTGTTTCGATCACGCAGGTTCTGCTCTTTGGAATGGTATTGTCTGTTCTGTGGGAGGTCCTATTCTGCTATCACTATTCTCGCGGGCGGTTCCTCTGGACCCAGAGCTGTGTTGCACTCACCACGTTTCTCTCGCTTATCTGCACCATTTATCTGCTGCCCCGTCTAGGAATCCTTGCCGCCGCGTGGAGCGTGGTTGTCAGGGCGGCAGTCGCGGTACTGTTGATGCTCCCAGGGCTCGGCTCGTACTCTCTCCTGCGCTGGCGGGCACCCCTCTTCCGGGAGATCTGGCGCGGTGCTCGACCGGTGATGCTCTCATCCGCTTATTTGAAGAGCGATATCCTCGTTGAGCGCGTTCTGGCCACCTTCGCGCCGGCCGGACAACTTTCGCTCTTGGGGCTGTCGCGTCAGGTCATTCATGCAAGCAACCGTGTACTCCGCGAATCGATCGTACAGCCGATGGTTCCGGAGCTGGCCCGCTCAGCCAATGCCCGGGATTGGCTCGCGTTCAATCGGGCTATACGCAATCGGTTGCTTTTGATCATCGTACTTTGCGCTCTCGCAACCATGGCTATCGTCTTCATCGGCAGGTCGGGCCTCGCGCTCGCCTTCCATGGGCAACGCCTCACCGCCGAAGACATCACGCTGATGTGGTGGCTCATCATTCTCCTTGTCGGGGCTTTTGTCGCTGAGCCGATTGGAAAAATCCTCTCTAATGCCTTCTACTCGATCGGTCGGTCCGACAAGCCTTCGCAGATCGGCGTTGTGTCTTACTCGATTGGAATTGGGCTTAAGGTTATCGGGTTTCTCGTCGCCGGGATTAAGGGCATCGCGCTCGCAGTAAGCGTGTATTACCTGCTCCACGCCTGTTTGCTGTATTGGTCGCTTCGTCGCCTGCAGCAACGCACCGCGGATGAATTCGCCGTGCAATGAACGACCGGCGTCCAACCGAGATGATCCATGTCCGCCTGACGGGGAATCGAATCGCACGTGCACTTGAACGAATGGGCCGCCCAGCTGCGAGCGGCAGGATTCAAGGTCGTCTGCGGCTCGGAAGGCACGCTGTGGGTAAGCCACGAAGGCTTGTCGATGGTGCGCGTGCCCGAGGTTGCTCTCCACTCGCCCTCGAGAGCGGAGCTGCCTAGGGTCTTTTGGCAATCCTGGGTCGTCATTGTGAGCGCGGTAGAGCCCTCGCCCCGCGCGCTGCCAACAGCGTGCTCTACCAGTGCAGAGATCCCCATTACTCGCTCGAGAAGCTCGAAGGAGGGGCTCGCGCGCAAGTTCGTCGTGCGCTTAGCGAGTTTGAGATCAGGTTTATCGAGCAATCAGAGGTCCTCAGATTGGGTAGGCAATCCTCTTACGACACGCTGCTGCGTACAGGCCTATCAACTAAACACCGACGAGCGTTTGAAGTCGAGTACAGCTGACCTCGCCGAGATACCGCATGCCTCGGAGCCCTGAAGGGAGGACGGCTGGCTGCGTCTTTGCGAGTAACCGTCGTGGAAACCTGGGTGTTGCTCGCCGACTGTTCCGCCAATGAGTTCCTTCCCCTGCGTCCAAACAATGGATTGATTTACTATGCGCTGCACCCTAACTCGGCGAAAAGAAATTGGGCGTCGTCGATTATGGACTTAGCTCCATCCAGGCGGACTCCAAAGCAGAAGGGTTGTATCGCTTCAAACTCAAGATGGGCTTCGAAGCGACGCCCGTGTATCGGGCATTTGTCGTCAATCCGCTGCTGCGACCATTCGCTAATCGCTTCGCCTGGACGGTTATCAACGGCCTGCTGAAGCTCGCCCCGCGACATCCACTGCTGAAAAAAGCCGAGGGCGCGCTGCGAAAGATACGCAGCAGGTATAAACCCTGAGTGCTTTTGGCGATGACCAAGGGTTGATCGGTCGTCGCTTGGTCGGCTGCTGACCGAGGGAGTCAGAATCGCTCTCGTTGACTTGTTCATTTGCCTGCAATACAAAATCTCCAATTGTTGAATCGCGCTTGCCTGCGGGGGAGCTACCGATTCTGACGAGCATCGCGATGTATTCGAGAGACTGCGCTTCTCTCGGATAACGATGGGGAGTTGTATTGCGTCCCCGTCAGTGGAAGTTGGTCGGCCGCTAGAGGTACGTGGTATCGCCACAATTGGCGTTGTTTACGCGTTAACGGCCGTTTGCGGAGCTTTGTATACAGGGGGCCGTAGGTCCAGGGCACATTTTTTTGAATTGCATCAGCCGCGATCGGCTCACCTCCTGAATTCTTCGGTAGTGGTGACCGATTAGCGCCAAGTATCGGTGCTTGACCTTCGGCTGTCCGGCCGGAGCAAAGGAGATGTGTATCATCAGAGTTCGCTCCAGCAACCATTGTCTCGTCAGCCCTGCGTGCGAGCCCTGATAGCTTCAGTTTGCTGAGTCGTGTCGTCAAAAATGCCCCGAAATAGCTAACGAGGAGACTTTTCTTGGAACTCTCGACCCGCTTCGCAGCGGTCAGCACAATCGCCACCCTTTTGTTTGCCTTCTCAGCGCGTGCGGGAGGAATGACTCATTACTACGTCGATCCAGACGGGGACGACTACCAGAACGACGGATCTTTCGGCCATCCTTGGCGAACACTTGAATTGACGGGGGAACGAGTCGGCGCCGGAAGCGTGGTCCACGTCGCCCCCGGCATCTACTACGAATCTCCAGTGGTCCTAGCCAATGGAGAGGAAGACGCCCCGATTCGTTTTGTCTCTGATGAGAAATGGGAAGCGAAGATTATGGGCGGCGGATATTGGAACTGGGGTTTTTATATGGTGGGTGATTACACGTCAGTCGAGGACTTTGATATCACCGTGCTCGCCCCTGGAAATAGCGCGGGGGTCGAGGCCCACGGCTACCACGACTTAGTTCTGGGTAATCACATCCACGACATCGCGCTCGACGGCAGTACTATCGCGTCGGGAGTCATCACCGGAGGCGGCACCCGCCCAGAAGGCGAAGGCTACCTCGACGTGATCGGAAACGTCATTCACGACATCGGAACTCCTGGTTCCGCTGGGGATGCGTACCTTATGCCCCACGGAATCTATTACGGAAGCCCAGGAGGTAATTGTCTCAACAACGTCGTCTACAATACCCAAGGGTGGGGGATTCACCTATGGCATGAGGCCTCGGACATCATTATTTCCAGCAATACCATCTTCAATAACATGCACGGCGGAATCTTGATTGGATCAGGCGGTTCTTGCTCAGACTGCGTCGACGACAACATGCTGGTGACGAACAACATCGTGGTTTATAACGAAGCCAACGATCCTGAGGGAGGGACGATTGGTGGTTACGGAATCATTGAAGAGAGCCTTACAGGGACCAACAACAGGTATCTAAACAATCTCGTCTACGGGAATGCCCGCGGAGGATTCCGCCTTCAAAATGGCCTGACCCACACGGGCACAGTCGAGGCCGATCCGCAGTTCGTCGACTATGACCCTGACGGCGACGGGGATTATCACCTGCTACCCACCAGCCCAGCGATTGACACCGGGCGACCGACCGGCGCACCTCGCTATGATTGCGACGATCTTTCCAGGCCCTATGGCCCCGCTTTCGACATTGGGGCCTCCGAATGGCGCCCCTGAGGTGGTGAGGGCTGAGGCGCCGGCTCAGCGAATTCCACGAAGTCGAGCGGCCTTTGAGCGGGCACCCACGACTTTTGCGAGTTGCCGTGCCGCAGCTGAGCTTCGAACGGTCGTTCTGCTACGCCGGCACCATCCGCGTTCGCTGACGACGCGCCGAGGTAAAGGGCGCAAGATCATGCCCACCTAAACCAGTCAATTTTCCTGCCTACTGAAGAGGCAAGAGCCCGTGCCAACTGACCGCGCCGCTAACCACATACATGGTTTCAAGTGTCGACATGCTCAAAGCAAACCAACTGGGCCAAGGAGAGACTTTAGGTACCTGTAATTCCAGTAGAGGAATGGCGGAGAACACCGGGCCGTGGCGCCGCATGGTGGGTCCGACGTGACCTGTGCCCTGCCACGACATCTCTTCGAAGTATCTGGGACAACTCCTGCGCAACCGCAGCCTTGTTCCGGTCCGCGCCGATCCTGAGTTGATTCGGGGGGAAGCGAACGTTTGACAGCCCGCGATGGTTCGTGTTTCCATGCGCGGCCGTTGCCGGAATTCTTACTGATTCTAGCAGTGCTCAACCCAAGGTAACTTCTCCACGGATGGGTTTTTTGGGGATGATCGGGCCGCCCTTCAACTTCGGGTTCGACCGGCGCGCCACTCTGCTCGCTGCGGCAACGGGTGTCACCGCCCACGGTCGCGGGCCTGCAGTTGGGGAGGGGCTGTCATGACCATCGATCTAGCAACCAGTCGACTGCAAGCAGCCGACCCAGCCAGCGCGAGGTCGGACGCGGCGGGGAGAACCGATAGTGTTGCCAGGTCGCCGAGCAGCGACCGGAACAGTCAAGGCACCGGCTCGCTCCCTGCCGCTGCTCCCAAGGCCCCGCGGGTGAGCGTTGTCGTCCCGTGCTACAACGAGCAACGGTACATCCGCGCCACTCTCGAATCACTCCTCTCCGGCACGTTCAACCCCGCCGAGATGGAAGTGTTGGTCGTCGACGGCATTTCCAAGGATGGCACTCGCGCTATCATCGAGGAGATTGCCAGACGAGATCCACGAGTGCGCCTTCTCGACAACCCATGCGGTCTGACCCCCGTCGCGCTCAACATTGGGATTCGCGCCGCGCGGGGCGAGATCATCATGCGCATCGACTCGCACAGCATCTATCCGCCGCGCTACGCCGAGGTCCTTGTGCGGACGCTGGAGTCCACTGGTGCCGACATGGTTGGCGGGTGCGTCACCTTCGTACCGGCGGAGGAGGGGCTGGTCTGCCGCGCCATCGCCGTCGGCACGGGCTGTGCCTTTGGCACCGGTGCCCGCTTCCGCTACCGGCGAAAGGATGGCCCCGTCGATGCAGTTCAGCTCGGCTGCTGGCGCCGCGAGATTTTCGAACGCGTCGGCTTGTTCGACGAGCGGATGGTTCGCAATCAGGACAACGAGCACTCCAGCCGCATCTTGCACGCTGGTGGGCGGCTCCACATGACCGCCGAGGTTACCATCCAGTACCATCCGCGGTCGTCACTTAAGAAGCTATGGCAGCAAGCCTGGGTGACTGGGATGTGGAACGCCTTTACTCAGAGGCTTCACCCCTACACTTTCCGCTGGCGCCACTTCCTTCCTGCCATTTTCTTTCTCGGCGTACTCGCTTGCAGCGCACTGATCGTCGCCGGGTTGTTCACCGATTATCGCCTGGCGCTGGTCGGCGCCGCTTGCCTCTTGCCCTACGCGCTGATGAACCTCTTCTTTTCGTGTCTCGTCGGCCTGCGGCACCCAGGGCTTTTTCTTACCCCCCTGATCGCGTTTGTGCTGTTCACCTATCACTTCACCTACGGCTACGGAATTACCAAAGGCTGGCTGTTGGTGGCGACGGGCGCCTGGCGCAAACACCTGGGAGTGGCGCCAAAGCACGCGAGGGTGCTGTGAGAAAAAAGGACCTACTCCACGTCCCCGGCTCGTTGGGTTTTAGATGAGGTAGGCGGTTCGATTCGGTTCCCCGCCGCGGCTTAAACAGCCGAGTGCGTCGCCAGCGGCTTGCGGCACCTCGCCTCGACGCCGTTTCCGCCAGGCGCGACCTGGATGCTGACGCCGCCGAGCGATGCCAGCGTCCGACGGATCTGCCTTAGCGTGCGCAGGTGCTTGTAGCGGTCTGTGTTGTTGTCGTAGGTGTCGAGGCGCGTCAGCTCCTTGTGTTGCTCCTTGTTGAGCTGCGGAAAATCTCGGAAGTAGACCAGGCAGGGTGAGATACGGCTGAGCAGCATTTGCGCCGGCCGAAACCTTCGCACCGCCCAATGGAGGGGGAAGAACACCTCGACCAAACCGTCAGTGACGGCCTTGGCGCGTTCGGGGGAGAGCCTCTTCAAGAGCAGCCGGTATGCCGGAGCCAGCTTGGTAACCAGGGACAGTGTCCACGTATAGTGGTCGATCACCAGGAGCCCGCCCGGTTTAAGCATGGCCCACAGCGCGGCCATTCCCTCTTCAGGCGAAGGCAGATGCTGGAGAACGCCCAAGCACACGACAACGTCGAACGCACCCGGGGGGAAGGGCAAGGCACGGATGTCTGCCTGCGTGACCCGGTAATTCGGTCGCGCGCCGACGTTCTCCAGGTTCGCTTCGACAGCCACGCTCAGGTCGACCGCATGCACCAGGGCCCCCGCACCAACCATGAGCTCGGTGAAACGCCCGGCGCCGCAGCCTGCTTCGAGCACGGTCTTGCCAGCCAGTGCCTCGACCGGCATGCCGAGGCAGCGTTCGAGCCGCTGGCGCGAAATGGAGGTACCAAGGGCGCTGTCGAGCAGGGTCTTGGAGTGGCGCTTCCACTCCAGGCCGAATGCCGCAGCGTAGCTGTCCGAGCCGACAAAGCGCGGGATCCCCGCGGTGATGGGGAACCGCTCGCCCGTGGACGAGACCAGCATGGGTCCATCGGCGCGGAGGATCTCGCGGGACCGGGGTGAGACGAAAGGAACCATTTCGGCCATGCCTACTCCACAGATCAACCTTCTACCGCACACATATCACCGTCGTCGACGAGTTTGGTGCTCTGTACCAGCGATGGCAGAGCGATCGGCCGGCTCGGTCCGACCCTCGATCCGAGCAAACGTCGGGAGCCTTCGCCCGCATGCGCAAAGGTCTTCCTTGGCTTCGAGCGCTTCGCGGTTGCCTACGCGGTAGCTTATCAGCGGCATGCTTCGGTTCAGCAAGCCGGTGCAGACGATGTCCCCCACCTCTCCTCGCGGCACCGCGTAGCTGTCTTGTAGAATGTCCACGCCCGCGGGCGGGGACGCAACGAGCAATCGTCAACCCTTCGTAACCTGACGCCGATTTTGCCTCGCCACGGTGGTCTTGCCGTCCGGGCACCGCAAATGATAATTGGCGCGCACGGCCCCTAAAACAGAAGGGGTACAGACGGAGATGGCGCGAGCGTTCGCAAGTCAGTTCTACTTCGAGGCCGAGCCAATCGGGCTGTCGCTGCTGGGCGCGATGGTAGCCTGCGTCGGGGCGATATCCTGCTTCGGGTTTCGTTTCGAGCCGACGCCCGCGCTAACTGCGGCGTTTAGCGGCACCGCAAACAGTGGTGCCGGCACCACTGTTGGACGACAAGCGCGCGCTCGCTCGAGCTCGGGCGGCTGCTGACAAGGCGGGGTTTTAAACATGTGCGGAATCGCGGGATACGTCGGGCGGGCAAGCCGTTTCAGCGATGCGCAATTGAAACAAATGCTCGCCGCGATCGAGCATCGCGGACCCGACGACAGCGGCACGTATACCGCAGGGTTGAGGGCCGACGAGGATGCGCGAGTCTGGTTGGGCAGCCGCCGACTTGCCATCCAGGACCTCTCTCCCGCTGGACATCAGCCGATGGTCGATGCCGCCACCGGTAATGCGATCGCATTCAACGGAGAGATTTACAATTTCCTCGAGCTGCGCGCGGACCTGCAAAAGAACGGCTACCCCTTTTCCTCGCGTTGTGACACCGAGGTGGCACTAGCCTCCTGGTGCGCCAAGGGTGTGTCGGCGGTCGACGACTGGCGAGGCATGTTCGGCGCGGCAGTTTGGGATAGAGCGAAAGAAGAGTTATGGCTCGTCCGAGATCACTGGGGAGTCAAGCCGCTTTATTACTGGACGGATCAGAATTCGGTGCTGTTTTGTTCCGAGGTGCGAGGACTTCTGGCCAGCGGGATGATTCCGCGCAAGTTGAGTCGCCAGGGCGTAGAGGATTTCTTGCGATTTGGCGCTCTGCAAGATCCGGTGACGATTGTAGACGGTGTCTACGCGCTGCTTCCGGGACAACTTTTGAGGTGGTCCGGCGGGCAGGTGGAAATCCGCCGATATATGGAGTTGCCCGGAAGAGAAGCGCCCGAGCCGGGAAAAGACATCGCCACCATTTTGCGCGAATCGGTGCAGGGGCAGCTGATCAGCGATGTTCCGGTGGTCGTATTCTTGAGCGGAGGTGTTGATTCCAGTGTGGTCTCTCTACTGGCTCGTCAGGTTGGGGGCAGCGCGATCAACACCATGTCCCTCATCTTCGAGGAAAGTCGCTACTCGGAGCGCGACTACGCGCGCCGAGTGGCCCGACATATTGGAACCACTCATCACGAGGTCCTAGTCAAAGGCGACGAAGTCCAAGCCAAGGCCCGCGCTGCCATCTCGCAGATGGATCAGCCGTCGATGGACGCTATCAACAATTACCTGGTTTCCGGTGCCGCCCGTCAGGCTGGTTTTACTGTGGCGCTCAGCGGGCTAGGCGGGGACGAGTTCTTCGGCGGCTATGCCACTTTTCGCCGCACGCGCATTTTGGACGCCGCACTGAGGTATGCCCGCCTCGCCCCGCGCGCATCGCGCTTGGCAAGCAAGGCGCTGCAACTCGGGTTGACGCCCCGCGACGGGGCCGCGATCAAGCTGCGACAGTTTCTCGTGCACGGCGACCTCGACGAGCATCCGTACTTTCTACAGAGGACGACGTTCTTCCCTAGCCAAATCCAACGCTTGCTGCGCATCTCGCCGCCTTGCTCGATCGACCTTCAGCAGAAAGTACGGATGCGAGAGCAGTACCTCCACGAGGAGACCGACGGCTTAGATTCGTTGAATCAGATTTCGTTGCTTGAAGCTCGTACCTACATGGGGAATATGTTGTTACGAGACAGTGATCAAATGAGCATGGCGCACTCGCTCGAGCTCCGCGTTCCGTTCGTCGATCAAGTTCTGGCCGCTCACGTGCTCTCGATTCCCAGCGACCGCAAGGGTTTTGGCAAAACACCGAAAATGCTTTTGCGTCGGGCGTTTGCCCCTCAACTTCCGGAGGAGGTTTTCAGTCGCCGCAAGATGGGGTTCACCTTGCCTTGGCCGGAGTGGCTCAGAGGTCCTCTGGCGAGCGAAGTTGCGACCGTCCTTCAGAAAGACACTGGGGAGCTGTGGCAAGGCGACGCAAGGCTGCAAGTTTGGGAAGAGTTCCGGCGTGGTCGACTTGATTGGTCTCGGCCCTGGTCCCTGTATGTCCTGAGCCGGTGGATAATGCAGAACATCGTTGGTCAAGGTGAGGGTCTGCGGGAGGACCGGGCGGCGGCGAACCCGCGCATGACGGTGCCACACGTATAAAAACAAGCTAGAGCAAAGAAAACTGGTGATGCAGCATTGAAAAGTACCGCAGCTGCCGCCGCTATCTTTCTCGACTCTTGGGCAGTTCATCTCGGAAGCCGCAGACGCCGAGGTTTACGGCATCAACAGAAGAGGTACCCTCCGGCGCCGGTTCATCAGGCAGCAACTCGAGCTTGGAATACCCCTCGGCGCGGAACCAGTGCGCCAGCTCCTCCAAGCCGTGGCGACCCGCAAAGGGCGTCCTTAGGTGGTCGCGCGCGGCATGCAGGGCCTCATTCCCAGCAAAGACGGCGTTGACGAGGAAACCGTAACGTGGGCCCAATTGCAAGCCGCGCGGTCGGCGAGCAAACACATTGTGGTAGAGAATGTAAAAAGGTACTGCTGGCATCACCAGTGCGTTCTGCACCGGCTCCGGTAGGCGACCAATCGTGGCGCGCATAACCCGTTTGAGGCCCATCAGCATGCGCCCCCGCGGTGTGGTCGGTTCTTTCTCCTGTGAATTTAGCCGAAGGCAAAGCACGCCATTGCCCGGTCTGGCAAGGCGAGCAATGCGGCTGAACGCCTCTCGAGTGCGACCAGTGTGGTGCAGGACTCCATGGCTGTAAACGAGGTCAAACTTGCCGAACGGAAAGGGCGGCGCGAACACCGACCCCTGGACGGTGTGAAGCCGAGGGTTTCCACCCAAATGCTGCTGTGGCTGATCCGCTGCGGATCCGAGATCCATCGCCACAATTTCGCAGTCCTGATAACGTGAGATTGCCTCAGCAGCTTCGCCGGTTCCGATGCCGACTGCGAGGACGAGGTCGGGCTTTTGGTGTTGGCCCGGAATACCGAGCTTATAGCCTTTCCGATTGCCCGCTGTCTCGGGCATGCGACTGGTGCCCGTCCCCTTGTGGCCTGTCGATTCCGGCGAAAAGTTTCGCAGCACCGCTTCGTCATCCGGAGTCGGATCACCCCTGGGCAGAACGTAACCAGAAAGCCTTTCTCTAATCCATCCGGCATTCACTTCCGCGTGAACGCGCGCAACCTCGGTGGAGTAGCTGAGCAGTCTGGGTATGCCATTGTGAATTGGATAGTAGACACGACAATGTTCGCAGGTCAGCGCGCCAACAAGGATGTCGACTTCAACATCATCGCTCGCTGTGACGGGAGCCACCGATTGGAGAACCGCATAATCCTCCGGGGAAACTGGCCTCGCCTCTGATTGTGCGACGACGGATTGCAGCGCGCGACGACAAGTTGGACAAGCCAACCATCTGAGGAGACGCC
>Ga0126378_10001293_pt1 | contig 18642 bp, 16 predicted proteins | sample PanSoiMetPlot_23_FD_92587 | JGI IMG/M metagenome (GOLD analysis project Ga0126378, IMG submission 92587) | Tropical forest soil microbial communities from Panama - MetaG Plot_23 | ecosystem: Environmental > Terrestrial > Soil > Tropical forest > Bulk soil | place: Panama | collected 2016-02-17
AGGGCTATATCCGCAATCCGCGATCACCCTGCTGGTACGAACGGATCGCAATCCTTTGCCGATGTACTCGGGTATGCGCAGAAGAATTGCGGACATCGACAAGGACGCGTTCGTTTTCGATGTGAAACCGATGACGCAACTCGTGGCCGAATCGCTGGCGCCGCGGCGTTTCTCGACCGCGCTTTTGTCGTTTTTCGCGGCCATCGCCCTCATTCTTTCGTTAGCGGGCATTTACGCTGTGATTGCCCACTCCGTTGCACAACGGACTGTTGAGATTGGCATTCGTATCGCCATGGGAGCTTCACCGGCACGCGTCACCGGCTTAATGCTTCGAAACGGACTGTTGCCGGCAAGTTGCGGAATGGCCGTCGGCTGGTTGGGCGCCTTTGCAATTTCAAGATCCTTCGCTGCCATGCTGTTCGATGTCGGCGCGCTCGATCCTTCAACCTGGATTCTAGTCTCCGCATTTATGCTGGTTGTGGTCTGCATCGCCAGCTACTTGCCCGCGCGCCGCGCCTGCGACGTCGCTCCTACCGTCGCTTTGCGGGCGGAGTAGCCGTCGGCCGAATCTTCGGCGGATAGTCGTTTCCCGAAGCAACAACTTCCGGTGCTTAGCGCAAAAGCCAGATTTTCTGCGTTACGAACTCAGGGTCGCAGAGTCCCCGAAAGCCGAATTCTGGCCGTCTCCCTTTGTGGTTTAACTTCCGGATTCTACGATTCATTCAAACTCTGTGATTCATCTATATTTGCGCTCCTTCGCGGTGTCAGAGAATTTGGCCGGTAATTTCAGAGAGTTTGGCCGGTAATGTCGGCTACACGGAAGTTATCTGAAGCCGTGTTCCAGGAATAGCGCTTCAAGTGTCGCCAACTGTTTGCAAGTACCTCTTGGGTGCAGGATTGGGTGCAGCTAAGAGGGTCAGAATGGCTCCCGATTTCATGTAAGCGACACCAGACGCGGCACTTAGATTTTTAACCACCTCGGCTGTTAACCGAAGGGTTGCTAGTTCGAATCTAGCCCGGGGAGCCAACTTCTCCTTCTCTTTCAAGAATCATTTGCGGACTTAACTGTTCACTTCGTATAATCGAAATGGAGAGTTCAATTCATGCCTAAACCAGCGCGGAGCGACAGCATCGTTGTCTCAGCCCTTCGGGCCCGCACGAATTTCGGCAATCTTTTGCGGCGGGTAGAGGATGAACGGCGCTCGCTCGTGATCGAGAAGCGGGGAATCCCGCGTGCGGTGTTGCTGAGCATCCGGGATTACGTCCGCCTTGCGGCCCCGGAACCCGAGGTCCTCCGCCTCCTTGGGGAGGAGTCTCGGGCCAAGGGCAGGGACAAATTGGGTTCGCAGCAGATCGACAAGATTATTCGGGAGACGCGCGCCAAGCAGACGAAGCGCCGATGATTCCGCTTCGTCTGGTCGTCGATACGAACATCATCGTCTCTGCAGCACTCAAGTCCGAAGGACTACAACGCACAGTCCTCCTTCTCGCGCTCACCAAGCCAGCGCGGCTCTATGTTTCTCGTCCAATTTTCGAGGAATATAAGGCGGTATTAGCGCGGCCGCAATTCCAGATCCGCAAAGGCCTTCGGCTACAGTTCCTGCAACTCATAGAGAACCGGGCTCGATTCGTTGCCCCGGCGCGCCAGCTTCGAGTTACTGCCGATCCCGGCGACAACGTCTTCGTAGAATGCGCGGATGCTGCTCGAGCAGACTATCTCGTCACCGGGAACGTGCGCCACTTTCCGCGGTTCTGGAAGAGAACTAAGATTATTACGTCCCGCGAATTTCTCAGTGTGGTGGCCCCGCATCTCCTCAACTAACCGCGACTTGCTCGAACCGAACTTCGAAGCGTGATTAGTTGTGCAAACTCTCAGTCAAATCAATTTAGGCTTTTCCCGACGACCTTCCCCTTGTGCACATTTACTAGCGCGGCTGTTCACTCGAGGAGTTTGCTCGTGCATTTAGGTGGCAAGAGGGTCAGTCTGGAGTAGCGTTCGCTATCGGCGGTCGAGTCCTCGGTTTGGAGATCTTCGATCACGCGGGGACTATGCGAAGGTTCTTCAAAAAATTGGTGCGAAGCTATGCCTTGGACGCGTTGGATGCAGACCCGGTAGCCCACGAACCCGCAATCATCGATGCGGTGTGCACGCTGGCGACGCAAATCGGAGCCGCACAGAGTTTCGCGGAGCAGGCCTTAGGGCTCGGTAAGGATGTGCGGTTCAATGGGCCGAGGATTTCCGACGCCGCTCTATGGGCCCAGGAGCGATACGTGCACCTTTGCACTTTCGTGAAAAATAACAAGAGTTCCGGTACCGACGCGTTCCGCTTTTGGACGCGCATGACCCGGCCCAGTCACCGCAGCATGTTTTGAGCAATTAAGAATGAGGACGAAATGAGTCAAAAGAAGGCAACCATCGCAGAAGCCTGTACCCCTAAAACAGCGGGGCTGCAGAGAAGGGCCAGCGCGTCGGGGCTTGGGTCGAACAGAGAACGCCTCGACTCGTTGGAAGCAAATTGCCGTCTAACTGAATCGAGAAGTGCGGGCCGTGCAGCGCTGGGAAAAACGCGAAGACCTGCCTGTCCAACGGCACACTCACCTGAAGGGCAGCACGGTCTACGCATCGCCCTCTGTGACACTTGTTTACAGGCAATGGAATCGATGGTTTTTGTTCGCTCGCCTAATCAATCAGTTGCAAGCGACGAGCGGCCCAGGTTTTTGGGCAGACCAAAGCTGAGTGGTCCTGGAATCCGTTCCACGGACAGCAAGCGAAACAAAGAAACAGAGGCTCAGGTTCCGCGTTCTTTAGAGTAAGGTAACCGGCAAGGCGGGAGATAGATATGCGAGCGGGTTTGCGCTTATTCAAGTTCGGGCTCCGTCTTGTTGACGAGATTGGCGGTGATCTTCGTTTTGCCCTTCGTAGTTTACGAAAGCAAATCCTGTTGTCGCTGACCGTCGTGATCACGCTGGGATTCGCCCTGGGTTTGAACACCGGTGTGTTTACACTAATTAATGCCGCTCTCTTTCGCCCGTATGTGGACAAGGACCCTTCGACCTTTTTTCGTGTACGAGCCCTCTACTCAGACCGGTTTGTCCAGGGTGTCATCAGCCTGTCCGATTACAAGGCTTTGCTTGTAGGTACCCGGTCGGTTCGAGAGCTTGCTGCTTGGGATGACGAGTGGACGACACTTGGAACGCGTGCTCCAGCCACGATCCGAGTTGCGCTCGTATCGTGCAATTTCTTTTCCGTCTACGGACTGGACCGGCCTGAATTGGGCAGGTTAATTTTCCCGAGTGAGTGCTCCGTTACGGGCTCTGGCCCCGTTGCCTTCATAAGCGACGAACTTTGGCGGAGCCAGTTTGACGCCGACTCTAAAATCGTGGGTCGAGTCATCCGAGTGGGCCCTACTGCGTTAACCGTCGTCGGCGTGACGCCGCCGCGCTTTTCTGGTCGTGTCAAGGAAATCGATATCTGGATTCCCTACACGATGGTGGCCGAGTTCACCAATGCCCCGTGGTTTACCGTGGAGGGGCGTCTCCGGCCGGGATACTCGAGGGCTAACGCGAGAGCGGAGCTCAGTCTGCTTGCACAACAGCAGGACCGCTTATACACGGGACGTAGAACCACCTTGATCGTGACCGATGGCTCCATGATCGCGGAGCCGCATCTCCGTGGGACGATTTGGGTGGTGTTCTCGATCATGGGCGCGCTCGCACTGGTTCTGCTGATTTCGTGCGCCAATGTCAGTTCGCTACTGCTGTCGCGGGCGGCGGCGCGGCAGCGCGAGATAGCGATTCGGATATCGCTCGGCGCTAGCCGGGGTCGGTTGATGCGAATGCTTCTGACGGAGGGTGTTCTCCTGGCGACCGTGGGCGGCGCTATCGGAGCTTATCTGGCCTGGATCGTCCCAGGGATACTCGTCGGGTTTGTTGAATTTGCTCCAGCCTATTCCTTAACACCAGACTGGAATGTATTTGCCTACCTTGCGGCGATTACTCTCACCGCCGGTTGTCTGGCCGTGTTAGCTCCGGCTGCGGAATCGCTCCGCGCCGATGTTTCGGCCTCTCTCAAGAGCCGAGCGGGTTTGTTCGGGCAAGGTGTCACGCGCTGGCGCGCTTTGGACTTTCTAGTTGCCGGACAGATCGCGACGAGCCTGGTTTTACTCACCGCTGCCGCAGTTTGCGTCCGCGCCCAATACACCATGTTTGCTGCGGGGCCGGGTTTCGAGATTGACCATGTGCTTGCCGTACGAATTGGCTCGACCACCGATGGTTGGGCTTTCCGCCGAATGCTCGGGGAACGGCTACGAGGTGTGCCTGGAGTCATGTCGGTGTGTTTCGCACAGTTCATGCCGTTTGAGAGGGAGGATTCGTGGGACATCAGAGTTGAGGGTCAAGCCGCAGGTACCGGGCGTATGGTTGCAACAAATTCTGTATCCACAAACTTCTTTGAAACACTCCGAATACCGATCGTGCGGGGCCGGGCATTCGCGGAGGCAGACTCTTCTGCGGATCACACAACGCCGGTTGTTGTCGTGTCCGAGAACTTTGCCCGAGCGTTTTGGCCGGGCGAGGATCCAGTTGGAAAAGTGATTGAAGCTCCGGAGCGTTTGCGGGTCATCGGCGTGTCGCGAAACTCGAGGTCCGCACGATACGGCGAACAGGATGGTCCGCAACTCTTCCGTCTTCAAAATCCGAAAGAGGCAAGTGGTTCGCTGTTGGTGCGATTCCAAAGCAATGAAGGAGAAGTTGAGCGTGGAGTCGCAGAAGCGCTCCACAATTCGGGGGGCCTCGAGACTGGGAATCCTTTAACCTTGAAATGGCTCATGGATCGGTCGGTTTCTGTATTTTGGGCGATCGCCGAGATGGTTTTGTTCCTGGGCATCGCAGCCGTGGCGCTAGCGGTGATTGGCATTTACGGCGTGGCCGCGTTCGCCGTAAGCCACCGAACGAAAGAGTTTGGAATTCGCATGGCGCTTGGCGCCATGAGGGCGCAGATCATTCAGCTTGTACTAGGTTCGGGCGCAAGGCCCATTTGCGCCGGCGTGCTCGCCGGTATCTGTGTGACACTAGGTGCTTCCCACGGACTGGCAAAGCTGATGAAGAATGCGTTTTTTGTTTTAGATACGCACGATCCTTGGGTCTACCTAGTTGTCGGCCTGTTGCTGATTCTGTCGGCCACAGTCGCCACGCTGATTCCTGCGCTGCGAGCGACCGGCGCGGATCCCGTGCATGCGTTGCGCGAAGAATAAATCTTTCACACGTCAGTACGCACCCACCTAAACTAAACAAAAGCGCCGGTAAAGTGCGACTTACTGGTGCAACTGCAACTACGGGCCAAATTCGCCGTAAGCTGTTGATTCCGAAGTGGAGTGCACAATACAGTTTGATGAGAGTTGCCTTCACCTCAGATCTGCACATCGACATCACGGCTCATAATCGTGAGCTCCTGCCTTATCTGGTGGAAGAAATAGAACGGCTTTCCCCAGACGCTCTCGTCTTGGCGGGGGACATTGCCAACACGCTCTCCGGTTGGGACGTTGCCCTCGAGGCATTCCGGCGCCTCGGGATTATGAAGTTTGTAGTCCCGGGAAACCACGACATTTGGATCGAATCCAAACGTGCACTCAAAAGGGCTCAGGACAGCACCTGGAAGTACGATGTCGCGCTGCCTGCCTCCGCTGGCCGCCACGGCTTTCACTACCTTCCGCAGCATCCGGTTTTAGTCGGTGATGTCTGGTTCGTCGGATCTTTGGGCTGGTACGACTATTCCTTTCGTGACGAACGACTGGAAGGCGTTATCAGCATCCGGGAGTATGAGCGAGGCGTGTTTGGGTCGGACATCTGGAACGATTCGCGCTATGCCGCCTGGCTTCGGGAGCCGAATTCGAGTAATTGGCGCATCAGAAAATTACGACTAAGCGATCCCCAGATCTGCTCTCTCATGGTTGCATCGCTGCAGCGGGATCTCGAACAGATTCCCTCAGAGATTGCAAAAGTAGTAGTCGCTCTTCATACCAGTCCGTTCTTGAGTTGCATAGAACGGAAACACGTGCCGGATTTCTTCGATGCGTACGAAGGATGCACACGTGTGGGTGAACTTCTAGGCCGATGCGCCACCGGGCGTGCAGTCACGGTGATTTCCGGGCACCGGCACAAGCCCCTCAACATCACGGAAGACGGAGTTCGCGTTGTCCGATCTCCCGTCGGATATCTCAACGACTTTCACGGGGACTACCAGGCGAAGGCTACCGAAGTTATCGGACGGGTTGAATTATGATTCGCCGAACCCGAGGTGGATGCCTTGGCTACAGAAGCGCCGTTGGGCTGCAGGTAAACATCCCGAGAACAAGGAACGCAAGGAGCACGCCGTTGATTGGCTGCCGCCGCGCCTTAGGCGGGGAAAGAATGTTGGCGAAATCACGGTCATGGTTCCAAAATGCTGCTGAAATGGGGTCGATTGACCTATTGCACGGAGAGAACCGATTCCGGCTTCAATTCTAGCCGAGTCTTCTAAGAACCCCAACCCGCTAGTGCTCAGCCAAATAGGTTCCGGCCAGATCTCCAATAGTTGCGCCCATGAGGATGTCCGAGGGGAAATTTGCCGAGTAACTCACCAGCCTCGTATTGTGACGACCGTCACATCGCTTTGGAACTGCCGTCACAGTTTTGTCCAGCGTGAAATCGGACAATCAGGTCCGAAAGGCGGAATACCTTGATCTTCCCAACGATTCCGAAACGGGTTCAGTCGGCGTTGAAGGCATTGCCACGGGAAGAGTTACGTAACTTGGCCTGCAAGAATTTGGCTCAGGGTCCGGAATATAAGAAGCCCCGAATCCGGAGTGCCGGCCTTTGCGCCCCTAGCGCGTCAGCCGGAACGAAGCCAAAGGAGCCGCCAAAGCCAGCGAGTGTAACCGTGAGCTATCAAGTAGTGGAGCAAAATCAGGAAGCGCCGGCTCCCGCGAGCAATGCCCCGGGAACGATAGGCACATTGGAAAACCCGTTTGCCAATCGGCGCTCCGGTGAAGAAACACCTATTCCTGCGGTTTTGGTTTTGGCCAAGTTGACGGATTCATCGGGCCTGCCACTGGCATTCAAGGCGGTTTCCGTTCTCTGTGCGCACGTACTTCGGCACGCTATCTCTTGGGAGTCGAGCCACGGGCGCCGATGGCGTGGCAAAGATGAAAATCACAGACCGACGTTTCGGCACATACACCGTTTTGGCGTCGTTCGCAGGCGACGAGAGTGCAGCGGGCGCATCTAATTCCTTTGAGGTCACGGCGGCCCCTCGCGCGGCGCCGTCATTACCGGAACAGGCTATGTTGATCACGCCCTATCCGACGTTTTGGATCACTTTGCCGTTCGTCTTATTCTTCGGCGCCATGTGGGCCGTGTTTGCTTACGTCGCATTTCTTGCCTGGCGAGTCCGCAGATTAGGAATCGTGAGGGTCACAGCGGGTAGAAGCTGCATGCTAAACTGTTTGTTGATGAAACGGCTGCTACTATCGGCCTTAGCGTTGAGCATGACCGGGCTAGGCCCAGTGCCGCTTTCGGCCTGCGCTCTTTTCTCGTCGAAAGGAGCGGAATGCTCCACCTCGAAAACAGAGTCTCGCTGCAACGAGATGGATATGGGCGATACGCAAACTAAGGTGCTGGCTGCCCCTGATGCCTCCTGCTGCGATCTCTCTCGTGCTCCGGTTCCAGAATCCCAGCAAAACGCATTCAAGAGCTCTCCAATCGTCGTTCCTCACGTTGTCCACGATGATGCGAGCATTGCGTCTGCGATCCACGGGGAACGGCAAAGGCTTACCGAACACGACATCTCACCTCCGTTGCAGCAGTCCTTCCTCTGTACATTCCTGATCTGAAACTCTCCTGATAGGTTGCTACGTCGGCACTCGTGCGTCTTCACGTTCGCGTGAGCGAGCGTTCCGGCTGGAATCAGTTGTTCTGCGCTTTAGGCAACTTTGAGTTCGCGAAAGGGACAGTTTATGAAGCTCATTTTCAGGTCAGTTGTTGCAAGTTTTCTTCTCATACCGTTGGCCGCTATCGGCCGAGCACAGGAGACACCGCGATCGGACCAACCTGTCCGCCTCGGAGATCTGCTGGCGGAGGCTGAGCGAAATAATCCCCAAATTCAAGCAGCTCGCCATGAGTTCGAGGCAGCAAAGCAGATTCCAACGCAGGCGTCGACGCTGCCCGATCCTCAAGTTGTCCTTCAGCATGTGAGTGTTGGCAGCCCGCGACCATTCGCGGGCTACACGAACAGCGATTTTGCTTACATCGGGCTTGGCTTTTCTCAGGACATTCCACACCCGGGAAAGCTTCGCTTACGCGGCGAGCTCGCCAAGAAAGAAGCGGACGTTTCGCAACACCGCTACGAATCCGTGCGCAGAGCGGTACTCGTGGAAATAAAGGGAGCTTATTTCCAATTAGCGTACCTCGCAAAGCGGAGAGCAATCCTCGATGGAAACGGCCAACTGCTTCGACAAGTTGAGCAAGCGGCGGAAGCTCATTACCGAAGTGGAATGGGAAATCAGCAAGAGGTTATCCAGGCGCAGCTCCAACAGACGAAACTCCTCCGAGAAACCACCGACAACGAATTAGAAGCGGGGGAGATTCAGGCAGCTCTGAAGCAGCTCCTCAACCGGGCGCAGGCGTCGCCCGACATAGAACCAGCGGAGTTGCAGGAAACGTCCGCGTCGTACAGCTACGACCAGTTACTTTCTGCAGCGCAAAGCAATAATCCCGAAATTGGCGCTGCGCAGAAAATAATAGAAAAGCAAGGAATCCAGGTGGAGGCCGCTAAGAAGGACTTCTATCCCGACTTCAATCTTCAATACATGTGGCAGCGCACCGATCCGACGCAATTTCGTGCCTACTACATGGTGACACTCGGCGTTCGCATCCCCATTTACCGGGGACGTAAGCAACAACTAGAACTGGTGCAGGCGCAAGCAGATCAGAGTCGCGCGAAAAGCGAATACGAAACTCAGTCGCAACAGGTTGCCTTCCAGCTTCGCCAACGCTTTCTGAGCGCGGAGAAATCTGCGGAACTTCTCAAGATTTACCGCGAGGGCCTCGTCCCGCAAGCGCAGGCCGAGTTACAGGCTGGGCTGGCGGCATATCAATCAAATCGCCAGGACTTTCAAGCGCTCCTCGCTTCCTTCCTCGATGTATTGAAACTCGACGAGGAGTATTGGCAGACCCTTGCCGAACACGAGACGGCTCTCGCGCAGATCGAGCAGCTAACAGGATTGTCGCTGCGATGAGTGGCGCAGCAGGGACTACGGTCATGACAAACTATCGCAAAGCGTTCTGCATAGCCCTCATTGCGAACTTGGCGCTCGCAATTCTGCTCGTTGGAGTCTGGAGGCGCGTTCGAAGGCCATCCACGACGACTCAACGACCCGCTGCGTCGATGCCGACGCAGCTACCTGAGACCAGTCCGTTAGGTTCGCCACCTCAATCACTGGAAACATCGCTTGCGCCTGTTCAACTCTCACCCGAACGACTGCAATCCATCGGCGTGAAGTTCGGCGAGGTCCAGCGAAGGCCGATAAAGGATGAAGTCCGGGTGACCGGCACGATCGCCATTGACGAAAGAAAACTGTCCTACGTACAGACGCGATTCTCAGGCTACATCCAAAAGGTTTTTGCCGATGCAACTTACCAATACGTGCGCAAGGGGCAGCCGCTCTTCACAATCTACAGTCCCGAGCTGGCTGCCGCGGAGCGTGAGTATCTGGTTGCGAAGCAGAATGCGCAAAGCTTATCGCAAAGCACCGTCCCGGGAGTCGCCTCTGGAGTTGCTTCGCTGCTGGAAGCATCTACGGATCGCCTGAGGCAGTGGAATATCCCGCAGCGCGAGATCGCCCGGCTTGAGTCTAGTGGACAGGCTTCCCAGGAGCTGGAAATCGATTCACCTGTGAATGGCTATATCACGGAACGCAACGCACTCCCGAACGCATATGCGCAGCCAGAAACCAAAATCTACACGGTTGCAGACCTGTCGACAGTATGGGTCCTCGCCCAAATCTTCCAGAACGACCTCGGGCGCGTTCGAACAGGTACTCTTGCGACTCTTACCGTGGACGCGTATCCCGGACGCGTCTTCCAAGGAAGGGTTGAGTTCATCTATCCCGACGTCGACATGACCACGCGCACGGCCCGAGCGCGGCTAATCTTCTCGAATCCCAATCTCGCGCTCACTCCCGGCATGTTCGTCAACGTCACAATTCAGGTGCCGCTTGGCGCCCAACTCGTCATTCCGGTGGGCGGAGTCTTGCAGTCGGGGACCCGGCAAATCGTCTTCGCGGACCGCGGTGCGGGTTATCTTGAGCCTCGTGAGGTTCAACTCGGAGCGCAGGCGGGTGATGAGTACGTTGTTCTCAAAGGGCTCAAGGCTGGCGAGCGAATCGTAACCTCCGCCAACTTCCTGATTGACTCAGAAAGCCAGCTGCAAGCTGCAATCGGGTCTTTTGTACCTCCTCCGTCCGGGCCGGGTGCGGCCGCCTCTATGAACCAAACGCAGCCTTCCGCTCAGGTCGAATTTTCAACTGATCCCGCAACTCCGCGAAAGGGCGCGAACACGTACCGCGTGAAGCTTACCGGTGTTGATGGCGCCCCTATCGTTGGCACCCAGGTCAGCGTCCGCAGCTACATGCCTGGTATGCCAGAAATGGGCATGGCCGCGATGAACGTCGTAACAACACTCACCGAAAAGCCGCCTGGGGGTGTCTACGAAGGTCGGGTGAACCTCGATAGCAGCGGCACGTGGCAAATCACAATTACGACGACGAAAGGCGGAGCCCTTCTGGCGACGAAGCAGTTGAGAATCACCGCAGAAGGGGGAATGTAGCCATGATCTCCCAGGTGATCGATTGGTGCGCAAAGAACCGTTTCCTCGTCTTCACAGGCACCTTCCTTCTTGTGCTCGCAGGCATTTGGTCGCTCAGAAACATTCCGCTCGACGCTCTGCCAGATATTTCCGACGTCCAAGTTATCGTGCACATTCCGTGGGAAGGGGAGCCGCCAAATATTATCGAGGACCAGGTCGCCTATCCGATTGTCACGACGTTACTCGCCGCACCCCATGTGAAGGCGGTTCGGGCGCAAACCATGTTCGGCGACTCCTACATCTTTGTCGTTTTTGAAGATGGCACCGACCTGTATTGGGCTCGCTCTAGAGTTCTCGAGTACATCCAGCAGCTTCAAGGAGTGCTACCGAAAAACGTCTCTCCGATGATTGGCCCCGATGCAACGGGAGCCGGGTGGGTATACGAATACGCCGTTGTTGACCGTTCTCATCAACATAGCCTCTCTGATTTGCGGAGCCTGCAAGACTGGTATCTCCGCTACCAGTTGGAAACCGTTCCCGGAGTAGCGGAAGTCGCCTCAATCGGAGGTTTCGTCCGGCAATATCAAGTAAACCTTGATCCGAATAAGCTGCGCGCCTACAACATCCCGCTCTCGATGGTGATCGACCAGGTTCGCAACAGCACGAATGAAGTCGGTGGGCGGGTGCTCGAAATGGGCGGAGCGCAGTACATGATTCGGGGCCTCGGCTATCTGCGCTCCCTTCAGGATCTGGAAACGGTGCCCGTGGCAACGAAGAACGGCACTCCTGTTCTCGTTCGCGATCTTGGAACAGTGACGTTCGGTCCCGACATTCGGCAAGGCGTTGCTGAATGGAGCGGCCAAGGCGAAACCGTTGGCGGCATCATCGTCATGCGCTATGGCATGAACGCGCTGAAGGTCATCGATGGAGTAAAGCAAAAGCTTGCGTCAATTCAACCGTCGCTTCCGCCTGGGGTAGAAATCGTTACAGGTTATGACCGCTCCGGTTTGATTCGAGCGTCGATCGAAACCCTTCAGCGAGACCTGCTCGAAGAAGCCGTCATCGTGAGCTTCGTTACCGTCGTGTTCCTCTTCCATTTTCGCTCGGCCTTAATTCCGATTCTTACCTTACCCATCGCTGTCCTCGGTTCCTTTATTCCGATGTACTACCTCCACGTTAGTTCGAACATCATGTCGCTGGGAGGTCTGGCGCTTGCCATCGGCGTTCTGGTTGATGCCGCCATAGTGATGGTGGAAAACGGATACCGACACCTGTCGGAGCACCTTGCCACAAAAGGGATCAGAGGAGCCGAGCTGACATCAGGGGAAAGACGCAGCATCCTCATGGGTGCGGCGAAGCAGGTGGGGCCGGCGATCTTCTTTTCCCTCCTCATAATCCTCGTGTCCTTTCTGCCGGTGTTCTTGTTGGAGGCACAGGAAGGGCGCATGTTTCGCCCGCTGGCATGGACCAAGACGCTCTCCGTCGCTTTCTCTTCGATTCTTGCGATCACTCTTGTTCCAGTCCTCATGGTGATTTTTCTCCGCGGCCATTTGCGACCCGAATCCGTGAATCCCTTCTCGCGTTGGACTCAAGCCCTGTATCTGCCGGTCCTTCGTTTCTGCCTCCGGTATCGCAAAACGACCCTACTTCTTAACCTCATTTTCCTGGTTGTGACACTGCCGCTTGCTTGGCGCATTGGCAGTCAATTCATGCCACCTCTATATGAGGGTTCGTCGCTTTACATGCCCACTGCACTCCCGGGAATCTCCATCACCCAAGCGTCGGTGTTGCTTCAGGAACAAGACCGCGTCATCAAATCCTTCCCGGAAGTCGAAAGTGTCTTCGGTGCAGTAGGGCGTTCCGACAGTCCCACGGACAACGCTCCTCTCGATATGTACGACACGACGATCATGCTGAAGCCGCGAGAAAAATGGCGGGCCGGTATGACATACGAGAAGCTGATCCGTGAGATGGACGAGAAACTTCAATTTCCGGGTCTGACCAACACCTGGACGATGCCAGTGCAGAATCGGCTGGATATGGAACTGACAGGTATCAAGACTCCCGTCGGTCTGAAAATTCAGGGCCCAAATGTGGAAGGCATCCAACAGGCCGGCGTGCAAGTGCGACAGATACTCGGCGGCATTCCTGAGCTTCGTTCAGTTTTTGCAGAGCGTGTCGCCGAAGGTTTTTATGTGAATGTAGAGGTAAACCGCCCCGAAGCGGCTCGGTATGGACTCTCTGTGGCGGATGTGCAGCGGGCAGTCACGTCAGGAATTGGCGGCGAAAACGTGGCCGAAAATATTGAAGGACGACAGCGCTATCCGATCAATGTTCGTTATAGCCGCGATTTCCGGGATGACGTTGAGCAACTAAGACGGGTTCTGGTTGCGACCCCTAAGGGAGCCCAGATTCCTATCTCCGAACTCGCAAAGGTCTACTTTTCGCGTGGCCCTGCCATGATCCGAGACGAGGATGGGTTGCTTACCGGTTATGTCTATCTTGACCTAGCCACGAAGGATTACGGCGGTTTCGTAACAAAAGCCAATCGACTCCTGCGGGATAACCTAAGACTTCCACCGGGCTATTCGTACAAATGGTCTGGCGAATATGAGTTCGAAGTCCGCGCGAAGGAGAGATTGAAGATCATCGTGCCAGTCGTGTTTTTCGTGATCTTCCTGTTGCTCTACATGGTGTTTCATTCTGTGATGGAGGCCGCCGTCCTCATCTTCCCGACGTTTTACGCGATGACGGGCGGCCTGATTCTACAGTGGTGGCTCGGGTATAACTTCAGCGTAGTCGTTTGGGTCGGTTACATTGCATTGTTTGGGATCGCTGTCGAGACCGGCGTTGTAATGGTCGTGTATCTACACGAGTCACTCGACAAACGGCTAGCGTCCGGCGTTCCGCTCAAGCATGAAGACATCGAGGCGGCAACGATAGAAGGCGCTGTGCAACGTTTGCGTCCTAAACTCATGACCGTAACTGCGGTCCTCGCGAGTCTCATTCCCATTCTCTGGGAAGCGGGCATCGGCTCTGATGTAATGAAGCCGATCGCCGCTCCTATCGTCGGCGGAATGATCACATCCACGATTCACGTGCTGATCCTCGTGCCCGTCTTCTTCGCGCTCATGAAAGAGCGCGCGCTCCGACGGGGAGCGCTCCACCTGAGTCAGACGAGTCAGTGATGATGGCCGCCAAAGCTATGGCCGGTGAGATGCAATGCGACAACCGTCAACAGCAGGAAACCGATGCCCGCGAGGAAGAGTTTGACTCCCAACGGAATCTCTCTGCCAGTTTGTTCCTGTACGCCACGCCGTTCCTGTCGCTTACGTTGACCGTAACGAGTCAAGCCCCATGGCTTGTACACCCCGAGTGCCGTAACAAAGAGCAACAACAAGATGGCGAGCCCAGGAGCACGCACAAGTTCGGTCCTGAGTGGACTGAACTCCGCGCTCAACAATGTTTCTGTCGAAGCCCCTGATGCACGACTCGCGGCCTTTTCCATTGCCGCAAATTGGTGCATCAGCAGGGCGACTGTGGCAAGAACAGCCAAGCCGAATTTCATCAGAATCCAGTAATACCGGAACAACCCCCATGGCGTGGCTAGCGCTTGGAAAAGTCCGGTAGCCACACCCGCGAAGCTCATCGGAATGATGACGAATTTGCTGATCAGATTCATCGAGAGATAAGCGCCTCGCACCACCTCAGGATCGCGACTGGCTAGACCGGCAATACTGAGAACCAAGAAGGCCGCCGTCGCACCGAGCCAGCCAATCGAGAAAGCGAGATGCGTGGTGATCGTGAACTTGCGAAGGGCAGGAGTCATCGCCGGGCTCTCCCTCCCGACTCAACCCTACTGTTGGTGGAAATTGTGTGTTCCCGTGTAGAAGCACGGCCCATCGCGGAGATTGCCTCAGCGCGCAACAGGGCCGCGTGGCGGTAAATAAGCCGAGTGCCGCGATCCAGGAATTCGGCAATGGCCGTTAGCTGATGCGGATCGAAGTCCTCCAGCATCGTCGCGACATCTTTTCGTAGCGGATTGATTAGATCTTCGACAGGCGACTGTTTTAGTGCAATGTGGAGTATCTGTTTACGTCCGTCTTGCGGGTCCTGTTCGCGGCGTACGAATCCGGCCCGCTCTAACCTCGCTACCACGCCGGTGATCGCGCCGCTAGTCAGGCCAGTGATTGCCGCCAGCTCGCTGCCACCTAATGGGCCGCGTTCGCGCAGCAGGTCAAGGCACTTGTGGTCCGTTGGACCTAGCCCAAGGCCCTCCGCAACGGCGTGGTGAAACAGCACTACCGCAGTGCTATGCCGCCGAGCCAGTCGTCCGACGATGTCCTGGACCAATTCATCTTTCGTTTTGCGCATAGCTCCTACACTATCCTTACAAACTCGCTTAGTGTCTAAGCTACATTAGAAAGGATATAACGTCAACGCTAGGGACAAAAGTAGAGTGAACGCTATGGCGAATGACTCAACAGAGTTTGCCCAAACTTCGGACGTGAGCCTGTGAACCAGGGCAGGCGCATCGATACCACTGGCGGGAACGACGTCATTTACGCGGAGTTACAACCGAATGGGAAAGGCCACAGTAATCGCGATCGCCCGTTCGAGACGATATGGACGGGGTTGCATCGCGCTTCGTGGCTTGGAAATGTGGCTGATGCTGCAAGAACCCCTGACTGAGACAGCCGGAAGCGTTACACTTCGCCGAATGGCTGAGCCAAATCGGTGTGACTCTGGATAGGGGTCCGCTTCCCGAGCATTATGATCTTCATTACGTCGCTATCCGAAGTTGCATGAATTCCGCAAGGCGTCCCCAAACAAGAAACAAATATACGAACTCGTACTAACGTTCTCATGGCATGGAAGTATACTGAGATCATCGGTGGATTCGTTCCATGACTGACAGATTACCGGGTTATGCGGGGCGCTATTGCGATGTCACGCTTGCGTATCCCCTCCCGTTCCACAGGCACTTTATCTAACTCGGGAGAGCCACATCAAAGCGCGCGTTTCAGGAGCCAGCCGGAGAACAAGGCCATAATGGTCACAGGCGCAGGAAGTCCCAGGACGGATCCAAGCAGGTGATCGCGCAAGCGAACCGCGGTCATCGCTAGCGCATAGTTCAGTGGCGGCGCCGTTTGGAAAATCAGCCGCAGAACCGCGACGGTCGTCACCGGGCGTCTGTCAATGTTACTCAAGAGACGTCGGACAATGGGGCGCTGAACATCGGCAAGTGGCCGGCCAGCGATCGCGCGTACGACGACGAAACTGACATTAACAGAGACAATTGCTCCTAAGAGCGCTACAAGTGTCCCGAAGCTCCTACCATACACGGCTACAGCTGCCGCAACAAACACGATTCCTGGAATCCGAAACAACTGTGCGACCGAGAAGATCACCGTGAACACTATCACGCCCCACAGTCCTTTCGTCTCCAACAAGCGGCGCGTGCTCTCGAAACCGAAACGCCCAGTCACGCCGGTCGCGGAGGAAATGATCCAAAGGGTGAGAATCACGAACACCAGGAGCAGCAGCCGGTATGCTCTAGTGTTCAGTCCCCTACCAGATACTTGATTCATGAAGGGCCAGCCTTCGCGTGGGGCGCATGCTACTGCCGCTGTAGAGTCATAATCCGGTCACCTTTGCTGATTGAGGCCCATATGCCGGATTGGCTGTCTGTCAGTCTGGGGCAAGGGAATCCTCTACAAGACATACGGGATGATCATTCTGGTTCGTCTCCTGTAGCCTACGTAACGATCTCCAAAGAAGTTGGTGAGCAAGGCTTCCTCGTTGCGGGCGCGCCAGAGGAAAGTTGGGATCACACCGGCCAAAACGACAAGAAAGGCCAGTTCGCTGCTGAATGCAATCGCCTGCCCGGCAGCCACCATCGACATTCCAAGGTAAATTGGATGGCGGACTAGCCGGTACGGACCGGTCGTTATGAGCCCTGGCTGCTCAGCCGCCTTGGGAACGAAGCTCCATGCCGAGCCGAGTTCGGAGCGAGACAACAGTACGATGGCGGAGCCACCTGCAGCGACAACACTTCCCGCGAGAGCAAGAGATAGAGGTTTTGCACCTTGTCTTTCGCCCGAAGCTAGGATCAGCATGGTGATTAACACACCAAACGCGGCAATGTTCGCCACCAACGGCAGACGAGCGCTCAGGTCTCCAAACGACGCGTCTTCGCCCCGGCTCGAACGAACACTACGGCGGCGTATGAACATGGGAATAGCGAAAGTCAACAATGCGACACAACGGATACCGACGACTGCGGTGAACATTTTCACTCCTTAAACGCGCCCTTCGGACTCGGACACGCGCTTATTAGCAATTTCTCCGTTTTTTTGGCGTCTTGCTTGATATGTGCGCCCAGCCATAAACCTCTAGAGCCAACGCCTAACAGAGCGTTTGTATCTCCCATATTCCTCACGGAAGGTGTGCTCGAGAAACTGTTCTTCTCGTGGGATCACAATGGTTGCGATAAGGCCGACAGCCGGTATGAGTGTCACGAGCAGCCAAAGATCATTCAACCATACGGATAGTCCGAGTATGAGAAGGACGAAAGACAAATAGATTGGATTGCGGCTGAAGCTATAGGGACCAGTGCACACGATCGTTGCAGTGCGCTGGCTTCCCGGGACAGGAGTGCCAGCTGCATGAAATTCTCGGAAGGAAAGCAGGAAGAGGAGGACGGCGCAAAGAGTAACAAGAGGCCCTAGCCATCTAAGACCGGATGGCGAGAAAGGCAGTGACCAAGCCCGGTTCAGCGCCAAGCCCCGCAGAATCACTGCCAGAAAGATAATCGGCGGCCTGAGGAATCCCGGCAGTGGTCCTCCGCTGGTCTCCTGCTCGTGATCGGTTTGGCGCGGGGCATTCATAATCGTCTCCTCCCTTGCCTGCGAGGGCCCCCAACCTTAGTATTCAAGTTAAAGTCGACTTGAGGTCAAGGGGGGAGATAAGGATATGGATATAGCGGAAGTGTCGTGGCGCTCTGGCCTTCCTGCCTCGACGCTGCGGTTCTATGAGGAAAAGGGCCTGATTGCCTCGATCGGTAGGCGGGGCTTGCGCCGCGTCTTCGATCCCGGCGTGCTGGAGCGGTTGGCTTTGATCGCCTTGGGACGGTACGCCGGCTTCTCGCTGGATGAGATCGTACTTATGTTTGCGCCAGACGGCCGGCCTTGCATCGACCGCAAGATGCTCCTGGCGAGGGCGGAGGAGCTAGACAGGACAATTCGCAAACTACGCCACATGCGTGACAGCCTACGGCATGCTGCGGCCTGCCGCGCGCCGAGTCACATGGAATGTCCGACTTTCCGCCGCATTCTGCGGGCCACGGCTTCTGGAACTACTGCATCAAGGCCAAAAAGGAGTCTTACGAAGGCGTGAGGATTCATTTGAGCACCGCCCCCAGACGCCGTATTCCCTCCCTGATGTCACGTTCGCGCAGGGGTGCGTATCGGAGAACGAGGCCGGTGCGTCTTGGAGGCTTCGGGTTGCACGAGCAAGAGGGCCCCCAAAAGTGAAACCAGAAGATTGTAGGCGTTAGAGCGCGGTGTAGAGGATTTGGACGAAGACGTCGCCGTTGAAGAAGCCGTGGCCCCAGGCGTCTTCGAGATCGGCGAGGGGCTTGGCGGCGGCGGCTTCCTGGGCGGATTTTCCGGCGGACTTCAGCTTCGCAACGCGGTCGCGCGCGGTGACCATCATGTCGCGGAGCTTGACGACATCGGCTTTGGCGCCGAGCGGACCATGGCCGGGGACGATCTTCGTAGAGTCATTGGCGAGCGCCTGAA
>Ga0126378_10001295_pt1 | contig 18615 bp, 11 predicted proteins | sample PanSoiMetPlot_23_FD_92587 | JGI IMG/M metagenome (GOLD analysis project Ga0126378, IMG submission 92587) | Tropical forest soil microbial communities from Panama - MetaG Plot_23 | ecosystem: Environmental > Terrestrial > Soil > Tropical forest > Bulk soil | place: Panama | collected 2016-02-17
CTACGTCGGCGCGAAAACCGGTCGCGACGGCATTCACGGCGCGTCGCTGCTCGCCTCCGCCGAGTTCACCGAAGAATCCCAGCAAAAGCGCCCCAATGTGCAGGTCGGCGATCCCTTCATGGAAAAACTGCTGCTCGAAGCGTGCCTCGAAGCCATGCAGACCGGCGCAGTCGTCGCGATTCAGGACATGGGCGCCGCTGGCCTCACCTGCTCCACCGTGGAAATGGCCTCGCGCGGCGGCACCGGCGTCGAAATCGATCTCGCCAAAGTTCCGCAGCGCGAAACGGGCATGACGCCTTACGAAATCATGCTCAGCGAATCGCAGGAGCGCATGCTGCTCGTCGCCGAAAAGGGCCGCGAGCCGGAAGTGCTCGGCGTTTTCAAAAAATGGGGTCTCGATGCCGTGGTGGTCGGTCGCGTCACCGAAGGCGGCCTCGCGCGGATAAAAAACAACGGCAGCGTGGCCGCTGAAATTCCCGCGCATCCGCTCGCCGAAGAAGGTCCTGTCTACAATCGCCCGCTCGCCGCGCCCCCACCGCGCGTCGAATCAGAGAAGGACTGGTTCCGGTTCGCGCCCGAAGGCACGAACCTCACGCCGAATTTCCTGAAGCTGCTCGCTTCGCCCGCGATCGCTTCCAAGCGCTGGATCACCGAACAGTACGACACGAGCGTCCGCACGAACACGCTCGCCGGCCCCGGCGCGAGCGATGCCGCGGTCGTGCGCATCAAGGATCCCAAGACCAACGAGGTCAAGCGCGCCCTCGCGCTCTCGACCGACGGCAACGGCCGCTGGTGCCAGCTCAATCCACGCGTCGGCGCCATGCACGCCGTCGCGGAAGCCGCGCGCAACGTCGCCGCCAGCGGCGCGCGTCCCATCGCCGCCACCAACTGCCTCAACTTCGGCAGCCCCGAAAAGCCGGAAGTGATGTGGCAATTTTCTCAGGTCATCGACGGCATCGCCGAAGCCTGCAACGCGCTCGGCACGCCCATCACCGGCGGGAACGTCAGCTTCTACAACGAAACCCTCGGCAAATCGATCTACCCGACGCCCGTGATCGGCGTCCTCGGCATTCTCGACGATCCTTCCCGCGTCCTCAAAATCGTCTTTCGCAACCCCGGCGACCTCATTCTCCTTCTCGACGGCTCGGATTCCAACGCTGTAGCGCGGGGCTTCAGCCCTGCGGCTTCTTCCGGTTCCGTCGTAGGGGCACGGCATGCCGTGCCCTCCTCCGAGTTTTCGTCTTCTGAATACTCGAAGACGGTGGGCGGTATCGTCGCCGGCGAACCTCCCGCCATCGACCTCGCCGCCGAAAAGCGCCTCATCGACTTTCTCATCGCCCTCGCTTCCGAGGGCGCCGTCCAATCCGCTCACGACATTTCCGACGGCGGTCTCGCCGTCGCCCTCGCCGAATCCTGCTTCGCCTCCGCGTCCGTTGTAGGGGCACGGCATGCCGTGCCCGTCCTCTCTTCGCTCGGCGCCGCCGTTCATCTCGACGACTCCGACCCCTCCGAATTCTCCCTCTTCTCCGAACGCGGCGCTCGCGCCATCGTTTCCCTCGCGCCTGAAAACCTTGCCGCCGTTCTCGCAATTGCGCGACAATACAATGTGGCGGCGTTCGAAATTGGCAGGGTCACCGGCGACGATGCCTTCCGCATCGAACATCAGGGGCGCGCGGTGATCGAGTCCCCAGTCGCCTCGCTTCGCGACGCCTGGGCCAACTCGCTCGAACGCATAGTGGCAAGAAAATGAGGAATGTGGAGACAACTGGTCGTTGGTTTCTGATCACGGCCTGCGTAATCGAGGGCCTATACTACGGCGGGACCGCATACGTGATTGTTGATACTGGACGATTTCTTCGTACAGCGTTGACGCCCTCCGAGTTGTTGCAGGCCATTCTCCTTGGCTCTGTTTCTCTTTTGAGCTTCTATTGCTCATTCGCAATCATTCAGAAACACGCAGTGGCCAGGTATTTCTCAGTCCTTCTATTCCTGGGGAGCTCGCTTTGGGCGCTTTTCGTAGGGTTTTGGCTTTACTCTCATCCTACGGATATAGTTTTTCCGCTCTGGATTCCGTTGATTTTCGTTCTGCTACCAACAATCGCAGCCGGTTTCATTTTGAGTATGTGGACGAAGGCGGCGTTTTGGGGCACGAGTCGATTATCCTAATGACGCAAGCGAAGATTCTCGACGACCATTTCCACGACCACTGTGGCGTCTTCGGCGTCTTCGGTCATCCCGAAGCCGCGAACCTCGCCTATCTCGGTCTCTACGCGCTCCAGCATCGCGGCCAGGAATCCGCCGGCATCGTCTCCAGCGACGGCACCGAACTCCATCTCCACCGCGCCATGGGCGAAGTCGAAGAGATTTTCCAGCCGCGCATCCTCACGCAACTCCCCGGTTCTCTCGCCATCGGTCACACGCGCTACTCCACCGCTGGCGACAAAGCTCTGCTCAACGCCCAGCCCATCGCCATCGATTGCAACAAGGGCAAGCTCGCGCTCGGCCACAACGGCAACCTCACCAACGCCGGTGAGCATCGCCGCAGGCTGGAGCACAAAGGCTCGATCTTCCAGACCAACAGCGACACCGAAGTCATCGTCCATCTCCTCGCGCGCTCGCAAGCCCGCAATCTTTCCGGCGCGCTCGGCGATGCGCTCAATCAAGTCGAAGGCGCCTATTCGCTTCTTGTTCTCACCACCGACGAGCTTTACGCCGTGCGCGATCCTCGCGGCTTTCGCCCGCTCGTTCTAGGCAAACTCACCACGCCCGGCGGCTTCACCGCCTGGCTCGTCGCCAGCGAAACCTGCGCGTTCGACCTTCTCAACGCCCAATACGTCCGCGAAATCGAGCCTGGCGAAATGGTGCGCATCTCCAAATCCGGCATTGAGTCCATCCACTTCGCCCCGCCGAAGCCGCATCAGCAGTGCATTTTTGAGCATGTCTATTTCTCGCGCCCGGACAGCATCATTTTCGGCCGCTCCGTGAACCAGAGCCGCGAGATGCTCGGACGCCTGCTCGCGCGCGAGCATCCTGTCGAAGCCGACATCGTCGTCCCCGTTCCCGACTCCGGCGTTCCCGCCGCTGTCGGCTACGCCCTCGAATCCAAAATTCCCTTCCGCATGGGCCTGATCCGCAATCACTACATCGGCCGCACCTTCATCGAGCCGTCGCAAGCCATTCGCAATTTCGGCGTCAAGCTCAAACTCAATCCCGTTCGCAGCCTCATCGAAGGCCAGCGCATCGTGCTAGTCGACGATTCCATCGTCCGCGGCACCACCAGCCGCAAAATCGTGCGCATGGTCCGCGACGCCGGCGCCACAGAAGTTCACGTCCGCATCAGTTGCCCGCCCACTATTTCGCCCTGCTACTACGGCGTCGACACGCCCACGCGCGAAGAGTTGATTGCTTCCTCGAACTCTCCCGACGACATTTGCAAATTCCTCGGCGCCGACTCCCTCGGCTACCTGTCTCTGCCCTCTCTGAAACAGGCTGTCGCTGATACCGAAGGACGCTTTTGTACGTCTTGTTATACGGGCGTCTATCCCACGGACCTCGTGCAATTGGAAGTCCGCGAGTCCGCGTCGAATGGGAAGTCTGCCGGACCTTCGGTTACAATAGAAAGTGAGCCGGCACCCGCAGAGCGGCCGGTGGTGGTGCATCGTGAAGGCTGAAAAAAGCGTGAAAACTGACAAAAAGAAAAAAGAAGAACCCAATCTTCCCGTCAAGACCAAGATTCAGCGCGAAATCATTGCGTGGTTCTGGGTAGGCCTCGCCTTTCTGTTGATCAACGGCACCATCGGCCAGGCGCGCGTCATTCCCTCCAGCTCCATGGAGCGCACGCTGCTCATCGGCGACCATCTCATCATGAGCCGCATCGGCTACGACGCCGGCGTTCCCTTTACCAACTGGCACTTGCCTCTGTGGCGCAATCCCAAGCGGCAGCAAGTCATCATCTTCAAGCCGCCCTTTGCGCCCGACACGCCAGACTACGTCAAGCGCGTCATTGGCCTCCCCGGCGACACTATCGACATTCATGAAGGCTCGGTGTGGGTGAACGGCAAGCGCCTTGCCGAGAAATATGCGGTTGGGCCTACGGAACCGGCTCAGCCCGGAACCGCGCCGCTGGGACGCACCGATCTCAAGTATCCCTATCATGTTCCCGCGGATTGCTACTTCGCCATGGGCGACAATCGCGAAAATTCCTTCGACAGCCGCTTCTGGGGCTGCGTTCCGCGCAACGACATCATCGGCACGCCCGTGATGATTTACATGTCTCTCGACGTTTCGCAGGATGCCTGGGAGCCGGGCCATATTTCCGAACGTTTCTACGCTTATGCGAACGCCATCTTGCATCCCGGCATCGTGCGCTGGCGCCGCATCTTCCGCACCTTCTAGTTTTGGAGTGCGGCGGCTTGACGCCGCTTTCCTACTTGTAGTGGCCGGTCTTTAGACCGGTGCTTTTGGTCTGGGCGCCACGACTGGCTGCGACAATTTCCAGCTTCTTGACGTAAAATTGAATCCCGTTCTGCAGCGCCGCTCGTGCGCGCGAGATTCGTCCCAGCATCCGCGCATTTCTTTTCCGGGCGTCACATGCAATCCGCTGTTCGCCGCGGTCGCGAAACACGGACTACGGAACACGGGCCACTCCGCCTATGAAATACGCCGATGCCGGTGTCAGTATCGCGGTCGCTGACGAAGCCAAGCAGCGCATACGCCATCACGCTTCCCGTACGTTCACTTCCGGCGTCCTCAGCGGTATCGGGAACTTTGGCGCGCTTTTTGCCCTCGACCACAAAAAATGGAAAGAGCCGGTGCTCGTCTCGAGCGCCGACGGCGTCGGCACCAAGCTCAAAGTCGCCATGGCCATGCATGTCCACTCGACCGTTGGCGGCGATCTCGTCAATCACTGCATCAACGACATTCTCGTGCAAGGCGCCGAGCCGCTTTTTTTCCTCGACTATCTCGCCATGGGCAAGCTCGAGCCCGCCGTCGTTGAGCAGCTCGTCGAAGGCATGAGCCGCTCCTGCCGCAAAGCAGGCTGTGCGCTCATCGGCGGCGAAACCGCTGAAATGCCCGGCTTTTATCCGCCCGGCGAGTACGATCTCGCCGGTTTCATCGTCGGCATCGTCGAGCGCAAGAAACTGCTCACCGGGAAAAATGTCCAGGCTGGCGACACGCTGATCGCCCTGCCTTCGTCCGGCCTGCACACCAACGGCTATTCCCTCGCGCGCAAGCTCATCTTCGAAGTCGCTAAGCTAAAGCCGGATACGTACGTCGCCGAAGTCGGCAACAAAATCGGCGCGGAGCTCCTGAAGCCGCATCTCTGCTACGCGCCCGCGCTGAAAACCGTCCTGGCGAAAGGCTGGGTTTCCGCTCTCGCGCACATCACCGGCGGGGGCATTCCTGGCAACTTGCCGCGTGTGTTGCCAAGCGGCATCAAAGCCGAAATCGATCTCGCTTCCTGGCCCGTGCCTGCCATCTTCAAATACCTCGCCAAGCTTGGCAGCATCGATACCGACGAACTGCTCCAATCTTTCAATATGGGCGTGGGAATGATTCTGGTCGTGCCGCCAAAATTCGTGAAGTTCGTCGAAGCCGACCTCAAGAAGCGCCGCGAAAAGTTTTTCCTCATTGGCCGCGTCGACCGCGGCGAATCCGGCAAGCCCCGCGTCTCCTTCTCCGCTTCCCTCAACCTGTAAGGGCCGCTTCTAGGGCAGGCCGCTCGCGTTGTAGCTCACCCCTTCAGGGGTGAGGCTTTACGGTATCGAGACGGCCTTCCGAGGCGCGTTCCTTGCGCCCCGGATGTTTTTTCGGGGCGGGTCGCATGCGCCTTTCCTTGTAGGGGCGCGCTTAAGCGCGTCCCTGACTAAATGGGGCGCCTTCTTTCGTCTAAATTCTGTTGCGATTTTCGAAACCTACGGTTACTTCGCAACAACCAGAATCACAAACGAGTCAGGCTTCATTTTGCCGCGGCGTTCGCCCGGGGCGGGCGGATCGAAGTCCGCTGCGGGCAGGAAGATGTTGTGTGTTTTCATGTCGAGGCCCATGGTGCGGGCGCTGCGCTTGGTAGGCACGTTTTCCACGACGGTGTATTTGTCGGGCGTGTCTTCGTGGATGACTGTGAGGTTACCGTCGCCGCAGGAGGCAAACACGTAGCCCGTGGCAGGATCGAATCCGGCGGCATCCGGTCCTTCGCAAATTGCCGGCGTGGCCACAACTTTGCCTGAATTGCCGTCCACGACGGCCATCACCTTTTCATCGCAAACAGCGAACAAGCGAACGTTTTTCTTGTCGATCGCCAGCCCCGACGGGGACTTGCATGGCGCCAGGGGCCACTTGTGGAGTTCTTTGAGCCCTTGCGCGTCGAGATGATAAAGCTCGGATGTGTCTTCGTTGTTCACATAGATCGTGCCCTTGCCATCTACCGCGGCAAATTCGGGCTTGCCGCCGAGGGGAATCGTTCCGGCCACTGTGCCGTCCGCGGCGTTGATGGCCGTAGCGTTTTTCCCGCGCCCATTGAAGGTGAAAACGCGCTTGCTCACCGGCTCGTAGGCGATGGCGTCCGGATTCGCGTCCGTGCTGACTTTGCTGATCGGTTTCAAAGTTTTCAGGTCGAAGATGGTGACGTCGTTGGTGCGGCCGTTGCTAGTGAATCCGCGGCCAAGATCGGAGGCAATGGCAATGCCGTGCACGCCTTGCGTCTCGGGAATGTCGCCGACGACAGCGTGCGAATCGGCGTCCATCACCACCGTGTGCGTACCGTGCGAAATGTATACGCGGCGGGCGTCGCTATCGACGTACACGTAGTCCCAACCGCCTTCGCCGCCAATGGGAACTGTTTTTGCGAGCTTGTAGCCGCTCGCGCCGGGCGGAGGGGGCGCGGACGAAAGCGATCCAATACAAAGCAAAATCGCGATAGATAGCAAACCGAGTAGTCCGAAGAGGCTCGTTTTCTTAGACATGATTTGTTCTCACTTTGGCTTCACAGTTCTGATCGTTGACTGAAAAGCTCGAACAGTTCTAATGCTCGGAACCTAAACGCAGCATAAACGGCGCAGTTCACGGGAATTCGGTAAGGAGCCGGCGTGCCGCCAGTGAGGAGACTATCCTTTTGCTTTGTGCTGCTCGAACCACCCCGCGATGTACAACATTTTCGCGATGTGATGGCTAGGGCGGCGGCTGATGCCGTGGGGTTCCTCGGGCACGCGTACCAGCACCGTATCAATATTCAAAAGTTTGAGCGCTTCGTAAAACTGCTCCGCCTCGGAGATCGGCGTGCGGTAGTCGGCCTCGCCGGTCATCACCAGCGTCGGCGTCTTTACTTTGGCAACGAGATTGGTTAGCGAGCGCTGCATGTACTGCTCGGTGTTGTCCCAGGGATTGCCGGGGAACCAGTACTGCGTAATGAAAGGAATGTCGGACGTCAGCGCGAAGCTGTACCAGTTGATGACCGGATAGAGCGAGGCAGCCGCGCGGAAGCGTTCCGTGTGTTCGATAGTCCAGCATGTCAGAACACCGCCGCCGCTGCCGCCGGTGACAAAAAGATTGTTCGTGTCTATATAGCCTTTGGCTACGACGGCGTCCACACCGCTGTTCAAATCGTCGAAATCATCGCCTGGGTACGCGTGGTGAATCAGGTTGGCAAACTCTTCGCCGTAGCTGGTGCTCCCGCGCGGATTCGTGTACAGCACGACGTAGCCCATCGCGGCCCACACCTGCTTTTCGAAGTCGAAGCGGTCGCCGTAAGCGGCAAAGGGGCCGCCATGAATCTCAAGGATAAGCGGGTATTTCTTGGAAGCGTCGAAATCCGGCGGGTGAATGATCCAGCCCTGAATCTTGCGCTTATCCTTCGAGGACTCGTACGTGATTTCCTCGACGTGGCCGGGCTTCTTTTGCGCCAGCAAGTCCTGATTGAGCGAGGTGAGCACTTTCATTGCACCGTTGTTGAGGATGGCGACGTCGCCGGGTTCGTCGGTGCGGCCGTAAGTCATGGCAATGAGGCCCGTATGCGCGATGGAGAAAGACCCGCCCCCACCCGCGCCCATACCGGAGGCGAGGTGATCTGCGTTCTTCTTGCAGTTCCCGTCGGTGGAGCAAAAACCGACCTTAGTGTCCCCCTGATCCACGTAGGAGAAGTAAACGCCGCTATTGTCAGGAGCCCATTGAGGTTCCTGGACGTCGCGATCGAGTTTGTCGGAGATGGAATGCGCGCTCGTTCCGTCGCGGTTCATTAGATAAAGCTTCGTGGTTTGATGGCCCTGCATGCGGTCGTCAAAGCCGGTGTAAGCGATCCATTTTCCGTTGGAAGAGACCACGGGTGAATTGTCAGGCCCCTTGCGATTGGTGAGCGCGCGCAAAGCGCCATCGGCAACGCTGAACTCATACACTTCGGTATCCAAATAAGAGTGCTCCGATTCTGCGTGGCGGTTCGCCGACAAAATCAGAAACTTCCCATCGGGTGTCCAGTCCGCGCGCGTGGGCGCCCATTGATTCCCGCCGTTGGGAAAATTGCCGTTCGTAACTTGCCGCGGCGCGCCGCCTTCCGCGCTGACCACAAACACCTGCATGTAACCGGGTTTCAAATACCCCGAGCCGTTGAAGCGATAGACCAGACGATCATAGGCCGTCGGCGGATCAGCCCATTTCGCGCCGGATGGCGGACTCGGCAAATCGGCGAGATGCGGTCCCTTGCTTTGAACAAGCGCGGAGAAGGAGAGCATTTTTCCATCGGGCGACCAGTTGATCGCCTCCGGCGAATTCTCGAGATTGGTGATGCGTGCGGTCTGGCCGCTGTCCATCCAGCGGATATAAATCTGCTGCTTGCCGTCGACGTCGGAGAGAAACGCGAGGCGCGTGCCTTCCGGCGACCAGCGCGGTGACGCATCGCTGCGGTTGCCGGTGGTCAGCGGGCGGTGGTCGGAGCCGTCTGCATTGATGATCCAGAGATTCGAGTAGCGCTTGTCGGTCGTTGCGTCGGCAAAGCGCCGCACGTAGACGATTTTCTTTCCGTCGGGAGAGATTTGCGGATCCGTGGGCAGTTGAATCTGAAATTCGTCCATGGCGGTGAGCTTGTGCGAAATATCTTGTGCCCGCGTTGCTGGAGCGGCGGCAAAGAAAAATGCGGCAGCGAAAGTTGTGCCTGCGACAAGAATAGAAAGGAAGCGCAGTTTCTTCATAAGAGGGACCTCCTCGCGCGGGGAGTAAACAACGCGGCCGTTGCCGTGTCAAGATGCGAAGAAGAAGAGTAGCGAGTCGGTGTGGCAGTAGACCGTCATGCGCCGGATGGCGGTTGGGGCATTGTCTTCGGGATGCGGAACAGAATCGTAGTTCTTCAGCGGAGTTCGTTCAATAAAGCTTGCCAGGCTTCGCGCTCGCGGGCTGCACTGACCAGCGGCTGCAACCTTGCAACGCGGTCTTGGAGATTCCGATAAAAACCATCGTCGGATTCCGCACGCCGCAACTGTTCCCGAAGCGCAGCGCTGTCACCGACGGGAAAATATCCCGGATAGTCCTTCCCCAGGATACCGGTCGAGCCTGGTATCAGTGATGAAAGGACCGGCGTGCCGACTGCGATCGCTTCACTGACAACATTGGCCCCGCCCTCGAGATGTGACGTAAGCGCGAGCAGGTGCGAGCGGGCCAGTAAATCCATCGCCTCCTCGTGCGTCAGGTCTCCCAGCCAGTGGTAGCGCAGATTCGTCTTCTGTTCAGTTTCCACCTGTTTCTCAAATTCCGGGTCGAGCGCTGCCCCCGCGTGCTTCACCTGTATTTTGGAAGAAGCCGGCAAATCGCGCACGGCGTACGCCGCGCGTAGCGGATCCTTGACAGGCCGCAGGTGCGCCAGTACGCACACCTGAAAACATCCCTCCTCTCGTACTGGAAATGGTGAGGGGCGTTCAGCAGATTGGTAGATTACGCGCACTCTTTGCCTGGCGGTTTCGGGAACGGCATCGACGCCGAGCTCTTGCAGGACAACGATTCTGGACGCCTGCTCGAGAGAAGACGCCGCGTCAGAACTATTCTCCAGATCGTTATAAAGATCGGTGCCGGTCAGAGCAACAATGAGCGGAGCAAGCGGTCGCTCCTGGCGAAAACGTTGAATGGCGGGAAAGCTGCGCCGCGCGTGTAGGGCGATGAGCAGGTCGCATTCTTCGCCCTTCCAGTCGGGCAGAACGTCGACTTGGTTTCCCAGTTCGGTGAGGAGCTGTGCCCAGCGGTCCGCAGTGGCGCGGTTTCCGGTATGGACCTGCGCAGGCGCTGGCGTAACTAGCGCGATTTTCACTCGTTGCTGTTACGCCGGCAGGTGCGGAATCCTGCCCAAACATCGCGGCGATCTGGAGTGTAGAAGTTCCGCCAGGTATTGCGGAGCAAGCGCGGCTGCGTCGGCCAGGCACCGCCGCGCAGCACTTTGTGCGTCCCAAACCAGGGTTCCGAGTACTCCTTGTAGGGGTCAACTTCAAACCCAGGGTAAGGACCGAAGTCGGTTGACGTCCATTCCCAGACGTTGCCGATCATCTGGCGGCAGCCGAAGGCGCTGTCGCCAGCGGGCAACGCGCCTACGTCTACTGTGCCCATTGCTTGCCAGCGCAAGTTGGCGTGCTTCGCGTCTGGTCGGTTATCGCCCCAGGGGAAGCGGCGTTTCACAGGCGCAAGTTCCTTGCCAGAATTTGCTGGTTCAGCCGCGGCTGCCACTTCCCATTCGAGTTCGGTCGGCAACCGGCGTCCGGCCCAGTTGCAATACGCTTCCGCTTCCCACCAGTTCACGTGTAGAACAGCACGATGCGGTTCCAGTGGCACCCACTGATCGAAATTGCGCCGCAGCCAGCGTCCTGCTGCTTCGCGTTTCCAGTACACTGGATGCTCTGCGCCCCTGCTCTCTCGCCAAGCCCATCCCGGTTCGCTCCAAAGTTCTTTCCGGCGATACCCCTGCCCTTCCACGAACTCCAGGAATTCCGATTGCGTTACAGCCGCGCGCGCGATGGCAAACGGACGCACCTCGACCAGGTGCGCCCACTTTTCATTGTCAAAAACAAATGGCTCTTCGCGAATGCCCCCCAGCAGAAACCGTCCTCCCGGAATCTCGACATCCCCCCGCAGCGGTCCCGCTTCGCCGGAGCTCGCTGGCTTCAGGCCGGAAAAAACCGGGGCGCTCCACCCATGTGTCTGCCGGGTGTACGTGAACGCTTCCGTGTGCATATCCTCGTGAAAAACACCCAGGGTGATGAAATAGCGTTCGTCTTCGGTGAGCTTTCCTTCTTCGATGCGCTCCAAAACGCGGTCGCGCACTATCGTCATGTAGGCCAGAGTGTCGGCGCGTGAAGGTAGAGGCAAGCTCCAACGCGTATCGTGCGCAATCGCCGCGGAATCATAGAGCGCGTCCCCGTCCGCGCGGATCGGCTCCTGACCGCCTGCGTGGCGCAGCGCCCATTTTTCCTGAAACCACGTGACATGTCCGATTTCCCACAACAAGGGATTGACGATTCGCAATTGTGGACCCATGAGCTGTTCGTCGGTAAGATCCGCCACCACTTCCATCGTTCTTTGCCGAGCGTCATGCACCCACGTAGCGAGCAACGCGTCACGCTTCACTGAGTTATCGGCCGCAGCTTGTCCGGGAGTTGCCATGAATCACCTTGGCGTAGGAGAGCCAAACACGAATCTTAGCCAATCAAAAAGCCTCCGGCAACCACGGTTACGACACGGCAGCTAAGCTCTCGCCGTACGTCGCGAGAGAGTACCTCCAATCCAATCGGACGCCATCACCAGCAAATACACAAGCAAGAGCAAAGTGGCCAACCTGGAATAGAAGCCGAGTTGCACATTGTTGTAGATCGCCTGACCCAGGCCGCCACCGCCAACCAACCCCAAAATGGCGGAGACGCGAAGGTTCGTCTCCCAACGCAGTACCGTGTAACTTATAAGCATAGGTTTGGCTTGGGGCCAGAGCGCCCAAGCGAGAAGTTGCAGACGCCCGGCGCCGAGCGCGCGCAAAGCTTCGACAGGCTGCCTGGGGACTTCCTCTAGAGTCTCCGCATACAACTTCCCCAATACTCCAGCGGTGTGCAGGCCGATGGCCAGCGTTCCTGCGAAGGGACCTATCCCCACCACGACTATGCAGACCAAAACCCACACCAAGTCAGGGATGGAACGCAATATATTCAAGATCAGTCGCGCCGCCCAATAGGTGCTCCAACCTAACCCGCGTCTGACCTTTGATTGGGCTCCGGGCGAATCTGACTTCTCCAACACCAAAGTGGATGTCGCGGGGATTGCGAGGATTCCACCGATTACGATACCTATCACAGTTCCTAGAATCGAGATAGCCAGCGTTTGCATAAGCAGCGGGCCCAGGCTGAGCACAAACGCTTTCGCAAAATCCGGGGGCACCATGCTGAGAAAGAATCGCAACATATTCTTGAGCGTATTCGCTTCACCAAAGTGCTCCGGCGAGAATCCTGCGAGATAAAAACTTGCGCCCACAAGCGTTACCATCGCCGCATAACCCAAAGTGCGGCGGGCGAAGTGTTCCCCCTTAAACCAAGGTCGTCTTTGGGAGCCCGTGGAGTTCGGTTGCAAGCGCGACCGCACTTTCCTGCTCACAATATCCGTTAGAGCCAGCAGCAGAATGAACGCAAGAATTAGCGTCAAAACCTGCCTATACTCGAACAACCGCATGGATAGGCTGACCTCATATCCAATGCCTCCCGCACCGACAAAACCCAGAACCGAAGCGGCGCGGACACAGCACTCGAAAGAATAAAGCGTGTAAGCCATCACGTTTGGGAGAGCCTGCGGCCAGATGCCGCGCAAAAAAATCTGCGCGCGCGTAGCGCCCGTGGCCTGCAGCGCCTCAAGCGGCCTGGGATCAACATCCGCGAAGACGTCCGCGTAGACGCGGCCCAGCACGCCGGCATATGCCACGGCCAGCGCCAGCGCGCCTGCAAGTGAGCCCAGTCCTACTGCTGTTACAAACAGGAGTCCCCAGACCAAGTCGGGTACCGCCCGCAGGAACCCCATAAACGCGAAGACCATACGGCTCCCAAGCGACTGCAAAGCAGAAAACCAATTGCGGTTTTCCCCAGTTGACAGAATTCCTCTCCGCCACAGCATGGGGGTCGCCAGCGCTCCAAGAGGAATAGCAATCAGAACGGAAAGAACCGTCCCCGCAATTGCGGTGGCAACGGTCGAAAGAAGAGCGAAAAAGACAATTCGCAGGAAGCCAAGCGAGAGGTCGGGGGGAAACAATCCGCGAAGGAATTCCCAAAGCGCGGTAAACGTCGCGGGCTGAAGGATGACAGCCAGCCGTACATTTTCCACTTGCCAACAGACGGCCAAGACAAGGAATACGCTTAGGAGAACGCCCACCCGCCGGGCTGTCCAAATTCGTTCGCTGTAAGCGCCGCTACCGAGCGCAGCCGAACTCGCGTTGGAAACGGTCATCGTCTTTAACCCGCGCTGGCTCTTGCCGGTGGCCGGCGTACAAATCATGCAGAAGCCCTTTGTCCACCTCTGCCGACGGACGATCGAAGAAAACCGCGCCGCTCCGTAGGCCAATCACCCGCGGAAAGTGTTGCAAAGCCAATCCTACTTTGTGCATCGCCACAACCAACGTGCGTTGTCCTTGTGACCCGACTCGGATGAGCAACGACATGATCCCATCTGTAAGTGCGGGGTCAAGTGACGCTATCGGCTCGTCGGCAAGGATGACTTCCGGCTTCTGCATGAGCATACGAGCGATCGCCAAACGCTGTTGCTGGCCGCCGGAGAGCTCGTCCGCCCGGGCGCTTCGTTTATCCGCCAACTCCACAAGTTCCAAAGCGTGCAGAGCCTGTTCTACATCGGCTTTGGTGGGACTCAGGATGCTGCGTACCGTTTCAACCAGCGACCAGCGTCCCAAGCAACCACACAAAGTGTTTTGCAAAGCCGTAAGCGAAGGGACAAGGTTGTGCTGTTGGTAGATCGTCCCAATGCGCCGGCGAGTGCGGCGCAAGTCCAGGCTTGACAGGGCTCCGAGCTCGCGCCCATCCAGCCGCAGGGAACCGCTGGTGGGACGCAGCGTGGCGTTCAGGAGCCGAAACAGGGTTGTTTTGCCCGCCCCCGAGCCGCCCAGAACAGCCAATACCTCGCCCTTTTGGACCGATAGGGACACCCCTTGTAGTGCGCATACCGTCTGGCGTCGGGCAACATATTCCTTGCCGACGGCGTCGAGCAAATAGTTCATTTCAAGAGTCCGGCGTCTCTGGCTGCCTGTCGCAGCGGGTCGTAATTGGCATCTACGGCCCGAACATACTTGGATGCGTTCAGCAATTGGAGGATAGGTTGTTGTTCCGGGCCCGCCTGGTTCAGCTTCAACATAGCGTTCGTAAAAGCATCAGCTACCCTGTGATCCAGACCGTGCCGGGCCGCCCAAACGTAGTCGAAGAAGGGCGGGGTCGTGTAAAAAACCCGCACTTGAGACTCGCTGAGTTTTCCTTCCTTGCTCATCCGGGCAAAAACCTGTTCGTCCATGGCGCCCGCATCCACTTTCTTGTTGGCAACCGCCAAAGCCGTTGCATCATGTCCGCCGGTGTAGATGGCCTTATCGATTACTCCTTGCTCCACGCCCTGCTGGCGCATGAAATAAGCAGGCATCAGGTGCCCCGACGTGGAATTTACATCGCCGAACGCGAAGCTATGCCCTTTCAGATCGGCAAGCGAACGGATGGCAGAGTCTGGCTGGGTAATGAATACGCTGTGGAAGGCTTGATCCTTTTCCCGTTGCACCAAGGGTATGGCGCCAGCGCGAGCAGAAGCCTGAACGTAGGTGAAACCGCCGAAATACGCGATGTCCACGCGGTCGCTGGCCACGGCCTCCACCACCGCGGCATAGTTTGTTGGAACCGTCAGTTCCACCTTTGCCCCAGTTTCTTTTGCCAGGTAATCGATGAATGGCTTGCTTTCGCGAATGATTTTCCCCGGGTCCGTTGTCGGGATCATGCTGAGGCGCAGCGTCACCGCGCCGTTCTTGTTGCTCGAACAACCCATCATCAAGACCAATAGGGCGACAGGAACGGAATGCTGAAAAATTCCCCTGAGCGACATGGCGGCGGCTCCTTCCCGCAACAGTGAATCTCGTGAGGCTGCCGTCGAATTATCTCTTGATTCGAGGCGCTCCTCATTTACCACCAAATAGGTGCCTCTTGCTACCACTGAAATCTTGGGTGCTAACTAGGAAATCCGTTCAGAAAACAAGCGAGGCAACCCCTCATCCGACACTGCAAAGGCCCACAGCACTTGCGCTTCAATGGTCAAATAACCGGCCGGACGTTTCCAGCATCGATACTTGAGGAAGCACATGGCCTACTGTCTTTTTGAAACGACTATCGGTACCTGTGGCATTGCCTGGCGCGAGCCTTTGGATTCGAGCTCTCGTCCAATGGTTACACAGTTTCAGCTTCCCGAAGCTACGCCACAAAAGACCAAATCACGCATCGCGCAGAAGAGCGGTTCGCGCGTACCCACTGCCCCTCCTCGACCTATTGATGAGCTGATCCGCAAGATCCGCCTGCACCTTGAAGGAGAAGTTCAAGACTTTCGCGACGTTGCCATCGACCTGGACGGAATGGCACCGTTTGCGCGTCAGGTATACGAGGTGGCTCGGGAGATTCCTGCGGGACAAACGCGAACCTACGGCGAAATTGCGAAGGTTCTAGGGCAACCTACTGCCGCCCAAGAAGTAGGACAGGCTCTGGCGAGAAATCCAATCCCCTTGATCGTTCCTTGTCATCGGGTCTCCGCTGCTGGGGGCAAACTCGGCGGTTTCTCGGCTCCCGGTGGCCCCGCCACCAAAGCGAAGCTCCTCGCCCTCGAAGGGGCGCCGGTCAACCTCCCCCTCTTTCCCTAATTCCTTTACGACTAGCCCCTCATTCGCACCGCAGCGCGACCATGGGATCGACACGCGTGGCGCGGCGCGCCGGCAGAAAGCAGGCCAGCAACGCGGCTGCGAGTAGCGCGACCGGAGCGAGGATCAGTGTCCAGGGATCGAAGGCGGAGACTCCCCAGAGTTGCGACTTAAGGAGTTGGACCGAGACAGAAGACACGAGAAGCCCCAGCAGGATGCCGCTGCCGACAAGAAGCAGCCCTTTGTGCAGCACGAGCGAAAGGATGTTTCCTGGCAGCGCGCCGAGAGCCATGCGAATTCCAAGTTCGTGATTTTGCAGAGAGACCGAGTAGGACATGATGCCGAAGAGGCCGATGAGAGCGAGCCCGAGTCCGATGCCAGCGCACGAGCCGAAGGAGATTAGCCGGAATTTTGGTTTAATGAACACATGTTGCTGCAACACCTTTTCGAGCGTGTTGGGTTCAAGGACGACGATATCAGGGTTTATGTCTGCCATAACTCGACGCAGGGGATTGATGAGCAGGTTTGGGTTTGCGACTGAACGTATCAGGATTCGGCGATCGAAAGCGCTTAGGAACGTGTACGGAATATAAGCCTGTGGCAGAACCGGGTCGTTCGGTTCGAAGCCTCTTAAATCGGTCACCACGCCGATAATTTCAAAGTAGGCGTCGTGAGTGTTGTTGGGGAATACCGGTTCTTCATCGAACGCGTTGAACTTGATTTGCTGGCCGAGCGGATCTTCGTTGGCGAAGTAAGTCTTTGCGAGAGTGGTGCTAACCACAGCGACGCGGCGCGCTCCTGTAATGTCCTCCGCGGACAGCAACCGGCCACGCAGCAATTGCAAACCGACAGTCGAAAAGTAGCTCTGACTCACTGCATCGAAAGCAGTGGTCCAACGTTTGTCATGAGGCTTGCCGGGAATAGTGACGTTCTCGGAGCGTGGACTACCGATCGGGGGGAGCCCAAACGACACGGCCTCATTGGTGACGCCTGGAAGCGCTGCAACGCGCGGAAAAGCCTGGTCGAAGAAAGCGCGCTTGCTGGCGACCGAATCGTACTGGTGCATGGGGAAATGTATCCAGGCGTAAAGCAGGCCCTGCGTACGCATGCCGGTGTCGAAATTCGTCACCGCCAGGAAGCTGCGAATCATTAGCCCGGCGAACACCAGCAAAAGCATCGAAAGCGCAACCTGGCCCACAACCAGTCCTCCACGAATGCGGGTTCCCCTGCGAGAAGCGTCTACATTGACGCCGCTGGTCTGAAGATTGGAGCGCAGATCTTTCTTGACCGCCAGGAAAGCGGGCGAAAGGCCGAAGAGAAACGTGGTCAGGAGAGACAGGATCACCGCGAAAAAGAGCACCGGCAGGTTCAGCCGCATGTCGGCTTCGCCGGGCACGGCGACTCCCGGGACCAGGCGAACCACTTCCAACCCCAAATAAGCCAGGAAACAGCCTAAGGCGCAGCCGGCGAAGCCAAGAAGCAGGCTCTCCACGAAGAGCTGGCGGATCAAACGGCCGCGACTGGCGCCCAGCGTTGTGCGAAGAGCAATCTCGCGGGCGCGCGCCGTGTGGTGCGTAAGCAGCAAGCTCGCCACATTGCTCGACGAAATAAGCAGCAGCAAAACGACCGCGGCAATAAGCAGAAATAGAGTTTGCTTGAAATCGTCCACGATGACTTCATTGAGTGCCCTCGCGGTCATTTGAAACTGTTCTGGATAGTCTTTCGGATGGAGGATGACCATTTGCTTGGCGATGACTTGCAACTCGGCGGCGGCGGCTTGGCGGGAGACGTTGCGCTTAATGAGCGCGGTGGCGAAAAAATAGTTGCCTCCCTCGTCGGGAGGAGCCTCGGGACGATTCCAGCTAACCGGGAAGTAAAGGGCTGCGCCAAAAAGGCCGAATCGGCGTGGCATCACGCCAATGACTGTGTATGCCTTCTTATTGAGCGTCATGGTGCTGCCGAGGACCGCTTTGTCCCCGTGAAACGTGCCGTTCCAGAATGCGTACCCGAGAACCACGACGAGGGGCGCGCCGGGTTGCGCGTCTTGCTCGGTGATCCCCCGGCCAAGCAGCGGGGGCACTCCCCAGAACTCCATCATGTTTGGCGTGACTACACAGCCGTGCAGTTCCTCGCTTGCGCCCTGATGCTCGTACAGGGGGTCCCATCCCGTGTAGGCAACAACGTCTTCAAGCGCCTGCGCCTGTTTGCGAAACCCCGCAACTTCATCCAGATGGTACATCTCGCGAAAACGCTCGGAGTTGTGCTGCTTGTCGACTATGCCAATCACGGTGAGCCGCTGGGCGTCTCGATATGGGAACGGGTAGAGAAATCCGTTGTAGAAAATGCTGAAGACCGTGGTGGAAAAACCGATGCCCAAGGCCAGCGCCAGTATGCCAATGGCCGTGAAGCCAGGGTTCTTGCGGAGTTGGCGAAGACCAAAGCGGCAATCAGCGAGCACAGAGTGTAACCAATTGCCGATTCGTTCGTCGCGGACTTGCTCTTTCACCTGCTCAATACCCCCAAGCTCAATCTTCGCGGTGCGCTCCGCTTTTTCTGGCGGCATGCCCGCTCGAACGCTTTCATCTTTGAGCATTTCCAGATGAGCGTGAACCTCTTCATCCAGGTCCTTCTCAACGAGACGGAAAGAAAAGAGATTCCGCAGGAAACTAGCGGCTTTCACAAAGAGCGGCATGCTAGACACCTTGCTAGGAGGCTTCCAAGGCTTGCGCGATAGC
>Ga0126378_10001296_pt1 | contig 18601 bp, 18 predicted proteins | sample PanSoiMetPlot_23_FD_92587 | JGI IMG/M metagenome (GOLD analysis project Ga0126378, IMG submission 92587) | Tropical forest soil microbial communities from Panama - MetaG Plot_23 | ecosystem: Environmental > Terrestrial > Soil > Tropical forest > Bulk soil | place: Panama | collected 2016-02-17
CCTTCGAAGGCAGCGATGACTTCGTCCGGCAAGGGGGCGTCGAAATCCGCGGGGACGCGCATCTTGCCGGCCAAGAGGCCGAGGCGGCGTTTTCGCGGCGTCCCGACGAGGGGCCCCAGGCGGGCCACGGGTTTGCCGGCTTTGGCGATTATAATCTCCTCGCCGGCTGCGGCCGCCTGGACCAGGCGCGAAAGCTGGGTCTTGGCGGCGTGAATATTCACCGTGCGCATGTGCGTCTCAATAGGCGGACTAAACTTAGTCCGTCACGCATCGGTGATCAATGGCGATAAGTCTCACGCCTTCGTGTATCCTTGGCCTAGCGCCCGCCGGTTATCGCCCAAACTGAGTTTCGGAGAAAACTCGGCGCTCGTCCCTTGGTGGCGAGCCCTCGCAGGCGTAGTATCCGTGGACGGTCCCGTCAAAACAGGGCATGCCGGGCGTGTTCCCGCAATAAGATCGCCGAAGCAGACATGGAACAGGGAGGTCAGCAATGAGTGCCGTGACGGTCGTGGGAAAAGTCGAAAGTCTCTGGCGCTATCCGGTCAAGAGCATGCGGGGAGAAGAAATCAAACAATCATATTTGGGCTTCTCAGGTGTCTACGGTGATCGCCTTTACGCATTTCACGACACCGCGGCTCCGGAGGGATTTCCCTTCCTGACCGGAAGGGAACTGGAGCAATTGCTTTTGTACCAGCCGAGGTTCCGACACCCAAAGGATGCAGCACTTCCTCCCAATGTCGCTGACGCCGAAGGCGACGAACCCGGTCTCACTCTGGTCTATGCGACCGCCGATCTTCCCGTTGATATAGAGACGCCCGCTGGCGAGGTACTCACGATTGATGATCCCACCTTGATCACGTCGCTGTCCGAAGGGCTCGACGGAAGCCATGCGCTGGCGTTGCTGCGATCAGACCGTGCTTTCACCGATTGCCGCCCAGTCTCGATCTTCTCGATACAGACAGTAAAACAGATCGGTGACGAAGTTGGGCTCGACTTGGACAAGCGGCGGTTCCGGGCAAACATCTATGCGGATCTGACGCCTATGGCCGGTTTCGCCGAGAACGAGTTTGTCGGTCGCAAGCTGCAAATCGGCACAAAAGCCGTGTTAGGCCTTACCGACCGTGACCCTCGCTGCAAGATGATCACTCTCGATCCGAACACGGCGGAGCCGAGCCCGGAAGTCCTGAGAAGGGTGAGGGACGCTCATGAGGGGAAGGCGGGCCTCTATGGGGCCGTGCTGATCGAGGGAGTTGTCCGACCAGGAGACGAAATCAGGCTGCTGGACTAAGACGCGTTAGCCAACAACAGAACCATCGACCATCAGATAGGGAGAAGTCAGCAAATGGTAGACAAACCAGCTTCCCTTTACACTCGTCTAGGCGGGTATGACGCGATCGCCGCAATGATCGACGACCTCCTCCCAGGGCTGCGTTCAGACGAATTGCTCAGCCGCTTTTGGGTTAGCCCCCGCAGCCTCGATACCCATAACCGCGAGCGTCAACTCGCAATAGATTTCATCGCCTCAGCCGCGGGAGGGCCGACCTTTTACCTGGGCAGGGACATGAGGATGTCCCACAAAGGCATGGGGATCACGAAGGCCGATTACGCGGCTTTCATGCGTTGTCTGGCCGTGAGCCTTGACAAGTTCAAGGTGCCGGAGCCCGAGCGTAGTGAAGTAGTAGCCTTTATCACTACCTTGGAACCGGAAATCGTGGAGGCGTAGCACCAGCGCCTTGGACCAGTTCCCCTCGCCCCGACCAGGGTTTCAGTCGGCCATACAAGATCCGATACGACGGTTTGAAACCTCCTAGGATTTCTGCCGTTTTCGAACGCTTTTGCCTGCGGTCTCGGCTCGATTTGCCGCAGGTGGGCTATCTGTCCACCGGAACTTCGCGCAGCGGACATCCGGATGCGCCGATATCGGTTTGAACCTCCGTCGCCGCCACTGGCCACGCGGCATCAAACAGGCAGCGATGCGCCCGCGTCCAAGAGAGGGGCGTCAAAGCACAGGATACGGGCGTCGCGAAGTCCCGCACACCCTGCTTTCGAAGCTGACTTGCGCAGCCAAACCTTCGGGAAGGGGTCCTTTCCAGCGTCCCTTCGCGACGCCTGATGGGGAACGTCAACCAATATAATTCGTTCCCCAAACCGCAACCTGGGCATTCGTTTCCGAGCGCACTCGCTTTGGCTACCGTCGAGGCGAGCGTCCGGGCCGGGCTATCCGGTCGCCCGCGCTCTTTGGGGCGGCGTTTCGCCTTCAGTCTGGCCTACCGCTTGTTGGCCCGGATTGTCTTGCGGTGAAAGTCGTGCATTAGCGTCCGCCCAGGAACACTTCGCGAGTGCGAAATAGGCCGCCAGAGCGGCTCGTGCATGAATGATACGAGCAGATTGGCACCCGGCAGGCCCAGTCGATCCGACCGGGCCTGCACCCTCCACAACCTTGCTCTCGATCCCTCACGCCGGGGGAATTACCGACGATCAGGGCCCCGGCTGGCCGTCTTTTGTCGTTACTGTTACGTCAGAGGTCGAGGCCGACGACAATGCTGCGGCCATGCAGCTCGCCAACTTGATGCGCCTCCGCCAGGATGCTCTGATATTCAGCATCGGTGGACATCGCGTGCATGGCTCTCCCGTACGTCTCCCAATCGGGAAACCGTGCGGCGGCCAGAAATTGCCCAGCATATGGACCGGTATAAATCTGGCCCACTCGCATTTCCGCCCCGTGCTTCTCGTATATTGGCTTCATTTTTCTGCCAATTCGCAGGACATCTTCTTGTTCGGCCGTTCAGCGAGATAGGATTGAGACTGGCATCTCCCTTCCCTCCCAACATCTTTATGAGGCTTCGTGCAGGCAATCGTCATCGACCACCAAATCAAACATAATCCGAGCTGCGGCCACCTTCACGATTGCCGTACCGCCCTGTGGTTCGGCCAGCGGCTTCCGCGGATGGACGCTTGGCTAGACGAGAATTGTGCGGCTGACGGCTGGGCAATGACACCCTTGGGCGGCGCGGTCGCTATCTACTTCGGGGACGCCACCTTCGCGAGCGCCTTTGTCGCTAGATGGTGCGCCGGGAGCAGCGTCGCGGCTACCAGGGACGTGTTCCAGGTGAGCGAGGATGAGCGTACACCGCAGGTCGGGGCGAGGCAGCACAGCATACCGTGAGAGCATGGCTCTGGCGCTGTAGTAGCGCCGGAAACGGTGAAGTCAGGCCGCCCCCTGATCCATAAGTAAAATCTTGCCTACTCCTCGTCTTCCGGTTCGTCTTCCTCGTCTTGCTCCGCGTGGAGTTCTAGCAGCTGTACGATCCAGTCCAGCGTCGAAAAGCCGACTTCTGCCGCGCGCCTTCGGAGCAATTCTTCGGCCTCGGGCGATAGGGCCTTTTCCTCGTCGTCGATCACGATCTTGATCACTTTTGTCCTCCCTCCAAACCTTTGTCGTGGGCGATCAGCGTGTCTTGTAGCCCAAAGATCCCGCGCGCTCTTCGGGCGTCAGTAGGCCGGATGTTCACCCATCGGCTTGTCTCCTCCAAGTCGTACTTGGGCTTTTTTGGGTGGCGACGGCGGATGAAATTACGAGCTCCCTTCGCGCTGCCTCGCCAACTCCCGTCTGCGGAGGACGGCTGGATTGGCCGCAGCCCTTGCCAGCCGCTCGAAGCTTTCAGCGAGCTGTAATACGGCTTGCTTGGCCCCTGGATCGCTCAACTGGCCGGCCACCTCTCGGGCTTGCTCGGCCCGATCGAGCCACTCCCAGGCCTCATCAGCGAGTGACGGCATTTGGTCCTCCCTTGGATTTATCGGAAGTGTTTTCTCGTTAACCAAGGAGAGCGTCGGTCCTCCTGCGTCAACTCGTCAAGAGGCTTGCCGCTTTGCGCCGTTCCAGACGGAGAGGGCATTCCGAGAGCGGCCATCAAGGAGGAATTGCCGCCCTAGCGGAGGCGCGATCACTTAGAAAGGCCGAGCCATGGAACTCGCCCACCCTCACGCCGAGGCGACTTATCGGGTGATCGCTTCTGGCGACGGGACGTTCACCGTGGAGGTCAGTATCCCTGGGACCTATCCGGCCAAGGTCAGCCGTTTGCCACGGAAGCCCGACGCTGAGGCGTGGATCGTCGAGCACCAGCGCCGGGTGCAGGCCCAAAGCCAGCCGAACTCTCGGTTTCGCAGGCCCGGCACCAGTGTCGCCAAACGTCGTGGCCGTCCAGAATAGCCGGCAGCCAGTGAGCGTTGCGTTTGTAGCTCGTCTTCAGCCCGACAGATCGGAGGGAGTTCCGATTACAAAGTCGTGCTGCTGCTTCCTAGCGGCGGCAGCAGCCCTTGCCAGATGCTCGTAACCCTTGGCGGCCTGTAACATGGCCTGCTTGGCCACTGGATCAGTCAACTGCCCAGCCGCCCGCCGCGCGTGGTCCGCGCGGTCTTGCCATTCCAGGGCTCCATCGAAAGCGGACATTATTCGGTCCCTTCCTCCCCTGGTTCATCAGAAGCGGTTTCTTGCTTAACATGCCGGTAAGGTGGGCCATCTACCGTCAATCACTCGTCAGCGCTGTGCCGGTCCTGGGACAGGATGGCAACGCCGCGCTCTTCTGTGGAAGAACGGAGCGGGAACGCAAAGACCGCGGATGACTGGCGCGAGATATCACAAGGGCGCCGCGCCTTTCCCGCGCCCCATCAATCCACTGAAGCTGTGGATAAGCTGGGTGATAACTTGACGGCCAGCCCTGTCAAATTCCCGCAACAATTATTAACTCATCGGTTTGCCTATTTTTTAGGCAGGAACACCAATAGATTGTTTTAACGAGAGTTTTGAGGTTAATCGTATACTTGTTTCGACGCGATCTCATTTTAAAGCCGCTAAACTGTTTCGCTCCGTTTCCCTGTGAATAATTTACCATAAAGCTTTACCATAAACCCCACTCGCTTCAGCCTCCGTAACGCCCGGCGCGACAGGCTAACGAGGGTTAATACAACCTCAACGGGCATGAAGCTGCTGCCTCCTTCCGCCTTCGATCTCGGCCGCCGCAGTCGCCCAGCTTACAAACTGGCCAAGGTTCGTGGTATTATTACGACCGTACTGGATTGATGTATTGCCGTATTTTCGCGAAAGGCGGACAGAATGCATTTATTATTGAGACTGCTGGTGTGGCGCGAACAAATTCCCGTAATTGCCGGTTCCGCGGATTTAACGGGAAAAGAATTCCCGTTTAACGGGCTACGGGAATTGGCGGGCAAGGCATTGATTCCGCTGATGGTTTTCTGTGCCTAGTCGGGACTTTTGGGGCAGAATCGAAAAAATTCCCGGTTCAACGGGAATTGCCGGGATTTCGGGCTCACGCGGGAATTGCGGCGGCTTCGCGGAACGCGGCGGTCTCGACTTCGCGCAGATGGCAGGCGACGTGGTGGCCGGGCCGCACCTCGCGCATCGCCGGCTCCTCTCGGGAGCAGCGGTCGAAGGCGTAGGGGCAGCGGGTGTGGAAGCGGCAGCCGGTGGGCGGGTTGATCGGGCTGGGGACGTCGCCCTTGAGGATGATGCGCTGCTTGGCCGCCTCTGGGTCGGGGACCGGGACGGCCGAGAGCAGCGCCTCGGTATAGGGGTGCTGGGGGCGCGTGAATAGGGCGCGCTTGTCGGCGAGCTCGACGATCTTGCCCAAATACATGACCGCGATGCGGCGGCTGATGTGCTCGACCACCGCGAGGTCGTGCGCGACAAACAGGTAGGAGAGGCCGAACTCGCGCTGCAGGTCGCTGAGGAGGTTGATCACCTGCGCCTGCACCGAGACGTCAAGGGCCGAGACCGGCTCGTCGCAGACGATGAGGCTCGGATGGAGGGCGAGGGCGCGGGCGATGCCGATGCGCTGACGCTGGCCGCCAGAGAATTCGTGCGGATAGCGGTCGAGCGCCTCGGCCCGGAGGCCGACCTTAAGGGCGAGCTCCTCGACGCAGTCGCTGAGCTCGCGGCCGCCGGTGACGCCGTAATTGACGAGCGGCTCGCCGATGATGTCGCGGATCTTGAGGCGCGGGTTGAGCGAGGAATAGGGGTCCTGGAAGACGACCTGCAATTGGCGCCGCCAGGGCCGCATCTCGCGGCGCGACAGCCTATCGATGCGCTCGCCCTTGACGCGGATCTCACCCGCGGTCGGGTCGATCAGTTTGAGGATCGTCTTGCCGGCGGTCGACTTGCCGCAGCCGCTCTCGCCGACGAGGCCCAGCGTCTCGCCCTCGGCAATGTCGAAGGAAATGCCGTCGACCGCGTGCACCCGGCCGACCGTGCGCTGTAAGAGGCCTTTCTTGACCGGGAAATGCTTGACCAGTCCGCGGACGGAAAGCAGCGGCCGGGGCATCGCTACACCGCCGCGACCCGGTCGGAGTGGAAGCAGGCGGCGAAATGGCCGGGCTCCTTCTCGTCGAAGCTCGGCATCTCGCGGCGGCAGATGTCGGTCGCAAAATCGCAGCGGCTCGCGAACGGGCAGCCCGGGGTCGGCTCGCGCAGCGACGGCACCGTTCCGGGGATCTCGGCCAATCGCGGCGCCTCCTCGCGCCCGAGCGAAGCCCCGAGCCGCGGCACCGAGGCGAGGAGCCCCTTCGTATAAGGGTGGAGCGGGTGGCGGAACAGCGTGCCGACCGGCGCCTCCTCGGCCTTGCGTCCGGCATACATGACGACGACCCGCTGCGCCATCTCGGCGACGACGCCGAGATCATGCGTGATGAGGACGATCGCGGCGTCGATCTTTGCTTTGAGCTCTCGCATCAGATCGAGGATCTGCGCCTGGATCGTCACGTCGAGCGCGGTCGTCGGCTCGTCGGCGATCAAGAGCTTCGGGTTGCAGGCGAGCGCCATCGCAATCATCACCCGCTGCCGCATACCGCCCGACAATTGGTGCGGGTATTCGGCAATACAGCGCTCCGCCTCGGGGATATGCACGAGGCGCAGCATGTCGACCGCTTTGGCAAGCGCCGCCTTGCGGTCGAGGCCCTGGTGCAGGGTCAGGGTCTCGGCGATCTGCCGGCCGATCGTCAGCACCGGATTGAGCGACGTCATCGGCTCCTGAAATATCATCGAGATGTCGTTGCCGCGGACGTCCCGCATCTCGGATTCCGAGAGCCGCAGGAGATCGCGCCCGGCGAAGCGGATCGCGCCGGAAACGATGCGGCCGGGCGGCGACGGGATGAGCCGCAGGATCGACAGCGCGGTGACGCTCTTGCCGCAGCCGCTCTCGCCGACGACCGCCAAGGTTTCGCCAGGAATGACGTGGAACGACACGCCGTCTACCGCGCGGACGATGCCGTCGCGCGTGAGGAACCAGGTTCTGAGATCGGCAATGTCGAGGATCGGCTCCGCTCTCGCGGCCGGTGCCTTCGGGATGGTGGCGACATAAGCGGCCTCGGCCATTTGGCTCACATCCGCCGCTGCAAGCGAGGATCGAGCGCGTCGCGCAGCCCGTCGCCGAGCAGGTTGATCGCCAGCACCGTGACCGACAGAAATGCGCCGGGAAACAATACAATGTAATAGGCGACCTGAAAGAGACTGCGGCCCTCGGCCATGATGTTGCCCCAGCTCGGGATGTTGGGCGGGGTGCCGGCGCCGAGGAAGGACAGGATCGCCTCGACGATCATCGCCGAGGCGGCGACGAAGGTCCCCTGCACGAGCAGCGGCGGTATCGTATTCGGCAGGATGTGGCGCCGCAAGATGCGGAAAAAGCCCGTACCGCTGGCATGCGCGGCCTCGACAAAGGGCAATTCGCGCAGGCTCAGCACGACACCACGGACGAGCCGCGTGACGCGCGGCACCTCGGCGACGGTGATCGCGAAAATGACGTTCTGCAGGCTGGCCCGGGTCAGCGCCATCAACGCGATCGCAATCAGGATCGCCGGGATCGACATTAACCCATCCATGATCCGCATCACGATCGCATCGGTCCAGCGGCTGAAACCAGTGACGAGGCCAATCACGAGCCCGAGCGCTGTGCTCAGCAGCGCAACGCTCAACCCCACGGTCAGCGAGATCCGCGCGCCGTAGATCGTGCGGCTGTAGACGTCGCGCCCGAGCATGTCGGTGCCGAACCAATATTGCGCCGACGGCCAGCGCAGCCGCCGGATCGGGGACAGCGCCTGCGGGTCCACCGTGCCGAGATAAGGGGCAAGGATCGCCAGCAAGGCCATTACGGTGAGCAGGACGGTGCCGACGACGATCGTCGGATGGCGGCGGACATAGTCGCGCACACGGCCCCGACGCCGCGCCGGGGCGGTTGGGAGGCCGAGATCGGCCGGGGCTATGGTCATCGGCTCAATACCGGATGCGGGGGTCGAGCAACGTATAGCTGAGGTCGACCAAGAGATTGATCAGCACATAGGCCGCGGAGAAAACGAGGATGATTCCTTGGATGATCGGATAGTCGCGGCGCAGGATCGCATCGACGGTGAGGCGGCCGAGACCGGGGATCGCGAAGACCGTCTCGGTGACGACAACGCCGGAAATGAGCGAGGCGACGCCGATACCGATGATCGTCGCGATCGGCACGGCCGCGTTCTTCAACGCGTGGCCGATCAGCACCTTGTCGTTTGCCAAGCCCTTGGCCTGGGCGGTGCGAATATAGTCTTGTGCGAGCACGTCAAGCATGCTGGCGCGTGTCATGCGCGCGATCAGCGCGGCAAACACCGCGCCGAGGGCGAAAGTCGGCATCACGATATGCGACAGGAAAGGCCCCAACCCTCCGTCGATCGAGATAAACCCCTGCACCGGCAAAAGATCGGTCGCGATCGCAAAGACGTAGATCAAGACATAGGCCAGCACGAACACCGGCACCGAAAACCCTAGCACCGCGAAGACCATCACGGCGCGATCAATCCACGAGCCGGCCTTCCACGCCGCGACCACCCCCATCGGAATCGCCGCCAGAACCGAAGCGATCAGCGTCGAGATCGTCAGCGTGATGGTCGGCTCGACACGCTGCGCGATCAGCTTCGAGACCGGCAGATTGGTGAAGATCGAGATGCCGAGGTCGCCATGCAGCAGGCCCCACACCCAGGTCACGAACTGGACATAGAGCGGCTGGTCGAGCCCGAGCTTGGCGCGGATCCGGGCGATGTCCTCAAGTGTCGCCGTGTCGCCGGCAATGATCGTCGCCGGGTCGCCCGGGCTCAGGTGCAGCAGAGCAAAGACGAACAGCGCGACCACGGCCATGACCGGGATCGTTGCGAGGATTCGTCGGATGACATACGCAAACACGCGCTACGGCCTCATTTCTTATCGACGTTCCACAGAAAGACGACCGGCGCGACTATGATGCCCTTGAGGTCCCTGCGGTAGGCGGTCGGCACGACGAACTGCCCGGTCGGCACGTAAGGGATGTCATTGGTGTACGCCTCAACCTGGATGTCGGCGGCGAGCTTCTTCTGCGCCGCTAGGTCCGGTGCCTTGAACCAGGAATCGATCAGCTCCTCGATTCTTGGATCGGTGGGCCAGCCGAACCACGCCTTTTCGCCATTGCCGCGGAGCGGAAGGTTGACGGCCGGCGAGAAGAAATCGGGGGCCGAGGTCCAGGTGTGGAAGATGCTCCAGCCGCCTTTTTCGACCGGCTCCTTCGACGCGCGCCGCGTGATCAACGTGCCCCAGTCGCTTGCCTGCAATTCGACATTGAGACCCACCTTGCGCAGCGCGTCCAACGTCACGAGCGCTTGTCCCTGCACGATCGGCTGGTCGGTGGCCGAGAGCAGCACGATCTTCTCTCCCTTGTACCCTGCCTTCTGGATCAGCTCCTTGGCTGCGGCGGGGTTCGGGCCGTGGAGCAAGGCGTCGGCGCCGGCATTCGTCTCAAACGGCGTGGCGCAGCCAAACAGCGCCGCGCAAGTCTTCCAGTACTTCGGGTCACCTGCCGCCGCGCCCATGTAGTCCTTCTGATCGACGAGGTTCAACACGGCCTGCCGTAGCTGCAAATTGTTAAACGGTGGCTGGATGTGGTTGAAGCGCAGAATGCCGTGATTGCCGAGCGGATCGACGGTTGCGACGACGATGTCCTTGTTTGCGGTGAAGACGGGCACCAGGTCAGCCGGCGGCTGCTCGTACCAATCCGCTTCGCCCGAGTTGAGCGCCGCCGCAGCGGTGGCCGTGTCGGGGATATAGAGCCACTCGACGCGGTCGACCTTCGCGACTTTGCTGCCGGCCGCGAAGCTCGGCGCCTCCTCGCGCGGCACATAGTCGGGGTTCTTGACAAAGACCGCTTTGTGGCCGGGCTCCCACTCTTCCCTGACAAATTTGAATGGGCCCGAGCCGATGGCCTCTGGGATCTGTTGGAACGCGTCGGTCTTGGCGAGCCGCTCCGCCATCATGAACGGCACATTGCTGGACGGTTTGCCGAGCGCGTCGAGCAGCAGTGGGAATGGCGCTTTGAGCCCGATAGTGAAGGTCTTGTCGTCGACGGTCCGCATCTCGCCAACGGCTTCCATCAGCTTTTGCCCGAGCGTGTCCCGTTTGCCCCAGCGTTCGAGCGAAGCGACACAATCGGCGGCGCGGACCGGCCGACCGTCATGCCATTTCAGTCCGTCGCGCAACGTGAAGCGGTAAGACAACTTGTCGTCGCTGACGGTCCAGCGATCAACCATTTGCGGCTGTGGCTTGAAATCCTTATCAAGCGCGAACAGGGTGTCGAACACCAGATAGCCGAAGTTGCGCGTGACGTAGGCGGTCGTCCAGATTGGGTCGATGCTCCTCAGATCGGCCTGTGGGATAAAGCGCAAAGTCCTTTGCGGCGATTGTGCCCACGCGGCTGACGCCCAATACAGGCTCAGCAGCAACGCTGCTACAGCTGCTCGGGATATCCGGATGAAGGAAATCATGCCTTCCCTGCCGATCCTTTGTTGTTTGAGTCGAGCATATGCAATCCCTTCGACGAAAACCATGCCAAGGATCACCCGTCCGCGTTGCGACGCGCTGGCGATTAGCCGATAGTGGCAGCCCAGGGAGAAGCGATGGCACGCGAAGAAGATGCCGCCTACGCCTCGGCCGTCTCACTGCTCGATCTTTACCGCAAGCGGGCGTTGTCGCCCGTCGAGGTGACCCGGCTGCTTCTCGATCGTCTTGATGCGCTGCAGCCTCGGCTCAATGCCTTTTGCATTATCGACCGCGACGGTGCGCTCGCCGCGGCGCGCGAGTCCGAGCGGCGCTGGCGGCGCGGCGAGCCCGCCAGGCGGCTCGACGGTGTCCCGGTCACGATAAAGGACCTGGTGCTGATGCGCGGCTTCCCGACGCTGCGTGGATCGCGTCTCGTCGATCCGAACCAGGACTGGTCGGAGGACGCGCCGGCTACGGCGCGATTGCGCGAAGCAGGTGCCGTTATTCTCGGCAAGACGACGACACCCGAGTTCGGCTGGAAGGCGTTGGGGGACAGTCCGCTGACCGGCATCACCCGAAACCCGTGGGATCTCTCGCGCACTCCCGGCGGCAGCAGCGCGGGCGCTGCGGCTGCCTGCGCCGCCGGGATCGGTGCCTTGCATGTCGGCAGCGACGGCGCCGGATCGATCCGCATCCCGAGCGCCTTTACCGGGGTCTTTGGGCTGAAGCCCAGTTTCGGCCGCGTGCCCGCCTATCCGCCCTCGCCGATGGGGCTCTTGTCGCAACTCGGCCCGATGACCCGGACCGTTCCGGATGCGGCACTAATGCTGACCGTCCTCTCCGGCCCCGATCCCCGCGATCCCTATGCGCTGCCTCCGATTCACAAGGATTATCTCGACGGCCTTGACGGCGGCGTGCACGACTGGCGCATCGCATACAGCCCGACCCTGGGTTACGCGAAGGTCGATCCGGAGATCGCCGCCTCGGCGGCCGAAGCGGCAAAGCAATTCGAGGCGTTGGGCGCAATTGTAGAAGAGGCCGACGCGATCTTCGCGTCACCGCGCGATGCCCTCCTCACTCTTTGGGCGGCTGGCCTCGCCAAGCTCCTCGCCGCCTTTCCGACGATGCGGGGCGAACTGATCGACCCTGGATTGGTGACAAACGCTGCCGAGGGCGCGAGGATCAGCGCCGTCGACTATCTCGGGGCTGATCTCATCCGCACCTCGCTCGGCCGCCAGATGGCCGAATTCCACGAGAAATACGATCTGTTGCTGACGCCCATGATGCCGGTTTCGGCGTTACCGGTCGGGCAGGATCTGAACGATCCGGCGACGGAACGGCATTGGATCGATTGGTCGCCGTTCAGCTATCCCTTCAATATGACGCGCCAACCAGCGGCGAGCATTCCTTGCGGCGTGACGCGCGCCGGTTTGCCGATCGGTCTGCAAATCGTCGGTCCACTCTACGCCGATGATCGCGTCCTTCGCGCCGCCCGCGCCTTCGAGACGACGCAGCCAGGAAGGCGGCCGCCCCTCGGCGAGCCAAATTCCCGTCTGTCGGGAATTTAACCGGGATTTTTTTCGATTTTCCCGGTTAGCCCTTGCTTCGCTTGCGAAAACGGTTAGCCAAATCAATGGCTTGCGGGTCAATTCCCGTAGCAGGCCTAATCGGGATTTATTCGAGCCTTGACGGGAATTAAATGCGTCGAACCGGGAATTACGGGAATTAAATGCACCGAAATTCATCCCTTTGCCGCTGAAATGCATACAACTCAATTCGAACCGCACCTTAGCGCAGGAAATCGTCGTTTGTGAGGCAAGGCTCGCGTAAACTGAGGCGCCCTTGACCCGGGAGAGCGAAACGATGCACAGCGAGACAACGCCGATCCTTGAGGAGACCCTCGGCGCGATCCGCGAGATCCTGGGTCCCGAGCTCGACGGGATCACAGTTGAGCGTGCGGTGATCGGCCTGTTTTTCACCGGGGTGAAGCTCAGCAACGGCATCGCCGGGGCTTGTGCGACGCCGATCAAAACAATCCCCGAGGCGGTCTGCTGTCCGAGTTCGGCGATCGCGATGCCGTTTCCCGGCAAGCTCAAGGGTCGCCCGGCTTGCGACCTCGCGTGGAAGGCGCTCGGCGACAACGGTATCCGCCGCGCCGTCGGCATTGCAGCGATGAATGCGCTCGCCGACACCTGCTCACGCCGGCGCCCGGATCCCGGTGCCGAGCTGCGCTCCGGCATCGATGCGTTTGATGCGACCGAAATCCGCGCGGGAGACAAGGTTGTCGTCGTCGGCGCGTTCGTGCCATTCCTGCGCGAGCTGAAGCGCCGCCGCCAGCCCTATCTCGTACTCGAACAGGACCCGGCGACCCTCAAAGCCGACGAGCTGCCGTTCTTCCGTCCGGCCACGAAGGCGGCGAGCGTGATTCCGGAAGCCGATGTGCTGCTGATCACCGGCACTACCCTGATCAACGACACGCTCGAGGATTTGTTGAGCTGGGCGAAGCCGACAGCACGGGTGACAATGGTGGGTCCCACGGTAAGCCTGTTGCCCGACGCCTTTCTGCGCCGTGGCGCTGATATTCTGGGAACCGTGCGGATTACCGACCCCGACGCATTTCTCGAGGTGCTGGCCGAGGGCGGCTCGGGCTACCACTTCCTCGGCCGGACCGCACAGAAAGTCGTCCTTGTCAGAAGGCCCGCAGCCCGCACCGCGGCGTAGCCAGAGGTCCCGGATTGAGGAATACCTACGCACGCTATCTCGGGCTCCGGCAACTCCTGTCGGCACAAGTGCTGCAAACCGATTCGGATGACGAACTGCTGTTCATAATCATTCACCAGCAGCACGAACTGTGGTTCAAGCTAGCGATTCACGAGCTCGACTGTGCGATCAGTTCCTTGATGCGGGAAGAGGCGCACGAAGCCGATTGCATCATTGCGTTCAAACGGCTGTCGCGGGTCAGCGCGATCCAGCACATTCTGATCTCGTCATGGGACGTACTGGCGACATTGACACCGGATGAATTCTTCCTTTTCCGTGAGACGGTAGGACGCGACGGCGCCTCGGGTTTCCAATCAGTTCAATACCGCATGTTGGAGTACAAACTGGGCCTCAAATACCGCTATATAGATTTCGAGTTACCGAGTGGCGAGAGGCAAAGGTTCGATGTCTTCGCGAATGCCCAGAGCGCGGAGGAGCGAGAGGCGTTAAGCGCAGCGCTGGCGGCGCCTGGTGTTTACGATGCTGTGATCTCGTATATGGCACGAACCTTAGCTAGTTTCGGGATCGCCGATCCGCGGTCGCGTGACTATTCGGTCAAGTACGAAAAGAACGTCGCTGTGTTTCGAGCCTGGGGCCACGTCTACCGAAATCGCATGAGCGCGCCCGAACTCTACCAGCTCGGCGAGAAGCTCATCGATCTCGAAGATGCGTTCCGCAAGTGGCGTTTTGCGCATCTTGCGACGGTATCGCGGGTCATCGGGAGCAATGCCGGTACCGGGGGATCGAGTGGGCTCAGATACCTGAAACAGGCCGCCAACCAGTTGCTCGAAAATCCGATGTACGCGGAATTGTGGGACGTCCGCAGCGAGATGTTCGGCCGCCCGCAAGAATTCGATCTCGCCGCGGCCGGATATGATTTAGCAGCGCAGAAGTAGCGTCATCGTTGCCGGTGCCGGGAGAGCCTTCGAGCCCGGAAACAGTACAAAACCATCCGAGTATAGCCGACGATCGTTGGGTGTTCATGCCTTGCGATCTGGCCCCTGTAGTGACCAGCAAGCAGTTGCGGTATAGGCGGAAAGCTGCTAGATGGGGCGCGATGATACGGTTCGCGCAATCATCGATCTGGTGGTGGCCCGTCCAGTAAGGCGGCCGCTTTCAATTTGTTCCGATCGAGGCCGCTTAGGGAGCACCGGGCGGCCTTCGTGATTTCGACGCGAACTTCCCCGGATCTCCCCGAGCGACCCCGCCCAGAGGGATCCTCATGCAGCCCACGACCTACCTGACGAAAGGCGGCATCCGCGTCACGCGAGAAATCCGCCACCGCGATTATCGGCCGGCGGACGCCGCGTTCGCCGGCGCCCTCGACGAGCGGCGTGGCGTGTTGTTTTCTTCGAGTTTCGAATTTCCCGGCCGCTATACTCGCTGGGACATGGGCTTTGTCGACCCGCCGCTGGTTTTCACCGCGCGCGGGCGCCGGTTCGCGGTCGAGGCATTGAACGAGCGCGGCCTTGTTCTGCTCGATCCAGTTGCCGCCAGCCTTGCCAGCCTCGCCACGGCACGCGCCGAACGGATCCGCCCCGAACGCATTTCAGGCGAAATCGAAGCGGCCAAGGAGCGCTTTCCGGAAGAGCGCCGCAGTCGGCAGCTCTCGGTGTTCTCGGTGTTGCGCGCCATCGTCGATCTGTTCGGCAGCCCGGAGGACCAGCATCTGGGGCTCTATGGCGCTTTCGGCTACGATCTGGTATTCCAGTTCGAGCCGATGCAATTGCGCCTGCCCCGGCCCGACGACCAGCGCGACCTCGTGCTCTATCTGCCTGACGAGGTCCTCATCGTCGATCATATGCGGCAGATTGCGGCAACCCACCGTTATGAGTTCACTGTCGGGTGCGCCTCGACAGAGGCTCTGTCGCGCTCGACCGTGCCGGCACCCTATTGCCTCGACAAGTTGCCGACTAACCGCCCACTCGAGAGCGATCATGCCTCCGGCGAGTATGCGGCCCTCGTTGCGCGGGCGCGTGAGGCATTCGCGCGGGGTGATCTGTTTGAAGTCGTCCCCGGGCAACTCTTCGCCGATCTTTGCGCTGACTATCCGAGTGTCGTCTTTCACCGCCTGCGCCAGGCTAACCCCGCGCCCTACGGCGCGCTGATTAATCTCGGGGAGGGGGAATTTCTCGTTTCCGCCTCGCCCGAGATGTACGTGCGCGTCGAAGGAAAACGGATCGAGACCTGTCCGATAAGCGGCACGATTGCCCGCGGCCGCGACCCGGTGGAGGACGCCCAGCGCATCCGGGAGCTGCTCAATTCCACGAAGGACGAGAGCGAGTTGACGATGTGTACGGATGTCGACCGCAACGACAAGTCGCGGGTTTGTGTGCCGGGCACGGTACGAGTGATTGGCCGACGCCAGATCGAGCTCTATTCACGTCTGATCCATACCGTCGACCATGTCGAGGGCGTGTTGCGCGAGGAGTTCGACGCGCTTGACGGGTTTCTCAGTCACGCCTGGGCAGTCACCGTCACCGGCGCGCCGAAGCGCTGGGCCATCCGTTTCATTGAAGAAGAGGAGCGCTCGTCGCGCCGTTGGTACGGCGGCGCCATCGGGCGGGTGGCGTTTGACGGCAACATGAACACCGGCCTGACCTTGCGCACGATCCGCATGAAGGACGGCGTCGCTGAGGTCCGCGCCGGAGCTACGTTGCTGTACGACAGCGACCCGGAGGCCGAGGAGACGGAATGCCGGCTGAAGGCGGCCGCGATGTTTACCGCGATTCGCGGGCAGGAAGCATCGGGCGCAAGTGCCCACACCTCAGCAGCCTCGGCGGCGGCTGGTGCAGACCGCAACGTGTTGTTGATCGATCATGAGGATTCGTTTGTTCACACCCTCGCTAATTACATCCGGATGGCTGGCGCCCAAGTCGTGACGCTGCGCCCGGACTTGGCCCGCGCCGAATTGCGCCGAGGCCGCAATCACGATCTCGTGGTGCTCTCGCCGGGGCCGGGACGCCCCGGCGATTTCGCGATGGCTGAGACCCTCGACGTGTTGGTGCGACGCCAGTTGCCGGCATTCGGTGTCTGCCTTGGGTTACAGGGCATTGTTGAGTACTTCGGGGGTTCGCTGGATTTGCTCGATGTTCCGATGCATGGGAAACCCTCGATCGTCCGAATAACCGGCGGTCGTCTGCTGCGCGGCCTTCCGAGCGAGATCACCGTCGGAAGGTACCATTCGCTGTGCGCCCAGCGCCGCACCTTGCCGCCGGAACTGGCGATCACCGCGGAAACCGCCGATGGCGTAATTATGGCGATCGAGCATACTCGGTTGCCGATAGCCGCTGTCCAATTTCACCCAGAATCGGTGATGACACTGCAGGACGAAGTGGGAATGCCAATCATGGCCGCCGTCCTGTCGTCATTGGTATGCCAGGGGGTGTGAGAGGGAGGATCGGCGTCAGAACAACTTATCAAGGACCTCGCGGTGGATCTCGACTGGAAAACGCGCCCGCAGTGCCTGGGTGAAATCTTCGCTAAGATCGGCGCTCTCCCCCGTAGCAAGCTCGCGAGAAAGATCCATCGTTACGCTTTGCGAAGGATTTTCCGGCCTTTGTACTTCGTCGAGTTCTGCGACATATGCCCCGGCGGCATCCGACGCGGTAACCACCGCGCCGGTCTTGACGGCAAAGAGCTTTTCGACGAGCGGTGCTGGCACCGGGCTGTTTTGTCCTGGATGCCGCGTGAAAGGCGGTGATGCCGTGGCCGTAAGTCCTTTCGCTGCAGCTACAGTTGCCAACTTCTCTCCAGACTTGACCATAGCCACCAAGTCGTCGGTTTGCCCGAGCACCGTCTCATGTCGCTTGTCGGCCTGCCAGGCGGAGATCGCTTTATCTTTGACTTGATCGAGCGGTTTGATCGAGGAAGGGATCACTTTGTCAACACGCAGAACAAATATGCCGTCATCTGGCGTTTCCGTAACGCGGCTAGTCTGTCCTTCATTCGTCGCGAAAGCGAGTTTCAGAACATCCTTTGGCGACATCGGCAGCAACACCGCCTTGTCCTCAGGGTCGCGCCCGCCGACATCTACCGCGGCCACCGCCGTCGTCTTCAGCCCGAATTTTGCAGCCGTGCCATCGATTGTCGCGCCGCCGGCCAACGCGTCATCCACCTGGTTCGCAACCTTGTAGATGCGGTCGACAGCTTCCTGATGCGCGAGGTCGGCCGCGAGCTTTTCTTTCGCCTGTTCGAAGGTCTGCGTCACTGGAGGCTCTATTTTGGTGACCCGCAGGATGTGCCAACCGAGCGCCGTCTTGACGGGTTCGCTAGGCTTGTCCAACGGCAGTTCGAAGGCAACATCGGCAAGTGTACTGGGCATTTCTTCACGCTTTAGCAAGCCAAGATCGATCGTGTCCGGGTTCTGACCGGCGATCGTGGTCGCAACTTCGCGCCAATCTTTGCCGATAGCGAGCGCAGCTTCGGCGTCTTTTGCTTTCTCTTCTGACGGGGCGAGGACTTGCTCGACTTGACGGCGCTCGGGAACTTGGAGTTCGCCCTGACGCTGGTCGTATTCCTCCTTCAGTTTGACCTCCGGAACCTCGATCTCCTTAGCGACGTCAGACGGACTGAGGCTCGCAAGCATAAAGCTTCGATATTCTGGCGCGCGAAATAGATCCTGATGCGCCTCGTAAAATGCCTTGAGGTCAGCCTCGTTCGGCAGTCCGACATCGCCTACGCTCGCATCGGGCAGTGAGACGACCTTGGCGATGCGCTTCTCGTTTCGGTATTGATACAGCAGATCGACCATTGATTGGGGTGCCACGGCCCCGGCTGTCACTGCGTGCAACAGGTCGTTGCGTGGAATGTCGTGACGCAGCAGCGCCACATATTGGTCCTCGGTCAAGTGGTTGGCGGCAAGCAGCGCGTTGAAGAGACCACGGTCGAACTTTCCGTCGGATCCCGCAAAGCTCGGATTGCCCGTAATTACATTGCGGATCAAATCGTCCGAGACATCGAGTTGAAGCCGGGCCACTTGTTGGTCCAGCAAACTGCGATCGACAAGTTGGTCGA
>Ga0126378_10001303_pt1 | contig 18549 bp, 17 predicted proteins | sample PanSoiMetPlot_23_FD_92587 | JGI IMG/M metagenome (GOLD analysis project Ga0126378, IMG submission 92587) | Tropical forest soil microbial communities from Panama - MetaG Plot_23 | ecosystem: Environmental > Terrestrial > Soil > Tropical forest > Bulk soil | place: Panama | collected 2016-02-17
GGGTCCCCGCGAAACCCGTGGGTTTCGTGGGGTGGGGAACACCGGAGTGAGCGTATTTGACATACGCGCAGCGAGGAGCGCAGAAGCTTGCTTGGGGGTCCCCGCTTGCGGGGAATGGCGCGCCGGAGATGGGCCGCATCTGGGGTCCCCACGAAGCCGGCTTCGTGGGGTGGATAAGCGCCAAAGATCCGGACGGGCTTTTCGGCCGCACCCCTTAGAGCCTCAACCAGTACACGTTCGTATCGCGGCGCTGGAAGCCGAGCCGCGGATACAGCCGATTGGCCTCCTCCCTCCAGGGTGCGGAGGTGAGCTCCAGGCTGTAGGCACCACGCCTTCTCGCCACCTCGATCGCGGCCTCGACGAGCGCGCCGCCGCCGCCTCGGCGACGCGCGGCGCCGTCGACAACCACGTCGTGCAGGTGGGCAGAGACTCCGCTCAGCCGGCGATAGACCGCCACCACCGCCAGACCTACGATGGTGCCGCCGTCGCAAGCGGCAAGCAGCGTAGTCGACGGGTCGGCCAGTACGTCCGCCAACGTCTCAGGGCCTGGCGCTGTGGCCCCTGGTCTGAGCTGGGGCATGAGCCGCTCAAGCGCCGCCTCGACCTGAGGAGTGACAGCTGTGATCGCCTCGATGTGTAGAGGCCGAGGCACATCTTGCCCCTACGGCGGAGTCAGCAGCGTGACTGGGTTCTCGATCAGGCGCTTCACCTCTGCCATGAACTGGGCGGCGGTGGTGCCGTAGAAGACGCGATGGTCGACCGAGAGCGTCATCCGCATGACCTTGCCGACGCTGACCCTGCCGTTCTCGACGACGGGCACTTCCTTGATCGCTCCGACGGCCAGGATGGCCGCCTCTGGTGGGTTGACGATGGCCGCAAACTCGTCCACACCGTACATACCCAGGTTCGAGATGCTGAACGTCCCACCGTCCAGATCGCCAGGCGACGGCTTGCCCGAGCGTGCCCGCTCTATCACCTGGCGTGACTCGATGGAGATCTGGATCAGGTCCTTTCGCTCCACGTCATGGACCACCGGTACCAGCAGGCCCATCCCCTGGGCGGGCGGCACCGCCAGTCCGATGTTCACAGGCCGCTTACGCTCGAAGTGACCGTCTACCCACGAGGCGTTTACCTCAGGGAACCGTGTGAGGGCGATGGCGCACGCGCGGGTGAGGAGGTCGGTCATCGTCACCTGGCCGGCGTTGGGTACCAGCTCTTTCAGCTGCTCGCGGATCCGGACCGCGTCGTCGACGCGGGCCTCGACCGTCACATAGAAATGCGGGACCGTCGTCTTGGACTCGACCATGCGACGGGCGATCGTGGCCTGCATCCGGTTCGGTTCCTCCACCTGGACCGGGGGGCCGGCCGGCCGCGGTCGGGCGACAGCTACGGCGGGCGCCGCCGCAGGCCGCCGGCCGTGCTCGGCAGCCGCTATGACGTCCTCTTTGACGATCCGGCCCTCCGGCCCGGTGCCCTCGACCGCCGACAGGTCGACACCCATCTCCTCGGCCAGGCGGCGGGCGAGAGGGGAGGCTTTGACACGGCCGGCGCCGTTGCCCGATGCGGCGCGCTCACCCTGATCGGGCGGGGGGCCAGGCGCCGGGACCTGCACCGCCGCCGGCTGAGATTCGGCCTGGGTGGTTGCCGGTGGTTGTGTTGTTTCTGGCGCGGCCGGATGCGCGGGTGCCGGCTGCGCGGTGACCGTGGCCGCCGGCGCTTCTCCGCCGATGCGGCCGATCAGCTGGCCAACCGGCACTGACTGGCCGCTGCCGACCACCACGTGAAGCACGCCGTCGGCCTCAGCCTCGATGTCAAAGCTGGCCTTGTCCGACTCGATCTCCGCCAGCACGTCCCCCTTGTGGACTTCCTCGCCATCGCGCCTCTTCCACTCGAGGACGGTGCCCTCTTCCATCGTGTCGGAGAGCTTGGGCATGTTGACGTCAGACATCCGTAGTTCTCCAGATCAGACCGCGGCGGCCGTGCGCTTGGCGACGACCCGCAGCGCCTCGCGGACGATGTCGTCGACGGCAGGAATGGCTGCCCGCTCCAAGTCCTTGTTGTATGGCATCGGAACTTCGGCTCCCCCCAGCCGGCGAATCGGCCCGTCGAGGTCGTCGAAGGCGCGATCCTGGAGGCCGGCGGCGATCTCGGCGCCCACTCCATAAGTCGGCCAGCCCTCTTCAACGACGAGGCACCGGTTCGTACGCTTCACCGAGTTGACCAGGGCGGGCCAGTCTATCGGACGCAGCGACCGCAGGTCGATCACCTCGGCGTCCACGTCCTCGTCTTCGAGACGCTGCGCCGCAATGCCGGCCAGCACGGCCTGACGGGACACCCCGACGATCGTGAGGTCGCTGCCCGGGCGCCGGACGGCGGCACTCCCTATAGGCGTGGTGTACTCCCCCTCTGGGACCTCTCCGCGCAGGTTGTACAGGCTCATGCTCTCCAGGAACATCACCGGGTTGTCGGTGCGGATCGCTGACTTCAGCAGGCCCTTCGCGTCCTCGGGAGTCGTGGGCGCAACGACAAGGAGCCCGGGGACCATCGCGTAGAGCGCCTCAAAGCTGTGCGAGTGCTGCGATGAGAGCTGATGCCCGGCGCCGCCGGGCAGGCGGACGACCATCGGCACGCTGACCTCCCCGCCGAACATGTAGCGGATCTTGGCGGCGTTCTGGACGATCTGGTCGTACGCGAGGAGCGAGAAGTTGATCGTCATCATCTCGACTACCGGCCGCAGGCCAGACATGGCGGCACCGATGGCGCAGCCGACGATGACCTCCTCAGCGATCGGGGTGTCGACCACGCGCATCGGCCCGAATCGGTCCAGCAGTCCGTCGGTGACGCGATAGGCGCCGCCGAAGAGCCCGATGTCCTCACCGATCAGAAAGATGCTGTCGTCGCGCTCCATCTCCTCCAGGAGCGCCTCCCGCAGGGCAGCGCGGAACAGGGTCTCAGGCATCGCCATACATCTCCCATTCGCCCGCGTACAGGTAGCGGTAGAGCTCGTCGATGGCTGGGTTCGCGCTCTCGTCTGCGAAGCGAACGATCTCTTCGACCTCGCCTTCAACGCTGGCCTGGATCTGCTCCAGATCCGCCGCGGTGGCGATTCCGGCTTCCTCGAGCTGGTGTTCGAAGAGAAGTACCGGGTCGCTGTGGCGCCACCTCTCCTTCTCCTCCTCTGACCGGTACTTGTCAGGGTCGACCACTGAGTGACCTCTGAAGCGGTAGTTGACGGCTTCGATGAATCGAGGTTCTGAGTCGCGGCGTGTCTTCTCCACGAGGTCGGCGGTCCGGTGCATAACCTCGAGCAGGTTCATGCCGTCGACGCGGATCGACTCCATGTCGTAGGCGCAGGCGCGGCGATAGATCTCGCTCACAGCTGAGGCCCGCTCGACCGCCGTCCCCATGCCGTACTGGTTGTTGATGCAGAACCAGACCACCGGCAAATGGAACACCTTCGCGAAGTTCAGCGACTCGTGGAAGGCGCCGATGTTGGTCGCCCCGTCTCCAAACATGCAGAAGACGACGTCGTCGCCCTTCTTGTACTTGATCGCGAAGCCGGCACCGACCGCCAGCGGCAGGTGGCCGCCGACGATGCCGTAGCCGCCCATGAAACGGTGCTCGAGGTCGAAGATGTGCATGGAGCCGCCGCGTCCGTGGGAGACGCCGGTCTCCTTGCCGAACAGCTCGGCCATGACGGCTCTGGGATCGACACCGCGCGCAATCGCGTGGCCGTGCTCGCGGTAGCTGGTGTAGATGTAGTCCCCGGGCCGCAGCGCGGCGATACCGCCCACCACGGTGGCCTCCTCGCCCAGGTTGAGGTGACAGTAGCCGCCGATCTTGGCCTTGGTGTACTCAACCTGAGCACGCTCCTCAAAGCGGCGGATCAGCAGCATCTGCCGGAAGAGCCGGAGCAGCTCGCCCCGGTGCTCTTGCTTCATCTCCACCCGGCTGGCATCAATCTCCACTGCCGCCGGGGGTGCAGCGTGATCGACCGACTTCTGCTTCTCCTCCACTGAACGTGCCACAGATCTCTCCTTGATTGACGGATTCGCGCTGACCGCGGTAGCCGGTCGCGGTACGCGCCGGTTCTGGATGTGAATCGCCCTACCGTCGGCGGCGAGCGCAGCCTCGAGGAGTGACTCGGCCAGCGTGGGATGGGCGTGCATCGTGAGGTCGAGGTCATGCAGCTTGAGACCCTGCTGCACGGCGAGGGTCGCCTCGGCGATCACGTCGGTGACGCGTGGCCCGACCATCTGGACGCCCAGCAGAGTGTCGTCTCGAGCGTCGGCGACCACCTTGACTGCGCCCTCGATCTGGCCCAGCGTCAGTGCCCGGCCGGAAGCCGCGAAGGGGAATCGACCCACCTTTACGTCGTAGCCGTTCTCACGGGCCTCCTTCTCGCCCAGGCCCACGTTGGCAATCTCGGGGTCGGTGTAGATGCAGTTGGGCGCGGCGTGGTAGTCGGGAGTCCGGTCGGCGTAGCCACAGATGTTTTCCACGGCGCAGACCCCCTCGTAGGAGGCGACGTGGGCGAGCATGACGCCGCCGATGACGTCCCCGATTGCCCAGACGCCCTTGGCCGCGGTTCGCAGGTGGTGGTCCACCACCACCCGGCCCTGGTCGAGCTCAACACCGGCCTCCTCGATGCCTGCCCCGGCCGTGTAAGGGACCCGGCCGGTCGCGAGAAGCACTACCTGCGCCGGCACGTCATGAGTCTCCTCGCCGAGCCGAAATCGGACCCGCAGGTTCGTGGAGTCCTTCGCTACCTCCTCCACCTTGGCCTCGGTATGGACGACCCCGCCCACCTTCTCAAAGTGGCGGCGGTAGAGCCCGACCATGTCCGCCTCGACCATCGGCAGGATCTGGGGCAGCAACTCCAGCACCGTGACCTTCGTGCCCAGGGCAGCATAGAGGGCGCCCCATTCCATTCCCACGACGCCGCCCCCGATGACGACCATGGTCTCGGGGATCTCATCGAGCCCCAGGATGCCGTCGGAATCGATCGTATGCTCGACTCCCGGGATCGGGATGCGGGCGGGCGTCGAGCCTGTGGCGAGGATGATGTTCTCCGCCTGAGCGCGATCGCCGTTGACGGTGAATCCGCCGCCCTTTTCGATGTGGGCGGCGCCGCGGATGACCCGGATCCCGTTGGCCTTCATCAGACCCTCGACGCCCTTGACCAGCTGATCGACCACCTGGTCCCGACGGCGGTTGGCCGCCCGCAGGTCGAAGCGAAGTCGATCGACGACCACCCCGAACTCGGCACCGCGCTGAAGGATGGAGTAGAGCTCCGAGGACTGGAGCATTGCCTTGGTCGGGATGCAGCCGCGGACCAGGCAAGTTCCACCCAGCCGATCCTTCTCGACGATGGCGGTGCGCGCCCCGAGCTGGGCGGCTCGGATGGCGGCCACGTAACCGCCTGGACCGCCGCCGATGACGGCGACATCAAAGCGCTCGGGCACGATAGCTCCTTTCGATAGGGGTATTCACCAAGTCTATGACTCGTGGGTTCAAAGCCGCCGCTCGCCCGCAGTGGCTCAGTCTATTGGGCCGTAGCCACGCAAATGGGTGAACCGGCGGTCGAAGGTGAGGGAAGATCGTACGAGGCGGGGCGTCGGGACCGCAGGTAGGCTAATCCCCCGGGCCAACCCCGTTCGGGAGATAGCGGTTGGTGATCGGCATGCGCCGGTCACGCCCAAACGCGCGCGGCGTGATCTTGATTCCCGGCGCGCCCTGGCGACGCTTGTATTCGCTGGAATCCACGAGAGTGATCACGCGCCGCACGGTTTCCGGTTGGTGGCCGGCGGCCACAAGCTCTTCGAAGCTCCGATCGTCCTCGACATAACCCTGGAGGATCGGGTCCAGCACATCGTAGGGCGGAAGGCTGTCCTGGTCCGTCTGATCCGGGCGCAGTTCGGCCGAGGGGGGCTTTTCCAGCACACGTGCCGGGATTACTGCGTCGCGTATCGAATTGCGGTAGCGGCTCAGCTCGTAGACCAGCGTCTTGGGGATGTCCTTGAGCACGGCGAAACCGCCGGCCATGTCGCCGTAGAGGGTGCAGTACCCGGTTGCTATCTCCGACTTATTGCCTGTGGTCAGCACCATCCAGCCGAACTTGTTGCTGAGCGCCATCAAGAGAACGCCGCGGATCCTGGCCTGGATGTTCTCCTCGGTCAGGTCTGGCGGCCGGCCGGCGAAGTGCGGGGCCAGTGTGTGGCTGAAGACCTCATGCAACTGCTCGATGGGAAGCTCGTAGGTCCGGATGCCCAGGGCTTCGGCAAGCTGCCCCGCATCGACAAGGCTCTCATGAGAGGTGTAGCGCGAGGGCATCACCGCCCCGATCACGTTCTCGCGGCCGAGGGCGTCGACCGCCACGCAGGCTGTCAGGGACGAATCTATGCCGCCTGAGAGCCCGAGCACAACTTCCTGGAACTTGCCCGACTTGTGCACATAGTCTCTGGTCCCGGTCACCAGCGCCGCGTAGACCTCGGCGGGACCGTCCAGCGGCCGCTGAACCGGGCTCTGGAGCTGACCCGCCGGGCGGGGTGACGCCTGCTCGGTGATGGTCACCTCGGTGACGTCGAGGTCGAAGTGGACCGGAAAGCTCGTCTCCTTGCGAAGTCGACTGTCGTGCAGTCGCGCGCCGAGCACCGAGCCGATGTCCAGGTCGGCGACCAGCAGCCCCTCTTTGAAGGACGGAGCGTGGGCCACCAGCCTGCCCTCGGGGTCGAAGACCAGGCTGTTGCCGTCGAAGACCAGCTCGTCCTGGCCGCCCACGAGGTTGACCCAGGCCAGGAACGCGTGCGAGTCCATGGCCCGGGTGGCGATCATGATCTCTCGCGCGGCCCGCTTGCCTCGGTGGTAGGGAGAGCCGTTGATGTTGATCAGCAGCTCGGCGCCCTGAGACGCCTGGACCGAGATGGGGCCGGTGGGGTACCACGCGTCCTCGCAGATGGAGACCCCGATCCGTACGCCCGCCAGCTCGAACATAGGGGAGCTCCGGCCACGCTGGAAATACCGCTCCTCGTCGAAGACACCGTAGTTGGGCAGATAGACCTTGTGGTAGACGCCACGAAGCTCACCGTCGTAGGCGAAGAAGGCCGCGTTGTAGATGTCGACATCGAGGTCGACGAAGCCGCCGACCACAGCGAGGCCACGACTGGCCGCAACCACCCGGTCGCGATACCTCAGGTTGTCGTGGATGAACGACGGCTTGAGCAGCAGGTCCTCGGGTGGGTAGCCGGTGAGGGCCAGCTCGGGAAAGACGATAATGTCGCAGGCCTGCGAGGAAGCTCGGTCCACCCACTCGATCATGCGGGCGGCGTTGCCGGGCAGGTCGCCGACGGTGGTGTCCATCTGCGCCAGCGCCACACGAAGCGGCCGGGGAACGTCGGTCTCCACAGATCAATTCTGCGCTGACCAGGGTGGTGTGGGGTTCAGCATTTCCTCGCGGCAGAGGCCCGCAGACCGCGTCTGACCTCGGCGGGAGCCACCACCTCACAAATGAATGCCCTGATCGTCGGTGAATCAGATCCAAGCCTTCCGGCTGGCGGGCACTCCGACCGCGGCCAGGTAGCAGACGCCGGTGCTCCTCCCGTCGAGGCCGAAGAGGTCGGTCACCTCATCGTCGAAGAACGTCAGCCCGGTAGCGCCCAGGTCGAGGGCCTGGGCTGCAACCTCCAGCCGGCCGCCCGCAATGGCTGCGCCCATGTGCGCTGCACGCCAGCCCCGGTCGCCCAGACGGTCGAGGACTGAATCCAGGTCGGCCAGAAAGCACACGTTCACCGCCGCGTCGGCCGCCAGCTCTTGAACCAGGCTCATCTGCATGGCAGCGACGCGAATATCCGCCTCCGGCCACGACCGGATCAGCGTGATCCGGCCTCCATCCACGCGGTAGGTTCCCGATCCCAGGCCCTCGACTCCGTTCAGCGCGATGTGAACGGAGCCCGGGCCGATGCCGGCATCAGAGGGCACCGGCGCCAGGGCACAGTCCAGGACGTCGATCAGCTGCTCCTGCTTGATGGGCGTAACTGCGAATCTGCGCGTGGAGCGCCGGCGAATGATGGCGTCTTCGAGTGAGGGACCACCGTGCTGTCCGTGTGAAGTCCGGATTGGCTCGGGGGAAGGCGTCGCCTCGCCGGCGCGTCGCCAGGCCAGCACCTGGCCGGGATCGCCGAAAGAGGTGGCGGCATGCGCCGCCGGGATCAGATCGAAGCGCTCCTGGAAAGCCGACAGGGGCTCGGTCGCCAGGCCGAGCGGCTGAGGGGCTGCCACCGCGGGTGGGGTCGAAGCCCCGCAGCCCAGAGCAACCATCGCGACGGCCGCCTCGGCATCGGGATCGACGTCGATCAGCCTGTTGACGGCTGCGTCCACGAAGCCCGTCACGACCTTGGCCGGCAGCTCCAACGCGTGGGCCGCGGCCAGCGCATTGGCGATGACCACGCCACCGTCCCAATAGGTGTGGCGGTACGCACGAGGACCGTACTTCCAGGCGTTGCGCCAGAAGGTGCTGGTCACCAGTAGCAATGCGGGAGCGTCGATGGTGGCCGCCTCGCTGGCCGCAGCCTCGGCCAGCGGCCCACGCCAGTCGCCGGGGCGCAAGCAACGGAACCCGGAGTCCCGAGCACAGTAGTGGTAGAGGCCCGCCGGCAGGCCTTCGAGCTCGGCACAGGCAAGATAGAGCTCGATGTGGTACAGGGCGCCTGTGCAGGGCGCTGCTCTGAATGCCATGCGGCCACCCGGCAGCCAGGGCACCTCCCTCCAGCGAAGCACCCCGTTGGAAAAGTGGCAAATGCGCTCCACGTCGGCACGGGTCGGTTGGCGACTTTCGAGCGGACCGCGGCCGGCCAGCGCTTCAGTTGCCTGCTCGTCGAGCGGGGCCCACGGCCGGTGGAATGGCAGCAGCTCGAGTCCGGTGTAGACCTTGAACGGCAGCGGCCGGTTGGCCGGGTCCATGCGCCCACCGAGCCGGCGGTAGCGGCGGTGCTTCGTCAGCTCGTGAAAGTCGCGCGCGGAAAGGCTCCCGTTCAACACCGCCCCATCGTAGAGTCCCTGTTCCGGTGCCGACAGGACTTCGTGCAGGCCGCTGATCGCAGCGACCTCGCTTCTGCCCGAGTTGGATAATGGGTTCGAATGCGGGTCACGATCCTGCCCGACCGGCAGGTGAAGGAGGTTGATGCGCGGACGGTAGGTGACTTGCTCAAGGCACTCGGCTTGCTCCGCGACGCCCATCTCGTAGTGCGGGGCGAGGACATCCTGACGAGCGATGTGCGTCTCGCAGAGGGCGACGAGCTGGAGGTCTGGCCGGTCATCTCGGGAGGCATCTGACGCCGTGCGCTGCCACCGCTGCCAGGCGCCGGCCAACGTCGAGATCCGGCGCAGCCGGACTGCCTACTGCGCCCGCTGCTATCCCGACTGGTTTCGCGCCCAGGTCCAGGAGCGCATCAACCACGAGCGTATGTTCCGGCGGGACCAGCGGGTGCTGGTCGCCGTCTCCGGTGGCAAGGACTCGCTCGGGCTCTGGCACGTCCTGACCAGGCTGGGTTACCGGGCCGATGGAATGTACATCCGCCTCGGGATCGCTGACTACTCACGCCGTTCGCAAGAGAAGTCGGAGGCGTTCGCGGCAAAGCACGGGCTGACTCTGCATCAGGTCGACCTCGAGAGAGACCACGGCTTCGTGGTACCTGACCTGCTCGACACCCGCGGCGGCAAGCCCTGTGCTGCCTGTGGCACTGTCAAGCGCTATCACTTCAACAAGGTCGCGGCCGACCTCGGCTATGACGTCGTCGCAACGGGTCACAACCTCGATGACGAGGCCGCAACTCTCTTCGGCAACGTGATGCACTGGAACACCGACTACCTGGGCCGTCAGGGTCCGGTGCTCGAGAGTACGCACCCCAAGCTCGTGCGCAAAGTCAAGCCGCTGTACCGCCTGAGCGAGCGCGAGACGGCCGCCTATTCGATCATCGAGCGCATCGACTACATCGTGGAAGAGTGCCCGATGGCGATCGGCGCCAAGTCGCTGGCCTACAAGAACGTACTCAACGTCCTGGAGGAGGAGCAGCCGGGCGCCAAGTACCGCTTCCTGGTGGGCTTCCTCAAGGAGGGCAGGTCTACGGTCAAGACTGGCGGCTTCGACCAGGCAGCCGACCTGCGCGAATGCGTCGGCTGCGGCCAGCCCACGACGGGCGAGCTCTGCGCATACTGCCGCATGGCTGACCGAGGGCGGCAGAAAGCGGTATTCAAGGACGCGAAGTATGGCCGGCAGCCGGCCGCGGCCGGCGACCCGCCGCAGCTCTCAGCCGACCGGCAGTAGCGAGTTCGCGACCCGGAGCTGGTTGCCACGCATCTGTACGAATGCGGCACTCTCGGTCGCCGGGAACCACGCATCTGTACGATTGCGGCACTCCCCTCGCCGGGAAGTGCGCAGCGGCGACGACAGGCACCGATTGCGCATGATTGGCCCGTGGGTGGATTCTTCGACCGCCTTCGCCAGGCAGCTCGGGCGCGCCGCTCGCTCCTTTGCGTCAACCTCGATCCAGACCCCGACCGCATCGCCGGCGGTGCCGGCGCCGCCCTGCGCCACTGTGCCCGTGTGATCGAGAGCAGCGCAGACCACGTCTGCTGCTACAAGCCCAACGCGGCCTTCTGGGAGCAGTACGGCGCCGACGGCTGGAAGGCTCTGATCGAGCTCCGGCAGCTTGTTCCCGACGACGTGCCCATACTGCTCGACGCCAAGCGTGGCGACATCGGGAGCACGATGCGTGCCTACGCGCGAGCGGTCTTCGACGTGGTTGGCTCGGACGCCGTCACCGTCAACCCGTACTTTGGGACCGACGCCTTGGAGGTGCTGACCGCTTGCACAGACAGGGGCGTCTACGTGGTCTGCCGGAGCTCCAACCCCGGCGCCAGAGACCTCCAGCACCTGGACGCCGGCGGCAGACCCCTCTACCTGCAGGTGGCGCGCATGGCCGATCGCTTGAACCAGGCCGGCAACGTCGGGTTGGTGGTCGGCGCCACCGCGCCGGAGGAGGTGGCCAAGGTCAGGGCCGAGAGCGCGCTGCCGTTCCTGGTCCCCGGCGTCGGTGTCCAGGGCGGCGACCTCGAACGCTCGGTTCGGGCCGCCTGGAACGGCGACGAGGCCTCATGCCTGATCGCCGTCGGGCGCTCCGTCCTCTACGCGGATGACCCGGCGCGTGAGGCCGCTGCCCTCAAGGCTGCGATCAACTCGGTCCTGGCGACCGTCTGAAGCAGAGTGACCACCAACCAAGCGTCGGCGCTGCTGATCCTGGAGGGCCACATCATCGACTCGATGATGCTGCCCCAGCTCCTGGACCTCGTGATGGACCTTGGGGGTGCATTCGACATCCAGGAGCTCAGGGTGGGCCAGCACAAGACCGATACCTCGTTCTGCCGGATCGAAGTGACTGCCACGGACCCGGGTACCTTGGACGAGATCGTGCGGCGTGCACGGGCGCTGGGCGCTCAGGTGGCCAGCGAAGAGCCGGCCCGCACCGAACGGGTGACCAAGCAGGGCGTCTACCCGGAAGGTTTCTACTCCACGAGCAACCTGCCCACCTACGTCATGCTGAACGGAGGCTGGGTGCCCGTCCAGAAGCAAGAGATGGACTGCGCCGTCGCCGTCGACCGTGCTGCGGGCCAGGCCTGGTGCATCCCGTTCTATGAAGCCAAACCGGGGCTGGAAGTTGTGGTCGGCCATCAGGGGGTTCGCGTCATGCCGCTCGAGCGCTCGCGCCAGATGGAGATCTTCAGCTTCATGTCGAGCGAGGTCTCCGCCGAGAAACCCAAGAAGCTGCTGATCGCGAAGGTCGCCGACGAGATGAAGGCCATCCGCTCGGAGGGAGGGAGGATCCTGGTGGTGGCGGGCCCGGCGGTGGTCCATACAGGCGCCGGCCGCTACCTCTCGCGGCTGATCGAGCTGGGATTCGTCCAGGTCCTGTTTGCGGGCAACGCCCTCGCCGTCCATGACGTGGAAGCCGCTCTGTTCGGCACCGCGCTGGGTGTCAACGTGGAGAGCGGCCTGCCGATCGAGCACGGCCATGAGCACCACATGCGGGCGATCAACCGGGTGCGTGCGGCCGGCTCCCTGCAAGCAATGGTTGAGTCCGGCCAGCTCGAGTCCGGGGTGATGAAGAGCGCCATCGACCACGGCGTCGAGATCGTGCTCGCCGGCAGTGTCCGAGACGACGGACCTCTTCCGGACGTGATCACCGAGATGGGCGAGGCTCAGCGCCGGATGCGAAAACTCGTCTGGGAGGGGGGGACTCCCCCCCTCGATGTCGCGAGCAGGCAAAGCCCGCCCGCGACACCCCCCCTGCCGGGGGTCCGTCTGGCTCTGATGCTCTCGACCATGCTGCACTCGATCGCAACCGGCAATCTGCTGCCCGCACACGTCCGAACCGTCTGCGTCGACATCAACCCGGCGGTGGTCACCAAGCTGGCCGACCGGGGGAGCTGGCAGTCCGTGGGGCTGGTCACCGATGTCGAATCCTTTCTGCGCGAGCTCGTGCAGGTGATCGAGGCCGAGCCATAGCCTCGGCCGAGCCCAGGCAGCGGTTCGGCGTGTTTGCAGCGATCGGGCTGGCTGCCGGCGTGCTGGGAGGGCTGCTCGGCGTGGGGGGCGGATTCGTGATGGTGCCGCTCCAGGTCATCCTGGCGGACGTCAAGCCGCTCAGGGCCAACGCCAACTCTCTGGCCGCGATCGTGCCCATCTCGATCGCGGGCGCGACGGTCTACTACGTGGCCGGGACTGGAGGCCACCCTGCCCTGGATCTGCGGTTCGCCGGTCTGCTTGTGCTGGGAGGCGTCATGGGCGCCTATGGGGGCGCTCGGTTGGCGTCTCGCCTGCCGAGCCTGTGGTTGGCGCGCGGCCTTGCGGTCGTCCTGGTGCTGGTCGGGCTGAAGCAGCTGGTCATCCCGTGACCGACGCGCTTGCTGTCCTCAGCGGGCTCCTCATCGGCGCTCTCAGCGGCCTGATCGGGATCGGCGGCGGAGTGCTGCTGGTTCCCCTGCTCGTGATCGGTTTCGGCTTCAGCCAGCAGGTGGCCCAGGGGACGTCACTGGCGGCGCTGATCCCGACCTCGATCGTGGGCGCGGTGACCCACCTGCGGCAGGGCAACCTGGACGTGCGGGCTGGAGTAGCGATGGGCCTCGCCGGGATGGTGGGGGCAGCGGGGGCGGCGCTGGTTGCGCAGCACCTGCACGGCAAGATTCTGGAGCGCCTGTTCGGGCTGCTGCTCCTGTTTGCGGCATATCGTCTGTGGCGGAGAGGCTGACTGAGGTGCGAACGCTGCTGGACGTGATCGAGACGGGCCCGGATGATCACCTTGGCTCTGGTCGTCCCCGACGGCCCGCGACTGACCTATCACCGCCTTCGAGAAGAGGTGTTCCGCGCGGCCCAGGTGCTGGCGGTCGTCGAGGTCGGCCGCCAGTTGGGGGCCTGCCGGTGCCCGCCCTTGAGGTCGTCGGCCAGCTCAGGCCGCAGCTCGACATCTCCCTGCGGCAGGCCTAGACTGGTAACTGTACGTACCAGTACTGGCAGCAACTAGGCATCGTCTATCGTGGACGAGCACAATTCTGAGACAGCAAGACAAATGGTTTCTTTTGAGCTGACCGACGACCAGCGCGAGATCCGCGACTGGGTGCATGACTTCGCCGAGCGGGAGGTGCGCCCGGTCGCCGCTCACTACGACGAGGTTGAGGAATTCCCGTGGCCTGTCGTCAAGAAGGCGGCGGAGATCGGGCTCTACTCGCACGAGTTCCTGGGTCAGACCTTCGCCGATTCGACCGGGATCATGCCGGCGCTGGTCGCCGAGGAGCTGTCCTGGGGATGCGCCGGCATCGCCCTGGCCATCCAGGGCACCGGCCTCCCGGTGGCCGCGATCTTCAACCAGGGCACACCGGACCAGGTGGCCACCTGGGTGCCGGCCTGCTACGGCAGCGCCAAGGAGCCGGCAGTCGGTGCCTTCTGCGTAACCGAGCCGGACGCGGGCTCGGACGTCAGCTCGATGAAGACGCGCGCTGTGAAGCAGAACGGGGACTGGGTGATCAACGGCCACAAGATCTTCATCACCAACGGTGGCATCGCCGACGTCCACGTGGTCGTGGCTGCTGTCGACCCCTCGCTCGGCACCCGCGGCCAGGCGTCGTTCGTGATCCCCAAGGGCACTCCAGGCCTGAAGGCGGGCAAAAAAGAGAAGAAGATGGGCGTCCGCGCCTCGCACACGGCTGAGGTGCTCCTCGAGGATGTGCGCCTGCCTGCGGACTACCTGCTTGGCGGCGAGGAGAAGCTGGAAGCCAAGCTGGCACGCGCCCGCTCGGGAGAGAGCACACGGTCGTCGGTGGCGTTGAAGACGTTCGAGGCGACTCGCCCGATCGTGGGTGCGCAGGCTCTCGGTATTGCGCGGGCGGCGTTCGAGTTCGCACTTGAGTACGCTAAAGAGCGAAGGCAGTTCGGGCACCCGATCATCGAGAACCAGGCGATTGCGTTCAAGCTGGCCGACATGGCAATGGAGATCGAAGCCGCTCGCGGCCTGATCTGGCGCGCACTCTGGGAGAGCCGCAACGGCGGAGAGTTCAAGAAGGCCGAGGGTTCGATGGCAAAGCTGAAGGCCGGCGAAGTCGCGGTAAAGGTGACCGAGGACGCCATTCAAATCTGCGGTGGCTACGGCTACATCCGGGACTTCCCGGTCGAGAAGTGGCATCGTGACGCCAAGATCTACACCCTCTTCGAGGGCACATCTGAGATCCAGCGTCTGGTCATCTCTCGCGCGCTCGCCGGGTGACGCCTGTGGCGAACGCCGCGGCGGCACTGGATCGGCGTGAGGCCCGGCGTCAGCGCTTGCTCGACGCCGCCCTCGAGCTGTTCGCGGAGCTTGGGTTCCACGACACCTCCGTCGATGAGGTGGTCGCGCACGCGAGGACGTCGAAGTCGGCGTTCTACGAGCACTTTGAGTCGAAAGAGGACTGCTTCCGGATGCTGCTGGAGCAGGAGGGAGGCGGCCTGATAGGAGTGGTCCGCGGTGCGGCGGGCCTGGGCAAAGACCACCGTGAGCGCACTCGGCTCGGCATCGAGGCCTTCGTCATTACGTGCGCCCGTCGCTCCCGGGTAGCTCGGCTGCTGCTCGTCGAGTCGGTTGGGCTGTCGCCGACGATCGAGGCCGTGCGTCACCGGCTGCACGCCGAATTCGCAGGTTTGACCGAGTCGGAGGTCCGCTATGCCCAGGAGCATGGAGATGCGTCGCTGGCGGGCATCGATCCCTCCGTCTACGGCCGGGCCGTGGTAGGTGCGGTCAACGAGGCGACGAGCTGGTTTCTGGAGAGAGGCGCTCCCGGCAATCCCCAGGAGCTGGCCGAGCAGCTCTGCAGGGCGTTCGGCGTATAGACACTCGGCGTGCGCGCGTGAGGGCCCAACGCCACGATTGAACGGTGCTGTTCGAGCGGCGGCTGCGCGACGGGATCCGCGAGGGGACGATCACGATGGCATTTCGGCGCTGGAGGCGCTGCCAGGTAGTTCCAGGTCGCCGCTACAGGACGGGAGACGGGTTCGTCGAGGTGGTGAGAGTGGATGAGGTCGAGCCACCCTCCATTACGGAGCTCGAGGCGCACGAGGCCGGGTATTCGTCTCGAGCTGAACTCCTGGGCGATCTGCGAGGCTCCGCGGAGTGGCCGGTCTATCGCCTGGGCCTGCGTCGAGTGGATGAGGCGGACCCGCGACAGCAGCTGGCCGACTCTGACCAGCTGACGGCGATCGACGTTGACGGGATCGAGCGCGCGCTGGATCGCCTCGACGGCGCCACACGAGCGCCCTGGACCAGGGCGGCGCTGGGCGCCATTGCGGCGCACCCTGGGGTGCGGGCCGCAGATCTGGCGGCCACGCTTGGCTTCGAGGTCATCGGCTTCAAGGCCAATGTCCGCAAGCTCAAGGCCCTGGGCCTGACGATCAGCCTGGCCGTGGGCTATCGATTATCGCCACGCGGACGTGCCTATCTGCGGCTAACCAGGCGAGGGGTGGTGTGACGCGTCTACGTTAGCGCCCCGTAGGGTGCTGGTAAGGAACGCCAGGGTGGGGTGGCCGGGGGCTGCGATAAGCGCGTGACGATGTGGTCGCCGGCTCCTGAACGCAGCCGGTCATGTCAGATGGGGGGTCTATGACGCCGCGCAAGGGCTCGCTGGTCCAGCTGAGCTGAGGCTGCCGTCTCCTCGATGCGCGTTGCGCGCGTCTCGTCGCGCCGTGCCACGGCGATCCTCGCCAGCAGCGCTCGCCGTGCCGAGGGTGGGAATGCCTCCCAGTTACGCCGCGCCGGTGAACGGGCGTCGAGTGCTGCGGCGAGGTCCGCCGGGACCTCGAGGCGCTCGACCGGGTCGAGGATGCTCCAGCTGCCGTCCGCCCTGGCCCGCTCGACCGCGGCGATACCGGCCGGCGCCACCTGCCCGGCCAGGAGCATCCGCTGGAACCGCTCCTTGTTCAACCCGGACCACGGGCTCCGAGCCCGGCGTGGGGTGAAGTAGTGCTTCGAGCGCTCTTCGTCGACCCCTGCCGCCTGGCCGTCGACCCAGCCAAAGCTGAGCGCTTCCTCGATCGCCGCGTTGTAATCGAGGCCTCGACGACCGGTCGACCGGCGCCACACCAGCCAGACACCCGTTGCCGTCGCGTGGTTGCGCTCCAGCCATCGACGCCAGGCGTCGCGGTCGTCCGGCTCGACGTGCGGCGCGCGGTCGAGGATGCGCGTGGACGTGGTCACCGCGTTGTCCCTTCAGCCAGCACCTCGAGGTAGTGCGGGTTGTACATGATGCCCAGGATGTTTCCAAAGGGATCGACGACGGACGCGGTGATGAACCCCATGCCGCGCTCCGTGTACGGCTGGTACTCCTTCGCCCCCATGGACAGCCGCTTCTCGAGCGCTGCTCTGACATCGTCGACGTGCCAGTACATGACGGCGCCGGCCGGGCCGGTGGCTGAACCGCCGGGCGCGTGGCGGCCGTCGATCAGGCCCAGTTCGTCCTGCTGGTCGCCGACACGAAACTCGTAGTACCCCGGGCGCTCGAAGTACGGCTCGATGCCCAGCAGCGCTCCGTACCACTTTTTTGCCGCCTCTAGATCGTCTGCCCAGAAGCTGATGGTGGCGAATCCTCGCAACATTCCGCTCTTCTCCTTTTTGTTGGGTGCGCATTCCTGCTGCGCTATGGACAGCATGACCCCTATAAGTGGTCATCCAGTGACCACGTTTCATGCAATGCTTGGGCCATGCGCGCCGACCGACTCGTCGCGGCCCTGCTCATGCTTCAGGCGAAGGGGCGGGTGACCGCCGAGGCGCTGGCCGAGGAGCTCGAGGTCTCGGTCAGGACTGCCCGCCGGGACCTGGAGGCGCTGGCCACGGCCGGCCTGCCGGTCTACTCGCAGCCCGGCCGCGGCGGCGGCTGGTCGCTGCTGGGCGGCGGGCGCACCGACCTGAGCGGGCTGACCGCGGCCGAAGCCAGGGCCCTGTTCCTCCTGGCGGGCCCGGGTGCATCGCTGGCGCCGGAGGCCAGGGGCGCGCTGCGCAAGCTGGTTCGGGCCCTGCCCGAGACGTTCCGGGCCGAGGCCCAGGCAGCAGCCTCGGCCGTCATGCTGGACGCCACCCGCTGGGGTGGCACCGCCCCGCCGTGGCAGCCGCACCTCGAGTCGCTGCAGCACGCAGTCATCGAGAGGCGACAGGTCCGTCTCGTCTACGTGGACCGGCGCCGGCACGAGTCGACCCGCGCCGTCCACCCCCTCGGCCTGGTCCGCAAGGACTCGGCCTGGTACCTCGTGGCTGGGACAGCCGAGGGTCAACGGACGTTTCAGGTGGCGCGGATTCGGTCGGTCGTCGTTCTCGACGGGCGCGCCGACCGACCCGAAGGCTTCGACCTCGCTCAGACCTGGGCATCCACGGTGGCGACAGTCGAGCAAAGCCGCCGCCGCGTTGGCGCCCTGGTCCGCGTGCCGGTCTATGCCGTCGGCCCGCTGCGCGAACGATGGGGTGCCGACCTAACAGTCCTGTCCGAGACCGAGGATCGGTACGTCCTGATCGAGCTCGCGGCCGCCATGCCGGAGATGATCGCAGAGCAACTCGCCGGCTGGGGCGCGCAGGTCGACGTCATCAGCCCTGACGCGGTGCGGGAACACCTCGGTCGGATAGGCGCCGAGCTCGCCGAGCGGTACGGTCGCGCCCCTCGCTGATGGGGCTGAGGCACGACTGCGAGCAGCTGGATTCCGACCGCCACCCGGTAGGATCCACGCGCACGACCTCCGCCACGGCTTCTGCTTCCGCGCATTTTTCTTTCGCACTCCGATCTTGTCAGCCGAACGCACGTTCGATATAATTGGTCTGGAACATGCGTACGCTGACAACTCAGCTGCGACTCCGGCGCTTGCTGAGAACGCAAGCGGACTATCACCGGCGGCTGCTCGACGACGGTAAGGGCGGCCCACTGGCCACCGCGGCATCGGCGCGGCTGCTGGAGCTGCTTGGCGACGTCCGGTCAGCCTGGCAGAGGGAGTCA
>Ga0126378_10001304_pt1 | contig 18542 bp, 33 predicted proteins | sample PanSoiMetPlot_23_FD_92587 | JGI IMG/M metagenome (GOLD analysis project Ga0126378, IMG submission 92587) | Tropical forest soil microbial communities from Panama - MetaG Plot_23 | ecosystem: Environmental > Terrestrial > Soil > Tropical forest > Bulk soil | place: Panama | collected 2016-02-17
GCGAGCCGACGTGAACGTCCTTCAACTGGTGCGTCTGGGCGAGGTCTTTCAGTTGCCGCTCGCGCATCCGGTAGCCGCAGAGCGAGCAGACCTCGGGGAAGGGCACCTCGTGCGGCTCCAGGCACTGGATACAGAGGTAGCCCGCCTTCATCCGGCCGATGGTTTCCTCGTCCACCGAGATGTCGGCCTGCACCCGCCACTCGCCCGAGGGCATCTGGACGAGCGTGTCCCCATCGACCGCGTCGTAGACCGTCGCGCCCGTGCGCCAGCGGTCGCTCACGCCGGTACCTGCACCGCCTCTTCGATCTCCCGCGCCTGCTCGGCGAGCACGGCGGTGAGTGAGTCGATCACGGCCTGCCGGTGGCCGGTCTGCTCCTCAAAGCGGATCACCTCGCGCAGGTCGTAGCCGTCCTCGACCAGCCGGGCGACAAGCTGATCCAGCGAGCCTTTGAAGTCGAGGTAGTTCGGCCAGGGCGGGTTCGCCGGGAGCGTCTCGACCTGGCGAAAGTCCGGGTGGTTGACGCCGAGCCGCGAGAGGGTCTGCTCGACGTACTGCTTGAACGGGATCTCTTCGCCTCGCGGCGTCGTGAACGTCTTCAGATCCCAGTCCTCGATGAGCGCCGCCTCGTCGGTGTCGAAGACCGAGACGCGCTCGCGGATCGGAGTCGGCGTCACCTCGTCGGCGAGCACGGTCTGGCCGTGGATCCGGCCGAACTCGTCGGCGAAGACGCGCTCCACGAAGTGAACGTCGTCGTCGGTGATCAGGTCGTGGCTGAACTTCACGGTGTAGCCCTCGCGGTCGATGATCTCGTCGCCGAAGTTGGAGAAGTGCGACCTCTGTCCGACGACGGGGACTTGGAAACCGGGGCTGTGCGAAACGAATCTCATGTCCCTCCTTGCCTCGGGGGGCGACGGCTCGGCCACACGCGCCGCCCCCCAAGCTGATAGCCGATTAGGTGACGCCGTACATGATCCCGTGGGAGGCCTCGTTGCGGATCTCCCAGGTGCATTCGGTCAGCCACTCGGATGCCTTCTTGTCAGCACCGGGCGACTGCCGGTTCTCCAGCAGCGAGGTGGAGCCGCCGGTCAGGGTCTTGTACTCGACGCGGTTCAGGTCCACGACGAAGGCCCAGCCGCCGTACTGCTTGAGCGTGGACGGGAAGTCGTTCCAGTCCTTCTTGACCACGATGGGGATCTCGTAGCCGTAGACGCCGGACATGAAGGCATCCACCTTCAGACCGGCGACGGACTCGTTCGACGGCCGCCACGCCGTGCCCTGGCCGCCTCGGTTGAACTTCGACATCCTCTGCGCCACGATGGGCGCGCAGAAGATCACGACGTTCGTGGAGGCGTGCTGGAGCGCGTTGCGGAGGAAGTCGTCCACCGTGTCCACCGTGAAGCCGCCGATGGACATGTCCACCTTGTTGGTGACGATGAACTCGACCAGGCCACCGGCCAGACCGAGCGGCTCACCGCCACCGGCCGTGATCGGGCCTGGGGCGATCAGGCCGCGAGCACCCCAGAAGCCGGTGTACTCGATGGCCCGCTTCTGCTCGATCCCCTTCAGCGCCTCCTCCTGCGCTGGCTCGGACTGCCCGTAGTAGTTCACGGCCCGAGCGGTGCGGCTGAACACGCACCCATGCCTGAAGATCTGGGTGTAGTTGTAGCCGAGGGTCGCCGTCAGGACGGCCGTGTCGGGGTAGTCCGCTCCCTGCTCGGAGGCGTTGCCCGCGATCAGGAGCGTGTCGCCGACGGATCCTGCCGCCGCCGTCGCCGCGCCGATGTGCGTGACCGAGAGCGTGTCGGACGAGACGGAGGTGACGAGGAAGGCGTCCTTCCCGGCCATGTTGCGAACCACGTCTCCCTTGCGGAAGCGGTTCCCCTGCGTGGCCGTGACGACGATGGTGCCGGTCGTGGAGATCGCCGTGTAGGCGGTCTGGACGGCCGAGAGGCGCGGGAAGTAGTCCTTCTCGCGCCAGTTGATCTTCTCGCGAGTCGCCTCGGAGTGCTTCAGCTTCATCGTGTAGGTCGTGAACTGCGACTCGTCCTCGTCGGCCATCGAGATCTCTTCCCGCATGTCGATGACGAGCGAGTCGGGCAGGATCTCGGCCGGTGACTGAGCCACCGAAACGCTGCCGGTGATACCGGCGGTCTTGGAGATCGTTGCCATGCCTTACTCCTCTCTAGCCGAGACGTGGTGCAGATCAGGTTGTCTCGCTAGAAGGAGGGGGTGCTACTGCCGTTCGATCAGCGGTAGGCCCATCTTCTCGCGTATCGCGTTCTTCCTGTCGGAGACGTAGGCCTCGGCCGCGCTGGGCGGGGTACGAGTCTGCGACCCTTCGGAAGCTGAGACTGTTGCCGCGATCTTAGCGCGGTCGCTGGCCTCCTTACTACGCCCGTCCGCGACGGCCTGCGCCCGCCCGCGCTTGCGTCCCTGCGAGGCCTGCGCGGCGTGGTAGAGAAAGTCCCAGGCGTGCAGCTTTCCCTCCAGGCCGATCTGCGCCATCTGGGTCAGCCGCATCCGCGTCTCCTCGGGGAGCGCGCCCGGCTCGTTGATCAGCCGGTTGATCGTCTCGTCGTACTCATCGAAGTCGGGGTACTGCTGCGAGATCATCGCCCGCGCCCGCTGCGCCTCCCCAGCGGCGGCCGAGGCCTGCTCGCGCTGCATGACCGGCGCGACGGCCTGCATCGCCCGCGCCTCGGCGAACTGGCGCTGCACCTCGTTGTTGAAGGCGTGCGCGAGCGGAGCCTGGTCGGGGTCTGAGGCCCAGTGCCCGAGGTAGATGTCGTAGCCCTCCGCGCCGCCGTTCTGGAGCGCCTCCAGCGCGCCGCGCTCGCCCGCGCCCGAGGCGACCATCTGCTCGGCCCACTCGTGCCAGGCTCCCACGTCAAGCTCCTGCGGCTCCTGCTCGATCTGCGCGTACTGCTCGCGCTCGCGGAAGAACTGGTCGATCATCCTGTCCTTCTCGGCCAGCGCCGCCTCGGCAGCCTCTCGCGTCTTGTAGCGGCCGACGAAGAACTCGTCCTGCGGCTCCTCCGGTAGCTCCTCCTCCGGCTCCTCCTGTCCATCCTCTGTGTCCGGCTCTTCTGGCTCTGCGGGCGCTGTTTCGCCCTCGTCGGGGATCTCGGTGACCGGCCCGGTGTCCGGCTCCAGCGGCTCGACCTCGGCGTCCATCGTGGACGGCGCGCTCCAGCCCGAGTCCGCCTCGGCCTGCTCGCGCTTGACGTTGATCCGGGCCTGGAGATCCCGAGCCGTCAGGTTCTCGGTCTTCGCGAACGACTCCTCGACGCCGTGCATTGCCGGGTCATCGACTACGCCCATATGTCGTCAGCCTCCTCCTCCATCTCGGCGGGCCTCTCGCCCCGCTGTACCACTCTGACCGCATCCTCAGGGACGGCGATGACGGCGTAGCGCATGCCAGCGACGAAGCCCCGGTCGTAGTCGGCCTGGCGCTGGAGCGCCTCCCCGCTCATCCCCTCCGCCATCACGCGGCCCATCAGCGCCCGCTCCATCCGCAGGCGTTTCTTCTCCATCTCCTCGACCAGCACGTCGAAGCCGTCGATGCTCAGAAGCCGCACGATCATCTCGGCCCGATGCCGTAGGGTGCGCTCGGTCGGGGCGGCCGTGGTCACGCAGCACGACCCGCCCCGACCTTCGCAAGTTGCCGCTGCTGCGAGGCTGCGGGTGAGAGCGAGATCGGGGCAGAGGGCGAGGTCGGCCCGGCAGCGAGCGCCTCGTTCGTGCCGCCACCCGGCGACGGCGGCCCTTGCTGGAGCGCCTGCGCCTGCGGCGGCGTGCCGGGCGCGGCCGTCGGCGGAGCCTGCTGGGACGGAGCCATGAAGTAGGTCGCCTTGTCGGGCACGCCGTAGGAGTCGAGCAGCTTCTCCCAGAAGCGGCGCAGGTTGAGCGGCGAGCCGGACTGAGCCATGATCGGCTGCGACTGCATCGCCGTCGTCAGCAGCGCCTGGTTCTCGGCGCGCTTCTCCTGGCGCATCAGCGACTCGCCGGTCACCTCAAGCTGAACGTCGAACTCGCCCTGGATGTCAATCGGGTGGATCTCCAGCCAGCGCCGAGCGCCGCCCTCGCCGAACACCTCGACCAGCCTGTCCTCGCGCAGGAACTGCTGGTCAAGCTCCAAGAACATCTGCCCGACCTTCCCGTACATGCGCTGGTACTGGCCCTTGCGCCGGGCGAGGATCGCCTGCGCGATGTTGGTGATGATCGAGACGCCGGTCGCCGTCTGGGTCGGCAGCGTCTGCGACTGCGTCGAGCCGGTGAAGGGCAGGCCGCCCATCACGTTCTGGATGTCGCCGCGCAGCAGGCCCTCGGCCTGGAGCGTCGAGGCGGCAGCAGCAGCGACCGGCCCCATGTCCATCACCTTGACCGCGTTCGGATCGGGGACGATCCACTGCGCCTCGGGTGCCCACTCGTACTGCTCGGTGTCATCAACGTCGCCCCGGATCAGCGTGATCACGTTGCTCGCGATCCTGGTCGCGTCGAGGCGCATGTTGGTCAGCGTCCAGAGCATCTCCTGCATCGCCGCCAACCCCTCGATCACCGAGATGCCGGGGATCTGGAACAGGTCGGGGATCGCCGAGCAGACGACGAACGGCTTCTTGCCGTGACGGAAGGGGTTCACGTCGTTACGGAGCAGCACCTCGTTGTTGCCGACCGTGATCACCCGGCCGTCCGTCCAAAGCTCGATGATCTCGTGCATGCCGCGAGAGCGGTCTGCCTGGCGCAGGCGTTGCTCGCGGTCGGAGACGACGCCCATGTCCGACTGCGGCTTCTCGTCCATCCGCTTCGGCTCCATGTACTTGACGTTCTGGTAGACGCCGAGGTCGCCCATCAACTCCAGCGTCCGGTTGGAGATGAAGGTGCGGCCGATCACCCAGGGCGCGCTCTCGATGGAGATCGCCGCCTCCGGGTACATCCAGTCGCGCACGTCCCGCACTTCCAGCGTCGGGTCGTCGCGCATCGTCGTCAGCGTCTTGCCCTCCTCCAGCATGTAGGCGATGTCGATGGTGCCGCCCGCCTCGTCGTAGACCATCTGCGGCTTCTCGGTCAGCGTGCTGCGCGAGGCCTCCTTCTTCAGCCAGTAGACCTTGCCGATGGTCAACCCGGCGATCAGATCCTGGTGCGCGAGCGCGCCCGCCTTCTCCGAGAAGCCGTCGATCCGCATCTGATGCCCGAGCAGGAAGCCCGCAAGCTCTGCCGCATCGACGCCCGCGAGCGCCTCCTCCATCGACATGCCGGGCAGCGCACGCGGCCGGACATTCCAGGTCGGGTTCTCCTCCTCCAGCGAGGCGAGCATCCCCTCCACGATGTTGATCAGATAGGGCGGGTGCTGGTTGGAGCGCCAGCCTGTCGGCGGATCCTGGTTGTCGGGGAGCAGGCCGCGCCAGGCCTCGTAGCGGCGCTCGACCCGCCGGGCGAAGCTGTTGTGCCACCGCTTGCCCTCGTTGACGCAGTCGCGAACGCGCTTGATCGCCTCCTGATCCTTGGCGTTCGGGTTGTACTTGGGGGCCGACTTAGCCAAGCGGTGACTGCCCCGGCCCGAGCGCCTTCCGCATCCCGCGTGGCGTCGGCTTGCCCTGCATCATCGACTCGGCGTCCTTCTGGTCCTTGGCGAGCAGCGTCTGAAGCTCGGTCGCGATCTTCTGCATGTGCAGCAGATCCTCCTGGTCTTGCTCGGTGCCGAGGTACTGCTGGCTCAGGTCGATCATCTGCTGGACGATCCCGGCCGAGTCATCGAGCGGTGCGGTCGGCGTACCGCTCGTGCCGAGCAGAGATGCGAGGTCGCCCGGAGGCCCTGGCGGCCCAGGCCCTGGCCCTTGTCCTGGCCCTTGGTCGGGTGGCCCCGGCGGCGCACCTCCGCTCGGCCCGAGTAGTGCAGCAAGATCCTGGCCCATCACGACACCTCCCAGGGATAGCGGCTCTTCTTCCAGCGCCCACGGCGGCGTTGCGGCTGACGCTTCTTCTCGTGGAAACCGTACAACCTGTACATCTCCAGCGATACCCCGGCCGACATGACCCGGTCATCGTTGCAGCCTTCCAGCGCACGCGGCGACGGGCGCGTCTCCCGCTTGGAGAAGGTGCGAAGCTCGGAGTCGAGGTCGGGCGTGATCCAGGGGCAAAGCTCGTCGCGGATCCACTGCTCAAGCTGGTTGATGATCAGCGGCCGGTTCGCCATGTTCATCGGGAAGCCGTAGGCCTCGCGGTCGTCCGGCGCGGTCGTCTCGGCCGAGGTCAACTGGTGCCGGTAGAGCTTCGTGTACGCCTTGCGCCCCTTGACGCCGTCACGGAGCGAGATCACCGTCGCCCGGCCGTAGCCGCCCTGCACCTCGACCGCGATCAGCGCGTCGCCCTTGCAGCCCGAGGCAGCGCCGTACCACTTGCCCGCGTAGTAGAGGTGCATCGCGAACACGTCCTCCTCGATCTTCGCGTGGTACTCGGCGACCCACTTGCCGTTGGTCAGGTCGATCAGGTGCGCGGAGGAGAAGTCGTTGCCCGAGCCGGTCGCCACGTCGGCGGCGATGGCGTAGCCGTGCCCGGACTTCGGCTCCTCGTAGATCCGCCACTCGCCGTCCTTGCGCTTGATCACGGCCGCCCGGCGATACGTCTCGCGCAGCGTCATCCGGTAGAGCCAGCGCCGCTCCTCGTCACGCCACCGCTTCTGGTAGGCGTTCAGCTTCTCCAGGTCGAACCAGCAGCGCCCGCTGGAGATGAAGCCCTCCTCGGGCGAGCGCGGGTACATCTCGGCCCGGTCTGACGCCGGGAGCCTGCGCGCCTTCTCCTCGTACCACTTCTTGTCGCGGTCGGGGTGCGTGAAGACGCTGAAGAAGCGCCGCTCGATCCCCATCGACTCGGCGTTCGTCCACAGGTAGTGGAAGAAGTTCCCCTGTGCCTCGCCCTCGCCGTCCTCGGTCGAGACGCCGTTCGCGGTCGAGATGATGATCGCCCGGCCGCCGCCGTCGATGATCGGGAAAGCTGCCTTCCACGACTGGCGGGCGTAGTCCTGGCGGGCGTGCTCATCGAGGATCACGAGCGCCGCCGTCTCGCCGTGACCCGCCTTAGGCGTTGAGGGGAGCGCGAGGATCGAGGATCGCTTGCCCGTCTCCTCGTGCAGCCACTCGATCTCCTGCGAAGGCTGGCCGCCACGCGAGGGCTTCATCAGCCGCATGTGCGCGGTGATGTAGTCCGGCGCTGACTGGTACATGCCCCAGATCCGGGCGATCACCTTCGTCGCCTCCTCCAGGTTGATCGAGATCACGAGGATGCGTGTGCCCGGCCGGAAGAGCGCCAGCCAGAGGCCGTAGCCCGAAGCGAGCCAGGTGACGCCGATCTGGCGGGCCTTGTACTCCAGCGACACCTCCTGCTCGATCCACGAGTCGAGCACGCCTCGGTGCCAGATCCACTTCCCGGCCGGGCCGTCGAGATCGAGCGCGACCCGCTCGTCGTCGTAGAGCAGGTCGAAGTCGAAGTCCTCGCCGGTCTTGGCATCGACGCAGTGGACGAACTGGAGGAAGAAGGCGGGATGCTCGTAGCAGCGCGCCAGCCGCAAGGCGCGCAGCGCCATCTCGTATTCGGCCTGCTGGTAGTCGAGTTCCTCGACGGCGGCCGTCACGTCTGGGAGGATACGACCGACCAACGTCAGAGCGGCACGGAGCCGTCCCTCGGCATCCCCATCCCGAGGTAATCCGCTGGTTCCGTGCCGCCCCCTTGTAAGGAGGTGATGTCCCAGACGGACCCAGGCCGGTGTTCCCCGACTTGGAGGTGACCTTGAAGACGATCATCTTCGTGGCGCTCGCCGTCACGATCCTCGTTGCGCTCACGCAGCGCGCAGTCGCGTCGATCCCCAGGTACGCACCGCCGCACCTTCGCCAGTGGCTCTGCATCCACCGCTACGAAGGCTCATGGACAGATGGCGGTGCGCCCTACTACGGAGGCCTGCAAATGGACTGGTCGTTCATGTCCGCCTACGGGCCTCACCTGTTACGCACCAAGGGTACGGCCGACCACTGGACGCCGCACGAGCAGATGTGGGTGGCCGAGCGCGCCTGGCGCGTGCGCGGCTTCTGGCCCTGGCCGAACACGGCACGGTACTGCGGTCTACTCTGATCGCATCTCGTGTCGTTAGCGCGGGGGGCCGCAAGGCCCCCTTCGCGCCTAGTAGCCCTTCGCGTTCTTCTTCGGCTTCTGCAAGCCGGTCGCCGTCTTCGGCGATCCCTTCTTCCGCTTGCCGCCTGCGCCGAACGGCGCTGCGCGCTTGTTGCCGAAGTTCGCGAGGCCGCCACCCTTCTTCTTCGTCGCCACCTTCTTGCCTCCCGTGTGTCGGAGCGTGCCTGCCGCCGCTGCGTTGGAGATCCGAGCCGCCGACTGCTTCGACATTCCCTTAGCCCGCAGATCCTCGTACATCGCGGGCTTCTTGATCGAGGCGTACTTCTTGCCGGGCACCTGGCTGGAGGATACTCCTCAGCCGGAGAAGCTCCTCGCGTTCGGCGACGTAGCTCCAGAAGTCCATCGTCACGATGGGCTTGCGGTCGTTGTGCCCGGCGACGACGACCAGCCAGGGCTTGCCTTCCTTCTTCGCGTCGCGTTTCCCCTGCTGGATCCACTTGGAGAGCACGGGCGGGCCAAGACGGCTAGAGCGTTTGACCTGGACGGCGAACGGCACCTCATCCGCGCAGTCGGACTTCTGCCGCCCTGTCGGCCCCCGCCGCTCGCCGCCGAGCGCCCGGCAGATCCGAAGCTCCAGATCCTTCCAGGCCTCGCTCATTCTGTTGTTCCTCCACGAGCGATGTCCGGGACACACTGCGGGCAGACGTTCGGATGCCCTCGCCAGATGATGGTGAACATGATCCAGTGCCCGTTGGGACAACGCCATTCGCGCAGGCTCTTGTAGTGACGGAACGTGCGCTCGTCGTTGTATCGCCACTTCTTCTTCATTCCGCTGCCGCCAGCAAGGTGGCCGCGAGCGCGCCCGCGTTCATCCGCGACAGGTAGATCGTCGCGCCCCACTCGTCCGAGCCGAGCCTCAGGTGGATCGCCACCTCGTCGTCGTCCGACCGCTCGACCTCCACGCGCTGGCTCTCGTACAGCGTCCCGTCGTCACCCTCGGGCTTCCAGATGTTCGCCTCGATGATCACTCTGCCTCCCTCGTCTCGATGTTCAGCCGCTCGGCGAGCGCCCGGCCTTGCTCACGCGCCCAGGCTCTCCGCTCGGCATGGGTCATGTTCTGCTGCACCACGGACTCGGTCCGGAAGAGGCCGACGACGCGATAGAGCAGAAGCGCGTCGTGGACGGTGACGGTCAAGCCACGACGGGCCTGTCCCGAGACTCGGGCGTTCAGGAATCCTTCGGACTCGTGGACAACGAATCGGGGTCGCGCTCCAGAAACCACGAGGTCACGCTCTGAAGCCGGATCCCCACATCGACCAGTTCCTGAGCCGAGAGCTTCCCCACCACGAGCAGGGTCGCCGCCATCTCCGAGGCACCCACCAGGCGACCGACCTGGAGGTGGAAGGCCGGATCCCCGACCAGCTTCGGATAGGAACGGAGCCTCAGACCCACCGCTCACGAGGGTACCCGCCAGTCCGGCTCGGGATCGGGAGGAGGCGGCTCATCGAAGCTCGCCGCCGCCATCCGCTCGTCGTAGGCAAGCGGTTTGTCGCTCTCGGCCTGGGCCATGATCTCCTCGATCCCAAGGTGGAGCAGGCCGAGCTTGATCAGGTAGTTGACCTGCTGCGAGAACGACCGCTCCTCGCGCTCGGCGAGGCCGACCAGGAACCGGCGCAGCACCGGCTCCATCGTGATGTTGACCTTGTCCTTGCGCTCGCTCATCGCTTCCGCGCCCAGTAGTCCTCGTAGGCCGAGGCCCAGTAGGAGAACGAGGTGATGCCCGAGACGATCCGGCCGATCTCGTTCACGGCCATCGTCTGGTAGTTGACGGTGCCGGGGCTGACCGCCAGCACCATCCAGCGGTCCTTCTTCAGGAAGCGGCGCAGGACGACGACGCGCTTGCCCGCACGCGCCCCCTTCCCGGCCCAGCCTTCGTTCAAGGGCTGACCCACTCTCGGGCCTCTGATGGCGCTCATTCGCCGTTCCAGTCGTCAATCGCCTGGTCGAGCTTGCGCTCCACCTCGTCGGCGGTCGAGCGCGTGACGACGCCCGTCTCCCGCGAGTGCTTGATCGCGGCCATCGTGGTGATCACTTCGTCCACTGTCAGGGCGACGGTGAGGATTGCTTTCGATTCCATGGGGATGCCTCCTAGCCCCTGGCGATCCAAGCCGCACAGGGTTCGCAGTAGTCTCCGGCCTTCGCCGGACGCTTGCCACATTTCGCACAACGCGGGGCTGGCTCCCGCTTCGGCCGCTTCTCCGGGGGAGGGAGTCCCCGAGCGGTCGCCTCGGCCTCGCGCCGGTCACGCTCGACCTGCCGACCGTAGAGCCGGTTCTCACGCCGCCACTCCGCCTCCCGCCGCATCTCCCGCCGGGCGCGCAACCGCTCGGGCGTCTTGCCGAACTCGATCAGCGACTCGGCCAGGTCAACGATGCTGAGGATGAAGCGGTCGAGCTTCGCGCCGAGCCGGATCTGCTCCTCGGGCAGGAGCGGGTTGTGCGGCTGGCGCATGTGCTGGACGAGATGCCTGCGCTGCTCGGCGGCCCACTGCCCGAGCGGCATCTCCTCCCCCTCGGGCCGAACCAGATCGACCCCGGCCTCGTCCCAGTCGCGGGAGAGCAGATCGAGGCTGATCGTCGTCAGCGCGTGCAGCAGCGCGCCCATGTCCCTGGCCACCGCCAACTGCCTCGCCAGGATCTCGTCCGGCTCCTCCGACCAGTTGACCCGCCGCTCGATCAGACGGCGACGGCTGCGGTTGATCGCGACCTGGTCGAAGTCGGACGGCTTGGCCAGGAAGTCCTTGTCGCTCATCGCAGCGCGGGAGAGCAGAAGTAGAGGAGGGCAAGGAGGTGAGCGAGAGCAGCCGGAACCGAGAAGACAGGGTGGTTGGTGACCCGGCGCACCGAGGGCCGAAGCTCGACGTTCGCCATGAAGGCAGGCATCGCGAACAGCCAGACGAAGAAGGCGATCCCGGCCTGCGCGTGGTAGCTCACAGGCTCATCACCTCCCCGCGCAGGAAGGCCCGGTAGCGCCAGTGCGCGTAGGAGATCGCTCTCAGCATCCGCTGGCCGTCGGGATCCTTGAGTCCCCGGTCGATCATCAACTGCGTCTGCCGCTTCTGCTCGGCGACGTACTCGTCCTCGGTTGGGATCCCCCGCGCTCTTGCGTACTCCTCGTCGGTCGGGGTAGGTTGGTCACGGGCCGGGTCTGGCGTTCCGTCAAAATCTGTTGCCGCAGGTTCGGTGGCCGTCGAATCCGGCCCAACTGGCACCGGAAGCTCGTGCGCGCCCAACCCCTGCTCGGCGAGGATCTTCCTCATCGCCTCGGGGTCGAACTCAGACATTCGCTGTCTCCTTGAGTAGTTGGTTGCGGCGCTCCAGCAGCAGGACTGCGTACTCCGAGACTCGCATTCCCATCTGCGCGGCTTCGATCCGAAGCTGGCGGGCCAGCACCGCGTTCACCCGCAGGTTCAACTGCACCTTCTGATCAGGCTCTGCCATGCAAGGATCCTAGCACACTAGGCGCAAGGATGCTAGGCCCCTAGCGCAAGGATGCTACATCTCTAGCAGGTGAGAGGAGTCCCTGTGGCGCTGGGGGAGCGGTACCCGGACGGCTTCCTCAGCCGCCCTGCGCGACTTGCGGGGGTACCTCCCCGTCGTCCGGCTGGGCAACGACGGCCAGCCGCCTGGCGCGGCCTGCCGCGACGATCTCGGCCAGTTGCTCGGTGGGTAGCTCGCTGAAAATCAGCCTATGTGCAGGGCTTTCTTGGGCTTCGCCTGCCGCCTTGCCAAAGGCCTGGTCGAGCCAAGGCAGGAGCGCGGCGGCGGCCTTCGTGTCCCCGTTTGCAGCGGCGTCGAGCAGATGACCGACGGCCGCGAGCACGTCGTTCGTCCGGCGCTGTAGCTCGGCTGAGAGTGCCCCACGCACCCCCAACTTCCGCTCTGCTACACGCTTCTCGGCCTCCTCCTTGGCGAGTCTGATCCGCGCTGCCTTCGCCCGGCCGCCCGCAGCCGAATCGGCCCTCCCGGCATGGACGGCACAGACGAGTCCATGAGTGAGCGCAGGCGAGCCGCAGCGGCCACCCGCGAGCCGGGTCGAGACGCAGCGCCGTCGGCCGTCGAGGAGCGCAGGGTCGGGCGAGTCGAGGTCGATCCCCGGCGCGAGCGTCAGGCCGTCCGGCAGCGGCTCCCAGGTGCTCACGCCGCCAGCCCCGCGCAGCGAGGGCAGAGGCCGAGGACAAGCTCCTCCACGAGATCGGAGCAGCGAGGGCAGGCAGGCGCGACGAAGTCGTCGTCGTACCGGTGCGTCGCGCCGTGGCAGGTGAGGCAGAGCCACTCGACATCGAGCGGCCGCGAGTAGTCACCGTGGTGGGCCTGGAGCTTGCCCTCTCGTTGACACCGCTGGCAACGCTCGGGCGGCTTCAGCAGCCCTCTGGCACGGGCCGCAGCCACCGCCCTCCGGGCCTGGATCTCTACCGTCGGCACCCCCGGATTATCCCATTTTGCAGGGCTTTTTTCAAAACCCCTCGATTTGCAGGGACTTCTCACCACGCGCCTGTTCCCACCGGAGACAGATGTTCGTTTTTCCTGCAATTTGCGGGAAGTTTGTCGGCCGGTTTCGGGAACACTCGTCCCCTCTCGCTACGTTGGTCGCTCACCACACATACGCGAGGGCGGAACGCCGAGGCCGTGACATGGCCAGACCGTGAGCCGACGATCCCAGATTCGTCCACCGAGGGCGGGGCTGGGGGAGGCGAAGCGGCAAGGAGCAGACGGAACAGCGGGCACGAACGCAGGATCCCCCCAGACGGTTCAGAGAGGTTCGGGACGAAGTGGCGAAGCCTGTTCTAGGCCGCGCTCTCCCATCGGGCACGCCGAGGCGCTGGTAACGCCGGAGCGTGGCGGTGACGATGGAGGCGGCCGACGATGAAGCTCCGCTGACTCGCACCCGTCAACCAATCGGACTCTCTCGACGCCTTCATAGGCCGCCGCACAAGCTGCGGCCGATGCGGGCGGCGGGGGAGGAGAACCCTCAAGGGTTGGCATGACTGTGATCACCGAGACATCGGCCAGCGCCGCGCAAGCGGCCTGCGGACTGCCGCCAGCCCGAGCACTGAGGGTGGGGATAAGAGCAGTCGAAACGGCGGGAGAATGCGCCCCCGTCACCCAAGCTCGCCACCGGATGCGGTGTGAGCAGCGCGCACCATCCCACCGGCCTGACTACCCGGTGGGTCAGTCACCCCCAAAGACCCCTAGGAGGTCACCGATGTCCGACCGGATCACACGCGCCGACGTTGACCGCATCGCCGAGAGCGTCTCAGAGAGCCTCAGAGGCCCGCTGAACGTCCAGGCGCAGGGACGCAACGGCTACACCGCGCTCGACCTGTACGACGCCCACGGGGCCGTAGACACGCTCACGGTGGGCACGAAGCGCGAGGTCTACACCTACTTGCAGGGCATGCGGCGCGCCCTGCTGATCGTCGGGCGCTAGCGCGCCCGTCAGTCAACCCCGAAGGAGGACGACATGTCCGGCACCACCGCTCTCACCGCTGCACAGTTCGCCACGCTCGCCCGCTCCGTCGAGGAGTGCGGCATGGGCGTCCAGTCGATGCTGCTCCACCCAGCCGGGGCGAACAGGATCGTCGCCGTCGAGTTCACGACGCCCGGCTTCGGCGTTCTGAGCTTCCGGATCGACCAGCACGGCAAGCGCCTGCCGAAGATCTAGGCGCACGGCCTCCGGGCCGTCAGTCAACCCCGAGGAAAGGACTCACCATGTGGGACTTCGATCCCGACAACCTCCAGGCTCCCGAGGGCGAGGCCGTCCAGGCCGAGCGCGAGATCTGGGAGGACATCACTCGCAACGAGGCCGAGCCGATGACGGCCGAGGCCGTCGTCGCCGGGCCTGACGAGTGCGACCGCTGCGGCAAGCGGCGCTCGCTCTTCCACAACGAGGCGACCGGCCTGGCGCTCTGCGAAGCGTGCGACCGGATCACCGACGGGGTCGAGGCGCTCGTGCCCGAGACGATGCCCGTGACCTGGAAGCGACTCCGCAACGGCGGCTGGGGCGTGCTCGGCCCGGCCGGGCTGCTCGTCACCGGCAGCGAGGTCGTCGTGACCAAGCGCAGCGGCGAGACGCAGCGCAAGCGCGTCCGGCGCGTGCTCTGGACAGGCGAGGATCGCCAGGGCCGCGAGATCGCCATCGCGACCGTCGGCAAGGCGTAGGAAGCGCGGCTTCGGCCGCGTCAGTCAACCCCGAAAGGAGGACTCTCATGCCGAGAGTTCACACCGCAACCCGCAAGCGTGCGGTGCTCAAGCGTCCGATGACGTGCAGGCACTGCCACGAGGAGATCGCCGTCGGCCAGAGCTACTTCACCTGGCAGCGGCGCTACGGCGGGCCGCAGTACCTCCACACGACCTGCCGCCGCCCGCGCCCGACCGAGTTGTCGGACCGCAAGACGGCCCAGATCGAGGAGGCCGTGCTCGACGTGGAGTGGCCAAACGCGACGTTCGACATGCCGTCCGACGGCTCGATGCCCGAGGCCGAGGCCGAGGGCTACATCGACAGTCTGCGAGACGCGCTCTCGCCGGTCGCCGATGCAGCGAGCGAGGTCGGCCAGGAGTACGAGTCGAGCGCCGACAACATGCCGGAGAGCTTGCAGTACGGCTCGCAGGCCGAGGCGATGCGCGATGTCGCCTCCCGGCTGGAGGACTGGGCTTCCGAGCTTCAGTCCTGGGAGCCTGGCTCGACCGAGCCGGACTGGCCCGAGCGCGAGGACGAGGAGTCCGACGAGGACTTCGCGGGCCGCGTGCAGGACGCCTGGGACTCGTGGGCCGACGACGCCCGCAGCGAGGCCGAGAGCGCCCTGGACGACATCCCTGAGTACGAGGGCTAGCACGACCCCGCGCATACGGCCTCGGCCGGACGTGCGTGGGCAACGCGCCTGGACAGGCTCCGGGCGCGTCAGTCAACCCCGAGAGGAGGGCACACGATGCCCAGCTACAACCCCCACAAGGCCTACCGCGACATGGGCATGTCCGAGTACTACGACTACGTCGTCGGCGTGGACAGCGAGATCATCCGCGAGGTGCAGGCGTTCTGCGCCGACATCGCCGAGGCCGGGATGGACGAGTGGACGACCGCCGACGGCGAGAAGATCGCCGCGATGATCAACCGCTCGCCCAAGCCGATGGCGCTCTTCCGCTTCATGGACGAGCGCACGGGCACCACCAGCGTCGGCTACCGCACCCGCGACGGCCGCGAGTGGTTCCACATCCTGCGCCAGATGCGGAACCAGCCAGGCTCAGGCCTGCTGGAGAACATCGGCGCGTAACACCGGGCCGCAAGGCCCGTCAGTCAACCCCGAAAGGAGGCTCCCCATGAGCCTGAACTGGGACATCAGCAAGGTCGAGAACCACGAGGAGTTGTTCGTGGGCGAAGGCGACGAGCGCAGGCTCGACGGCATCACCGAGGCATTCGTCTGGATGTCGATGGCTACCGGCCTGGGCAAGGGCTGGTCGCTCGACCTCGACTTCGCGCCCGAGTTCTTCGCCCGCGTCAAGCTGCTGGAGAAGCTGAACGGGCACATCGCGACACACGTCGTGGACGGCAAGCGCGTGCCCTACGAGATCAGCGTCGAGGACGTGCTCCGGCGCGTCGGGCTGCACGTCAACGTCTCGCCGGTCAGCCGGGCGCAGTTCCTCAAGAACGCCGTCTCGGTCGATCTCGACCGGGACAAGCGCAAGGCCGAGACGGCACGGGCCGAGAGGCTCGCCGCCGCCTAGCAACAAGCGCCCCGCGAGGGGCGTCAGTCAACCCCAAGGAGGTCACCATGTACGCGCACGTCACCAGCACCCACGAGCCGATGCCCGAGCAGCTTGCGGAGGTCGTCGTCCCGCGCAACGGGCACGTCTCGTGCCACCTGTCCGGCACGCTCTACCTGAGCTTCCGGCCCGAGGAGGCCGAACGGCTCGCAGCGGCGCTCTTCGCGGCCGCCGCCAAGGCCCGCGCCGAGGCCGCCTCGGAGGCTCCCTGCTAGATCAACGTCCGGCCCTCGGCCTATGCTGAGGGCGTCAGTCCCCTGTCACTCAGACGGGGTTACCCCAAGGAGGTGTTGCCATCATGGCAACCACGCTCACCTACGAGCAGATGCTGGCGGAGATCGTGCGCCAGGATCAGTTGAAGGTCGATCTGCTCGCCGACACCCGCAAGATGTCGGCGACGGTCGAGGACGGCAAGGTGCTCGTGAACGTCGATGCGGCTTCGGGCTTGCAGACGTTCGCGCTCAACGACCACTGCCTCGGCCAGATCTCGACCGACCTGGAGATCCCGAAGCGGTACTTCGACCGCATGCGGGTGGACGCTCCGGATCTGCTCACCGTGAACGTCAACCACTGGCTGAACAACGAGCCGAAGAAGCGCATGCTGCGCGGCTTCCGGCCCGAGGGCGGCCAGCAGTACGGCACGGGCAGGGCGTTCGTGTCCAGCGGCTACAAGCGGCTCGACTACATCGAGATCGCTCGGAACATCTTCCCGGTGTTCAAGGACATTCCGGGCCTGACGTTCCACCAGTCGCAGATCACCGACACGAAGCTCTACCTGCGCGCCGTGCTCCCCGGCCTCAAGGCGGACCTGAAGCCTCGCCCCAACGGCCACGTTCCCGGCACCTACATCGACACCGACGGGCTGAAGCTCGGCGACGAGATCTGGGCCGGGATCGAGATCCGCAACTCCGAGGTCGGTGCCTCGCAGTTGGAGATCAACCCGTTCGTCTACCGGCTCGTCTGCATGAACGGGATGATCGTCCGCTCGTACGGGACGCAGCGGCGTCACGTCGGCAAGCGGATCACCGAGGAGCAGTTCTACCGCGCCGACACGCTGGAGGCCGACGACAAGGCCTTCTGGCTGAAGGCACGCGACGACGCTGCCGCAGTGCTCTCGGAGGTGCGCTTCAACGAGATCGCGACCAAGCTCGCCGAGTCCGTCTACGGCGACAAGGTCGTCGCTCCCGTCGCGGCCACCCAGGAGCTTCAGCAGCGGTACTCGCTGACCGACGCCGAGCGGGACGCGGTGCTCCGCAACCTCACCGAGGCTGGCGACTTCAGCCAGTGGGGCATGGCGAACGCGATGACGGCAGCCGCCAAGACGGTCGAGTCGTTCGACCGGCAGGCCGAGTTGGAGGGCCTGGGCTGGGATGTCGCCACGCTGACCACGAAGGACTGGGCAGCGGTCGCAGTCGCGGCGTAGCTCCACCCGATGCGGGGCGCTTCCTGAGAGCGCCCCGTGTCAGTCTCCCCAAGGAGGTCACCATGACCCGCGAGATCGACACTCGCATGATTCCCGGCCACGGCGGCAAGGTCGTCTGGCTCTGGAACGAAACGGCGTCCGAGCATGCCGTGATCGTCTTCGGCCCGGACGGCGTCCAGACGGCGACGGTCAGCAACCTGACCGGCGCGCAGGCGCACGACGCCTTCCACCACACCTTCGCGCACCCTCGCGTGCCGAACGTCTTCAGCAACAAGGCGGTGCCCGTGTGAGCGGGCACGTCAGTCAACGACCCCTGATCGACCGCTGCCCGAAGCACGCTTGTAAGCGTGTCCGGACGGCGTAAGTTACCCCCGTGCCCGAGCGCGAGCTTGAGATCATCGAGGTGACCGACATCGGCGCGGACGCCTTCGGGCGCGAGCTTCGGCCGGGTGACCGCGTCTCGCTCGTGCTCGTGGACGCCCAGCGACCCGGCACGGTGACCGAGGTGTCGAAGTCGAAGGGCGAGATCCACCGGCTCGCCGACGGCGTAGCTGCCGCCGAGCAACCGGTGACGATCACCGTGCGCTTCGATGACGGGGTCACGCACACCTTCCAGACGAGCTTCCTGCGCGTGCCCGCCTGGCGCTGGGTGACGAACGAGTTGAAGCGGATCGAGGCACGAGCCGCGCCGGTCGCATGGCCTCAGGGCGCGTAAGCCACCCCGTTCCCCCGACCACGGGGCTAACGGCAAGCGGGGTGGCGTCAGTCAACCCCGAGGAGGTGGATGTGTCCACGATCCTGGTCGAGGACTCCGACGTGGTTCGCTGGCTGCTGCACGAGGCCGAGCGCGACCCCCGCCGGATGTTCAACGACTTCGCACCACACGCCTGCAAGCTCTGCGGCGACCACGTTGCTCCGAAGGAGCAGCGCGCACACGTCGCCGGGCATCGGCGCGAGAGACAGCGTCTCGCTGCGCTCCAGCGCCGTACAGCGACGAAGAGGCTCCGGACGGTAAACAAGCTGCGCCGCGAGTCCAGGGCCTGAGAACGGCTTACAGCGCCTTAGGGACGGTCGTACCGTTCAGGTACGCTCGTCCCGTCAGTCAACCCCAAGAAAGGAGGAGATCATGCGGAAGCAGGATCTCAAGGTCGGCGAGGAGTACGCCGCCTATCTCAAC
>Ga0126378_10001305_pt1 | contig 18541 bp, 21 predicted proteins | sample PanSoiMetPlot_23_FD_92587 | JGI IMG/M metagenome (GOLD analysis project Ga0126378, IMG submission 92587) | Tropical forest soil microbial communities from Panama - MetaG Plot_23 | ecosystem: Environmental > Terrestrial > Soil > Tropical forest > Bulk soil | place: Panama | collected 2016-02-17
GACTTCTGCGGTCCTCACTTACGCATTCTCCGAATGCGCGCGCTCCGGTCCTCGGCGCCGGCCCACGATCTGGCGCACCTGGACCCCAATTCGCTCGCCGCGAATCGGTGAATCCAGGCTAAGGCACGACCACGGACCGCGCCACCGTACCGGCGAGGAGCGCGTCGTACGCCTCGTTGATCTCGTCCAGCGGCCACTGCCGCGTCAGCAGCCGGTCCAGCGGCAGCCGCCCGCGCCTGTAGAGCTCGAACAGCCGGGGGAAGTCCGCCTGGGGACGCGTCGAGCCGTAGATCGATCCCTTCAGCGTCTTCTCCTGCATCACCAACTGCTGGACGTTGACCTGAGCCGTCATCCCGGTGGGGACGATGCCGACCGCGACCGCCGTCCCGCCCACTCGCGCAGCCCTCACCGCCTGCTCGACGGTCACAGTCAGCCCGATAACCTCGAAGGCGTAGTCGACGCCACCGCCCGTAAGCTCGCGCACCGCGTCCACCACGTCCTCGTGCGACGCGTCGACCACGTCTGTCGCCCCAAACGCGGTCGCCAGCTCCAGCTTGGCCTGGTTGAGGTCGGCGGCGATGATCCGGGCGGCTCCAGCCAGCACCGCGCCCATGATCGCACAGAGCCCGACGCCGCCGGCGCCGATGACGAGCACCGTCGAGCCCGGCTCTACCTTTGCCGTGTTGACGACCGCGCCCACGCCCGTCATCACGGCGCAGCCGGCCAGGGCGGCAATCGGCATTGGTATGTCGTCGGGGATTTTCAGCACCGCCTCCTGGGCGCACACCGTCTCCTCTGCGAAGCAGGACACGCCGGCGAAGTGCCGGATCTCAAGGTCGTCGCGGCGCAGCCGCGTGGTGCCGTCGAGCAGCAGACCACTGCCGCGCAGCGCCGTCCCCACCGGGCAAAGGGCCGGCCGGCCCACGCTGCAGTACTCGCACCGGCCGCAGCTTGTACGCCAGAGCAGCACCACGTGATCGCCTCGCGCGACGTTGGTCACTCCCGGGCCCACCTCGTCGACGACGCCGGCGCCCTCGTGCCCGAGCACTGCCGGGAGCTGTGCGGCCAGGTCGCCGTGCATGACGTGGTAGTCGCTGTGGCAGACGCCGGCGGCGCCGACTCGAACCCGCACCTCGCCGGCTCGTGGCGGCGCCAGCTCCACGTGCTCGACGCGGAGGCGCTGGCCGGGCTCGTACAGGACGGCTGCTTTCATGCCCGTGATCATATGGGCGCCGGCCAAGCGCGATTCGGGCCGGGGTCAGCAGTCGTCGGCCAGCCAGTCGCGCAGCACCGCGATCTCATGTGGCAGTGCGACGTCAGGATCTTCGATCTCAGGGTGCCAGCGCTTCTCCCATTCGGCCACCAGCCAGCCCTCATACCCGCCACGCCGCAGCACGTCGAGACAGTCCCGGACCGGGACCTCGCCCTCGCCGAGCAGGACCAGCTGCCAGCCCTCGCCGTCGGGCGCCTGCCGCGCGTCCTTGACGTGGACGCTCAGGATTCGCGGTCCGACCAGGTCCCAGACCTGTTGCGGCGTCTCACCCATGCGGTGGGTGTGCAGCACGTCCCAGACGACGCCAACTTCAGGGCTTCGCACCCGGTCCAGCACCCTTGCGACGGCGGACGCGGCTGAGAAAGCGTCGTGGGTCTCCAACCCGATCTTGACGCCGAGCCTCTCGGCTACGAGCGCGGTCTGCTCGAGGATGCGCGCCGCCTTGGCCACGACGTCCTCGTTCGAGATCCCGTCGGGCGGGTTGCCGCCGAAGACCCGGACCAGCGGTGCCGACCACCCGGCGGCCAGCTCCAGGAATGAGACCAGCTCCGTTTCGACCTCGACGTCGAGCCGGTCGGTAACGAGGCGGATGGAGCTGTCTGCTGCAACCAGGCCAAGACCGGACTCGCGGAGGAGCCGGCCGATCGACTCGCGGTCTGCGGAAGAGAGATCGGGTTCGATCAGCTGACCGTCGATCAGCCGCAGCTCCAATCCCTCGTAGCCCCACCGCCGCGCCTCGTCTATGGCCCGTTCGAGCGACCAGTCCGGGCAGGCCAGAGTGCTGAATGCCAGCTTCCAGCTCACAGTGACTCCTCCTCATCGGCAACGTGTGCAAGGTAGCGGGCTGCTCGGCAAGCCGAGCCACTGCCTCGGCCACGTAGTCTCGGGCTGCACCAAGGTCGCGGTTCGGCATCTCTGATCGCCCCGGCCGAGGGCCCCAGACCCACTTCCGAAACCCGGTCCCGCCAGGGCGCGATCCAGCCCAGGCCGGCTCGTGCGCAAGCCTCCACGGGCTGGGCGAGCGTCCACGCGGGAATCGTTGCGTGGTTCAGACTGAGGCGGCCCAGCGCGGTCGAGGCCAACGTCAAGCCGCGCCTTCGAATTCGGGAAAGCCGCACATCCGCCCTGCAGCCGGCTCCGGGTCGATCAGCAACCGGGCCTGGTCCGCGAGCCGGAGCAGCCTCGCTGAGTACGAGGGAGCGTCCGCTTTCCAGCTGGGCCACATCGGCGCTGTGCCGCTCATGTGTGAAGGATGTCACGTGGCCCAAGGCGGCGGCGGGCGACTGCTCAGTCGCCAGGGACCATATGCCGCATCGCGGCTGATGGGGCGCCTGGACATGTGTCCAGAGTGGCCCTCACGCGTCACGCGTGCGGATCGACGTCCGGTTCCGAGCTGAGGTCGAAGACCGGTTCCATCGCGGCCCACCACTCCCCGTCAGCCGCCTCGGGTACGCGCTCCTGCATTGTCCGCATGAGCTTGTCCCATTCCCGAGACCTCGGGTCATCGTTGATCCGCGCGAAGTCAGTCTCCGGATCGAAGCCGTCGTCCGCCTCCATGTACATGAAGAGCCGCCTGCCGAGCAGGTAGATCCGCATCTGGGTGATGCCGACCTGGCGCAGGCGGGCCGTCACCTCGGGCCAGACCTGGCGATGATGCTCCCTGTACCGCTCGATCAAGGCCGGGTCATCCACGAGCAGCAGTGTCCTGCCGAAGCTCTGCATCGTCCTACTCCTCTGCCCCGGTGGCCAGCCCGTAAATGCGGACGGCGTTCGCGCCCATGATCTTGGGGCGGGCCCCCTCCGGGATCTCCCACAGGGCCTGCTGCAGCGCCTCTACGACCTGCCCGTAGGAGGCAGCCAGGAGGCAGACCGGCCAGTCGGAGCCGAACATCAGCCGGTTCTCCCCGAACCAGCCGACGACGTTCCTGACATAGGGCTGCAGGTCCTCGACCGTCCATGCCGCCCAATCCGCCTCCGTCACCATGCCCGACAGCTTGCAGCTGACGTTGGGCAGCTCGCTGAAGGGTGCCATCGCGTCAGCCCAGGCCGCATCCTGGCGGCCGGCAGTGATGCGTGGCTTCGCAATGTGGTCGATGACGAAGTGGAGCCGGGGCAGCGAACGCGCCGTGTCGAGAGCGGCCGGCAGCTGGGGGGTCTTGACGAGCAGGTCGTACACAAGTCCCGCGGCCTCGACCGCACTCAAGCCTCGCCGTACGTCCTCCCGGCAAAGCCACGCAGCGTCGACCTCGTCGTGCACCTGGTGACGGACGCCGACCAGAAGATTGCCGCCAGGCCGTTGCTTGAGGTCGCCGAGTGCGCGACCAACGTTCGGGTCGGCAAGGTCGACCCAGCCGACCACCCCAGCCACGAAGTCGGTCGCCGCGGCGACGGCCAGGAACTCGATCGTCTCGGCCAGGCTGGAGCGGGTCTGGACGAGAACGGTTCGTTCGATGCCGGCCTGCTGCAGCAGAGGGCGGAGGTCATCGGGACCGAACGCACGCCGGATCGGCGCCATGGCGTCGCCGGCCATCCAGGGGTAATCGGCCTGCGCGGGGTCCCAGAAGTGGTGGTGTGCATCGACGATCACGGCGTGGGCGCCTCTGCGTCAATCAGCCCCTGTCGACGGAGATCGGCCCAGAGGGCCGCGGGGATCGGCCATCGAAACATGCCTACGTCCTCGTCGAGCTCGGCCGTCGAGCGGGCGCCGACCACGACCGACGCGACGGCCGGGTGGCCGAGCGGGAACTGAAGCGCCGCGGCCGGCAGCGGCACACCGTGGCGCTCGCAGACCGCCTGGAGCCTCCGCGCCCGCTCGACCACCTCTGGTGGGGCAGGCCGGTAGTTGTAGTGCGCTTCCGGCCCGAGTTCCGCCAGGATGCCGCTGTTGAAGACGCCACCGCAGATGACGGCGATTCCGCGCTCGGCGCACAACGGCAGCAGCTCTTTGAGACCCGACTGGTCGAGCAGGGTGTAGCGGCCCGCCAGAAGGAAGCAGTCGAATTCCGCTTCCCGGGCGAACCGCGCGAGCATCGCGGCCTGGTTCATGCCGGCCCCGATCGCAGTGATCTTTCGGTTGCGCCGTAGGTCCGCCAGCGCCGTGTAGGCGCCGGCCAGGGCCTCATCGTAGTGGTTGTCGGGGTCGTGAATGTGCACGACGTCGACCCGTTGTAGGCCCAGCCGCTCCAGGCTCTCTGCAAGGGATCGCTCGGCGCCGGTCGCGCTGAAGTCGAAGACGGGGTTGACCGGCGGTGTCCCCTTGAAGGCCTGACCCGGCTCGGGGGGCGCGTGAGCCCGCAGGAGGCGTCCGACTTTGGTTGCCAGGACGTACTGGTCACGCGGGCGGCGGCCAAGAGCGCGGCCCAGGCGCTGTTCCGACAGGCCGCTGCCGTACAGCGGGGCGGTGTCGAAGAAGCGCAGACCGGCGGCCCAGGCTCGCTCGACCACCGCCAGCGCCTGTTCCTCGCCCACCTCACGGTAGAGACCGCCCAGCGGGGCGGTGCCGAGGCCGAGCCGGGTGACCCGAAGGCCGGTCCCGCCCAGCGGCACCTGCTCGGTCGGATCCACCTCTAGTCGCGCCCCCCGCTGATGGTCACGGGCCGCCCAGTAGTCGTGATGTGTACACAGCGCCGGAGCCGGCTCCCACGCGGGAGGTCCGAAAGCCGGCGTCGCGCGTCGTGGGCCCCGTGATGAGCAGAGTCATCGAGTCTGCGATTGTGGCAAATGATCCGGGGTGCGTGGGTGTCGAAGATCCGGCGATCGCCGCAGGCGCAGGCTCTAAACTCCCTCCGTGGAGTCAAGCCGCGCGCGGGGGGCTGGGACCGCCCTGGCGGTGGTCACGATCTGCCTGCTGCTGCCGGTCGTGGCCGTGGCCAGCCGGCCGGAAAACGCGGGCGGCGCCCGGCTGCTGAGCGACGAGCCGATCAGAGTCGCTCTGGACGTACTTACATACCTGCTGTTGATCGCCGCCCTGCTCGGCCTGCTAATCATCGTGTGGGTGCTCTGGCCCCGGCCCGGCGAGGAGCTGCCGCCACTTCCTCGGCGGCGGCGGCACACGGCCACCGCGATAGCTCTTGGCAGCGCCGTTCTGATCGCGATCTGGCTGCGCGGCCACTACCTGAGTGAGCTCCCAAACCTTCCCGGCCTGAACCAGCGAGGGATTGGCGCGCCGGCAGTGGGGTCACCGCGAGCTTTGCCTCCGACAGGCCGAGTTACGGTGGGCCCCGACTGGATCGCAATCGCCATCGTGGCGGGGCTGGTTCTCGGCGCTGCCGTCCTCGCCTGGCGCGCACTGAGGACCGCCCACATCCGCCCCGGCCGTTCGCCGCTGGCCAGCCTGGAGGCACTGCTCGATGACGCGATCGAGGACGTCCTGGCCGAGGCCGACCCCCGCCGTGCTGTAATCGCAGCCTGGGCTCGCCTCGAGCGAGTGCTGGCCGGCCACGGCCTGCCGCGCCGTGCCGCCGAGGCCCCATTCGAGTTCGCGCTGCGCGCCTGCCTGGAGCTCGGGATCCAGCGCGCCTCACTGGAGCGCCTGGCCGACCTGTACGAGTGGGCCCGTTTCAGCCTGAATGAGGTGACGCCTGCGATGCGTGAACAGGCGCTCAACGGACTGCTGGACGTGCGGGACGGGCTTCGCGTTGCTGCCTGACCGCACACGGCGTGCAGTCCGTCGCGCGCTCCAGCAGGTCCTGGTGGCGACCATTCCGCTCGTGGTCATACTCGCCTTGCGCATCCCGTACCAGGGCCTCGCCCTGCGGCTCTGGCTGGTCGCCCTCGGCGCCATCGCCATCTCCGGCCTGACCGAGCGGGCGCTGGCCAGCCGGACGGTTGAAGATGGACCGACCTTGCGGGTGCGGTGGGGATGGTGGCGCCGGCCGCGCAGCGAACGCACCAGGGCGCTCGAGGAGCTCGAGCACGCAGTCGATTTCTCGCTGGGCACGGCGTTCGACGTCCACTACCGGCTCCGCCCACACCTGCGCCGCATCGCGGCTTACCGGCTGGCGCTGCGTGGGGTGACGCTGGACGGCCAGCCACAACGCGCGCGGGCGCTGCTGGGGACAGACGCCTGGGAGCTGGTGAGGCCCGACCGGCCAGAGCCCGAGGACCGTGGGGCGCGCGGGCTCGATCTGCCCAGCATCCGCCGCGCGGTGGAGCAGATCGGTGCTGTCTGAGCAGTACACCCTGGCAGAGGTGGGTGCTCTCGCGGGGCGGATCCTGGACGAGGTGGAGCGTGCCGTCGTCGGCAAGCGCCAGGCGCTGGAGCTGGTGCTCCTGGGCATCCTCAGCGATGGCCACGTTTTGATCGAGGACTTTCCAGGCCTGGCCAAGACGCTGATCGCGCGCTCCTTCGCCCAGGTCCTGCGCCTCGACTTCAAGCGCATCCAGTTCACGCCTGACCTGATGCCCTCGGACGTCACCGGCTCGGCCATTTTCAGCCCCAAGACCTCCGAATTCGAGTTTCGGCCTGGGCCGATCTTCACCAACCTGCTCCTGGCCGACGAGATCAACCGGGCGCCGGCCAAGACCCAGGCCGCCCTGTTGGAGGCAATGCAGGAGGGCCAGGTCACCGTCGACGGCGCCCGCCACGTGCTGCGACCGCCGTTCAACGTGCTGGCCACCCAAAACCCGATCGAGTACGAAGGCACCTACCCCCTGCCGGAGGCACAGCTTGATCGCTTTCTGCTCCGCCTGGGTGTCGGCTACCCGACGCGGGAGCAGGAGTGGGAGGTGCTGGAGCGGCGGCTGGCCCAGCGCCGTGACGAGGTGGCGCTCGAGCCACGGGCTGGCGCCGAGGACCTGCTGGCGATGCGCCAGGCCATCGAGCGCGTCCACGTCGATCCGTCGGTCGGGCGGTACATCGTGGACGTGGTCACCGCGACCCGTCAGAGCTCGCGTGTCCAGGTGGGTGCCAGCCCCCGCGGCTCGCTGGCCGTGCTGAAGCTGACCCGCAGCCGCGCGGCGCTGCAGCGCCGCGACTTCGTCGTCCCTGAGGACGTGAAGGCGGTTGCCGTCCCGGCGCTGGCCCACCGGCTCACGCTCCGGCCCGAGCTGTGGGTGCAGCGTGTGCGCGGCGAGGAGGTCGTCCAGGAGTGCCTGGACTCGGTGCCGACGCCCCGGGCGGATTGAGTCCACAGCCTGCAGAGCGTTGGGCGACGACGACCTCCGGGCGCCTCGCGGCATACCTCGGGCTGGGTGGCGCTGGTCTGCTGGCGGGTCTGCTGCTCAGCCGGCCGGAGCCGGTCATCCTGGCTGCGCCGCTGCTGCTGGCCGCGGCCGTCGGGCTGGCGCTAGCGCGACCGCCTCGCCTCGAGGTCGAGGTCCGCCTGGACCGAGAGCGGGCGCTGGAGGGTGAGCACGTCGAGCTCGACGTTGAGGTCCGGGCGCTGGGGCCGGTGGCGCGGCTCGAACTCGAGGCGCGACTTCCGGCCGGCCTGGTGCAGCTGCCTGCCGCGCCGGAGTCAGCGTCATCGCTTTCGGCCGGTGAAGCGTACAGTTACCGCCGCCGGCTGCTCTGCTGCCGCTGGGGCGGGCGGTTGGTGGGCCACGTCCGGATAAGGGCACGAGACCCGCTGGGTTTCTTCACCTACCGCGAGGAGGAGCGACACCTGCTGCCGCTTCGGGTCTACCCGCTGCCTGAGGCGCTCCGCCGCCTCGTCCGCCCGGCCGAGACCCAGGCGTTCACCGGCAACGAGGTGTCGCGGCTCAAGGGCGAGGGCATCGAGTTCGCCGACATCCGGCAGTTTGTGCCGGGGGACCGGGTCCGCCGGATCAACTGGCGGGCCAGCGCGAGACGCGGTCAGCTGCACGTGAACGAGATGCGCCCCGAGCGGAACGCCGACGTCGTGGTCTTCCTGGATACGTTCACCGACCTGCGGCGCTCGGTGGGCCCTCGCAAAAGCTCAGGTTTCATGGCATTGGAGCGAGAAAGCAGCCTCGAGGCGGCGGTGCGGGCCGCGGCCGCTCTGGTTGGCCTGTACCTCCGCCGGCGTGATCGGGTCGGTCTGGTGGGGTTTGGAGGCACACTGCGCTGGTTGCGGCCGGCGATGGGGGAGCGACAGCTCTACCAGCTGGTCGACGCGCTCATCGACACCGAAGTGGTGCTGAGCTACGCCTGGAAGGGGCTGGAGGTCATCCCCAGGCGCACGCTGCCCCCCAAGTCGCTCGTGATGGCGCTCTCGCCGCTCATTGACGAGCGGACGGTGAGCGCGCTCTTCGACCTGCGAAGCCGGGGCTACGACCTGGCTGTGGTGGAGGTCACGCCACTCGCCTTTGTTCAGCCGGGTCGGCGCGAGGCTGAGAAGCTGGCCTACGAGCTCTGGGGCATGGAACGTGAGGCACTGCGGGGCCGCTTCCTCGAGATGGGTGTTGCCGTGACGACCTGGCGGCCTGGCGAGCCGCTGGATGCCGCCCTGGCGACCGCCGGCACGTTGCGTCGCGGCTTGCGCGTGGTGCGGTCATGACGCACCGAGTCTCGCCCTGGGTTGTGCCCGGAGCGATTCTCGCTGCCGGTCTCGCGATCTATCCGGCGATGGCCCAGCAGACCGCGCCGCTGGTGGTAGGCCTGGGCGGGCTTGCCTTCGTTCTCTTCGTCGCCGGGCAGACGCTGCCCGTACCCGGCGCGCTGGCCTGGGCGTTGGGTCTGCTGGCGATCGAATACCTGGCCACGCTGAAACTGCGCGGCGCAGCAGTCGATGTCGCGGCGCCCGCCTACGCCGCAGCCCTCTTCCTCTGTGCGGAGCTGGGCTGGCTGGGCCTTGAGGCGCGCGGAGGCGGGCGGCTCTGGCCGGGCCGTGCGGTCGGGGTTGCGTTGCTGGCACTGGTGGGTGCCGCCCTGGGCGCGGTGCTGTTGCTCCTGTCTGCTGCTCCCATGGCGGGGGGAGTGGTCCTCACCGGTCTCGGCGTGGCGGCAGCAGTGGCGATCGCCGCGTGCCTGGCCTGGCTGGCTGGCCGCTGAACCCGGCTGCCATGCCGTTTCATTCCGCTTAAGCTGTCCTCGCGAGAAGGAATCTTGAAAACGCGCAGCCCATTCGGCTCCCAGCGGCGGGGGTCGAGCCGCAGCCCTGTGCACCTACTGGTCGTCAGTGCCTTGCTGGTCTTCGGCATGCTGGGAATGGCGGCCCTGATCACTAAATTCGACGCTTCCGGTACCGCCAACAGGTCGGCTGTCGCGAGGAACAAGGTGGCCCTGGCTTCGGGGACCGCCCCGCGCCCGGTGCCCAGTCTGGCGTCCACTGCCCCGGGAGGATTCGCCACCACCTGGCTCAGCACGCACCCTGATCCCGGGCTCGACATCCGGGGCCAGGCCGACATCCTGGTGGACATTGGCAGCCGCAAGATCCTCTGGGAGCGCGAGCCGCATACACCCCGAGCTCCGGCCAGCCTGACGAAGCTGGTCACAGCGATGGTCGTGGCCGACCTGGCGCCGTTCGAGCGGGAGGTGACAGTCACGGCCCAGACCGACATGGACGCGGAGAAGCAGGTCGAGCCGGCGTCGACTGTGATGGGCCTGTCGGCTGGCGAAGTGCTCACGGTCCGGGAGTTGATGTACGGCCTGTTCCTGCGTTCGGGCAATGACGCGGCCGAGACACTGGCCTCGGGCATCGTCAGCCGGGACCGCTTCATCAACCTGATGAACCTGAAGGCGGCAGACCTTCACATGAAGGACAGCCACTTCACGACTCCGGTGGGCCTGGACGACCCTGCGATGAAAACGACTCCCTACGATCTGGCCCTCGCCGCCTATACGATCGCCACTCGCTACCCGGACCTGCTCGCGATCTCGGGCACAGCCTCGATTACGATCCCGCAGAGCGCGACGCACAAAGAGTTCGCGCTCATCAACTTCAACCGGATGGTGATCCCGGGCAACCAATACAGCTATCAGGGGGCCACCGGGATGAAGACGGCGTTCACGGATGACGCCGGACCGTGCATGGTGGCCACCGCCGCCCGCGGCGGCCGGCGGCTGGTGGCCGTGATCATGCATTCCGACAACTTCTTCGCGGACGCGACGACCCTGTTCGATTACGGCTTCAGCAGGCCGGCTCGGCAGGCGGTGTGATGCGTCAGCCTGGTCGGTGGGCCAGCAGGCCTCCCAGGTTGTACCGGCGCCGCGCCGCCAGATATGCGCTGATGCCCAGGATGCCCGCAAGACCGGTGAAGACGCCCCGCTGCAGCAGGGCAGCTGCTGCGGCGGTTCCCGGGTCCAGCCCGAGCAGCACGAGGAGGCCGACGACGCTGGCGTCGCTCGCGCCCGTGCCTCCTGGCAAGAAGCTGAGCGCCCCGCCCACATAGGCGACCGCGACCACGAACGCGGCCTTGAACCAACCGACCATCCCCGGGTCCAGCACCTGCAGAATCACCCAGAGCACAGTGGCCCCCACCATCGCGCGGGCGAGGTCCAGCAGGGAGAAACCGAGTGTGTCGGGCCGTCGGAGCAGGCCGACTGTCTCCTGCTGCAGCTCATCGACCTGCACCAGCAATCCGCGCGGCAGGGGCAGCAGGGCGGCGGCGCCTCGCACCAGCCGGAACAGAGCCGGCACCGTGAGGATGGCAAAGATCGTGATCACGCCGACGATCACTGTGCTCACGATGCCGATGCCCACGTGGAGCGCCAACATGCCCGGCGTTGCCAGCAGAACGAGAAAGAGCGTGAACGTCAGCTCCTGCACGGTCACGGTGGCTGCTGCGGCGCCGACTGCGAGGCCTGCAGCCTCGGTGGCGAAAATCGCCCTCGTCAGGTCTCCCAGTGGCAGGAGCGCGGTGATGACCTGCCCGGCGATGCTGAGAAGGACGCTGTCGGCAGCCCGAAGCGAGCTGCCGGCGGCACGAAGCAGGACGTGCCAGCGGAGGCCCTGGAGCACGAACCAGCTCCCTCCGAGTGCGATGACGACTGGGATCGCGATCGGATTGAAGCGGCTCAGCGCGTGCCCAAGTGCGCGCGGGTTGACGACCAGCACGAGCGCGACCAACGCGCCGATCGCGATCGCGATCGGCACCAAGCGCCGCACCAGCCGGCCCAGCCGGCTCTGTAAGCTCGCACCCGGTGCGGACACCCGGATGCTCTGGACCTCTCGATGGGTGCCTCTCACCCCTGGAAGCGTGGATCTCACCTCGGTTATAGAAGTCACGGTACAGCCATCGTTCTTCCCGCGTCCTCAGTTGTTTTGAGGGCGAACTGTGCTGCCGTGGCCGATACTTCGTGTCATGAGGATCGAGGCCGCCCAGGGAGACATCACCAGGGAGCAGGTTGACGCGATCGTCAACGCGGCCAACTCGTCGCTGCTGGGAGGCGGGGGGGTGGACGGGGCGATCCACCGGGCGGCCGGCCCCGAGCTGCTGGAGAACTGCCGGGGCCTTGGCGGCTGTAGTACCGGCGAGGCCATAGCGACGCCTGGCTTCCGGCTGTCTGCGAAGTGGGTGATTCACGCGGTGGGCCCTGTCTGGCATGGCGGGGACCGCGGCGAGTCCGAGTTGCTGGCGTCGTGCTATCGCCGCTCGCTGGAGGTCGCCGACGAGCTGGGCGCCCGATCGGTGGCGTTCCCTGCCATCTCTACTGGTGTGTACGGCTACCCGAAGGAAGCGGCCGCTCGCGTTGCTGTGGAGACCCTTCGTTCGACGACGACCAAGGTCGAGCTGGTGCGCCTGGTAGCGTTCGACGCGGAGACGCTGCGTCTGTACGAGGCCATGCTCGCGAAGCCGTGACCGCGGTACGGTGTGGGGATGTGCCGCTCGATCGTCACTCTGCGCCGCTCTGACCGTCCCGCGACCCACGACGAGATACACGCCGCTGCGCTGCAGTTCGTAAGGAAGGTCAGCGGCTACCGCGTGCCGTCGCGGGCCAATACCGAGGCGTTCGAGGCAGCCGTGGACGAGATCACCGACGCGTCCCAGCGACTGCTGGAGGCGCTGACGAGGCCTCAGGCTGCCCGGCGCAGCGCTTGAAGCCCGGCGACGTAGCGACCCGCGAGCTCCTCGCCTTTCTGAGCGGCGCGCTGCCTCCGCCGCCGGCCCGCGTTCTCGAAGTGGGCGGTGGGCGTGGTGACCTGGCGCTTGCGCTGACCCGGCGGAACTACCTGGTCACTGTAGTGGACTGTGATGCGGAGGCGATCACGATCGCCCGTGCTGCTGGTGTGCCGGCGGTCGAGGCCGACTGGCTCGCTTACGATGCCGGGCCTCAGGACGCACTGCTGTTCACACGCTCGCTCCATCACATCGGCAAGCTGTCGGAGGCGGTGGCCCGGGCTGCGCAGACGGTGCGGTCCGGCGGTGTGGTCGTCGTCGACGAATTCGCCCGAGAACGGGCAGACGCCGCGACAGCCTGCTTTTTCTACGACCTCCGGGCGGTGTTGAGCGCTGCCGACGTCTTGATGCTGCCCGATGCTGAGCTCCCGGCCGATCCACTCGAGCGGTGGGAGCAAGAATACGGTGGCCGCCGTGAGCATCCGCTGCACACGGGCGCGGCGATGGTCGAGGCGATACGCAACCGGTTCAGCGTCGAGGTGATGGCAGAATGTCCATACGTCTACAGGCACTTCGCCCAGTCGTTGGAGGAGTCGGAACGCGGCGCTGCTGTTGCCCGCGCACTGTTGGCGGTCGAGCGCAGGCGGCTGGCGGGAGGAGAGATCATGGCCCTCGGGCTCAGAGTGGTTGCCAGGGCCTGAGTAGCCAGGTAGCCGTCGCTCGTCCGAGCCGGCCGACTCAGCACCAGTCGGGGTGACTCACCCTGAGTGCTCGGCCGGGGCCTCGACGGCACTGGCTTACCAGCGGGTCGCAGGCCCGCCGGAGCTACGCCTCTTGCGGGACCACCGCGATCGCGTCGATCGAGATGAGGAAGTCAGCCGGGACGAAGCCCGACACCAGCAGCACGTTGTTGAGGGGTGGCTTGGTGTTCTGACCCCACCACCTCATTCCAGCCTCGAAGGCCGGAGTCAGGTCCTGACCCTGCGCGACGTAGATGTTCCAGCTGATCAGGTGTTCCTTGCGCGCCCCAGCAGCAGCAAGGCAAAGGTCGATGTTCATCAGGATCTGGTCGGTCTGTGCGCCGATGTCTCCCTTGCCGACGATGTTGCGATTGCCGTCGACCGCGTTCTGAGCACCTATGTACACGGTCTTCACGGGACCAGTCACGGTCACAACCTGAGTGAAGGCCGGATTCTTGATCAGACCGTCCGGGTTTATGTGCTCGATCTGTGCCGCCACCGGCGACCTCCTCTCAGGAACTCCACGATCGTACAAATGCGGGTGTCCCGCCGATCGAGAGCTACGCAATCGTACGAACGCGGATCTGCCAGGGATCTGGAAATGCGCCATTGTACGAATGCAGGGTTCCCGCGACGCTCGTCGGATCGCCGCGGCGCTGGCCGGCTCCGACGGTGCCCGCATTGCGCCATGCAGGCGTGCTTTACTGTCCAGCGCTATGGAGCTCCGCCGCATCGTAACCGTGGGGGTTGGCGTGCTCTTGGTCGTCGGCTGCTCTAAGGCCGGGGGAACCGCGCACCGGCCCGCCCCGCATCCGACACCGGTCGATGCGCAGTTCGTGCTCGACGGTCAGCCGGTCAAGGGCCAGGCCGTGGTTACGCCTCGCACCCACCTGGGGCTGACCCTCGCGCAGCCCATGCGACCGGATTGGCTGACCGTATTCGTCGATGGCCAGCCGCTGCCACCCGCAGCCCTGTCGTGGGCGCCCCAGCGAACGTCACTCGACATCTCACTGGCCGGCCTCACGCCGGATCGTACAGTGACACTTGACGTGGCGGCGGCCGTGGCGCGTTTCCATGACCCGGGACCGCTCCAGGTCAGGATGCTCGTGACCGTGCCCTCGAATACGTCGACCGGCGTCGGACCTGGGTTCAAGCCGAAGACGCCGATCGAGATCGTGGTCGAGAACAGCGGGCCCGCCAGACCGCAGGCGGGCCTCCAGGACGCCGACATCGTTTACGAGTACATCAGCGAGTACTCGATCACCCGGATGACTGCCATCTACTTCAACCGCATTCCGGACCTGGTTGGCCCGGTGCGCAGCTGCCGGATGATCAATCCCTACCTTGGCTTCGCGTACGCCGGTATGACGATGTGCAGCGGCGTCTCCAACGGCACCTCCCCCTGGATGTTCGGTGCGTTTCCGGAGTCGCGTCTGGTGCCCAACGTGATGGAGGCGTACGACCATGGCGGCCACTACTTCCGGGTCGGATCCCGCCCGGCGCCGCACAACGAGTACACGTCGGGCGATCGTGCCGGGCGCCTGCGCTCCGAGTCGGCTCAACCCGACGGTAACTACGCCGTCGATCCGCCCCACGACGACGTGTCAGCCGGCCAGCCCGCTGAGCCTCCCTCGGCGCCCTTGCACGGGGTCGCTTACAGGTATGACCCACCCTCGCGACTGTACTTCCGTTCCGACCATGGTCAGCCGTTCACCGACCAGAACACAGGCCAGCAGCTTGGTGTGAAGACTGTAGCCATCGTGTACGTCCCGTTTCACGACGCCGGTTGGATCGAGGACGACAATGGTGGAGCTCACTCGGTCTGGTACGACATGCTGGGCAGCGGTCCAGCCGAGGTCTATTCCGACGGGCAGGTGGTGCACGCAACTTGGCACATGGGCTCAGCCGGCCAGGCGTACCACGACAACCACACGCCGGTCTGGTTCACGGACGAAGCCGGCAAGGTCATGGTCCTCAACAGCGGCCTGACCTGGATCCACGTCGCCGGTAACGGCCAGTAGCGCTGCCCGACGGGCTCGGCGGCCTCCAGCTAGCTCGTGAAAGTCCGCAGGTTAGGTGGGTCGGACGCACGCGGTTGTTGGAAGATTGACAGCGTGACCCCCACCCTTGAGCCGGAACCTGACTCTCTGGCTTTCGCCTTCAGCGGCGGCCGGATGCTCGTCGGACCTGACCTCCAGATACCACAGGTCGCGGCGCTTGGCCAGGCGTTCCGAACCACCGCCGGCCCGATTCGGTTGGGCGTGCTCGGGGCGAAGGCCTGCTACGCAATCGCAATCGAGGAGGGGGCCGCACCCAACGGCGATCTGACTTCGGTCGGGCTGCGCGAGCTGTTCGCCCGCGTCGAGAATGCGGCGGTCGTGTCGATGGCTGCGCGTGCGTCCCAGACCCTGGACTGGTGGTTCGGTCATGCCTACTGTGGCCGATGTGGGACCGAGACCGGCCCCCACGAGACCGAGATGGCGCGGGCCTGCCCTTCCTGTGGGGCCCTGCACTTCCCGCGCATCAACCCGGCGGTGATCACCCTCGTCCACCGCCACGGCGATGAGGTCCTGCTTGCGCACGACAGGCGGTTCCGGTCCGGCTTCTTCGCACTTCTGGCCGGATTCGTCGAGCCTGGCGAAACGCTGGAGGAGGCGGTCGCCCGCGAGGTCCGCGAAGAAGTCGGCGTTGAGGTGGAGGACATCCGCTACTTCGGAAGTCAGTCCTGGCCGTTTCCAAGCCAGCTCATGGTCGGCTTCTTCGCTCGGTACCGTGGCGGCGAGATCGCCGTCCAGGAGTCGGAGATCACCGAGGCCCGCTGGTTCCACGTCGACCGGATGCCCGACCCGGACGACCGGCCGGCCACCTTCAGCATCGCAGGGCGGCTCATCGCCGGCTTCCTGGAACAGGCGGCCGATCGTCGAGGTAGAACAGTCGAAAGATGAGCACGAAGATCGAGAAGACCGAGCGAGAGTGGCGCGGGCAGCTGACGCCTGAGCAGTTTCACGTCATGCGAGAGCAGGGCACGGAGCGCGCGTTCACGGGCAAGTACTGGGACGCCCACGATGACGGGACCTACCACTGTGCAGCCTGCGGCGCCGAGCTCTTCAGCTCCGACACCAAGTTCGACTCCGGCACCGGCTGGCCCAGCTTCTGGGAGCCCGTCAACCGGGAGAACGTCGAGCTCCACGAAGACCGCAGCTTCTTCATGGTCCGGACCGAGGTCCGCTGCAAGCAATGCGGATCGCACCTGGGTCACGTATTCGATGACGGGCCCGCGCCGACTGGCCAGCGCTACTGCATGAACTCCTGCGCGCTGGACCTGCGCAAGACCACGTGATAAGGACATCCGCCAGCGATGGCACCTCTTGGCGACCGGTGAAAAGTGCCGGCGCCGGCGGATGCACCGAAATCTGCGGGCCTCAGCCCGCGGGCAGGACTGTCTCCGCCGCCCGCCAGCAGTACCACGCGGCAACGGTGCGAAACGGTCGGTAGGCGTCACCGAGTGCCAGCAGCTCCTTCGGGGTGGGCGGCACGGCCATGCGGTGCGCCAAACCGTAGCCTTTGCGAACGCCCAGATCCTGAACCGGCCACACGTCCGGTCGCCTGAGCTGGAAGATCAAGAACATCTCGGCCGTCCAGCGGCCGATGCCGCGAACGAGACTGAGCTGTTCCACGATCTCTTCGTCGGAGCACTCCTCGATCCGATCCAGCGGGACCGTGCCGTCCGCAACCTTTGTTGCCAGGTCACGGATCGATGCGCTCTTCGCCGCTGACAGGCCCGCCGCACGGAACGCCGTCTCGGGTAATGCCAGCACGGCTGGGGCTGTGACCCCATCCGCGAAGTTGGCGACAAAGCGACCGTGGATCGCCGCCGCGGCTCGCCCCGCCAGCTGTTGGAACGTTATGGAGCGCACCAGGGCGGCGAAAGCGCTCTCCGCGGGCGGCCTCAGCCGCGGCGGCCCGACTGCCTCGATCAACGAGGACATCGCCGGATCGCGGCGGGCGAGCTCCGCGGCCGCCTGCACGAATTCTGTAGCCAGCGGCGGTACCTGCGCTGCTATGCCAGCTCCGCCATCAGCTGCTCGAAGTCTTCGCGGCTGACTCGCAGCTCCTCTTCGCCAAGGTCCCGGAGCGGGCGCTCCGGCAGGTGTTCGCGGGTGGCGAAGTCCTCCATCGACTCGTCCACGTACAGCAGACCCGTAAGCAGCTGGTTGCGCTCCCTGGCCTCCTCGATCAGTCGCAGCGCGCTCAGCCGGTCGCTCGGATCGTGCTCCTGGCCGAGCTTCCTCAGCAGCAGGTGCGACCCGTCATGCATCTCCACTTCAAACGTCGCTCCGGGCTCGTAATCGACGTGGATCTCCTCGAAGTAGGGGATGAACGACACGTCCTGGATCTGCTCGTCGTGGTCCTTGACCCAGCTGTAGCTCTTGGTAGAGCCGTCGTGGTCGTTGAAGGTGACACAGGGCGAGATCACATCCAGCATCGCGGTCCCGCGGTGGGCGAGCGCCGCCTTGATGAGCGGCACCAGCTGCTTGCCATCTCCCGAAAATGAGCGCGCGACGAAGCTGCAGCCGAGCGTCAACGCCAGAGCGCAGGGGTCGATCGGCTGGTAGGTGTTGACGCTTCCGCGCTTCTGCACGGAGCCCACGTCGGCGGTGGCAGAGAACTGGCCCTTGGTCAGGCCATAGGTGCCGTTGTCCTCGATGATGTACGTACAGTCCACGTTGCGGCGGATCAGGTGCAAGAACTGGCCCAGGCCGATGGACACCGAGTCGCCGTCGCCGCTGATCCCGAGCAGGATCAGATTACGATTGGCCACCTGAGCCCCTGTGGTCAGCGCCGGCATCCGGCCATGGACGCCGTTGAAGCCGTGCGCCTGCTCCACGAAGTAGGCGGGCGTCTTCGACGAGCAGCCGATGCCGCTCATCTTGGCCAGCAAGTGTGGCTCGACGCCGAGCTCGTACATGGCCTTGACCAGATGGTTCGTGATCGAGTTGTGGCCGCAGCCGGCGCAGAGGGTGGTGGCGGCGCCCTTGTATGCGTCGCGGGGAAGTCCGATGTGGTTCAGGGTTGCGCTCATCAGACCGGGACAGCCTCCAGCTCGAGCAGCGGTCTGGTGATGGCCTCGGCCGGAATCGGCTGGCCATCGTAGTGACGGATCGAGCGCAGCCTGCCACCTAGCTCCGCCGGCAACTCCAGGCGGAGCAGGTCGTACATCTGGCCGTCGCGGTTTTGCTCGATCACGTAAACGCGTTCGTGGCTCTCGACAAAGCCTGAGATTGACGGCGACAGCGGCAGTGCGCGCACCCGCAGGTAGTCGACGGGCAGCCCCCGCTCGGCCAGCCCGTCGCGCGCCTCGACCACTGCGTAGTGCGTCGTGCCGTAGGCGATCAGGCCGACGGACGATCCCTCATTTGAGGCGGATACCGTCGGCTCCGGCATCGCGCTGCGGGCGGTCTCGAATTTGCGGGCAAGGCGGTCCATGTTTCGCGCGTAGACCTCCGCGCTCTCCGTGTAGCGTGCGTCGGCGTCGTGGCCAGAGCCGCGCGTGAAGTACCCAGCA
>Ga0126378_10001306_pt1 | contig 18531 bp, 17 predicted proteins | sample PanSoiMetPlot_23_FD_92587 | JGI IMG/M metagenome (GOLD analysis project Ga0126378, IMG submission 92587) | Tropical forest soil microbial communities from Panama - MetaG Plot_23 | ecosystem: Environmental > Terrestrial > Soil > Tropical forest > Bulk soil | place: Panama | collected 2016-02-17
CAGCCAACGAAAGACTACTGCTGCCGCCTCCATACCCCAGTACGTGGGACGACAGGGCGGCTCCTTCAATGCCAGGGAGAGCGCCGAGCCGAGGGATCAGCGCGTTGTAGAAGCTGGAGCGGAACGAATAAGCCAGGACAACCGTGCATCCGTGTTGAAGATCGCCCGGACTGAACGTCCGTCCTTGCGCAGCGGGAATTCCCAACAAGGAAAAGAAGTCCGCGCTTGCCGGGATCGCGAGTACTTCGTGAGGCGAACCTTTCCAAGCGAGGATTTCGCCCGCGCGCGCCCAAGTCACGGCCGCCAGTTCCTCGAAGCTTTGGCTGTGCGCTTTGAATTCTTCAAAATCACGGTAGGGAGCGAAAATCTTCGTGCCCGGTTGGCCAATTTCTGTGCACCAAACCGCCACCAGGCGCTCGGCATCTTTGTAGGGAAGGGCTCTTAAAAGCACGGCATCCACAATACTAAAGACCGACGTATTCGCGCTGATGCCAAGAGCGAGGGTCAGGACAGCAACGATTGTGAACCCAGGGGATTTGCGCAGCATGCGGGCAGCGAAGCGCAGGTCTCGCGAGCACGTCTCGATGAAGGATTCCCAGCTGCCAGAGCGGACGACCTCTTTCGCAATTTCGAGACTGCCTCGCTCCAAGCGGACGGTGCGAGCGGCTTGCTGGCGGCTCATGCCTTGCTTCATCTTTTCAGCGGCCTGCATCTCCAAATAGGCCGCCAGTTCCTCATCCAACTCCCGGTTGACTTGCTCCTTTCGGAACAGTGATCGAAGCCCAGTCACAATGTTTCGTAGAAATGGCATCAGTTGTTACTCGTAATGTAGCGCCACCATCGGGTCCACTTTGGTTGCTCGACGGGCCGGAATGTAGCTGGCGAGCAGGGCTACTCCAATAAGAAGCAACGCGACTATGGCAAAAGTCGGCGGGTCGGTGGGCTTGATGCCGTAAAGCAGGCTGGCGAGGTAGCGTGTTGACACTAGGGCGGCCACGATACCAATTCCAACGCCGAATCCCGCAAGTTTGAATCCTTCTCGCACGACCATTTTCAGAACATCTTCGGACTCAGCCCCAAGAGCCACGCGGATGCCAATCTCATGCGTGCGCGTCGACACGGAGTATGCAATTGCGCCGTAGAGGCCGACGACGCCGAGTAACAATGCCATCCCCCCGGCGACACCTAACATCGTGAGAGTAAACGAAGTCCGTGCCATTGATTTCGAGTAGTAATATTCGAGCGTGTGCGCGTCTGCTATGGGAAGGTCCGAATCCACCGACCAGACAGCCTTCTGAACGTCCTCCATCAGGCTTGACGAGCCGGCACGCGAAGCGCGCATGAAGAATGCCGCCGAGCGGATCACCTGAATGGCATCGCCCTCGAACTTGGACGTTAGTATGGGCCAATACACCAAACTGGGCGCTTCCCTGTCTACACCATCGTCGTGGACGTCCCCCACAACGGCGACGATCTCCCGCCAGTCGTCGTTCGGACCCACGCGAATTTGCTTGCCTAGCGCGCTCGCTGGGTCGCGCCCAAACTCGCGCGCCGTTCTTTCGGAGACGATTCCCACCGGAACCTTGTTGTAGATGTCACTCCAAGTGAGGTCGCGACCGGCGACGAGCCGCGTCCCGAGCGTTTTGAAAAAGCCCGGTGCAACGTACCTGAACCGGTGGAGTGGAAGCTCACCTTGCGGGTAGGTGCGGCCCTTTTCAAAGACTGGACCGGTCGTCCCGTTCCCATCCAAGGGAACACTCGCGGAGAGGCTGACTGATGAAACGCCCGGAATGGCCTCGATTCTACGTAGAATCTCCTCTTCGATACGCACCACACGCTCCGGCTCTTTGACTTGCGTGTAGGGAATGTCAACTTGGAATGTCTGGATTTCGGAAGGCTTGACAAAACCCGGATCGACTTCGATCAGAGCGCGAAAAGTGCGAATCATAAGTCCGGCGCTGACCAGCAGAACGAGAGCCAGCGCTACTTGGAACACGACGAGCGCGCTGCGTGCCCGGTGTCGGTCGCGGCTCTCCCTCATGGAACGTCCGCTTTCCCGCAGCGCAGTCAACTGCGGCGCTGCCGCATATTTGAAAACCGGCACGCAACCGAAGAGCAGGCTAACGAACAGCGATACGACCAGAGTGAACAAAACGGCAGGGCCATTGATTGTGATTTCGTTTATCCGTGGAAGTCCCGTGGGCGCCGTGGCCACAAGCACGCGTAAGGCGCCATAAGCCAGAGCCAAACCGAGCGCGCACCCCAGGAGCGCCAAAAGGAAGCTCTCGAGAAGCAAGCCGCCGGCAATGCGACCCTTGCTCGCGCCCAGAGCGGCGCGGACGGCTAACTCACGCTGACGCCCTTCCGCGCGGACCAGGAGCAAGTTGCCAACATTCGCACAGGCGATGAGCAGCACCAATCCAATGCCTCCCATCAGCACCCATAAGACCTTGCTCATGTCCCCAACAACGTCTTGTTTTAGCGTCCGGAGGTTTGGCCCGATTCGGGCATCTTCCAAGGTTTTTGGGTCGAGACCAATTGGCATCGGGAAACTCTTTTCGACAATGGGGAGCATCCGCGCCACGTCCGCGTTGGCTTGCGCTAGTGTGACTCCCGGCTTCAGCCTGGCGACTGATTCATAGCTGAAGTCAAAGAGAAAAGTCTTAGCGCGGTCGAATTGGAAGGGAAGCAGCATCGCGACATCCCGTCCGCCGAATTGAAAATCCCGCGGCAACACGCCAATCACTTGCCGCAATTCCCCTTCGACAGCGATTGTTTTCCCAATCACTGACTGATCGCCACCGAATTTCCTGTGCCAAAAGGTGAAACTCAGCATCGCTGTCTTTGCGCTGCCCGGAGAATCATCGGCGCGCGTGAATGTGCGTCCTAGAATAGCTCTGACACCCAGAATCGGAAGGACGCCATCAGTTACGTCAAGCGCGCTCACCCGCTCCGGCTCGACCATGCCTGTAAGGTTCACCGAGTCGTTCCTATAGAGACCAATGTCCTTGAACGTGCGGCTCTGCTCTCGATAAATGAAGTAGCATGAATCCGCTGAACTCAGGTCTTTGATGTTGAGCCCTGGAGCCGTGTGCCGCACGGCGATCAGTTCCGCTGGATGAGGATAGGGCAGGGGCTCCAGTAAAACTGCGTCTATCACACTGAATATTGCCGTGTTCGCCCCAATCCCCAGCGCCAGCGTCACTGCCGCGACCATCGTGAAGCCGGTATTTTTGCATAACATCCGCACGCCGAATCGCAGGTCTCGCCAGCACGTTTCCACGAAACATTCCCAGCCGCCAGAGCGAACGATTTCTTTGCTGACTTCGAGGTTTCCTCGCTCCAAGCGGACTGCGCGAAGGGCTTCTTCACGGCTCAGCCCGTCCTTCATCTTTTCCTCGGCGGCCATGTCCTGGTAGGCTCGAAGCTCCTCATCTAACTCCCGGTCGACTTGATCCTTTAGGAACAGTGAGCGAAGGCCGCTCGTTATATTTCGCAGCAAGGACATGGCTCTTTACTCGTACCTCAGAGCTACCATCGGATTGACCTTTGTCGCCCTACGAGCAGGTAGGTAACTTGCGAGCAGCGCCACGGCGGCTAGTAGCGCGAACACAATCGCCAGAGTCAAGGGATCAAACACACTAACGCCGTACAACAATCCCGAGTGCACACGTGGGACAAGGTAGAGGCGATTTCCGGCAATGCGACCTAAAGCAAGGGAGGCCGCCACGCCCGCCAGGAGGCCCGAAAGACTTAGAACGCCAGCTTTGCCTAGCGTGAGCCGATAGATCGCTTCCCGGCTTGCTCCTAGCGCCATGCGGATTCCAAATTCCTGAGTTCGTTGCTCGACCAAGTAGGAGATCGCCCCATAGACTCCGACGGATGCCAACAGGACCGCGAAGCCGGCAAAGCTGCCGATCAAAATAAGGTTGAACCGGTCTCCATGAAGCGCGTCGGCCACTCTCTGCTCCATGGAAATAACATTGAAAACAGGCTGGTCCTTATCCATGTTCAGTACTTCCTTCCGGACTGCCCCCGCGACTCCGCTGCCTGGGATGCTCGCGGAAAGAACAAGAAACATAGAAGGAGTTGGGTTTTGAAGGAAGGGAAAATAGATACTGTCAAAGTCGACTTCGTTTAAGCCCACTTCCTTTGTACTTGCGACCACGCCCACAATTTGAACCCGGCCGCGCGTCGAGCCCTTCTCCCAGCCGCCCACAATTTCCAACTCTTTGCCGAGCGCCTCTTCGTTTGGGAAAAAGTGACGCACGAATCTCTCGTTGACGATGGCGACGGCAGGCGCTCCCATGGTGTCCTTGTCGTCAAAATCGCGTCCAGCAAGCACGCGTATCTTCATCACGCGAAAATAATTCGCCGTCACGACGTGGTTCAGGGCAAAGGGTTCTTCTCCTGATGCGGGTCGCGGCTGCCCCGCAATCGCAAAGTGGACAGCATACCCGCCCGTCAAGGGGACGGCATTGGCGGCCACCGCTGCGCCAACTCCTGGTAATCCCCGTATACGTTCGAGCAAACTCTTGTAAAAGAGGCTCACCTTTTCCGGCGAAGAGTACTGCTGCCCCTTCACGTCGACTCGCATGCTAAGAATATTGGAAGGATCGAAGCCCAAGGAAACGCGTTCCAATCGCAGAAAACTATTGACGAACAGTCCCGCACCGAAGAGCAGGACAAGCGCGATGGCCACTTGCGCGGCGACCAGCGCGTTCCGCGCCCTGGCTTGGCTGAAGCCACCCGCGACGCTCCGAGCGGCCTCTTTCAAATAGGAATTCGGGTCCACCTTTGAGCTAAACAGTGCCGGAATGAGCCCAAACAAGATTGCAGTCGCAAACGACAAGGCGACCGCAAAAGCGAATACCCTAGCATCAAGCCGGATGAATGCCGCACGTGGAAGCGTTTCTGAAGGAAGCAACGCTGCAAAGATTCGGACTCCCCAGCTTGCCAGCAAGGTACCTGCGGCACCCCCGCACGCGGCAAGTATGAAACTCTCCACGAGTAACTGTCGCAACAAGACCGCCCGCCCGGCGCCCAGCACTGTGCGAACTGCAAATTCCCGCTGCCTGGTCAATCCGCGGGAGAGCAGGAGGTTGGCGACGTTGACGCAAGCAATCAGGAAAAGCAACGCGACTGCTCCTACGAAGAAGAAAAGTAAACTTGTTGCGCTCGGGTAGGCCAAAGACTGCCGAAGGTTTTCAACCTGGACGCGCCAGTCGCCGTCCTCCTTTGGGTACTGTTGCGCGAGACGCTCCGCGACAGTGGTCATCTCCGTGCTGACCTGCGTGAGGTGAGTGTTTGGCTTCAAGCGGCCAATAACCCCCAAGTGGCGGTCCGCTCGAGTGGTGGACGCAGACGCGTCGAGGGTAAGAGGAATGTACAGGTCGGGATCTACATCCTGAAATTCCAAATGAAAACGGGAAGTGCACACGCCTACAATCGCGTACTGCTCGCCGTCAAGCGTTATCGCCTTTCCGATAACGTTCGGATTGGAATGGAAGCGTCTCTCCCAAAGGGAGTGACTGATCAGCGCAACTCGACTCTTGCCGGTTTTTTCCTCCTCGGAGTGAAAAACACGGCCCATCAACGGCCTTACCTGAAGCATGTCAAAGAAATTGGCTGAAACGGGCATGACCTGCACGCGCTCAGGGTCCCCGTCCCCCGTTAGCGTATGATTTTCTGACCACTCGAAGGCGCCGAGAGCGTCAAAAACCGTGCTTTGTGTTCTCCAATCCAAATAATCAGCGGGTGACGCTGGCTCCTTGCGCCAGGTTTGCTTCAGGTTGGTTGACCAGATTGCCGTCAGACGTTGGGAGTCGGGAAATGGCAGAGGTCTCCATAGGACGGACTCCACTACGCTGAAAATAGCAGTGCTTGCCCCAATGCCGAGGGCCAGCGTCAGCACCGCAACCGCGGTGAAACCGGGAGACTTGCGCAGCATTCGGGCGGCGAAGCGAAGGTCCTGCCAGCACGTCTCCACAAAAAATTCCCAGCCGCCAGAGTGAACGATTTCCTTGCAGACTTCGAGGCTTCCTCGCTCCAAGCGGACTGTGCGAAGGGCGTCCCTACGGCTCATCCCCTGCTTCATCTTTTCTTCGGTTGCCATCTCCTGGTAGGCGCGAAGCTCCTCATCCAACTCTCGGTCGACCTGCTCCTTTCGGAACAATGATCGAAGCCCGCTCGCAATGTTTCGTAACAGGGACATGGCTCCTCACTCGTACCTCAAAGCAATCATGGGATCGACACGCATCGCCCGACGCGCTGGGAGATAGCACGCCAGCACCGTCACGACACACAAGACTGTTGCGACGGCTATGAAGGTCGTCGGGTCGGTCGGGGTGACCCCGTAGAGTAGGGACGAAACGAGCTGCGCGGCTCCGAATGCCATGCCGAGACCGACGACCAAGCCAACTACGGTCAGAAACAGCCCGTGCCTAACGACGAGGTTTAAAATGTCGCTACGCCGAGCACCTAGAGCCACACGCACACCGATTTCGTGAGTGCGTTGTGAAACTATGTAAGAAATGACCCCGAACAGCCCGATGGTAGTCAAGACCAACGCTAATAGCCCGGACACGCCGAGCAAGAGACCCAGCGTCCGCGCGGGAAAGAGAGGGAGGCTCATATATTGCTGCATCGTTTCCAGATCAGTTGGGGCAATGTTTGGGTCCACTGAATGAATTTCGCGCCGTACGCTTCCCAACAAAGTTGCTGGATCACCCGATGTGCGCGCGACAAGCGTACGCCTCGCCCCGATTTGGGGTAGGAAAACTACAGGCACGGAGTCCTCACCAAGGGTTCGGTACTTGCCGGTAGGGACCACACCTATGACTTCGGCCGCGCCCTTTTCCTCATAAATGAAATTCATTCGTCTGCCCAAGGGATCCTGGTTTTTCCAGAGGCGCTGAGCCAAGGTTTCGTTGACGATCGCCACGCTTGCCCCAGCTTCGGTCTCGCTGGAATTGAAGTCGCGGCCGCGCAACAGGGGAATACCCATCGTCTGAAAATAGCCAGGGGAGACACGCAATCTATCGATTGGCTGCCAATCCTTCTTATCTCCGAGACGCATTGCATCAGTCACGAGAGTATGTTCTCGCGCAGGTCCAAGGGGCAGGTGGTTAGTGAAGCTGACCGCCGTTACTCCGGGGAGCGCTCGAACATGCTCAGATAGTTGTTCATAGAAGTTGCGCACTTGCGCGTCGGAATATCCCAGGCTTCCGGGATCGAGAGTCGCAGCGATGACATGCTGGGTGTTGAAGCCGGGGTTGATCGAACTTGCATTCCGGAGACTTCTCACGCACAGGGTAGCGCAGACGAGCAGCACTGTGCATGTGGCGACTTCACCTGCCATAAGGAGGCTGCGCAATCGGGACTTGCGGAAACCAGCCGGCTGAGTTTCGTCCTTGAGATTCGAAGCCAGCTGGACTTTGGCGCTGCGGAGGGCCGGTGTTAGTCCAAACGCTACGCCACAAATCATCGACACAATCACTGTAAAAACGAGCACTCGCCAGTCGATGGGGAGGCTGAGCGTGATCGGCAAGCTGGCGGGTTTCAATGCGAGCAGGAGCGGTGCTGTGCAGTAGGCCAAAATCAATCCCAGTAATCCTGCGAGGCTGGAGAGCAGTGTGCTTTCGACGAGCATTTGCTGGATCAGTCGCCCTCGTCCTGCGCCCAACGCGGAACGAACGGCCATTTCTCGCGTTCGTCCGGTCGCGCGCGCGAGCAGGAAGCTAGCTACATTCGCACAAGCGATAAGAAGCACGAATCCAAAGACTGCCATGAGCAATCCCGTAAAGGCGCTTACGTAAATGCGGTAAGGAGCCGGAATGAGGGTTGCCGGGAAGACAGTTGCGTCCAGATTTCTTTCCAGGTCGGGATGATCCTTCTCGATCTGATGCTCCAGAACACTCGCCTCGGCGCGGGCTCCGCTTGTGCTAGCACCTGGCTTCAGGCGCCCGATGGCTATGAGCCAATGCCCGTGCCAATTGCTAAGTCTTCCTTTGTCCCGTGTGATTTGTTCGACCACCGCAGTGGGAGCCCAGAAGTCCGGCTCGAAGCCTACCAAGAGACCAGTGAAACCCGGCGGGGCGACTCCGATGACACTGTAGTTCACGCCATTCAGCATTAGAGTTTTCCCGAGAATCGTCGAATCAGAACCGAGGTGTCGGCGCCAAAAGCCATAACCGAGCACGACAACGGGCTGAGGACTGGCCGGCTGATCGTCTTCTGCTGAAATCGTGCGCCCCAGAACAGCATTGACGCCGAGGAGAGAGAAGAAATTGCCTGAAACAAGCTGGCCCAGCACGGTCTGACCCTCGCCGGACCTGTTCCAGATGACCAAGTGGGGGTCGCCATCGTACGCCAGGATTCCTTGGAAAGACTTACTGTGATCGCGGTAGTAGTAGAGGTAATCGGGGTAGGTCAATGGCAGATACCCCTGCGCGCCAGAATCTCGTGGATTGTGGATCCAGATCTCTCGCAGTTGCTCAGGAGCTTTAACACCTGTAGGTGGGCGGAGTAGTAAAGCATTGACAAAGCTGAATACTGTCGCGTTCAGGCCGATGCCTAGAGCCAAAGCGATGACGACAGCTGCAGTTGAACCCGGATTCCTGCGGAGCATACGGACAGCGAAGAGCAAATCTCGCCACAGCGTGTCCACTACGGACTCCCAGCCGCCAGAGCGGACGATCTCTTTCGCGCCGTCGAGACTCCCACGCTCCAGACGCACCGCGCGAACGGCTTCCTTGCGGCTCATGCCTTCCCTTATCTTTTCCGCGGCTTGCATTTCCAAATAGGCGCACAGTTCCTCATCCAACTCGCGGTCCACCTGTTTCCTTCGGAAAAGGGACCGGAGCCCGGTTCTGATGTTTCGCAACAAGGACATGGGTCACCCCTTACGACGCCTCTAAAATCCTGGCGATTGCCGCCGCTTGGCGACCCCATTCTTGCGTTTCGCTACTGAGTCTCTTTCGCCCCTTCTGGGTCAGAACGTAGTACTTCGCTCTCCTGTTGTTTTCCGTTGGCTTCCATTCGCCATCGATAAGCCCATCCCTCTCTAATCGCTGTATCGCAAGAAATAGCGACCCTGCATTGGGGCGGAACACGCGCTTGCTCATCTGCTCAATACGGACAGATATCCCGTATCCGTGCATCGGTTCCAGCGCCAGCGTCTTCAGAACGAGCATGTCCAAAGTCCCCTGAACGAGATCGCTTGACTTATCCGGCATAAGAGTTCTCTCTTCCCACTGGCATCCAAGTGGAGCATACGCCGGTCCTACTGGTTGTCAAGAGGAGGAATTCAATGGAATTCAACGGAGGTAAAAACCTGAGATCGCTCTAACCGCAGTTCGCGACGTACGAGGAGAGGTCCGGAAGCACGATTTCACACAATGTGCCGTAGCGCGGCAAAAGAATTGCGCGAAACGGTCACCGGTCTCGTAGTTCGTAGAAGTGAAAGCCTTCCTCCTCCGGAAGGAAAATACAAAGTGCTGACACCGTCGTAGCCTCCGCTTCCTGTCTGTCCTCCGGGGCGGCTTCTCTCGGGTCCCCATAGATGATTAAGCATTCGGTGAGCAACACAGACAAATTGCCGGCCGGCCCATCGAAATCAATGATTGCTCGCCTTATAGGCGGCTATCTGCGGAAACCGATACTTGCGCGACTTTTACGCGCTGACGCATGGCCCATCGAACGCCTTGCCCCTCGATCCCGCGGAGAGTCTGGCGAAAAGGGCTCTCAGCGGCAACAAGTATGTCCGCGGACTCGTCCTTCCACTTGCTCAATATCGCGACTGCTTCGTCCAGCGAGATGACCATGGCTCTCCGGAATCCGAAATCGTGACGTCAGTTGCTGTGTTTGGAGCGCCCCTCGGCAACTCAGCTCATACCTCCCGCAACTCGTAAACTGCAAATACCTCATTAGTTGCGAAGAACAGGAAGAGGCACGACAGAGTTTTGAACCGAGGATCTGGTTTAACAAACGGAGGCTTTTCGTAAGGTTCGCGATAGGAAAAAACACAAGCGTTGATTAGTAAAGACAAATTGCCCTCTGGACCCTCGAACATGACCTTGCAGGCCCCTGGTGACTCCGTGGCTGGAGGAGCCGACACCTGCGCTATCGTCCCGCGTAAACTTATGCTCCAATCCACACCGCTTTCATGGACGCTGCGGAGGCCCGGCTGAGACACATTTTGGCCAAAGACGAATACGGGGGCACCCTCATCCTTCCATTTGTTGAACATAGCGACAGCCTCTTCGAGGGATAAGTGCATGTTTCTCTCTCCAATTTTGCCTGGAGCATGCAGTATCGGAGCATAGAGGCGGTGGGTCAATCCGCGTATGCCGTGATTTCAAAACCTCAGCGGTCATTTCAAAGCCGACCAAGGGTGGTCAAGGCAAACCCGCCCGATGGGGGATGGCCAGGGGGCGCGCAACATGCTTTAATGGCTAAGCCGCTGGCGAGCAAACCACACCCAAGCTATTCCACTTAACATGAAAGTAGGACATGAAAATGTCTCCTTTTTCTGCCCCATTTTTCTGGGGCACCCCAAAAGCGAGGGCTTCTGCTTCCAAAGCGAGCGGCTGCTTTATGGGAGGGACGCATGTTGTGTGTGGTGAGGAGCCGTGAAAGCAGAAGCCGCAAAGCTGCCGGACGCAGGAATTCGCCCCGAAGCATTGCCCAGAAAAATGAGCGGCAGAAAAAGGCTGGCCTACTGAACTGGGAGGATCGGTGCGGTGTCGGCCGAGCGATGTGAGCAGGTAAAGCGGAACGTAGAGAGTCGGCTGGTGCTCGATTCGGGTGGCGCTTGCGTTTTGAGGCGATTTCCGGGACCTTCGCTGATTGATTCCTCAGTCCAGCAAGGTCAGGTCAACGCCCTAACACTTTCAGCCCACCGGGCGATCGCTGATAACGAGTTTCCGTGCCATGGCTAGTCGTCGCATTGGGAGGTTGCCGATGAGGCGCGAGGGGGCACCGTACCGCTGCACAGGCGAACCGTGAGCGAGCGGAAGCGATCGCGGCTATCGTCGCGGCTCCAGCGTGATAACCTTTCGCCATCCAAAGATACTGCACGCGTGCCGCGACAGTCGTGCTATCGAGTAAAAAGAGACATTGCGATGAAGCATCGTGGAATCAAGATGATCGGCGGTCAGTACGACTCCAACTATGGGAATTTCCGAACGGAATTGTACGGGGAAATTCGGCGAGAGGCTTTTGGCGAAGACATCGGACAGAACAGCTGGCTCACTGCGGACGAGCAAGATAGATTTCTGAGCTGGCTGGGCCTGGCTGCCGGTAAAGCTCTGCTTGATGTGGCATGCGGAGCCGGGGGGCCAGCGCTTCGAATGGCCGCTGTCACCGGTTGCACAGTGACGGGAGTCGATGTGCACGAGCAGGCAATCGCCACGGCATGTTCCCTTGCACCTCAGCGTGGTCTTGAAAGTCGCGCGGACTTTTGCGTTGTGAACGCCGACAAACAACTTCCATTGTCTGGATTCCAGCTTCGACGCAGTCACCTGCATTGATGCCATCAACCATTTGCCGGAACGTCCGCGGGTGCTCACCGACTGGGCTCGATTGCTGAAACCGGGCGGTCGACTGCTGTTCACTGATCCAACCGTGATAACGGGACCTCTCACGAATGCGGAGATCGCAGGTCGAAGTTCCTCAGGGTTCTATCTTTTTGTTCCCCTCGATTACGACGAACGGATCATTACCCAATGCGGTCTGCAGCTCGTGGTTTGTGAGGACCGAACCACGAACACGGCGGAAATCGCCGAGCGGCGAGCGAAGGCTCGCGAATCGAGAAGCGCGGGTTTACGCAAGATCGAGAGCGATGCAGCCTATGAGAATCAGCAAAGGTTCCTTTCTGTTGCGGCTCAGCTCGCTAGAGAGGGCCGGCTCTCGCGCTATGTGTTCGTCGCGGAAAAGGCTTAGATGGCGCCGCAAAGCGTCGTAAACTTCTGCGAGCCTCCGGGGTGTCGCGTGGAAACGCACGGGTTGGAACAAGCCACGCGCCGACGAGTTGCAGTGCGCCTCCTGCCGTTTGTCTTTCTCATGTACATCATCAGTTACGTCGATCGTGTCAACGTTTCCTTCGCCAATCTTCGCATGAGTGCTGATTTGGGGTTCAGTGATCGCATTTTCGGGCTTGGGGCCGGAATTTTCTTCGTGGGTTACGTCCTGTTTGAAATTCCAGGTGCGGTGATTGTCGAACGCTGGAGTGCCCGCAAATGGATGGCCCGGATCATGATCAGCTGGGGCCTAGTGACTATCGTGACGGGGTTCGTGCGTACGGCGGGTCAGTTCTATGCCGCTAGGTTTCTTCTGGGAGTCGCGGAGGCCAGTTTCTTTCCTGGAATGATTGTTTATCTCACGCATTGGTTTCGGCTCTCGGACAGAGCAAAAGCAATCGCGTCACTGTATGCAGCGGTTCCTGCGGCTTCCGTGCTCGGGTCTGTTCTTGCCGGTTGGCTGCTTACGATCAAGTGGTTTGGAATAACGGGTTGGCGGTGGCTGTTCGTCGTTGAAGGAATTCCCCCAGTAGTCGTTGGCATCGTCGCGTTGTTTTATCTCACCGACAGGCCAGCACAGGCTGGTTGGCTCTCGGAAGCCGAACGAAACTGGATTTTGCACGAGCTGGAAGCCGAGAACGCCGCGAAGAAGAAAGTTCGCTCCTACACCGTTTGGCAAGCTCTTACTGACCGACGCGTTCTGATGTTGATCGTTCCTTACTTCCTGGCCCACATCGGCGCGCAGGCCAGCATTTTTTGGATTCCCGCGTTTATCAAGAGGCTCTCTGGCTTGCCTGCTTCGCGAGTGGCGTTGCTGGTTGCACTGCCGGGCCTGCTGGGAATCCTCAGAATGCTTCTCAATGGCTGGCACTCGGATAGAACGGGAGAGCGCAGATGGCACGCCAGCGCTCCTTTGGTCTGTGCGGGAGTTGCCTACCTGCTGATCGGAAGCGGCTCAAACTTTTCGATTTCCATTGCTCTTCTCGTTCTTGGTGGAGGGATCTTCTTCTCTTACTATCCGGTTTTCTGGTCCATCCCTACGATGGTTCTCAGCGAGACTGCAGCCGCTGCCAGTTTTGGAATGATTAATTCGATCGGGCATATCGGCGGCTTTATCGGGCCGTACGCTGTCGGCCGACTCAACGACCGGACCGGCAGTCTCCTGGGTGCCTTCCTCCTCATCGCCGTTTGCTACCTCTTGGCCGGCACCGTCCTCGCCTTCATCACGATTCCGTCGCCGGTCTCATCTACAGCCGCGAGTCTTTCGGGGAAACAAGACCCGGCGGCGCCCTAAAAATCAGCAACTATCCACTGTCCAGCGTTCTCCTCTCTGAACCCGCCCGGCAAGCTGAGCGCGGCTTGCAATTTCCGCTGCGCCCGAGGCCTGAACATCTCGTTAAGGAACTTCTGACTTGAATCGCATTCTAATTCCATATAATCGCGACGCGATGCCACTCGACTTTCGAGACCCATTCGTCTTCTGTATTTTTCCAGGAGCGTTGTGTCGCGACAGAAAGAACGGTGAATTGTGAACCGTTGTTCCGCGCTTGACGCTGCTCCGGGTCGGCCCCAACAAATCCGCCGATCGTTACCGAGTTCAAGTAGGACATGAAAATGTCTCCTTTTTCTGCTCCATTTTTCTGGAGCACCCAAAAGCGAGAGGCCGCTGCTCCCAGACCGAGGGACTGCATTTCGGGAGGGGCACGAGAAATCTTCGGTGGGGTTTCCAAAGATTTCTTGGGAGGAAACGGAAAAGCAGAAGGCGCCAAGGTGCCGGGCGCAGGAATTTGGTCCAAGCAGTGCCCAGAAAAATGGAGCAGAAAAAGGCTGACCTACTGAACTGGGAAGACCGATGCGGTACAGGCGGAGCTATGGGAACCGGTAAAGCGGAACAGAGAAAAACCAGCCGTGCCACGATCACCACAGGTTCGAAAATGGTGCTCGATTCGAGTGGCTCCTGCGTGGTGCGGCGGTTACTCGTCACTACGGCGCGTGTTCCGAGGCCGCAGTGGCCAGGTTGTTTACTTGCTTCCGCCGGGTTCTTGTGTCGGAGCCGGACGGAAAAGAATCTCGCGCACCTCGCCCGACGCCCTACAGGCGACGGCACCCTTGCGCGCCCACGCCAGCGCCTCGTCCATATCAGCGGCTTCAAGTATCCAGAAACCGCCTATGTGCTCCTTGGTCTCGGTGTACGGCCCGTCGGTGACGAGCACTTTGCCGTCGGGCTGGGCCCGCAGCGACTTGGCGTCGCCGGCCGGGGAAAGACCACAGGCGAACTTCCTCGCGCCGGCAGCAATCAACTCGCGGTTGAGCGCGTGTATCGCCTCGATAGTCGCTTCGGTTTCGACGGACGGGTCGTAGTCGTCGGGGTGGTAGACAGCAACTAGATACTGTGGCATGACAGTCTCCTGTAACGGTCTTAGGGTGGGCCGCTTGCCCGGCCTTCACTATATCGTCGAACGGCCGGACCGGAATTCGACAGACTGTCCAAGAAAATTGTCCAGCCGGTGCTTCGCAGTTTCCTCCGAATAGGCACTGGGGAACCTTGCCGGTTTGCCGACCACCAGACCTAGTTGCGCCGGACACGGGTACGGCGCCCTCACGCGCAAGCTACGTAATGGGAACTATTTGGCTCTTGAATCAGAACGCTCGACGAGACCGACGTCCTTCTTTGTCAGGCCAAACTTCTGGAGACCATTTTTGCAGTTTGGCTAGTTGAGCATTCGTGTCCGTCATTCTCTGGCGCTGTTCGCGGGACTGGTGGAGGAGATCGTTGAAGCGCGTGCGGACGTTCTCATCCTCGATGAGGATGTGCGCGTCTTTAACGTGGATTTGCCTCGCATGCGAGCGAGCGAAGTCGTACAGAGCAAGTGTATCTTCACACCACTGCGCTTCGATTTGGTCCCCTTGTCTGCGCAATGTGACAATTTCGGAATTTGAGAAGGTGTCATGGAAGCCCTGTAGAAACCCTTGTTTGTCAGCCTCGGACAGAGGGGACCGGGCAGTTTGCTCTTGAACGCGAGATGGCCACTGTTCAAGCTGAAGGGCAGACTCATGGTCGAGCGCCGTGATTTTCTGGACGCTATCGCGAGTGCGACTCATCGCTTCGGGAGCTGAGAATGACTCGGGGGCGTACAGGGATTGCAGGCCGGGTTCGAGTTCGTGAGCTTTTTCCCTGTAGGCCTTCGCCTTATTTAAGAACTCGGTCATGACTTCGCTCAGAAGCTTGTTCTGCGGGATGTCAAATGCACCGCGACGATCAATGCTCTTCGTGCCGCTGGCTTCAAGCACGAGATCGGCGACCTCGGCGTTCGGGCCCTTGGGGTGATGAGATAGCTCCAGGAGGCAAAGAACGAACGAGATGCCGGCGAAGATCAGTCCAAAAAGAACTGGTTTCCGATTTTTCTTTCGACCGGCGATCAGGTAGGCGACGAACGACGACATGAGAAGCGCGCCTACGGCGTCGCCGGAAGCTTCGGCGGTCCAGACACCTCTCGACCACAAAAGAGCCTTCGCTACGGAAAGCGCGACTCCAAGAAGCAACAAAAGCGCCACGAGAGCGCGTTGGGCCGGAGAGAGCGGCCTCGGCGAAGGAGGAAGAGGTGCAGGGGTCGAGCCGGCTGAATGTGGGGGAACAGCAGGGAGAGGGGAACTCACGCAGCCTCCGGTAAAGGGAGACTCTAGTGGGAAGCGAAATGACCTGCCAAGCCGCTGTGGTTTTCGAGGTTTTCGAGAACTTTGCCTCGCATTTCATATTTGTGTGCCAAGGCTGTGCTGAACTCTTCCCAGATGCGTTCTGCGCCTGTCGGATGCCACGGCACGCCAGAGGGACTTGGATACAGAGAACCCCCATACGCCAGGGAGCGCCACACCGATTTTTGGCAGATTCTTCTCAGGGCTCGGTAAACCGTTATCGGTAAAGTGGGGACCGATTACGTGGGTTACCCTTAGGCCGCCTCTGGACTTGACCGCAAAAGGAATGCAGGTTTTTACCTGATCTTGAGCGCGTCGGTTTCGCCGTATAGTCCCGAATTGTATTGAATGTCTCCGGCCCAAAGGGTTTCGCGGACACTCTTCCTCTGCAACTTGTGACAGTTCCGCAGAAAAGTGCTGCGACACATCCTGCCACATTGGAAAAATTCCCGACCGTCGCCACGAACCAATCCAGTTTTCGAGCGGCGGCCCTGAGGATCTCATCGAGGTAACGCATCTATGAAACATTTCGTTTTCGGTCTTTGCGCGGCGGTCGTGCTGACTTTCGGCCCTGTTCGCGTGGCCTGCGGTCAGCACTGGTGGCGGCAGACCGGTCCTGGACCCGTGGGCGCCGGCGCGGATAAACAGGTCAAATCGGAAGAGCCACACACCGGAAAGGCGCAGCTTGAGAAGCCCACGCCACTCTATACCTCTCCCAAGTCCGTAGGGTGGTGGTACAAGAGCCCTGGGCCCATGGGTGCCAGTGCGGACAAGATCAACTGGGCTTCCAGCTGGAATGTTAAATTGGCATGGCCACACATCAGAAAGGCACAGCTTGAAAAGCCCACGCCACTCTACACGACTCCCAAGTCCGTGGGGTGGTGGCACAAGGGTCCTGGCCCCGCGGGTGCAGGCTCAGGCAACTAGGAAATCCTTCCTTCCTGAGGTCGCAACGCGGATTTCTGGGCTTGATTACCCGCCTCATGAGCGCGGCAGCCCGGGCGGCCGCCATGGCAGAGGATTTCCTTTCGCTTCAAACGTGACGCTGTTTCGGTTCATATAGACCGATGGCACCTCCACCAGGAAGCGACATTGTCGTGAGGGTTCCCCATCGCTGTTCAGAAATTTCACCAACTTGTACGCCCTCTTCTTCAAAGCAGCTACCCGAGCTTCGATGTCGTCACACATGAAATACATTTCATGCTTGTTGTTTTCATCGTGCGGATGGAATGCCACTTCAGCAGCGGGCACTGCAAGAATTAACCATCCCTCTCCAGCGTCCGCTGAGCGCAAACCCAATGTCTTCTTGAAGAATATGCGGCCCTCTGCGGCATCCTCGAATAGGCGTGTATACGCCAAGGAACAGACATATCTAAACTTGATCAGTCAAAACCTTCCATGGGTGCAACAAACCCAGGGAAACGAAGCAGCAATCCTGAATCTGGTGCTCGAAAGAGCGGTAAGGATTCCGCAAATCACGAACAGACACGGCGTGATAGCCGACCGAAGGAATGGTCTCGCAAGGATGCGAAGAATCACTCCGACGAACGCTTGGCAGCCAAAAACGGCGGCTCCACCAACTCTCTTGACTAATGACGACAATCATCAACCGGGCGGCATCTTCGCTCTGCCACCTTCACTCCTGAAATCAAGGGAGGAGTTTTAGTTAGCGGACTTTTCGAAATATCTGACGCTTCACGAGCGCAACGTACACGTTCGTACAGACTTTACAATTGGGGTTGTGATGCAGAAGGCAGATTGGAGTTCCTCGCAGGTCCATTCGAAAGAACTTCTTTAGTTCAGTTTCAAGGTCGCGCATTTGGCCAAGATTTCCAGGTCGGAATTATACCGCATGCAGTTCAAACCCGACCGTTCAACTCTTCCAGGACTTTTTCAAGTCTGATTTTAGCAGCGGGAATATCGGGAGCGTGCGAGGACTCTTCCATTGTCCGTAGAATGTTTTGGACGAGATTAATGGCCTGCTGTTTCGGCATACGTTTTGATAATTCATCCGTTGTCAGCTGGTACGCCTCAATTTTGCCTCTACAAGCGGTCCCTGGTACTGGTGGCGTGGTTGAAAGCAACGAGCGGACAAATCGGGCTAGCGAAGTCATGGCGCTCTGACACCCGTTCTCTACTTTACCCGATTTTCATTCGCGCACATACTGACGAGCGAAAACCCGCGATGAACCCGCCTGGTGTTACCTGGGAGACTCCTTCCGGTTACCAGTTAACCGAGCACTCGCCGTTTTATCTGCCCACCAAATCGAAGTCCTTAACATTCTCCCGGCCCAATTCGACGGAAAGGCCTTTGAGTTTGACGATTTCCATAAATGCCTGACTTTTCCACTGCCATTCGACCGTAACGTCGCCACCGTCCGCAGTCTTTTGTTCTTGGGGATTCTGGCGGGGAACTTCACTCCTTTTTGGCCGGCTAGCCGGACTTACCGTCAGGATGATTTTTGATTAAGTGTTCCATGTGTCTCCTCGTCGAATCATTGCCCCGCGTAGCTTCGATACGCTTCGGCTACCTTCGCTTCAGCAGCGTCGCCCTCGTGGATGAAGACGCGGTAGCGGAAAGTCAGTGACCCGCCGGGCGCAATCGTCATGCTTCCGTCGCGGGTCTTATCGTTATAGAAATCGTGCTCTCCGAAGGGGTTGACTGCAAACAGCCCATACCCGCGGGCGTGCCAGTAAGTCGGGTGCTTTGGGTTCTGCGGATTGTCGAAAATGGTGATCCCGAGCTTTTCCCCGCTGACATCTCCGGAGTAGTCCACCCAGTCGGCGCGCTTGCCCCAAATTGCTTTTTCGCCTGATC
>Ga0126378_10001307_pt1 | contig 18531 bp, 13 predicted proteins | sample PanSoiMetPlot_23_FD_92587 | JGI IMG/M metagenome (GOLD analysis project Ga0126378, IMG submission 92587) | Tropical forest soil microbial communities from Panama - MetaG Plot_23 | ecosystem: Environmental > Terrestrial > Soil > Tropical forest > Bulk soil | place: Panama | collected 2016-02-17
AAGTCGAATCGAAGTGTCTATGATTTGTTGCCGCAAACGCACCTTCTTGCGCTCGCGAAGACCTGTCGCCTCCCCCTTTCCCACTGCATGCGGGGGCTGGACGGCCAGGCGAGGTTTTGCCGAGCCTTGTCGTCTTCGGCCACCGCCGGAGCCAATCGGTAATAGATCTGTTCTGGCGATCTTAGCGCGTGCCATCAGCTAACAGTCTCCTGGTAATCGAGTTGCGGAACAGCGTAGGTACACGACTACGCGACATCTACTCTAACATGATAGCTACCCTCGCGGCGAGGGCGACGACGTTTCTTCTGCGCTCCTTCCCCTGGCGAACAAGATCGCCGACGCGATTTCATCAAACGACTGCTTGCCAACTAACCGCCACCGACTCTGAAGGCCCCGTGTTTCCGCGCCGCAGCGCGCTCTGCTTCAAAAGCGAAGAAGACAGGAACCAAAATCAAAACGTGAATCGTGGAAGTGATCATGCCTCCAACGATCGGGGCAGCAATCGGCTTCATCACGTCGGACCCTACGCCGGTTTCCCATAGAATGGGAACCAGACTAGCCAGCACCACGCAGACGGTCATCAGCTTCGGTCGAAGACGCTGGACTGCACCTTCGATGATCGCTCGTTCGATGTCCTGTTGTCGTAGCGGAACACCCGCCTTCATGCGCCGGTCCAGGGCTTCATGGAGATACACGACCATGACCACGCCGGTTTCGACCGCGATGCCGAACAGAGCGATGTAGCCAACCCAAACGGCTACGCTGAAGTTGTAACCGAGCAGGCGCTGGAGGATCAGGCCGCCCGTCAGTGCGTAGATCGTCGGAAAAATCAGGATGGCAGCTTCAGCGACTGAGTGGAAAACCATGTAGAGGAGCAGAAAAATCACAAAAAACACGATGGGGAGAATCAATGTGAGGCGCTGCCTGGCGCGCAGCTCAAACTCGTACTCACCTGACCACTTGTAGGTGAAACCTGGCGGCAGCGCCAGCTTCTGCTTAAGGAGACTGCTGGCCCTGGCGACGAAACCGCCGTAGTCAGCGGTGTTCAGGTCGATATAAACGTATCCGGTCAGCGCACCATCTTCGTCTCGAAGCAGCGACGGTCCTCGCGAAAACGAGAGTTTGGCGACCTGGGAAATGGGGATCTGCGCCCCGGACGGAGTCCCGATCACTACGCGCTGTAACTCCTCGACATTGTCCCGAAAATCACGGTTGTAGCGGACGTTCACGGGATAGCGCTCGCGGCCTTCGACATTTTCCGCAACCTTCTCGCCGCCGATTGCTGAACTCACGGCCTGCTGGACGTCGGCAATTGTCAAGCCGTAGCGGGCCGCTTCGGCTCGATTGACTTCGATATTCACGTAGAAACCCTGCGAGACGCGCTCGGCGAATATGGATCGCATTTCGGGAATGGAGGAAAGGATCTGTTGAATCTGAGCTCCGACTCTCTGGACGCCGTCGAGGTTTGGCCCTTGAATCTTCAGCCCGACGGGCGTCTTAATTCCCGTCAACTCCATGTCCAGGCGGTTCTCGACCGGCATCGTCCAAGTGTTGGAAAGGCCGGGAAATTGCAGTTTCGCGTCCATTTCCTGAATCAAATTTTCGTAAGTCATCCCAGGCCGCCACTGGTTGCGCGGCTTCAACATGATTGTCGTGTCATACATGTCGAGGGGCGCGTTGTCTGTAGCGCTATCGGACCGGCCGGCAGTGCCGAAAACGGTTTCCACTTCTGGAAAGCTCCGAATGATCTGATCCTGTTTCTGGAGAAGTTGCGATGCTTGCGTGATCGAAATTCCGGGGAGGGCGGTCGGCATGTAAAGGGATGAACCTTCAAAGAGCGGCGGCATGAACTGGCTGCCAATGTGAAAGGCGAGGGGCAGCGTAACAATCAGAAACAAAAGATTGACTAGCACGGTCGTCTTGCGGAAGCGAAGGCATAGCCTGAGAACGGGCAAGTAGAGAGCTTGCGTAATTCTCGAAATCGGGTTGCGCGATTCCGTTATCAGGCGTCCGCGAATGAACAAGACCATTAGCACTGGCACGAGCGTAATCGCCAGCAACGATGAAAAGCCGACCGCGAGCGTTTTAGTCCAAGCCAGCGGGCGAAACATCCTGCCTTCCTGAGCTTCGAGTAGAAAAACGGGAAGGAAAGAAACGACGATGATCACGAGCGAAAAGAAGATAGCTGGACCAACCTGTTTGGCGGCGTCAAGCAATATACGCTGCCTCACCCTGTCCGGGATCTGCGGGCGCAGCTTCGGAGTCGAGCCAAAAGTGTCGGCGTCTGGCTGCCCGCACACAACCGGACCATTGGGGACATTTTCCAGGGCTGACTGGTGCTCCGAGAGGTGACGGTAGCCGTTTTCAACCATGACGATCGCGGCATCCACGAGCACGCCGATCGCCAGCGCTAATCCACCGAGTGACATGATGTTCGAGCTGACGTGGAGGTAGTACATCGGAATGAAGGAAGCAATCACGGCGATCGGCAAGGTCAGAATGGGTATGAGGGCGGAGCGAAGGTGAAATAGGAAGACGACGATAACCAGGCTCACGATGATCGCTTCTTCGAGCAGGTCGCGCTCAAGTGTTTGGATCGATTCCCGAATGAGACCGGAGCGGTCGTAGCCGGCGACGACCTCCACACCGGCAGGCAACGAAGACTTAGTTTCCGCGAGCTTTTGCTTGACACCGTTGATGACGTTTAGCGCATTCATGCCGTCGCGCATGACCACGATTCCGCCAACTGTCTCCCCCTTGCCCTGCCATTCCGCCACTCCTTGGCGGATGTCAGGGCCAAACGTCACCACGCCAAGGTCGCGCACCAACACAGGCGTGCCATTCTTGCTGGCCACGGGCACCGTCTCCAGGTCGTTCAGCGAGTGCAGATAACCCAGGCCGCGAATCATGTACTCTGCGCCGCCCATTTCGAGCAGCCGTCCGCCAACTTCATTCGTGCTGGCTCGAACCTTATCAATCACGGTTGAGAGCGGAATGCCGTAGGCGCGCAATTTGTCGGGATCGAGATTGACCTGATACTGGCGGACGAATCCCCCGATACTAGCGACCTCGGCGACGCCCGGAACGGTTTCGAGTCGGTAGCGCAGATACCAGTCCTGGAGACTACGTAAATCAGCAAGGCTGTGCTGGCCACTATGGTCGACGAGAACGTATTGGTAGACCCAGCCCGCGCCCGTCGCGTCTGGCCCAATCACAGGGTTGACGTTCGCGGGCAGGCGACCGCTTATCTGTTGCATGTACTCGAGAACTCGAGAGCGCGCCCAGTAGAGATCGGTCCCGTCTTCGAAAACGACGTAGACGTAGGAGTCACCAAACATCGTTTGCGCGCGCACGGCTTTCACGTGCGGCGCTGCGAGCAGAGTGGTGACGATCGGATAGGTGACCTGATCCTCGATGATGCTTGGTGGCTCTCCTGCCCAAGTTGTGTGCACGATCACCTGCACGTCGGAAATATCTGGAAGCGCATCGAGCGGAATCTGACGCAGAGACCAGATTCCGGCTATTACGAGTAAGAGAGTGCCGGCAAAAACCAGGAATCGATTTCGAGCGCACCCATCAATCCATCGAGAGATCACGTCACATACCTCCCGCAGTCTTTATACTCAGTTGCTTGCTGGCGATATTCTGGCCGTGCTTGCTGGCGACGACGGTGACTTGCCAGGTTCCGCCGCTGCCGAGTTCGCCCGACCCTTCGTAGACGCCGTTGCCCTTGTCGCAGACGAACGTGCGCAAGGAGCCATGCCCATCTGAGGCATCTGCAACGGTTTTCCGTTCGACCGCGCCGGTTTTCACGCCGATACTTTGCCATCGTTGCGCAGAGATTTCGACCGCAGGCACGGGCATTTCGGGCAGGGCAGCCGCTCTGGCCATAGAACTTTGGGTCGAGTCTCGGGTGTTGGAGGTGGGCATCCCTTCTAGCGCAGAGCTGGTCGTCGGGCGGCTTGTTTGGGACTGCCACCAGACTCCGGCCAGAACCGACGCAAGCACGATGTTTGCAATCACCGCCAGCAAGAACCCTGTGCGGTAGGTTTTCATTGCCTCGCTCCTTCGTCGCGGAGTGATAGCCCGGTTAGTTCTTCCAAGCTCGCCAAAGCGGTCTCGTGCTCGGCCAGGCTCTGCCAGTACTCTTCGTTTAGACGAAGAACGTCGAGGAACGAGACCAAGAGCGCTTGAAAGTCCAGCCGGTTGCTTTGGTAGGCGGCCAAACCTGACTGAAATTCTGCACGGGTTTGCGGAAGGAGTCCATCACGATAGATGCGCAGCAGCTCAGCTGTTTGCTCCTCAGTGTCGAACTCCGTCCGCACTTCAAAGGCGACCCGTTGCAACTGAGACTCCGCTTCACCGTGCGATCGATTGAGGTCCGCTTCTGCTTGCGCGAGTTCAGGGCGCTGTTTTCGACCGCGATAAATGGGCAGTCGCACGCCGACCGCCAGCGCGTAGTCAGCTCGGAATTGTGAGGGGTCGGTGCGCTGCCACATGTACTGCACGTTGAAATCGGGGTAAAAGTCCTTGCGCGCAAGATCCACTTGAAGCTTTTGTTTTCCGACCATTGCCTCTGCGCCGGAAATTTCAGGGTTCTGAACATCCGCAGCGGCGAGTAGCTCGTCGAAGGTGTATGCAAGCGGAGTGTTGGGTAGGGCCGCCGCTTCGATGTCCGGCGAGGACTGCGGGCGGCCCAGAAGTTGTTTGATCTGCGCTTGAACCTTGGCAGCCTCCAAGTGGTGAGTCGTAATTTCCCGCAGTAACTTGGTTCGTTCGAGTTGAGCCTCGAGCAAGTCGCGCTGAATTCCCATCCCAGAGCGGTAGCGCGCATCCGCCGCCTTCTGAACCTGCTCGAGGAATTCGCCGTCGTCGTCAAGAACCTTCAGGGTTGCGGAAAGGAAGGCGATCCGAACGTACGCCGATTTGGTTTCCGCGAGCACCGATCTGCGAACAGACTCAAATTGTTGCTGTGCAACATTTGCATCTTGCTTCGCCAGTTCGCCCCGTAGTCGCAGTTTGCCCGGGTACGGAAGGTCTTGCGAGATGCCAAGACCAATGTAGGCGAACTCACTGTTGGTATATCCGGCGAAGGGTCTGGGGCTTCCCACGCTCACCTGTGCCACCACGAGTTCCGGATCGGGCAGTGTCGAGACTTGCGACGGGACCATCTTTGCAGCTTCCCAACCTTGCCGAGCGGCCTCTATTCGCGGATTGTTCCGTTCCGCCTCGGCCAACAGATCCCTAAGCGGAGTGACGGACGAGGAGGGTGCGGGTTCTTGAGCGGGGGACGAGGCCTCAGACTGTCCGATGGTTCGTGTCTGGCCAGGCACGGCCGGGACGTGCGCTACGAGCGCGACAACAGAAGCGACGCGAAGAACGCGCCTTACCGACCACCCACTCTGCTTTCTTTCGTCATGAAGGGACGACATTCTATTGCCTCCTAGGAAGGGCGTCCAGGTCCCTGTGTTCGGGACATGGTGGCTGCGCAGCAGGCATCGGAACAAAGCGCCAGCGGAAGAGCTGGCAGAGACAGCTATGCCAAGGCACACGAAAGGGAAGGTCTAGATCAGAAGGTCGCGGCATGCGTCGGCTTGCAGCACTGCATAGCCCCTAACCAGAGCCGCCGGGGCGTCGCGATCTGACCCACGGACCAGAGAGCCTTCGGCTAGGGCCGACTAACCTCCAATTGATCCCCGGCTGGCTGCGCGCCTTTTGCCTTGCGGCTTCGCGGTGGCGATACCAACACCGGAACGATTGCCGAAACCGCTAACATTCCAGCGATCAGGCGCAGGCCCTCGTCATAGTCGCCCGTGGTTTGCCGCAAATAAGCGAACAGCTGGGGGCCAAGGGCCGCAGCGAAGGCCCAAGGCAACAGCATGAGCCCAAACATCGGGCCCACATTCTCGGGCCCAAAATAATCGGCCGCAAACGCCGGCGTGATTCCGTAGCCCCCGCCGTAGCACATCACGATAACGAAAGTCGCAACCGCAAGAAGCGCCACGGAGCGGATGTCTTGGTAAAAAAAGAACAGTGCCCCTTGCAGCAGGAACAGTACGACGAATGCCGCGCGTCGCGTAATCAGATCAGAGATCCACGCCCACGCCACGCGCCCTGTGCCATTCGCGACGCTTACGATGGCGACAAGGCTCGCCGCTATCGTCGCGCTCAACTTCCCCAGTTCCTGAAAGATCGGCGCGGCCTGCGAAAGAATGGAAAGGCCGGCCATGGTGTTGAGTGATAACAGCAGACACAGTGCCCACCACTGCCAGGTTCTCAGCGCTTCGCTGAGCGTGTAATCGCGATCGGCGAGTTCGGCGGATTCAGGTTCGCGCGGCGCCCAGCCCCCCGGCCTCCAGCGTTCTGGTGGATTCTGCATGAACGAGCCGGCGGCCACTGCAACAATCGCGTAGGCGATCCCCAAGTACCCGAACGTCTTCGTCAATCCCACGCGACCCATCATCCATTGCGCCACTGGGGCGGAAACGAGGGGGCCTGCGCCAAATCCACCCACGGCTAACCCGGTGATCAGTCCGCGATGGTCTGGAAACCATTTCACCAAGACTGCGACCGGGACAATGTACCCCATTCCGAGCCCGGATCCGCCAATCACCCCGTAGGTCACATACAGCCACCACAAGCGGTGCCCCGCGAAGCTGCTGGCAAAGACGCCAAAGCCCCAAAGCAGCCCTGCCACAATCGCCACAACTCGCGGTCCTTTCCGTGTGAGCCATAGCCCACCCAGCACGGAAGTGCATCCCAGAAAAAACCAACTGATTGTGAACGGAAGGGTGACCTGTGGGATCGTCCAGCCATACAGTTTCGACAGCGGGCTCCGAAAGACGCTCCACGCGTATCCCGCGCCAAGCGCCATCTGCATGCACACGCCTGCCAAGGCGATCCACCAGCGGTTCAGCATGACTTCCCCTTCTGCGGCTTCAAGCTTGTAACTCGTCAGCTCTTTCGCCCAGACGTCAATCAGCCACCCAACCAGTTACTTCTTTATAGCCGGATGGACGTAGCCCGCGGGCAGGACCTTCTCTGGGTCCGGCCGGACGCTCAGATAATCTACGTGGTCCGTGATGCTCGTCCAGCCGTGAAACACGTTCGCTGGGATAATGATCACATCGCCAGCTGACACGACGCGACTGTAGGCGTCCTTCACCGTGCCGACTTCGCTCGGACCGTTTAGGATTCGATAGGGTTCGCTGTCCTTCGGAATCGGCCGAGGATCGATCATCGTGCCTCCCGTCACGAGCGTACCCGAGCCCGAAAGAATTACATACGCTTCTGTTGTGAAATCGTGAGAGATGCCAGTCACCGGCGCTCCCGGCTTGGTTGGTCCGCGATGGATCACGCCCACCGCTAGGTTGTACTTGCCCATGTCCACGACACGGATCTGTTGGTCGATCGCTGGCGGCTCGGTCTTGAGCACGGCCTTGATGTCGGCCATGGGAATGTCGATGGCCTGCTTCGGCGGGACGGAATCCTGGGGCTGAATTGGGGGTGAAAGCGCGAGCAAGAATGCTATACCTGAAATTGCCTTCAGCATTGTCCCTCCTTTTCGTAACAGTAAGCCTGCGCTGGCGCCCGGAGCTGTTTTCCGTTCGACTCCGAGTCGAACTGCGGAGCAGGTTTGCTTGCTTCGATGCGAATCTGTCTCAACATTTCGACTCTGGGGTCGAGCTCTTGTTTGCCGGCTGGAAAGCCGTTAAAACTCAACACGTGCGTGATGATGTCGGCGACCTGGCTTCGCGTCAGATGCCCAGGATCATTTTCAGGCATGGTACGGAGTATTCGTTCGGAGAGATCGCCAACGGTGAGGCCATCCCAATTGGCGAGAAAGGCGGGACCCGAGAGGGGTGCGGCTTCGTCGGTGCCGGCGAGATCTTCGCCGTGGCAGTGTGCGCAGACCCGCGTATACTGCTCCGCGCCGCGTTTTTCCTGCTCCGTGGTGTAGACGCCGTCCCATACTGAACGTGTGGTCTGGGCAGACTCTTCCCCGCGAGTGCTCGAGCGCGTTGTTCCAATCGCCGCGACGGCAACGAGTGCCACAATTGCTGTTCTTACGCAGAGGGCGTTCACGCGGTTTCTCGACGGAAACGATCGCAAAGTTGTGGCCGCCCAAGCGGAGCAGCTTTGCCGGCGCGTTGCGCGATCGGTATCATTCGCGCGATGGCAAGGCAAACGCAATGTATTCACCTGAATATGCTCCGCCGCTGACGGCGACGACAATGTACTGCTTGCCGTTGAGCATGTAGGTCATGGGCGAGCCGCTCTGCGGCGCAGGCAAGTAGACTGCACCGACTTGCTTGCCCGTAGTTTTGTCATAGGCACGGAGCATGGCTCCGCGCGGATGTTCCGGTGTGGTAGTGACAAGAGGATCGCCCATGATGACCAAAGTTCTGGTAACCACTAGACCCACGTTGCCGCCCTGGCCGGTTTTGGGGATGTCCATCCCCTTAAGAGCCGGGTGATTGCGGACTACGTCCGGCGTGTCGCCATGAGGTACTTGCCACACGATCTCGCCCTTATCGAGATTGATTGCCGAGAGTGTTCCGTAGGGAGGCTTGACGATAGGCAGGCCCTGGACGCTCAGGGCGTAACCCCCACTGCCAGCAGGCGGCGGGGGTGGTGGCGGCGTACGAGGCGCATCGGCTGCACTTCCTTCTCCTGGACCTAGGACGAAGCGGAATCCCAGATCTGCTCGCCCGTAAACATAGTCCATATCGGTGGCGAAGTCGTTCGGCGGCTTGACGAGGCTAATAGGAAAGACCGAGGAGTTGGAGGCCGGTGCGTAGACTACGTGCGTTTCCGGATCGTACCCGGCGCCCGGCCAGTTCGTCCCGCCCGAAGCTGTGCCCATGGTGATTGCTGCGAGCGGGCCATCCGCCTTGCTCACCACCGCCGGGTTAAACATCGGGCCCATCTTGTACATCTTCATGATCTCCAGAGCTTTTGCGCGCATTTCCGGAGTGAAGTCGATCAAATCGTCGACCGTGACAGCTTGGCGGGCGTAAGCCGGGGGCTTCGTGGGGAACGGCTGCGTCGGGGAGTACCACTCGCCGGGCACGTCGCCTTTCGGCGCTGGGCGCTCTTCAATCGGCCACACGGGCTTGCCTGTGACACGATCAAAGACATAGAGGAATGCTTCCTTGCTCGGCACTGCAACTGCCTTGATCGGCCGGCCGTCCGCGTTGATGTCGGCGAGAATCGGAGCGGAAGAGATATCGTAGTCCCACATGGGGTGATGGACAATTTGATAAAACCACTTGCGCTCGCCGGTTCTCAGATCGACGCAGACAATACTGTCTGCAAACAAGTTGTTCCCCGGCCGGTGCCCGCCATAGAAGTCCGATGACGGATCTTCCACTGGCAGGTAGGCGAGGCCCAGTTCCTCATCCACGCTCATCTGGGTCCAGACGCCAGCATTGCCGTTGATGGCCCAGGAATTGTTGAGCCAGGTGTCGTTGCCGAACTCGCCCGGTCGGGGGATGGTGTGGAATGTCCAAATCAGCTTGCCCGTGCGCGCGTCGAAAGCACGAACGAGACCCTTGGTATTGTTGTGAGTCTTTATGGTGAAGCCTTCGCGCATGGCCGATCCGATGAGCACAGTGTTGCCGGCCACGATCGGAGTCGAATGAATCCCGATTTCGCCAGTCTCCAAATCAATCTCCTGCCCGGTTCCATACACGACGCCTTGCTTGAGGTCCACGACACCCTTGTTGCCGAAGGAGCCGACCAGAGCGCCCGTCTTAGCATTCAGCGCAATCAAGCGATATCCAGTGGTCACATAGAGAATGCGGTCATCGCCCTTGCCGTCGGACCAGAACGCCAAACCGCGGCCCGACAACTGCCGAGGGGCGTTGGCGGCGCGGGTGCCTTCAAACTCAGCGTGGACCCACACGAGTTCGCCAGAGTCCGCCCGGAGCGCAACGACTGACCGTCGCGTCCCGCCCGTGGCGTACAGCATGCCATTCACCATGAGCGGCGTGCCCTCGAGCTTGTATTCCGGACGCGTCCCCAGGTTGTCCGTCTTGAAGTGCCAGACGACTTCGAGCTGGTTGAAGTTGGAGGCGTTTATCTGATCGAGCGGAGAGTAGCGCGTGCTTGCCAGATCGGCGGCGTAGCTTGGCCATTCGCCGTTCTTAGTGGAATGCCCCGCAAGCTGGTTCGGCCTTGCCGCGACTGACCCGCCGAATCCCACCGAAATCACGACGAGTGCACCACTCCACACGGCTTTCCGCCGCGACATCACTCACCTCCTACAGGCAATCGACAACGTGGCAAAGCAGCAAGCGTTCTCTACCTGGACGGGGATGCGGGCCACGGAGGCCCTTGATCGAGCTTTGTGACCGGCGCGAGTCCTTTGTACACGAATTTCTGGACCCGCTTCCCTTCGTATGTCTCGGTCGTGTAGATATTCCCTTTCGAGTCCGTGGCAATGCTGTGGACGCCGTAAAATTCGCCGGGCTGGCGACCGCCATCGCCGAAACTAGTGAGGATCTCAAGAGTATCGCGGAGGATAATGTAGACCTTCTCGTTGCGGCCGTCGGCGAGATAAATGTACTTCTGCTCTGGATCCCTCGAAAAGGCAATGTCCCAGACGGAGCCGTCCGCCAGCGAGCGTTTGGCGATGAATTGCTCCTTCACGAAAGTGCCGTCGGGGCGGAAGACCTGGATGCGGTCGTTTACACGATCGCAAACGTACAGTAGCTGATCGTTCGACAGCTCGGCGCAGTGCACTGGATTGCGAAACTGCTGTGCGGGTGGCGCATCGGGATCGTAGCGCCCGAGATTCGCGTCGTCGGGCTTGTGGCCGTATGCGCCCCAGTAACGCTTGAACTTGCCTGTATCGGCGTCGAGGACGATGACGCGATGGTTGAGATAGCCATCGGAAATGTAGGCTTCGTTGGCTTTGGGGTCGACGAAGATCTTCGCTGGTCTGCCAAAGTTTTCGACGTCGTCGCTGCCACCGTTCTTGCCCTCGTGACCGTATTGAGCGAGGAACTTTCCGTCCTGAGTGAATTTGAGAATTTGGGCATCGTTCCGGCCGTTGCCGCCGATCCAAACGTTCCCCTTGTAGTCGACAGTAATACCGTGGTTCGACTCCGGCCACTCGTAGCCCGGGCCGGGGCCGCCCCAGTGCCCAATGAGGTAGCCGGCAGAGTCGAATTCGAGAACAGGCGGCGCCTTCGAGCAGCACGTACCAGTGGGGGGATTCTGATCGGCGCCTGCTTCACCTGGTGACAGGGTATCGGGACGATGGATGATCCATACATTGTCCTTGGCGTCGACGGAAACACCAATGGTCATGCCTTGGTACCAGTGGTTTGGCAGCGGCTTCGGCCACAAAGGGTCGACTTCAAATCTGGGCGCCATGACGGCGCGCTTTCCTTGGGGTGCGGCGCTCTTCGCGAGCATCTTCTGGCCAACGGCGAGAGCGACCACCATCACGATAAACAACGCACCCCAGAAGACATCTCGCTTTGGGTTCATGTTATTCGCGTCCTCTCTCCACGCCTGATGACCTGGGGCTGAACCAGCCTCAACATGGCGAACGAACCTCTACACCGCTTGGAGGCTGCATTCAGAGTGACGTTGCAAACTCGAATCTCCGAGTCTTAGCTTCCCCGGAGCGGGACTCGGATACGGAGGGCGCCAGTATACACACATCACACAATTCTGTAAGCACTTCTTATTTGTTATTTACTCTCCTTTTTTATTGTCAGTCATCACGCGATCCATTACCATGCGCTGCCGGGGGCTTAAGAGTCCCCTTTTTTGAGAAAAAGTGGATGGGAATCATGACGCACCCGGCCGTTCGTCGGCTGGCTTTTGTGGCCCTGGTGACCGCGCTGGTTCTCGCGTCGTGGTCTGGCGCAGCGGCGCACGACATTCCAAGCGATGTAACTGTACAGGTGTTCGTTAAGCCGGCTGGGCAGCGCCTGGATTTGCTGGTCCGCGTGCCCATGAACGCGATGCGCGACATCGATTTTCCCCGACGCGGACCTGGCTATATCGACATCGCGCAAGCCGGCCCGTCGCTCGGCGACGCGGCGACGCTGTGGATTTCGAGCGGCATGGAATTGTTCGAGAATGATACGCGGCTCCCGGCCCCGCGAGTTGTCAGCGCCTGCGTATCGCTCCCGTCGGACATGTCGTTCATTTCCTATGAAAAAGCATTGGCCCATGTAACGGGCCCGCCGCTTCCCCACGACACGGACCTTTACTGGAATCAGGGCATGCTCGATGTTCTGTTCGAGTACCCGATCGAATCGGAGCAGTCGCGATTTTCATTTCACCCGGCGGTGGACCGGCTTGGGTTGCGCGTGGTGACGGTTCTGCGGTTCTTGCCACCGAGCGGATCGATTCGCGCCTTCGATCTAACCGGAGACCCGGGACTTGTTAGACTCGATCCGCGTTGGCACCAGGCCGCGCTTGGCTTCGTGCGAATGGGCTTTCTACACATACTGAGCGGAACTGACCACCTGTTGTTTCTGCTATGTCTCGTGATTCCCCTACGTCGCTTCCGGGCGCTTCTCGCCGTGGTGACATCGTTCACGGTGGCGCATTCAATCACACTGATCGCGTCCGCCTACAATGCCGCACCGGACGCGCTGTGGTTTCCGCCGCTGATCGAGACGCTCATCGCGATGTCCATCGTCTATATGGCCCTAGAGAACATCGCGGTGGGTTCCAACGTAGGAAAGCGGTGGGTGATCACCTTCGGGTTTGGGCTCGTGCACGGATTCGGTTTTGCGTTCGCGCTGCGCCACGCAATGCAGTTCGCGGGCTCCTATCTGCTCACATCGCTTCTTTCATTTAACGTCGGCGTGGAATTGGGTCAATTGGTCGTGCTCGCGTTGGTCGTCCCGATTCTAAACTTGCTATTCCGATTTATCGTCTCGGAGCGCACGGGGGCAATTATTCTCTCGGCGCTGGTCGCTCATACCGGCTGGCACTGGATGATCGACCGTGCTGAACGACTTCGTCAGTTTCCGTGGCCCGCCCTGGACGGCGCCCTCCTGATGATGGTGATGCGCGCGTCCATGTGGATTCTTATTTTTGCCGGATTGCTCTGGCTGGCTTCGAGGATGTTCGCGGAGCGCAAGGCAACGGATGTTCGCGGAAGCCCGGCGGCGCGCCGGGGAATTGATGTACCAAGCAGTGGGGCGAATGTCATGGAGGTTGAAGGAAGGGCTAACGAGCCTGAGTTCGAAACGACGGCGCGCGTCTCAACTAGGCCGAGTCGCCAGCCCGTGTCGCCGGAAACGGAATTCTAAGGGGAATGCCCATGCTCGATTCCTTCAACGCGAAGTTGACCATTGGCGCGGCGACGGCCTTGTTGTTCTCGATTTCCGCTGGATGGTTGGGAGCGCAGTCCAGCGTCCAGCCCGTGAACGACCTGCCTGACCCGTATCAAACCATCGAGGGCTGGGCAAAGATGCCAGAAGGAAGGACGTGGGGATCGACCTCGGCAGTCGATATCGACACGGACGGCGAGAGTATTTGGGTCGGAGAACGCTGCGGCTCTAATACCTGCGCCAACTCTAATCTGGATCCAATCCTCAAGTTTGACGCCAGTGGAAAACTTGTGAAGAGTTTCGGGGCGGGAATGTTCGTTTTCCCGCACGGAATCTTCGTGGACACGCAAGATAACGTCTGGATTACCGACGGACAGGGCAAGGATGGAAAGGGCCAGCAAGTTTTCAAGTTCAGCCCCCAGGGCAAAGTCTTAATGACGCTTGGCAAACGAGGAGTCGCGGGAGATGGTCCCGATACGTTCAATCAGCCGTCAGACGTCCTGGTGGCGCCGAACGGCGACATCTTCGTCGCCGACGGGCACAGCCCGACTTCGAATGCGCGCATCGTGAAGTTCACGAAAGACGGGAAGTTCATCAAGCAGTGGGGCATGCACGGATCAGGCCCAGGAGAATTCGAGACGCCCCATGCTCTGGCGATGGACTCCCAAGGACGGCTGTTCGTGGGCGACAGGACGAACAACAGAATCGAGATTTTCGATCAGCACGGAAATCTTCTCGATGAGTGGACACAGTTTAGCCGGCCGAGCGGAATCTTCATCGACAAGAACGACGTGATCTACGTGGCCGATTCAGAATCAACGGACAAAGAAGGCTACGGTTACCATCCAGGATGGAAAAGAGGCATTCGAATCGGCAGCGCGAAGGACGGCAAGGTGATCGCATTCCTTCCCGACCCGAACCCAACCGGCGCCTCGAGTGCGGCAGAAGGCGTAGCGGCGGACGCCGCGGGCAATGTCTACGGAGCGGAGGTGGGTCCCAGGGCGCTAAAGAAATATGTCAAGAAGTAACAAGAGAAGCCGTTGAATTTTAAAAACGATGACTGCTAACATATGATAGTGGCTAACATTATCGTGTTTCCCGGAATGGCTGGGCTGTCGGATTCTCAACGACGTCTTCTTAGGCTAGCGAAAAGGAGCAGGTCATGGCAAACGGGAAGTCTTTGACTGGCACGTGGCGGAAGATCGTGCTGCGCGGTTTGTCAAGCATCGCCCTCCTGACTTTTTCAGGCGAGATGTATGCGGGCGGGGTGAACAGCAACAAGCCCCTAACGTTTTCGAAGGACATCGCGCCCATCTTTCAAGCCAAGTGCGAAGAATGCCACCACCCGGGAACGCCTGCGCCGCTTTCGCTTATCACCTACCAAGACACACGCCCTTGGCTGGCGGTTATCAGGGATCGAGTGCAGAAGCGGCAGATGCCGCCGTGGCACCTCGACAAGACCGTGGGCATTCAGGAGTTCGCGAACGATCGGTCGCTGAGCGACGAGCAAATAGATGAGATCGTGCGATGGATCGATTCGGGTGCGCCGCAGGGTGACCCGAAGGACTTGCCGCCGGCCAAAACATGGCCTAGCCACTCGGAGTGGCAATTGGCGAAGCAATTCGGCGAGCCAGACCTGGTGATCAAGTCCGACGACTACACGGTGGCTGCCGAAGGGCAGGATGTGTGGTGGAGACCATTTAGCCAAATCCCCCTAACCGAACCACGATGGGTTCGGGCGGTCGAGATGCGCCCTGGAACGATCGCTGGGGCCAAGGTGACGCACCACGCTCTCGCGCAGCTCGAGCAAGTTGAACCGGGCACAAACCCCACCCCCACACCTACACTTGACAACCCAGGAGGTTTTGTCACTCCGGGTCTTTTGATGGAATGGGCTATTGGCAAGAATTTCGACATCTACCGCCCCAACACGGGCAAGCTACTGCTGCCCGGTTCAAGGATTCGCTGGGAAGTCCACTACCACTCCGTGGGCGAGACTATTCGCGATCACGTCGAACTCGCGGTGTATCTCTACCCCAAAGACGTGACGCCGAAGTACCGAACCCGCTTGTTCGCATTCCAGTCGAGTTGCGGGCCGGCGTGTCTCGATATTCCGCCGAATTCCATCGCGCAAACGCAGGGGTTCACCGTGCTAAAGCAACCAGCGCGAATAGAAAACTTCCAGCCGCACATGCATCTGCGTGGCAAGGCAATGTTGATGGAAGCGATTCTGCCGGACGGAACCACGCGAGTGCTGAGTTACGTCGACCACTTCAACTTTAATTGGATGAACAACTACATCTACGCGGAGGATGCGGCGCCCGTGCTGCCCAAAGGCACTGTGCTTCGCTTCACTGCTTGGTACGACAACACCGCGAACAATCCGTCGAACCCCGACCCCACTCAATGGGTCGGTTGGGGCGACCGGACCATCGATGAGATGGGGCACGCTTGGGTCAATGTCACCTATATCAGCGACGAAGACTATCAGGCGTGGGCCGCAGCACAAAAAGCGCGCGCGCCGGCGCCGGGGTCCGAGGGGGGGGCGGTCGTACACTAACGAACTCGTCCAGACGAAATCGCGCTACTTTTTGACCCCCTTAGAGCGCGACCAGATGCACGCGTGGCGACCTGCGACACCTAGCCATCCAGGGTTGTCGCCATGGTCTCCGGGAGCTGGGGAATGACGCAACTTCTTCAGCCGAGGTACGAAATTCGATCGATCGAAACGAGGACCGTGAGGATGAGACTTGCGATGGCTCTTGCTGGTTTCGTGCTCTTTCCGGCGGCGCACCCTACGCGAGGGCAAGCAACATTGCCGCTCGAACCTCTTCATGAAAGCGGGCAGAGTGTGACCGGCGCGTATGAAGGCTGGTTCAAGAATCCCGACGGCACTTTCAGCATTCTTTTTGGCTACTTCAATCGAAATCTCAAGGAAGAGCCAGATATCCCAATCGGCCCCAACAACGACATTGAACCGGGCGGGCCCGACAGAGGTCAGCCCACTTACTTCCTCCCGCGGCGCCAGTGGGGCATGTTCACTGTGACGGTGCCGAAGGACTTCGGCAATCACAAACTAACTTGGACGTTGAAGGTTCATGGCGTTACTACGGTGATCCCGGCGCGTCTCGATCCCCTCTGGGAACTTTCGCCATTCAAGGAGGTAGGCATGGGGAACACTCCTCCGGTCATTAGTTTTGGAGAGGGAGGGCTCTCGGTACAAGGACCGCGTCCCGTCAAGGCGAAGCTGACCGCAACCGTAGACGTTCCGCTGGAGCTCGATTTGTGGGTAGGCGACGATGCGAAGACCTATCCTGGTGACAAACCACCCGTGCTGCCTCCCGTCACACTCCGCTGGAGCAAGTTTCGCGGGCCAGGCACGGTAACGTTCGCCAATCAGAGGCCTACGGTAGAAAAAACGGATAGTAAGAAGGTGATCGACGCCGTATTCACTGGCCGCTCAGTCACGACTGCTACTTTCAGCGACCCGGGAGAATACGTTCTGCACGTGGTGGCCAACGACTGGTCCGGAGAGGGTGGCCACGGGTTTCAGTGCTGCTGGACCAACGCGCTAGTGAGTGTTTCGGTCAAGGCAGCTACGGGCAACTGACCGCCGAATAGCGGGCATTCACTGGCCTATTTCCAGCGCGCGCCACCCGCGACAGAGTGCTTCCGCGAGCCGAAACGATCCCCAACGACCTCCGTACCTACCCGAATCTATCGCCTTGACAAAAGTCGCTAACATATGATAGTGACACACACGAATTAAGCATAGGCTTGCGTTGCAGAGTTGTTTCAACATGGAACGGGACCATGCCACCCATCCACCCCTGGATTCATGGTCCCGTACATGTATTTGAGTGCGCCGATTCCCACGAAGATCGTCCCCATTCGACATCGGCGCTTGCGGGTAGTCCCCAGACCTCGAGGAAGTTTTTGATTGTGTGCTTCAGTGCCAAGTTGACGGGTCAGGTCGACCGAACTTGGAGGCGTCGATAGGAACATTGATCTCGATCTGACTTAGTTGTATGGCATCCCGCCCGTCGAGCCACGCGAAGATCAACCGATGCGGCATTTTGATTCCCTCAACCTCGCGATAATCAGCGAAGTCAATCTGGGTAGGAACCCGGCCGATTGGTGTCCTTGCGGAGCGTACTACTCGAACGAGCAGGCTCGACTCCTGGTCGAAGTAGAGCGTGGCCAACAGGCCCCGAGGCCCTGACCCCTGAACAACGTTGACCAATCGATCTTGCCCCGACCCCGCGGTGGACTCCTCTGACGTTTGGCTCGATGGTCCGGGAAGGTCGCTGATTGTCGTCGGCAAGCTGACCCGGAAATTGCTGAGGACTTTGCTGATTTGGCCTGGGAAGGAAAGCTGTGCATCTAGCCTGGCCCCGTCTAATTCGCCTCCGGTGAGCTCGTACTCACCCAGAACCGTCAGCGGCGTCTCTAGCCAGCCTTCCTGACCATCATAGGCCCTGACGCTGTGATCCCGGCCCGCCGCTCTGGGAAACTCGATGAATGTGGCGCGTTGGTCTGGAAATTTCGCGAAGATTTGGACCTGGCCTCCACCTCCAAACCCGCCGAACCCAACACTTGTGCCCTTAGCAACGAAACTCTTCAACCCGGCCAGTCGCTGCGGCCCGCCGATCACCTGAATATACTTATCTATGATCTGACTCGCGGAAGGCTGCCCAGCCGCTGGCACGAGGACATCGTCGCGGTCATCGGGGGCAGGACCGTAGACAAACGCCAAGGATGGCGTTGTCAAGGGTCGATCGCGGCCGCGGTGGCAACTCCAACATGTCACCATTTGTTGTCCTGGAAAATTGTCGCGGTTGATGGAATTCATCATCAACATCATCTTGCGGGCCGTCACCTTTCTTGGCGTGTCGGCTGCCCAGTCCGCTTTTTCGGTACCGGCTCCGATATGACAGTCCGCGCAGTCAAAACCCAGGGCCGCGGTCATGAAGCCCATCGTTCCGAGAAAATCGTCGACGGGGATCCCTTTTAGGACTTGGACGTTCTTGAAAACTTGGTCTGAGGTCTGCTTCTTCGCCTGGGGCGCCGCGTGCGACACTCCGAGCGCGGCGCATCCCAGCGAGACTACCGTCAGCGAGGCAAGGCACCGCCTAAGCCGTGTTGTTTCGGTCTGGGTCAAGTCGCTCCCTCCGGCGCACACCCGGCCTCGCTGTGGGTGTGAATCTTATGTTAGTGACTATCA
>Ga0126378_10001309_pt1 | contig 18525 bp, 15 predicted proteins | sample PanSoiMetPlot_23_FD_92587 | JGI IMG/M metagenome (GOLD analysis project Ga0126378, IMG submission 92587) | Tropical forest soil microbial communities from Panama - MetaG Plot_23 | ecosystem: Environmental > Terrestrial > Soil > Tropical forest > Bulk soil | place: Panama | collected 2016-02-17
ACGGCCTGTGACTGCCACGCTTCCTGCTGAAGAATTGGAAGTATCTTCTTCTTCTGGACTGAATTCATTTGCAGCCCCTTTGCCAACGTGTCCAGTTTAGCGGCAACCTGGTGCTTATTGGGGCTAGCCGGGGGGTCGTCACTATCGTGAGAGAGACCCAGCCTTACTGCAAGAACTGCAACCACAAATGACATAAGGACCGCCGTTACCATCTTCATAAGTAGCTCCAACGCGCCTATTCCGGTGCGTGGTGATACTCGCAAGAGCAGCCAATCGGCCATGCTCAGTTGTTACCCAGATGGGGGGGAACCTGCAACTCGCAGGACTGGTAGTTGATGTTTGGAAACATTGTCAGTGATACATAGCAGCTGGACAGATGCAGCCCATTCGCGAGGCAATGGGCGGATGGTTATGACTCTCCTGACTCATTTGGTACTACTCGCTTCCCGTCGACGGACTAGCCGGGGCTGAGGTCGTCTCGGCTCATCCACCGATTCCCTTGCGCACAGGACCAGTCCAACCTTTTTTGTGACTCAGCTGTAAGTTTCACCAATAGGACACGGCATGCCCAGAAGCTAACGTTTTCTTTGTTCGAGAGATGTTAGGCGCTCTTTCTTTGGGACTTTGTACTGGGAGATCAAACCATGTCTCGCTCGCAAACTACCAAGGCACTCTTGCTCAGCATTCTGATAGTTTTCACCGCTAGCTCTATGGGGTGGGGACAAACCCCAGCATCTCCGGTTCATCCGACGCAGGAATGTCGTGAACCCATCAACTTCGCGAATGTGTCGATGCAGACGCTTCTTTCCAAGGCGAGCGATGATCCAACCGCCGCATGTTTGCTCGGGTTTGCCTATCACACCGGGATTGGCGTTGTCCAAAACGACGGGGAAGCGCTTCGATGGTTTCTGCTGGCAGCGAATGCCGGCCTTCCTCTTGCGGAAGATGAGCTTGGATATCTTTATGAGCACGGGCTGGGGGTCGCGCAAGACGAAAGGTTAGCCATAAAGTGGTTCCGCGCCGCAGCTGAACAAGGATTAGCGGTGGCACAGGATAACTTAGGCTTTCTTTATTATGAAGGTCGCGGAGTAGAGGCTAAGAATCCATCCGAAGCCGCGAAGTGGTTCCGTGCGGCTGCCGAACAGGGCCTCGCGCCGGCTCAATTCAATCTGGCCAGCCTGTATGACACCGGCAGAGGAGTCGCCCGTGACTATGAAGAGGCTCGCCGTTGGTACGAAAAAGCATCGAGCCAAGGGTTCCCCGCGGCAGACTCAAGCCTCGGACTGATGTACTTGCACGGCGCTGGGGTCGCGCAAGATGTTGTCCGCGCAGCCGCTCTGTTTCTGTCGGCGGCTAATAACGGAGATCCGACGGGTGCCTCTTGCCTGGGCTTTATCTATGCCAAGGGCTATGGGGTACACCAGGACTACCGCGAAGCTTTTAAATGGACACTCACTGCAGCCGAGCACGAGGTCCCGGCCGCGGAGCATAACTTGGCATTTCTCTACGAGCATGGACTTGGTACGTCTCAGAATGAGCGGGAGGCAGTGAGGTGGCATTATGCTGCCGCGTCGCGAGGAGTACCCGACTCCGAGAACACGGTTGGTGTTTATCTACTAGAAGGCACGCTGATGCCACGGGATTATGCGCAAGCGGCTCAATGGTTCAAGAAAGCTGCCGCGCAGGGGCATATTGCAGCACAGATAAATCTGGGCACACTCTATTCGACCGGACAGGGAGTCCAAATGGACTACGTACGGGCGTACAGCTGGTTCAGCCAAGCCGCCAAGGCAGGAAGCAGCCTGGGTGCCCAAGCCATCGACAAGTTGAAAGAAGTAATGACTCCTGCGGAGATCCATGAGGCCAAGGAACGCTCGCTAACGGTGCCTCTGCGACGCCTCGCCGATCTTCCGGATTCGCCGGACGATAGCATAGAGCCGGACCAGATTGCAGGCACGCTGAACTAGCGCCAGCTAATTTCTGACTTTCGCTCGCCTCAGGAGTTCCGCCCTGTCATTGTTGCCAGTTTGCGTATAGCCGCTTCCGATGTTTGATTCAGTCGAGGTCACTGCGGCTATGACGCAAAAAGTAACGGACGCGCCCAACTCTTCGTGCACTTCTAGTGGCACATTCGAAACGGACGTAGTGAAAGCGAAAGCGGGCGATCAAGCCGCGTATGAGCGCCTGTACCATACGCATCACCAGAACGTGTTCTGGCACTGCTTACGTATCACCAAGAATCCGGCTGATGCCGAAGATGTGACTCAACAGGTGTTCTTACAGGCCTATCTTAATCTGGCGGGTTTTCGGGGCGAGTGCAGGTTTGGCACCTGGCTTTTCAGAATCGCAACCTATGAGTCTCTCTTGCACCTGCGTAAGCGTCGTTACACTGAGATCTCGCTGGACGAGCTTCACGAAACTACGGCTAACTACTTCATCGGGCAAGGCACCAACTCGTCTGGGATCCTGCGCCGTCTGTTTGTCTCCGAGCTCATGCAGAGGTTGCCCGAGCACACGCGGACACTTATATTCTTGCGTCACGTATCCGGCTGGACTCAAAAAGAGCTTACGCAGTGGTTAGGTATACCGCTGGGCACAACGAAAGCTCAGCTCTCGCGTGCTCGAAAAGCGCTGCGCATCTCGGTCGAGGACAGAAAACCACATTAAATGCCCCTCGCCGCAATTCCTCAGCTCTTGCCCGATCGATCAACCTTCTTTTCATTTCCGAGATGCGGCACACGTCGGCATCGAGATATCTGCAGAGCTCGCGGGACTCTCGCCGTTCGGCGGGCACCTCTACATTTTGCGAGACTTTGCCGATAGATGCCTTAGTTCGGTGCCCTCTGCAATACCAGAGGTGCTTCGCGACCCGTCATAGTTTCAAGCAAAACCCTAGTAAAACTACCAGTGCTCACCGCAAGTAAATCGATGATAGTTACATACATGCGTGACCATGTTATGGCTTTTTGCACTCGTAACTTTTTGTCGCGCTATCCAAACATTTTGCCCCGCATAGCTGTAAATGTCGGCCTGGCAGGTCTTAAGGAGGACCAATCATGCGCCGCTTTAGTCCGTTTGTACTGTTTGTGGTTCTAGTTGCATTTGTTTCGCTCCAAGCCTTCGCCCAGACTGACACGGGCACGATTGTTGGAACGGTCACAGACCCGTCGGGCGCAGTGGTCACGGGTGCGGCAATCACGGTAACGCATACGGCGACGGGGGCCAAGCGAACTACGACAACAAGCTCTACTGGCACTTACACAGTGACAGACCTGCCCCCAGGTTCCTACGAGGTGACTATTTCGGCCTCCGGCTTTGCGGAGCAGAAGCAAACGGTGGTAGTCACGATTGCCTCTCAGAGCCTTGTTACATCGAAGCTGACGCTCGCTGCGGCAGGAGTTACAGTCGAGGTTTCTGGTGGCGCAGGTGCGGTCCAGGTTGAAACCCAAAGCTCCGAACTCTCCACGGTCGTGAGTAGCCAGCAGGTGAGCCAGTTGCCCAGCTTGACGCGCAACCCCTATGACTTCGTGGCGTTGTCGGGCAACGCGCAACCGGATCAGAGTGGGGCGGTACGCGGTGCGAATAATATGACGCTCAACGGGCAGCGCGCGGCCAGTACCGGAATCCTTCTTGACGGAGCCGAAAACGTTAACATGTTTGATACAACTGTGGGACAGCAGGTTCCACTCGATTCGGTACAGGAGTTCCGGGTCAGTACCAACAATTTTGGCGCGGAGTACGGCCGCGCCAGTGGTGGCATCGTCAATGTCGCCACGAAATCGGGAACCAACCAGTTCCACGGGAGCGCTTATGAATTCAACCGGCTTTCCGGGTTGGCGACAAACACCTACGACAATAATGCCAACGGTATTCCGCGGTCACCATTCACGCGCAACCAGTTCGGCTATTCAATCGGGGGGCCGATCCTCCACAACAAACTCTTCTTTTACAACACGACCGAATGGATCCGCGTTCGCTCGACAGCCTTCAATCTCGCATATGTACCCGATCCGGCATTCATCGCCCTTAGCGCTCCGAACACTCAATCCTACTTTCAGACATTTGGTACGCTTAAGCCAGGCACCCAACTAATAAGCACGCTGACCGCGAACGATTTGGTGAACCTTGGTGTATCGGCACCGGGATCCCTGGTTTCTGCTCTGCCCCCCAATACACCCGCTCTTGATCTGGTTAGGTACAGCTTCAACAATGACGTAGGTGGAGGATTTCCGCAAAATAACGTCGACTCGCTGACCCGAATTGACTATAACTGGAACAACAGAACCCAGCTGTTTGGGCGGTATGCCATTCTGAGTGAAGATTTTTTCCCGGGTGTCGTATCGTTTAGTGCTTATAACGGATTTAGCACGGGGGAAACCGACTTGAATCAGAACCTCCTCTTGAGTCTGACTCATACTGTAACCAATAATTTGCTTTCCACCACCAAGGTCAGCTACAACCGGCTAAATCAGCAACAGCCGCTGGGACCACTCGGCGTAGTGCCCGGGATGTTTGTGGGCCTGGGCGGCAACGGTGTCACGGTGAATGGACAAGTGAACATGCTGCCCGGCTATCTCCCAGAGAGCCTCCCAGGCACGGCAATTCCATTTGGCGGCCCTCAAAATGTTACGGAAATCGATCAGAGTTTCGCCTGGACACATCTAAAACACAACTTTAAATTTGGGGCTGAATATCTTTACATCCAGGACAATCGAGTTTTTGGTGCCTACGAAAACGGCATCCAATACCTCGCGAATTCGGACCCAGGTACCGCTTACGACAATCTCCTAAGCGGGCAACTCTTCCGCGCGCAGGTTGCGATCTATCCACAAAACAAATTTCCATGCTTCCGTAATGCACTGACCAATGCACCGATGCAGACGCCAGACTGCACTATCAATGGACCTGCAGGTCCTCCAAATTTCAGCCGCAGCAATCGTTACAACGACTTTGCCTGGTATGTGCAGGACAGCTGGAGAGTGAGACCAAACGTCACGGTAAACCTCGGCTTGCGCTGGGAATACTATGGCGTTCAGCATGACAACTTTCCTCCCAATAACGCCAACTTCGTCCTGGGTCCAGGCTTCAACATCTACCAGCAGGTGCAAACCGGTTTCGTCACCAATGGTGGCGCCCTTCCGAACGGAAGCCTTTGGACACCAAAGTGGACGAACTTTGCTCCGAGGATCGGTGTGGCGTGGGATGTGTTTGGAACCGGCAAAACCAGTTTCCGAGCCGGCTACGGCATCGCCTACGAGAGGAACTTTGGCAACGTCACCTACAACGTCATCCAAAATCCTCCTAACTATGCTGTCCTTCAAATTCAGGTACCGCAAAACGTAGCCTCGCTGCCGATAACGACTAATAACTTTGGAGCCTTTGGACAGCCCGGCGCCTTCCCGTTCCCCAGTCCCACATTACGCGCGGTCGACAACAACATCAAGACGGCTTATGCCAACGTATGGAATGCATCAATCGAGCGCCAGGTTCTTCCCAACTCGGTTTTCGCGCTGGAATACGCGGGAGCACGGGGAATCCACGGCTATGCCATACAACCTTACAATGGATTCGGCTATGGACCGACCTTTACAGGAATCGGTTGCGGTGGAACCGGTGGCGCCGCTTGCGTGAACCCCACCCAGCAGTTGAACCAGCAATACAATTCCATCAACTATCGAACGAACGGGAACGACAGCTGGCATGAGGCTCTGAACGTAAGGTTTACCAGCAGCAACCTTCTCAACCAGGGTGTAAACCTTACAGCCAATTACACGTGGTCGCATACTCAGGACTACCTGAGCGCGACGTTCGGCGGGGCGGACCAGGTCTCAGGTCAAGCTCTGGGAACGTTGAACCCGTTTAACCCCAGGTTGGACAAGGGTGATGCCGATTTCGATATGAGGAACAGGCTCGCTCTGAGTGCAGTCTGGGAGCTTCCGTACGCGAACAAGGCTAAGGGTATGAACAAAGCAGTGCTGGATGGCTGGACGCTAGCGCCGATCTTTTACGCGAACACCGGCTATCCGTACACGATTTTCGATTGCACAAATGTCTCCCTAAATCCCAATTGTCCGCGATATATTCCGAGTGCGGCGGTAGCTACGACGGGCAATACTTCGACAAACGCCGCGCACCAGCTCGCTACACCGAACACATTCGCCTATCAGACCATACCGGCCCCTCTCGTGTATGGATCGATCTATGCCGGCAATGGATCATTGCCAACCTGCCTGTCGAATCCTGTGACCGGCCTGACTCTTGCCACCGGGTGCGTGTTCCCGTCAGATATGACCTCACGCAACCAGTTCCGGCAGGCCGGTTTCTGGGACTACAACCTCGGCATCTACAAGTCATTCGCCTTAACGGAAAAGTACAATCTGCAGTTCCGGGCGGAGTTCTACAATCTGTTTAACCACTCCAACTACTTTGTTCAAACCGGCAACCTCAACAATAATGGGGGACTGGCTGACGTCAACAATCTTTTGTTCTCGCCAGGAGTCACGCCCAACTTTGCGACCGGCACCAACAACGGACAGATCGAGTACACCCTGGCAAATGGCGCTCCGGCACCTTACACGATCGTTGGTAAGAAGGGTGTGCAGAACCAGGCAAGCGCCTTGGGAACTGGATCCCTCGGCGAGCGACGATTCATCCAATTTGCTCTGAAGTTTAGTTTTTGAAGCACCCACCTCCTAAACCCCACTCCACCTAAGGGGGCCGAAATTCGGCCCCCACTTTTTTTGTGGAGGATGCCTGGTTGCGACCTCCAGGGCGGTTCGTCCACCCCGATCCTCCCCCCTCCATAATTTTTGCTTTGACTTTGAGAATCCGGACGCGGTAGCTTAGGCGCGACTTCCTGAATTGCCTGCGGGGCGCAGGCAATGGGAGTGGGGCCAATGCCGGGACTATCTGGGGTCTCGTTGGGACTTTTGTGGGTTGCATTCAGCATTTCTGCGGCGAATGCACAGTCATGTGGATCTGCGGAGCGGTTTGACGAATGTCCGAAAACGCCCGCAAACTTCCCGCGCTTACTCGCGCAAGCGGAAGCCGGAGACGCTTTCTCGCAATTTCAAGCTGGGCTCGCCTACGAGACCGGTGCAGGCACCGAACGTAACTACCTTGAAGCTGCGCGCTGGTACCGCTTGGCTGCTGATCGCGGAACATCGGGAGCGCAGAATAATCTGGGTGGTTTGTACTCTCGTGGCCTCGGCGTTCAACAAGACGACCGAGAGGCCTTGAAGTGGTATTTGCGGGCTGCGTCCGATGGCTATCCCGCGGCGCAGAACAATGTCGGTTTTATGTACGCGAACGGCCGTGGCACAGCGCAGGATGTGAATATTGCGTTCAACTGGTACCGTAAGGCAGCCGAGAAGGGTTATGCGGCGGCCGAAAACAACCTTGGATACCTCTACGCCAGCGGCTCACAGCCCGACATTGAGGCGGCGATCAAGTGGTACCAGAAATCCGCCAAACGTGGATATGCGCCGGCCGAATTCAATCTAGGGTTGATCTACTTGAACGATCCGGGCCGCAAGAACATGAGCAAAGCCCTGCAATGGCTTCGCTCGGCAGCGGAACACGGACTACCCGAAGCTGAAAATCAACTCGGATTACTTTACGAACAGGGCGAAGGTGTTCCCAAAGACCGCAGCATGGCAGAAAAGTGGTACAACTTTGCCATCAAACAAGGTTTTACACAAGCTCGACGGAATCTCGAGAAGCTCTCGCTTCAACATTGAAATGACGCGCGCGCGTCTTGCCCAAGCCGTCGAAGCCTCCGTTTTTCTCATAACCCGGATGGGACAGTCCTTCGTCGTCAAAGTCACGTCCCGTCAACCATGAGTCATGCCGCCTTGGGGAGAATTTGCTTCTCCTCGCGGACCCCGTGAGCAGCTCCCTTTGGCTGGAGACGCAGACAATAGCTCAGGGCTTTCATCGAGCAGAGAGCATTCTCGATATCGTGCCGTTCCTTGGAAGCGTCGCTCCCAAGTGTGAAAAGTTCTCGGCTTCTTTTGGCAAGTGCGTCCTCGGCCTCTGCGATTCGACCGGGAATCCGCTCACGGTTAGTCTCGAACAGTGCAAGCTTGTAAAGAACCCGCCACTCTTCAATAACCTCGGACATGCAGCTACACTCACTTTCGATAATCTTCGCGGCGCATCAGGCCCGCAGCAATAAAGTATGCTCGATCCAATTGTGCATTGAAGCATGCCGGTGGAGCCGAGAGAACTACTAAATTCCGCAAGCGTCGGCCCCTAAATCTGCGACAGTGGCCTCAAACACTCCTTAAACGCACGGAGCGTAATCAGTGGAAATGCGCTGAACTGCATGGAGTGGGCTTCTGATTTTCGATCCCGGCGGAACATCGGTAGATGTTTTGAAGATGCCTAGAGTTAGACTAATGATAGGGGATCCTTCGCTGTGATTTTCTGTATATCTTGACAGATACGACTGCAACTCCAGTCACGTATGCTCGCTCTGGATGGCAAGCTTTGATCGTGAGAATATGTTTTCCGGAACGCACAATGAGTCAGGGCTTGATGTGGTTCCGCTGTGTCATGCAGTGTTCTGCCTTGACTGCGAATCCATCAGCAATACTCCGCGCGATGAATGCCCGTCTTGCAAGGGCCGCTCGCTCGTCAGCCTGGCCCGCATGCTTGGAGGCAGCATTCTAGGTCAACAATCGCAAGGCCTTAGGCAGTGTGCGAGCCTTTCCTTCGATATCACGATTACGGTGGGATTGCAGCAAATGCATGCCGAGGATCTGAATACTGCACTCGAGCGCCTGAGCCATATGGTTGGACCGAGGCTCGGAAGAGCACGAGCATCGGTTCATATCGACGTAGAGCCGAAGGTGGACAATCTTCTTCCCCAATCGGACTCCTCAACGCCCGACTGACACCCCGGCCTTTCGATGACCACTAATCTCTAATCTTTTGCCTGATTATTCCTCAGAGAACACAAGACTGCGCGAAACAATGACCTGTCCGACGGCACTCACTCAACGTTCTCCGGAGTCATAGGTCTTGAGTTCGAGGCAATGACGTAACGCCTGAAGCGCATACAGAGCCTCCTGAAGGCCGTCTCGCTCCTCATCGCCGCCTTCCGGTGCCGCGAACAACTCCCTCGCCCTTTGACTCATTGCGAGTTCGGCAGTCGCAATACATGAGGGTAACTTTTGTCTATCCGTTTCGAAGAGCGCCGCCAAGTAGAGTTCTCGCCATTTGCAGAGTCCCGTTGGATCAAGATGTACGTGCATCGCACTGACCATATGACCACCTGAATAACTTCTGTTGCCCCAGCGGAATAGGAAGGACTGTAGAGGACACCGGTTGCTCTGCACAACTGGTAGATATGACAGGTGCTGAGCGAGCTAAGGGGTCCATGGGAGGAATCCCGGGCGGTCTCGACGTGAACCGGGAAGTACCAGGTCCGAAAATCGTTGCAAGTTAAGACAAGAATCGTCGATTGATTGCTTGTTAGCAACGTGCGCCTAGGGCCTACCGCTCGGAGCGCCAGTCGCAGACCTCTGGCTCCCAAACGCACAACCCACTCGTCCATGGGGAGCCGACCGCGGGCGAAACTTCGGAAGGGTGGCTGTCCCTGTCTCCGATTTCGGCAGTTCTAATTTGGCCGGAAGCACGAGTCCATTATGTGGGCAAATGCTGCCTCGATCGAGATTCCCTCGCACAGCAAGGGGCGAATCCACGATTCGTGAAACCTCACTGGATCGACCTGGGCGAAGACAAAAATCTGATCGAGAGCTTCTTCTTCAGGGGTATATTCGAGCTGCTCATACAATACCCTCTTGCGGAATTCCTTATGGAGTTGCTGCATTAGCTCAGAGCTCAACGAGACGAGTAGGCTTTGCTTATCCATCGTTGTACTAACCACTCCCTTCAGCATCACTGGCGGTCTTTCTGTGGCGTGACTTTTATACAGTCCTTCGGCTTGAGGCGCATGGGGCAGAACCAACAAATGTCCTCTTTGATTGAGACGCCCGGCGCAAGCCTCGGGCTTATCCCCATCAGTAGGGATATTCAGGACCTGCGTTTGGGGAGTCCCTGCTAGTTTCAACAGCATCACCTAGGTTCGGATTAGAGCAATGTTGCTGTGGGAGACGCTTCGTGCGTGACCGCGAGCCTGTGATCCTCTTAGAAGGAAGGAAAAGAGGACAAACGAAACCAATCACTCACGAAGATTGGTCATGAAAAAGATCCGCATCCTCTTGGCTGACGATCACCGACTAGTCCGCACGGGCCTGCGATTGCTCATTGAACAGCAGCCGGACCTTGAGGTGATCGGAGAGGCCAACGACGGACGAGAGGCGGTTTCGATGGCTGAACGGATGCGGCCGGATGTTGCGCTCCTCGATATCAGCATGCCTCGTCTAAACGGTATCGATGCGGTGCGCCAACTGCTCGCGATGGATCGTTCCATCGCGACGATCATACTGACTATGCATTCGGATGACTTTTACATACTTCGAGCTCTTCAGGCTGGTGCAAAAGGATATTTATTGAAAGACTCCGCTGAAGCCGACCTAGTCAGCGGCATTCGGGCAGTCGCTCAAGGAAAGTCGTTCTTTAGTCCCGCTGTCAGTAGAGTTCTTCTGGAAGACTATATTCGCAATCTCAGGCATAGAGGCACCGATGATTCCTACGATCTCCTCACACCGCGAGAGCGTGAAATCTTTCAACTGATAGCAGAAGGAAAGTCAAACAAGGAGGTCGCCAACCTTCTTAACGTGAGTGTCTATACTATTGAGACCCATCGTTCTAACATCATGAAAAAGCTGCATCTTAGAGGTGTACCTGACTTGATGTTGTATGCGGTCCGGAAGGGGATCATTCAATAGTCAGACTGCTTATGTTCCTGACTAACGCGCGCTGCAGCTAGCCCCTCCTACTCTGAGGAATGGAACTTTTCTGCATTGGATACTTTGAGGCAGCCATGTAACGGAAAGCGATCTCGTCCCCGTGTACCTTCGGATCGTTGCTCGGCCCTGGCCCGGAATCCAGCCCGAACCCGAAGGATCGCCGTATCGCAAGACACTGTGATTCTTTTTCATCTTCCTTCGATCATTGAAAGAATGCGGACCAACTTCCGAAAGCGCCGCTCCCGAAGCAAGTACCAGCTCCTCCGGTGGTGTAGGTCCCGTTTGCTGAAGTAAATGCCTGGTTGGTGGTTCCGTTGAGGAATGCCTGGCTTTGAAATTGGGCGATTTGGAGTGTCAGGGAAGTACCCTGAATATTCCCGGTAATCGTGCCCTGTGTCCCGCACGCAGAGGTGCCAGAGTTCAAAGTCAGCGGACCACTGATTTGATTGCCACTCTGCGTTAAACTCGCAGTGGCGATGATCACGGGAGAATTGGCCGACGTTAGAGTAAAGGCCCAGGTACCGCTCATAGCAGAGGAGCTTGGATACTGGCAACCGGGGATAAAGCCAGCCAACCCCAATATCAGTACCAGAGGAAACAATCGCGCATTTCGGGAGTTCGGGCTACACGGTATGGCTGCTCGCTCCAGGAATCCCAGATGTCGCTGCGGCACGATTGCCGAGCCGATCCCAGGTTGTTTCGATGTGGTGTTCATTTGCTGCTCTGCCTTCGATCGCCCCATACGGCGGACTCTTGCTATTTCCAGCGGTCGAGCACAAAGATAGGCAGAAATTGCAGTCCGTAACACTGGCAAAATAAGTAGGCTATTGGCTGCGTTGTTAGCAGCTCGTGTGGTCGCCCGAACCCTTTCCTAGGAAGGCTTACCGATGCACACCAAGCGCCATTTCTCGGTTCGCTCTATGCAGCCGGGAGATGTCGGAGAGAAGCTACAGGGCGGTCACGTAGGCAGATAGACTAGCTGACGCACTCGCTTGCAACCGCCAGTGTCATGCCTTTGAAGGCATATCAACAAAGGACGCGCCTCTGTCGCTAGGTTTCAATCAAATGATGCCGTATGGCGTAATGCAGCAGTTCGGCGTTGCTCTTGAGTCCTAAGCTCTGCATGATTCGATATTTGTGGAACGCGACTGTCCCAGGCTTTAAATTCAATACCGCCGCGACCTGCTTCATCGACATTCCTTCAGCCAGCAACTGTAGGACTTCTCGCTGTCGCGTAGTGATCTGCCTTTCTTCGGACTGAGTCTTGCCGCTTCTGAGTAAGAATTCGACCATGTCTTTCGTCACCAGAGGTGACAGGTAAGAATCCCCCTTCAACACTCTGCGTACAGCAGTTACCAATTCACCTGCGGCACACTGTTTCACGATGTAGCCGGATGCTCCGCGCCGAAACGCCTCCGCCGCCACATCAGGCCCGGTGTTTACTGTTAGGTAGATGAGCTTGACGTTTGGCATCGCCTGCTTTATCTGATCACCTGCATCGATGCCGTTGAGCTCAGGCATGCCAATGTCAAGTAACACGACGTCGGGTTTGAGCTCCGCGGCGGCATCGAGTAGAGCTCTACCGCTATTAACGATGCCCACCACCTCAAACTCCGGCTCGAGGAGGCGCCCGCATGCCTCTGCAACGAGATTATGGTCGTCGGCTATCAAAACACGAGTTCGTCGTCGAGGGTCCATCGCATTCACATGGGCAGATGGACGCGCGCATTGGTAAGCAACCCATTGGGCGGACATCTGCTGCTAAAGCAAGATCCGCAGTGGTCGAGCCTGCCATATGGCATCCTGGCGTTAGACTCGGTACCTGTGCCTCCACTCGGTCGCAACCTCTATCACGCGAGATTCTAGTGATTCGCTGTAACGAAACAAACTGTCACGTTTCCCAGCAAAGATGCTAGATTGCATTCGCGTTATTTGGGTAGCTGCCGGTTATAACTAGTATGAGTTTCTATTAGCATCAGGATGCAGCCGCCGGCCCGACCGGTGGATGATCGATTGGGCGAGATGGGCGCAGGGTTGGTCCGACCTCGATGGAGATGGTTCTGGGACGTGCTCAAAAATGGAGCCCAATCTGAGCGGTTAAGGTACGCGGTGTAACATAGTGCGTGCCGCTGAAAGTGGACAGAAAGTTATAGAGTACATAGTTGTTAGCGATATTGATGGCTGTCAGCTGCAAACTGACTTTGTACCTGTCGCCGTGGAACAAGTTATCATCTCCAATCGACAGGTCGAAGAGACTTCGGGGCTGGATGCGCTGTGGATTGTGGTCATCTTGTTGTGTGTTTGGCGCTGGTATCTTTACCAGACTGGAAGTGAGCTGTGTAGCCAGGCAGGCGCGGTAGGGCTCCCCGGGAACAACGATCCCGATGGGCGCAGTCGGGGTGGCGCGCATGCCATCGGAAGTAATGCCGGACTGAAAATCCTGATCGGCCGTGAGCGACAATCCGTTCAGGTTGTTTACCAAGGCAACGTACCCTGCCGGTACGTTGGCCAGTCCTACGCCTCCGGGATCCTGGTTCGACGTGGAGAACGAGCAGGTCACCGTCTGCGCCTCGCAGGGCACAAAGCCAGCCACTAGCCCGCTATCGTAGCGCCAATTGAATCCAAGCCAAGGGCCTTGCTTCCATGGTTGGTATTGGATGTGAGTCGTCTGGTTAAACTTTTCATCGTGGTCAATCCGGAAGACCGCGGGGGGCGGAGGTGGAGCAATTCCAGCCACAGTTGGGGGGAAAAAACGGGCGGAGATATGCGAGGTCACGATTAATGCACTTAAGCCATGGAAATCTGGAACGCTGCCACGAATGGCGAAGCCCTGAATTTTGGAGTTGTGCCATTCAATGGGTAGGGTAATCGGAGTGGTGCCAAACACGTTGAAGTCATCCCCATTGTGGGTGTACTTCCAAATGTACTCGCCGCTCACGACAGCGTATTTGCTAAACGCTTGCTCCAGTCCGGCGTGAAATTCATTTCGAAAGCTGGGCACTAGCGGTGTCGTAATGCACGCCAGGGTCTGGGCAACAACGATGACTGCGTTGACCACCGGGTTGTTGCAGCCGGTCCCGGAGAGGATCAGATTTTCGTTGAACGGGCTCTCCAGGGTGCGGGCATAAGAGACGCGAAGCACCGTATTGGTGTGCTTGAGGTTATAAGCGATGCCGACACGCGGATCTAGCTGCCGGGAAATGGCGTCAAGACCGTTGTATAGGTCCGCGCGAAGACCGATATTGAAGGTCCATACTCCCTTGGTGATCGTGTCCTGGAGATAGAGGCCCAGTTCCTTCACATCGGTGTGTCCGCGGTAATGGTAGAGGGTTCCGCCTGTTGTCAAATCGTATGGCACCAGAATGGCGCATTGCTGTACTAAGCTGCTGGGGCATGCCGGAAGCAGGCCAGGATTTACGATTCCAAAACTATCGTTTTCCGTCAGAAATGTCTGTTGGTAGGTGGCTCCGGCTTTAATGTTATTGATCCCGCTGGCGTGTGACCAGGACCCGCGAACTCCTGCGTTGGTCAGGAAGCGAAGTTGAGAAATGGTTTCGTCCTGCAGCGGGCCCAGGTCAGAGAAAAAGTTGTTGCTGGGGTAATAGTTGTATTGATCGTGGCGGACGAAGGCTCCGACAGTGACGATCGAAGTTGAATCCAATATGTGTGTCCAAACCGGTGCGACATTGAAAGTTCTGATTTGCGATCGCTGATCGGTTGGACCAAGAGGAACCCCGGTGATCGGATTGACCTGGGTGGTGCCGCCGGGGTTGCAATCGGTGGACAAGACCGTGCAGGTCTGCAATTGCTGGTCCCAGCTGTTGGGGGTCTGGAACCAGGAACGCGTAAACTCCAGGTTCAAGTGAACGGAGTCTTTGTCGGAGAAGCTGTAGTCAACGCGATCGAAGATATTTTCCTCGTTACCCTTGCTGTGAAGTACGACGAATTCGGAGGAGTCCAGGAATCGGCCAGTATTTAGTCCATCTAGCGAAATGAAATTCCCCCAGGTCTTTCCCCCGTAACCAAGATCGGCCGCGAGCGTCGAAGTCCCAAAGGTCCCATAAGAAGTGGTGATGCTGCCATGAGGCGTGGTCATGCCCTGCCCGGAGCGGGTGGTAGCAATGATCACGACACTAGTCTTGCCTCCGAACTCAGCTGGAGGCGCACCCGAAATGACTTCCATGGATTGCACGGAACTAAGCGAAATCTGGTTGGAGAAGACTTTGCTTTGTTGATCGTTGATCGGCTGACCATCCACGGAGAACGAGTTCCCCGCGTGATCGCCGAGCCCGTGGAATAGGCCATTTGAATCCGCAGCAACGCCCGGCGTCGTGAGCGTAACCAACGAACTCAGCGACGACGATTGGCTTTCCAAGGGAAGTCGGTTGAACAGGTTTCTGTCGACGTCGGTGTGGAAGGTGGGATCGTTTTCCAGCAAATCCGTGGCCGTACCCTCAACCGTCACGCTCGTCGACGAACCGGTCATCTGCAGAGCGATCTTAATATTGATCGGGACCGCCGATCTGACTTCAACGTCCTTCACGCTAGTTGCGAATCCAGGCGCCGATGCCGTCATGTGGTAAGGGTTGAATGGCAGGTTTGAGAAACGGAAGTTTCCGTTGTCATCCGTCGTCGCCCTGCTGTCATATCGGCTGACGGGGTTATGGATCTCCACGGTTGCATTTGCAACCACCGCACCCGAAGGATCAAGAACCGTGCCAGTAATGGATCCGGAATTCCCACTTGACTGTGCCGAAACCGGCAGGACTGCAGCAAAGCAGAGAACAAGCACCAGGACAGTGGCTGGCGAATTCTTATATGCAGCGGGCACGGATTCCTCCTAAAGAAATGGCCAAGAGCGCCAAAGTCTCAGGCATGCAGGAGCGAACCGAGACCGCATTCTTCCGGAGTGTTAATGATCGCCTTGCGGAACGGCGCAGTAAGCTGACAAAAATGGCAGTCATAACCCAAGGGAGTACGGCGTTCGTAAGGCCAAGATTTGTCATGCATCGCAGCGCCACAAACACCCGCCCACGGCTTGAAAACACGACGTTGCCGAACACTCGAACTGTAACTTCTCCAAGTTGTCGCCGGTGGCTCATGCCGGTAGGTTGAAGATTGGTCGGTCTCCGGGCGCTCAGGGGAGAAGAACCTAAATTTCCTCGAGCTCCGACTCTGACGTAAGAAGCAGTCGAAGTGGAGCGACACCCAATTGATCTCGACCGATGAGATATGGATAGAGGTGTCAGTTAAGACAATTCCAAATTCCTCAGAGAGGTGAGATCCATGAGGATTGCACGCATTTACTGGTTCGGCCTAGTTTGCTTGGTCACGATCGTGGGCTTTGGTCTGATCTCGGCCGGTTCAGCCCGCTCCCACCTGTTTCGCACTCTCACCGCTCAGACGACAGACGCTGGCCCCGCGCCGGGCGAAACCAAGAAGGCCAATCTGGAGGCCTACGCCACCCTGCTGCGCGAGAATGTGCCCGACGAGAAAGAACAACTGATAGCGCTCGTGATGTTCTTCGACGAAGCCGATGCTGCCAAATTCTGGCCTATCTATCAGCAATATAGAACCGAGCTCGACGCGCTGAATGCGAACGCGGCTGCTTCGATGGACGACTACGTAAAGAACAACGGCCACCTGACCGAACAGCAAGCCGATCAGGTCGTGCATAGCCAGACACAATTTCAAAGCCAGCGGGCGGCCCTGCTGGACAAGTACTACGGCCAATTTAAGGCCGCCTTGGGGCCGGTGACCGCAGCCCGCTTCTTCGAGGCCGAAAGCCAACTGCTCTCCCTTACCGATCTGCAGCGCAGCTCCAAGTTACCCGTCGAGTAACGGAGCAGGAGTTTCCCGGGCGTGAGGAGACATTTTTATGAAAACAGCCCTCTCAAAGATAACGATATTGACGGCAGGCATCGTCCTCGGACTCACTTTTGGTGTCCTGCGGAACGGGGTTGGCATTGCCACCATTGCCCATGCGGGCGCGCCTCCCCAGACAAATTCGATCGCCGTTCCGGCGGGCACGCGGCTCCTCATCCGCTTGGCGGAAACACTCACTTCAGACCGCCAGCGTTCCGGCGCTCGCTTTACCGGGCGGCTGGAGACCAATTTGACGGTGGGGGGCACTGTTGTCGCCCCGCAGGGATCAACGGTGCACGGCCGGGTGGTTTCGGCGCAATCGGCGGGTCGAATGGCGGGCGGTTCCGGACTGGCTCTGCAGTTGACCGATATCGTGATTAACGGCACAGCGCATCCGATTATGACGACTACGTATCAATTACAAGGTCAAGGACAAGGCGGACGGACGGCACGTCGTGTTACCGGCGGTGCCGGGCTGGGCTCCGTCATCGGCGCCCTTGCGGGCGGAGGAACTGGTGCGGCCCTCGGTGCTGCGGCCGGGGCCGGACTGGGCACCGCAACATCCGCTGGCCGGGGGCAACAGGTAGGTCTAGCGCAAGGAACTTTGCTCGAATTCCGACTCGAGCACTCCTCCATGCTGCCCAGGCCCTGATGGCTAAAGGGTGAGCTTTTCACTACGGCAGAGTCCTGCGAGGAGACGGAATATGAACACAAGAAGCGGACTCATACCTCGATCCTCCCCGACATCTTTGGCTTGGCCTATCGTGCTCATCCTCATCGGAGTCTTAGCGCTCGCTTTGCCTGCAGTCACCTCTTTCGCGGTCGCAAGAATACTCGCGTGGGTGCTTTTCTTCGACGGCGTCATTCAGATTTTCTACGCCTTTAAGTCACAAGGCATGGGGCGCTTCCTCTGGAAAATGCTGATTGCAGGCCTGTACATCGTCGGAGGATTATATTTGTTGGCCAATCCTCTGGTTAAGGTGGCTGCGCTTACTCTGATGTTAGCTATATTCTTTATTATTGAAGGAATGATCGACCTGTTCACCTACTTATCCAGTGCAATGGCGGAAGGCTCGCATTGGCTGCTGGTTCACAGTTTAATTACAGTCTTACTCGGAGTTATGATCTGGCGGCGTTGGCCTCTTAGTTCCCTGTGGGCCGTTGGTATCTTAGCCGGAATCAGCATTCTCATGAATGGCATCACGCGCCTTATGCTAGCGTTGGCATTACGAAGACATGCCCACTAACGACTCACCAGCGGGAGCGCAGCCGGGACTTCGCTCAGAACTTCGGCTTTGTCGTTACCGAGCGGCCGGCACCCACACTCCATCGGCCGAGATCAATTCGACGCCCGACACCTCAGTGCCCACCGCGACCGACTGTAATCCAGCGCGCCCACTAGGGATGGCCCGAAACTCCAGCAGATACTGGTTGTTTAATGCGGTCTGGATACGATCGAGAAAGGGCCGAAAGCTGACAGGGGCTTGCAAGCCCAAGAAGAACGACTCGGCTCCGCTTTCATCGGAAAGCCGCGCGATGCCATTTTGCCCATTGGTAGCTTCAAAGAAATTCCGGCGTCGGGAGCCCACGCCGGGAGTGTACAAGGTATAGATCAGGGTGCCGGTGCGCTGGGCGAGATCGCTGGCCCGGGTCACGTCCGGCAGGGTGCTCATATTACGAGAACGAGGCCCGCCTCGGCTGCGATCGATTCCATCCGTGACCATCACGATCACGCGGCGACTGGGGTGCTCCGGCCAGCGGTTCATCATATCGATTACTGAAA
>Ga0126378_10001310_pt1 | contig 18509 bp, 18 predicted proteins | sample PanSoiMetPlot_23_FD_92587 | JGI IMG/M metagenome (GOLD analysis project Ga0126378, IMG submission 92587) | Tropical forest soil microbial communities from Panama - MetaG Plot_23 | ecosystem: Environmental > Terrestrial > Soil > Tropical forest > Bulk soil | place: Panama | collected 2016-02-17
AAGAGCGACGTCACCAACATGGGCAAGACCCCGGTGACCCTGGCCGCCTTCAGGACGGCCTACCTCGCGTTCGTGAACCCGCAGGCCGGGGTGGAGGAGTCCGGCGATTACATCCACCAGCTGCAGCTGAGTCCCAGCGAGGACATCCAGCCTGGCCAGACGTCCACCGTCACGCTCACCATCCCGGGGACGGTGCTGGAACAGGAGGAGATGCTGCCGATCGGCAAGGCACAGCTCCAGGTGGCCGGGGTGCTGGAGCTCAGGGACGCCAACGGGACCAGGAACTTTTCAACGGTAGAGACGGCATTGAACCCCACCAGAACGTGATGAGCGCGATGTTGCTGGTAGCGTTCCTCCACGTGGTGACCAGCGATCCGTGGGAGCTCGTGGCCCTGATCGGCCCGTTCTCGGTCGTGTTCGGCGCCGGCATCATCCTGGTGATCCTGCCGATCGTCAGGGCCGGCGGAGAGCGGTACGAGAATCGGGAGTTCCGCGGCGACAAGGAAGCTTCCCGCAACGGCAACGGGTCGGGCCCCGGTCACCATGGAGGCGCCCACGCCGAGATGGACGCGGACGAGGCCGCCGCGCCGACCCGCCGGAAGGGCTGACCTGAGCCGGCGCGTGCCGGCGTCGGACTGAGCGAGAGCCCAGTCCGGCGCCGGACGCCCGGCGCCTGCGGCGAGCCGGCACCAGCCGGTGGCGCCGGGCGCGGTCGAGCCGCGGTCAGGCCCAGGGACCGACCCCGGCGACCCGCTCGACGGCGACGTGGGTCACGTACCCCGGCGGGGGATGAGGCATCGGCGGGTATTTCACCCCCGGGGCGATGTACGTCACCGCCAGGCGCTGCAGCAGCTCGGGCGCACCCCCCTCGGTGATCCGGGCCCGACCGTACACGACGAGGTAGTTGTCGAAGCCGTTCGTCTTCCCTTCGGCCTCGATCGAGAGGGCGACGCGGGGGTCGTTGCGGATGTTCCGCACCTTCTGGTGCTCGGCAAGGTGGCCGCAGACGATCTCGTCGCCTTCCAGGCCCACCCAGACCTCGGTGACCTGGGGAGCGCCGTCGGCGTTGAGGGTGACCAGGTGCGCCAGCCGTGGCTGCTCGAGGATCCGCCGGGCGTCGTCGGAAAGGACAGCCATCTTGAGAAGTCTCCTCAGACCTGCCGAACGTCTTCGTCCGGGCTGGTGCTGGAATGTCGACAACCCCAATTGCAGCACCGTCGCGCCGGTCCGGCCGACTTTCAATCTGCCGTGCCGCCCGGCCTGGAAAATTGCAGGGCCACGGATCCCGCGCACGCCGTGAGCGGCTGGGTCAGGCGCCGTCGGCGCTCGACGGTGACCCGAGCCTGCTGTCCATTTCCGGCTGCCGGTATTCGTCTGTAGGGTGAATCGAAGCTGCCCCAGCAGTGGGGCCAAGGAGGAACACGGTGAAGTACATGCTCTTGATCACCCAGGGCGAGTGGTACGCGAACGGCAGCCCCGAGGACCGCGACAGGGCGATGGAGAAGGTCGTCGAGTGGTGGGGGAAGCAGTTCGGCAGCGGCAAGATGGTCGGCGGCCACCAGCTCCAGTCCCCGGACACGGCGACCACCGTCGTGATCGAGCGGGGCAAGCACACGATCCTCGACCGGCCGCTGATGGAGGCCAAGGAGGCGATCGGAGGCTTCGGCATCCTCGACGTGGCCGACCTCGAGGAGGCCCTGGCCATCGTCAAGACGATGCCCCAACCGGACGGCCGGGTCGAAGTCCGGCCGATCCTCGATCGTGACCGCTGATCGCGAACCACGCGCGCTCCTCGAACGGGTCTTCCGCGAGGAGGCGGGCCGGCTCACCGCGAGCCTGGTCCGCCTCCTCGGCGACTTCGACCTCGCCGAGGAGCTCATCGCCGAGGCCGTCGTCGAGGCGCTGGAGCACTGGCCACGCGACGGAGCGCCGGAGCGTCCGGCCTCGTGGCTGCTGACGACCGCCCGGCGCAAGGGCCTGGACAGGATTCGCCGCGAGGCCGTGTACCGCAAGAAGCTCGAGCTCATCGCTGCCCTCCCGACCCAGCCCCCTCGGGAGGGCGATGACCGCCTGCAGCTGATCTTCACCTGCTGCCACCCCGTGCTGGCGCGCGAGGCCCAGGTCGCCCTCACCCTTCGCGCCGTTGCCGGTCTCACGACGGAGGAGATCGCGCGCGCGTTCGTCGTGGACAGGGACACCCTGGCCAAGCGAATCGTCAGGGCCAAGCACAAGATCGTGTCCTCGGGGGTTCCCTACCGTGTGCCCGCCCCCGATGAGCTCGGGTCTCGCCTCGACGAGGTGCTGACGGTCATCTACCTCGTGTTCAACGAGGGCTACGTGGCCACCGCGGGTGAGGCGCCGATCAGGCGCGAGCTCGCCCGCGACGCCGAGTGGCTGGCCAGCCTGCTCGCCCGGCTGCTGCCGAACGAGCCCGAGCCGCTGGGGTTGCTGGCCCTGATCCGTCTGCACCTTGCCCGGTGGCCGGCGCGTCTCGACGCGGGACGCCGGTTCGTGCTGCTCCAGCACCAGGACCGCTCCCTGTGGGACCGCCACGCCATCGGCGAAGCCGTGGCGCTGATCGAGCGCGCTGCCCGGTTTCGCCGCCCCGGCCGCTACCAGGTGGAGGCGATGATCGCCGCGCTGCACTGCGAGGCGCCGACCTGGGAGGCGACGGACTGGGCGCAGATCCTGGCGCTGTACACGCTCCTCACGGAGATCGATACCTCGCCAGTCGTGGCGCTCAGCCGGGCGATCGCGCGCCGGTATGCGGAGGGGCCGGCGGCCGCTCTGGCCGACGTGGAGGCGCTGTCCGACCACCTGCAGGGATACCACCTGTTCCACGCCACCCGCGCGGCCCTTCTCCGAGACTTGGACCAGCAGGCCGAGGCCGCCCGCGCCGACGCCGCCGCCCTGGCTCTGACCAGGAACAGCGGCGAGCGGGCCCTGCTCGAGGAGCGCCTGGCGAACACGAGGTGGGCCCTGCACGATCAGGCCTGACCGGCCGCGCTCCAGCGCCGCCCACGGGCGGCGACGCGCTCCTCTAGGCTAGGCGGCCGGGCGGCTTCCCTGGGGAACGGAACGCGAAGCGCCGTCTCCGGGGGGAGGGCTCTGCGGCGCCGACGGGACTCTGACGGCGATTCGGGTGCCCCGGCCACGGGCGCTGACGACCTCCAGCGAGCCGCCGATCCCCTGCGCCCGCTCGTGCATGGAGCGCAGGCCCAGGTGACCGGGGAAGCTCCCGCCGGGGTCGAACCCGACGCCGTCGTCCGCGATCTCCAGCACCACCCAGTCTCCATCCGGCTCCAGGCGAACGTCGACGCGTCGAGCGCCGGCGTGCTTGACCGTGTTCCAGAGGGCCTCCTGGGCGATCCGGTGCAGAGCATGCTTGACCTCGATGGGCAGCTCCGGCTCGGCGCTGGCGATGGTCGGGGCGGCGAAGCCGTGCCTGGCCCGGACCGCCTCGATCTGCCGGTTGAGGGCGCCCACCAGGCCCTCGGTCTGGAGCGACTCGGGCCGCAGCTCGAAGATCAGCGCCCGCATCTCCGCCTGGCTCGCCTCGGCGAGCCGCAGGACGTAGTCGATCGGCTGGGCGACCCCGGCCGGGTCCCCGTCGAGCCGCTGGCGTGCCGTCTGCGCTCCCAGCTGGATGGCGTAGAGCGACTGAGCCACGGAGTCGTGCAGCTCTCGCGCCAGCCGCTGCCGTTCCTCCAGCGTGACCTTCTCGCGGGCGGCCACCAGCAGCCGGGCGTTTGCCGCGGCCGTCGCCGCCTGGTCCGCCAGCGCCGCCAGGAAGGTCGTCTCGGCCTCGTACGGCATCTCGCCCTCGCGGAAGATGGCCATCAGCACGCCGACGGCCGCGCCGCGGTGCATGAGACGGGCGAAGGCGGCGGGCTGCCACGGGAGGTTCAGCGGACATGTCCCCCCGAGGGCCTGCTCCATCTGGTGCCGCCAATCCGCGTAAACCACGACTCGCCGTGTCGCCACGGCCTCCTCGACGATGAAGCAGGCGCGCACGGCGTCCGCGGCGGCCTCCGAGGCCGCGGACCGCAGGTGCTCCCGGAAGACGTCCGGCACGCCGGCCGCGCCGACCCATGCGCAGACGCGGTCTTCCTTCTCGAGTCTCACCCATGCGGCGAGCGCGCGCGTGCCGGCGAGAGCGCATTCGCTGATGGCGTCGAGGACTGCCTCGATCGAGTCGCTCGCGGCGACGCTGGCGGCGGCCTGGGCCAGCGCCGCCGCCTGCCTGGCCTGCTGGTGCCGCTCTGTCACGTCTCGGACTGCGAAGACAAGGAGCCGCCTGCCCTGGTGGTCCATCACGGTGCCGTTCGCCTCGACCTCAACCTCGGAACCATCGGCCCGAAAGCCGAGGCCGAGCCATGGTTCCGACTTGCCATTCCGGACGTCCGCCCAGAGTGCCCGGACAGTCTGGCGATGCCGCTCGGGGATGAACGTGAGCGCGTCCTGGCCCAGCATCCGGTCGAGTGGAAGTCTGACCAGGTCGCAAAAGGCCGGGGTGGCGTAGACGACCCGGTCATCACTGTCCACGACAAGGACGGACGAGGCGCTGACCCAGGCGCCGAGGATATCGCGCCCGAGGCCTTCCGAGCTCGCGGCCGGCGTCACCGCATCCGGGATGTGGCGCGTGGCCCCCTGTCCTTATGTACCAAATGTACCAATTCGGCGCATGATTTCCTCCCACGCTAGTTGTCGATAATCAGGCTGCGCGACGTCCAATTGCACGATTTTTCAACGTGTGGTTTTCGCTCGTCCGTTTGGGGGCCTGGCGGATGGGAGGAGCGGTGCTTTCCCCGAGGAATATCCAGACGTGTTGGTGACCGTCGCACATCCCCCGCCTCCCGCCTCCCGAGACATAGCTCACATGCTCGTGCTGCGCGTGGTAGCGGATCGGCCGATTTCGGTCGACCGGGATGCCGTCAGCTCAGCTTGATGTTGTAGCCGCCTCCGATGATCGACGGCGTCCAGACGAGGGTCAGCCCGGCCGGCCTGCCCGCCGTCGCCTCGAAGGCCAGGCACCTCGGCCCGAACGTGGCCCCGGGCGTCAGGTTGACCGGCTGCCAGTCGGGGCAGGCGCTCAGGGCCGTGATCCTGTGCTTGACCCCGGCCCCGTCCTGCAGGACGAACTCGAACGGATTGGCATGCCGCTCCTGACCGGTCTCGTTGGTGAAGCTGACGTTCAGCGTCACGTAGACGTTGCCCGCCTCGGGCGTCTGGAACGGGTTGCCCGAGGCCGTGTCGTACTTGAGGTCGCTCACGGTCACGATCCAGCCATAGTTGTCGTTCGCGCAGGGCTGCGGCGAGCAGGATCCGTTGCGGGCCGGGGGCGCCGGAGTCGCTGCCGGGGCAGCGGTTGGTTTCGCCGCCACCGCAGCGGGTGTGCCCGTGCTGGTTGCCGGCCTGTTGTTCAGGCTCCCGATGGCGCCGATGGCGAGGACGTGGATGGCGGCGCCCAGCGCCAGCCAGGGCCAGCGGCGACGGCGGATCGATGGGCTTCCGGGCGACTGCTGGGGTGAGGGCTGAACGGGGACCCACTGCCGGCCATCCCACCACCAGCGGCCGTCCGGGCTGTACTGCTGCGGGGAGCCTCCCGACTGCTGTCCAGGCGGCTGCGTCATACCACTCCTCCTCGTCGGTGGGCGAACCATAGCCGATCGCCGGAGGCAGCGGTGGCGCGGCGCAGGCGCTCCGCGCGACGGAGGGCTGTGCGTCATATAGTGGCCGACGTCGATGACGAGCAGCTGGGCCGGATCGATCGGCTCCGACGACCGGCAGCCCGTGGTCGTCGCGGCGAAGCGGACCCCGGTCGGCCGTGCAGGCGGCGTCCTCGCGGCCGTCGATGTCGGGGGACTGCTCTCGGCGGTGCTCGCCGACGTGGTCCACACGGTTGGGGTCGACCCCGCCGAGGTGGACGACGTGATCGTCGGGAACGCGGCGGGAGCCGGGGGCAACGTCGCCCGCCTGGCTGCGCTGGCCGCCGGCCTGCCCATCGAGGTGCCCGGCGTGACCGTGGACCGGCAGTGCGGTTCCGGCCTGGAGGCGGTGGTCCTGGCCGCCAGGCTGGTCGCCGCCGGGGCTGGCGACCTCTACCTCGCCGGCGGCGTCGAGAGCGTCAGCACGGCACCCTGGCGGGTCGAGCCGCCGCGCCGGCGCGGGGAGATGCCCCGCTTCTACGCGCGGGCCCGGTTCGCCCCGGACGCGATCGGCGATCCCGACATGGGGGTCGCCGCCGAGAACGTCGCCCGGGAGTTCGGGATCACGCGAGAGCGCCAGGACGCGTTCGCCCTCCAGAGCCACCAGCGCGCGGTCGCGGCGATGCGGGCCGGCCGCTTCGAGGCCGAGATCACGCCGGTCGATACCCCGCCGGGACGCGTGGCCGCGGACGAGTGCCCGCGGCCGGACACCTCGCTGCGGGTCCTGGCCCGCGCCCGGCCGGCCTTCGTGGAGGGCGGATCGGTCACGGCCGGCAACTCGTGCCCGCTCAACGACGGGGCAGCGATCGCCGTCGTGACCAGCCGCGCTCTGGCTCGCCGGCTCGGCTGCCGCCGCATGCTCGGGTTCGTCGACGCCGCGGCGGCGGGCGTCGACCCCAACCTCCTGGGCGTCGGGCCGATCGCCTCCACCCGGAAGCTCCTGAGCCGGCGACCGGACCTCGAGCTCGGCACGCTGGAAGCGATCGAGTTCAACGAGGCGTTCGCCTCGCAGGTGCTGGCATCCCTCGATGCGCTCGGGATCGACTCCGCCGCCGTCAACCGGGATGGCGGGGCCATCGCCCTGGGACATCCCTACGGGGCGTCCGGCGCCATCCTGGTGACCCGGCTGTTCTCGCAGCTGGTCCGCGAGCCGGTGCTGTCGGGCACCGGTCGGGGGCTCGCCATGATCGGCATCGCCGGCGGGCTCGGCATCACCGCGATGTTCGAGCGGGTGTGCGACCAGCAGAGGTGCGACCGGGCTTGACCTATCTCAAATAACAACGTATGCTCCGGATGTGGGAAGCCGACGCGGGCGCAGCACGGACGAGGGCGGTCCGCAGCGGGTCACCGTACCCGTCCTCCAGGTCCTCGACCTGCTGCTCGCGGAGCCGGCCCGTGACGACTGGTTCGCCCTCGACATCTGCCGGCGGACCAGGCTCGGCAGCGGCTCGGTAGTCGAGATCCTGTTCCGACTCCAGAGGTGGGGATGGGTGACCAGCCGATGGGAGGACGCGTCGGACGCGCACCGTCAGGGCCGGCCGCGCCGTCGCTTCTACCAGCTGACGGGACAGGGCGCGGCGGCGGCCAGGGAGGTCATGCGGGAACGGTTCCCCGGCCTGGCGCGCTGGGCGCCCGGCGGAGCGCCGACGTGAGGCGCGACGAAGGCCTCGCGCGGCGCGGCGCCCGTCGGCGGGCAGCCACGCAGGCAATCACCCTCGCCGCCGTCATCGACCAGCTGCTCGAGGCCGAGGCCACGCACGTACCCATGTCCGCCGGCGCGGGGACGCGGCACGCGGTGATCCTTCGCCGCGGACAGATCCGCAACGCGCTGAGCCTCCTGGAGGAGGCCCTAGCGTACGGCCTCGACTTCGACTTCGTACCGCCGTCCGAGCTGAGCGGAGCCCGCGCCCACACGCGCAACGTCGCGCAGATCCTGCGCCTCCGGGTGACGGCTGCGCTGAGCCTGGCCCCTGACCTGCCCTCGAACGCCGGTCACCTGCGGGCGGCCCGCCAGCTCGCCGTCGAGCTGCTCGAATCGCTCGGGCACATCCAGCGATGGGTCCTCGAGGTCGAGGCCGACGCGCTGCCCTCCCCGTGGGCGGAGACGTGGTCAGGACGGCTCCTGCGCCTGGCCGCCCTGGCCCTGCCGACTGGCCAGCGGCGCGACTTCATCGAGGACCAGTGCGGCAACCTGGCGGCGATCGAGTCGCCGCGCGAGCGGGCGCGCTACCTGCTCGGCCTCATGGGCCGCATGTCGGAGATCGCCGCAGCGTGTCGCTGACCGGCGCAGCGGCGCCCGCGGTCCAGGTGCGCGCCATCAGCAGGCGCTATCGGCGTCGCGACCCGCTCGCCGTGGACGGCGTCTCGTTCGCGATCGAGCCCGGCGAGGCGCTCGGCCTGCTCGGGCCGAACGGGGCGGGCAAGTCCACGATCGTGAGGATGGTCGCGGGCTTGATGCGGCCCGACGCCGGCGAGGTCCGCCTGTTCGGGCAGACGCCGAGCGACGTCGCGGCGCGGAGTCAGCTCGGCCTCGCCCCCGAGAACCCGGAGTTCCCCCGCTACCTGCGCGCCGACGAGGTGCTCGACTACTTCGGCGGGCTGCTCGGCCTGACTGCCGCCGAGCGGGCCCGGCGGGTGCCGGAGGCGCTGGCCTGGGCTAACCTGGCGGGCGAACGGCGCCAGGTGCGGCACTTCTCGAAGGGGATGAAGCAGCGGCTCGGCCTGGCGCAGGCCATCCTCGGCCGGCCCCGCCTGCTGATCCTCGACGAGCCGACCGCCGACCTCGACCCCATGGGCCGGCGGGACGTGCGCGAGCTGATCGTGCGGCTCAAGGCCCGGGGCGTGGCCATCCTGCTCAACAGCCACCTGTTGAGCGAGGTCGAGCGCGTCTGCGACACCGTCTCGATCCTCATCAAGGGCAGGATCCTGCGCGAAGGGCCGGTTCAGGAGCTCGTGCCGGAGGGCGGCACGCTGGAGGACGTCTTCGTGGACCTGGTCCGGGCGCGCTCCGGCACCGGGGAGGCCGGCCTGGCGGAGCTCGCCTGGTGATGGCCCGGGCCGCGCTGGTGTCCGCCTACACGCTCGTCGAGCTGCGCCGCCGCCGGCTGCTGCTGGCCTTCGTCGTGATCGAGGTCCTCCTCGTCGCGGGCATCGGGATCGCGCCGCTGGTCGTCGCGCCCGGCTCGACCGGCGAAGCGCGCGCTCTCTTCCTGCTCAGCGTGCTCAGCGGCACGCTCGGCCCTGCCCTGTTCATCTGCGCCATCGCGCTCGGCATGACGATCATCCGCCAGGACGTGGACTCGGGCGCGCTGGCGGCCATTCTGGCCAAGCCGCTCTCTCGCTCCGGCTACGCGGCCGGCAAGCTGCTCGCGGCGATCGCGACGCTGGCCTTCGTGGACGGGCTGTTTACGGCCGGCTGCGCAATCCTGCTCGCGCTCGACGGCGGCGGCCACGTCGGGATCCTGGCCGTGGATCTCGCCGCCACGGCGGCGAACGCGGCGCTCGTGATGGTCGTGGTCATGATCCTCACCGTGCACTGGACCGGCGTCCTGGCGGCCCTGGTCGGGATCGCGGTCCTGTTCGTGGAGTCGATCGTCGCGACGCTGCATACGGCGGTCCAGGGCGGGACGATCACGAGCAGCTTCTGGCGGCCGGTCGTCCAGATCGCCTACGGGGTGCTGCCACGCGCTCTGGAGGGCGACCTCGCCCACGACATCCTGCAGACGTCGCTGCGCCTGCACCCCGGCGCCCGGCCCACGCTGCCGCCCGGCGGCCTGCCCGCTGCCTCCGCCCCGGGCGACGTCGTCGCCTGGGCGGTCTGGCTCGCGGCGTTGTGCGTGGCGCTCTGCGTGGCGGTGCGGCGCAAGCAGGTCTGAGCCGGCTTCCAGCAAGCTCCAGGTCGACGACCATCGGCGCAACGAGGCGCTTCGACTGGCCGGCCACGCCGCGATCGTGGCAGGGATAATCGTCTTCCTGGCCCAGATCGCAACGCTGCTGCCAGCGCTGTTCGGCGGGCATCCTGGTGATCGAGGTGGAGTGGGGCTCTTCCTGGTGTCGTTGATTCCCGGGGACAGCTGATATGGGGTGGAATGGAAGCCAGGGCCCGGCGTCGCCGCAGCCTGGCGATCATCTCCCTGGCCATGCTCGAGTACGTCGCCGCGGCCGAGCTGCCCCACGGATAGCGAAGTTCGTGAGCAGGGTTAGACGGCGCCGATCAGCGCTCCCTCGTACTGCAGAGGCGCGGGCGGTTGTCAGGGACGCAGGACGATCTTCGTCGCCTCCCGGCGATCGAAGATCCGATACGCGTCCACTGCCTCGTCCAGCCGCAGCCGGTGGCTGATGATCTGCTCGGGGTGCAGGCGGCCGGCAGCGACCAGGTCGAGCAGCGGCCGCAGGTAGGCGTGGACGTTGGTGCAGCCGGATCGAAAGGTGAGGTCGCGGTTCCAGGCGTCGAAGTAGGGGAAGTCGCCGGTCAGCTCGGAAGGCACGCCCACCGAGGACACCGTGCCCCCGCCGCGCACGCAGTTGATGGCGGTCTGGATGGCCGCGGTCTGGCCGACGCACTCCAGCACCGCGTCCGCCCCGAAGCCGCCCGTATGCCGGTGGATCTCCGTCTGCGGGTTCACCGCGCGCGGGTCGAGCGGCACGGCGCCGAGATCGGCGGCGAGCTCGAGCCGGCTGTCCACGGTGTCGACGGCGAAGACGCGAGCAGGTCCGAACAGCTGGGCGCACGTCACCGCCATCAGGCCCACCGGCCCCACTCCGATCACCGCCACCCTGTCGCCCGCCCGGATGCCGCCTCGCTCGGCGGCGAAGAAGCCGGTGGCGAGAATGTCGCCGGCGAAGATCGCCTGCTCGTCCGTGACGTTCGCGGGAATCGGCGCCAGGTTCAGGTCGGCCTTCGGCACCACGCAGTACTCCGCCTGCGAGCCGCCGAGCCCTCCGAAGTAGGAGCCGTGGCCAAGGATCGCCCGCTCCTCGCACTGCGCCCACCACTGCCGCCGGCACTGGTAGCACACGCCGCAGGCCGCGTAGAACGAGGCCACCACCCGGTCGCCCGGCCTCACCGATCTGACCTCCGGCCCCACCTGCTCGACGACGCCGACCAGCTCGTGACCGAGGACGGCGCCCTCGTCCACCGGCACGTGGCCGTGGTAGATGTGCAGGTCCGAGCCGCAGATGGCGGCCAGGGTGATGCGCACCAGCGCGTCGGCGGGCGCCGCGAGCTCGGGCCTGGGTACGTCGCTGACCCGGAAGTCGCCCGGGCCATGAAAGGTGACGGCCTTCACGTCCCCTATCCTGGCACCTCTGGCGATGCGGGTCGCGCCTGCTCGCTGCTCGCCGGCCGGCCCCCAGCGTGGGGCGCGCGGGTGGCCGGCCGCGCTCCGAGCCGGCCGTCACGAGATGATCGTTTCTCTCGCCGCGATCCGCGAGCAGAGCCAGCGATAGGGTCCGTCCCCGGCGGCGTTGCCGGGGACGATCTGTTCCGGGTGCCACTGGACCGCGAGGAGCGGCGCACCGACGCCGACCGCTGCCTCGACGACGCCGTCCGGCGAGCAGGCCGCGGCGCGCAGTCCGGGGCTGAGCTCCAGCACGGCCTGGTGGTGGAGGCTGTTCACCGTGGGCCGGTCGCCCAGGAGCTCCCGGAGCTCGCCGTCGACGACATCGACATCGTGGAACTCGGGTGCCGGTCCTCCGGTGCCGTGCCGGAGCCGCCCGTCCTCCGGCGCGAGGTGCTGCTCGAGAGACCCACCCATGGCGACGTTGAGCAGCTGCATCCCCCTGCAGATGCCGAGAATCGGCATTCCGCGCGCGATGGCGCTCCGCGCCAGCCGGAGCTCGAACTCGTCACGCTTGCGGATAGTCGGCCCGAGCTTCGGTTCGGGGACGTGGCCGTACAGCCCGGGGTCGATGTCCGAGCCCCCGGTGAAGATCAGGCCGTCGACGAGGTCGAGGTACGCCTCGGCCCTCGCGGGGTCCAGCGCGGGAATCGCGATGGGCAGCATGCCGAAGGCCAGGGCCTTCTCGAAGTAGTTGAGAGCGAAGAGGGCCTGCTCGGAGCCGTCGAAGCCACGCTGCGCGGAGATGGGGCCGGGGAGCAGGTAGCCGAGGATCCCGATCAGCGGTTGGCGAGCTCTCAGCCGGCTCCGGTGCATTCGGGCCTCAAGTCCGTTTGACACGGCCGGACATCATTGCTACACTCCACCGGGCGCTAATGTTACAACATTTGAGCCATAAAGTCACCCCGTTCAGGCTCCGCCTCGGAGAGCAGGTGGCAGAGCTCCTGCTGGCGGCGATTCGGCTGCACGAGTTCCTGCCCGGGGAACGGCTGCCGAGCGAGCGCGAGCTCTGTGCCAGGTTGGGCGTCAACCGCACAGCGGTCCGGGAAGGCCTGCGATGGCTGGAGCACCAGCGCTTCATCGAGGTCCGACGGGGCAAGTACGGTGGGGCCTTCGTCCTCCATGCGCCGGTGGAGCTCGCGCTGGAGCGCCTTCAGGGCAAGATTCCCGATCTGCGCCAGCTCTTCGAGTTTCGGGGGGTGATCGAGCCGATGGCGGCGGCCATGGCGGCGGAACGCATCGACGATGCCGAGCTGGGCCGCCTGCGCGGGCTCCGCGAGCGGGAACAGGGAGAGCTCGGGCTGACGCGGGCGCAGTTCCGCGCCATCGACGTGGAGATCCACGAGATCATCGCCGCGGCCTCCAGGAACGAGTACATCTTCCAGGCCGTCCGCGAGATACGGCTGCGCCTGGCCCCCGGCCTCGACGTGATCGGCCGCACGCTCACGAGGCGCCGCGAGTCCCAGGCCGGCCACGCCGAGCTGCTCGACGCGCTCGAGCGGCACGACGCCCAGGCGGCCGCCGCCGTCATGGAGCGTCACATCGCGGCCACGCGGCGGGCGATCGCGGCCTCGCTGCGGGACAACGGCATCGACCTGGCGGCCGGCGCGCCGGCTGGTGCGGTGGCCACCAGCAGCTGGCAGCCGACGGCGAAGGGCACAGGTTCCCGTGCCGGCTGAGCAGGTCATGCAACCCTCTACCGGCCCTGGCGGGCCACCTCCCCCGCAAGGGGGGAGGGACTAGGATGCCGAGCCTCGAGGGCAAGGTCGCGATCATCACCGGCGCCGGCAGCGGGCAGGGCCTGGCGGCGGCCCGGCTCTTCGCGAGCAAGGGGGCCGCGGTCGTGGTCGGCGAGGTGAACGAGGAGACCGGCGCCAGCGCGGCGGCGGAGATCGGCTCGGCGGGCGGTCAGGCCGTGTTCGCGCACTGCGACGTGTCCTACGAGGCGCAGGTCAGGGCCATGGTCGAGCTGGCCGTCGCCACCTTCGGCCGTCTCGACATCCTGTACAACAATGCCGGGCTCTGGCTGTCGGCCAGGGGCAACTACCGGCCCGGCGTCACAGACGCGCCGTCCCCGCTCCTCGAGGACAGCATCTGGGAGAGGACGATCGGCGTCAACCTGAAGGGCGTCTACCTGGGCTGCAAGTACGCCATCCCCGAGATGCGGAAGGTGGGGGGCGGGGCGATCCTCAACGTCTCGAGCATCGCCGCGCTCCGGACCGGGCGGGGCGGGAACTCCGACGCCTACACGGCAGCCAAGGGAGGCGTCCTGGCGATGACGAGGACGCTCGCGGTCGAGCACGCACCGGACCAGATCCGGTGCAACTGCATCATCCCGGGGGCGATCCATACGCCGCTGGCGGGCCCGTTCACGCCGGAGTACGAGGAGGCGGTGCGGCAGAGCATCCCGCTCGGTCGCTGGGGGCAGCCGGAGGATGTCGCGAAGATGGCCCTCTTCCTCGCGTCCGACGACGCCTCGTGGGTGACGGGCCAGTTCTTCGTGGTCGACGGGGGCTACACGGCCGTATGAGCCGCCGGGGTGGCCCCCCCACCGGCCCTGGCGGGCCACGTCCCCCGCAAGGGGGGAGGGGGTCCTGGCGGGGCCGTTGGGGCTGCCCGCGCGCGCGGTGACGCGATGACCGAGCAGCCGGTCGTGGCCATCCTCGGGTCGCGGATACGTGCCCGGACTGCGGCTGAGATCGGCTACGGTCGGCGGGAGCTCGCCGCCTACGCGGTCGGGTGCGCGGAGGCGGCCTTCGACGCCGGCATGGTCCCGTTCGGCATGGCCTCCCTGGCGCAGATGGACGAGCGGCAGTGCGGCGACCTCGTGGACGGGCTGATCCTGTGCCCTTCGGGGCGCTGCGGGAACGATGATGATGAGGGCGACGGCGGCGGTGCGGGCGATCGCTTCGCGCCGGCGCTGGTCCGGGAAGCTCTGCGGCGCCACCTGCCCGTGCTGGCGATCTGCCAGGGTGTCGAGCTCCTCAGGCGCGCGCTGGCCTCACCGGCGGAAGACGATGTCGTCATGCCGGACGACGCTGAGCGCCGGTTCACCGCCTCGCGGCACGAGGTCATGGTGGACGATCCCGGGCTTCGTGACCTGCTCGGCGCGGCGCTGACCACGTCCATGCCGCACCACGGGCCGCGCCTTCCGCCCATGCCCGGCTTCCGGGTCGCCGCCACGGGCCCTGCGGGATCGATCGATGCCCTGGTCGGCGTCGATCGGCCGGTGCTGGCGGTGCGGTGGCACCCGGAGAGCCTCCCGCCCGGCGATCCAGCTCGGGAGGTGCCGTTTCGCTGGCTGAGGCAGCAGGTCGGACGCGCGTGAGCACCGCAGCAGCCGGGCCGATCCGGTTCCGGAGATTACTTGGGAGGCTGCAGGAGATTGTCGACCGGTCTTGATCGGGTCGTGGACGACACCGCGGACGCCGAGGACCTGAAGAAGAAGGTGCTGGCAGCTCTCACGACGGAGGGGATCGACACGGTTCGCATCGTGACCGTCGACCTCCACGGCGTGCCGCGCACCAAGCTCGTGAGCGCCCGTCGGTTCGAGCGCGTGATGACGTCCGGGCATTCCTGGGCGCTGCCGCTCCTCGCCTGCGACCTCTGGGAGGACATGGCGCCGGAGGAGAAGGCGCTCGGGGAGGACATCGGGTACGGGAACGGCCTGCTGATGCCCGACCTGCGGACCTTCACGAGGCTGCCCTGGACGCGCGGGACGGCACACGTGATGGCAGACATGTTCACGAACGAGATGGTGGAGCAGCCGTCGCCCCGCCAGGTGCTCAGGCGCGTCCTGAAGCAGGCAGCGGCAGCGGGCTACCAGCCGGTGTTCGGGACGGAGCTCGAGTTCTACCTCTACAGGCCTGAACTCGGGGACCAGGGCTTCGACGCCGTGTTCGGCCGCCAGTCGTGGTTCTCGGTCAACGCGCTCAGCCTGACCGAGAGCTTCCTCGACGCGCTGGGCCAGGCGGTCCGGGGCATGGGCCTGCCGGTCTACGAGATCTTCAGCGAGCACGGGGCCGGCCAGTTCGAGATCAACCTGGAGCCGGCGTCCGGCCTGGAGGCGATCGACAACGTCGTCACGCTGAAGATCGCGATCAAGGAGGTCGCGCAGACCGTCGGCCTCCGGGCGACGTTCCTCGCCAGGCCGACCAATCTCTCGGCCACGCCGGTGTCCGGGTACCACCTGCACCAGATGCTGAAGGACGGCGCCGGCCGCAATGTGTTCTACGACCCGACCGCCCCGGATTCCCTGTCACCCGTCTGCCGGCACTACATCGGCGGCCAGCTGGTGCACGCGATCGGCATGACCGGGATCGTGGCGCCGACCGTCACCGCCTACAAGCGATACATCCCCGGCACCTGGGGACCGGTGCGCGTCTCCTGGGCCATCGACAATCGCACGGCGCTGGTCCGCGCGATACGGGCGGACGAGGACACCCACCTCGAGAACCGCCTCGGCAGCTCGGACGCCAACCCGTACCTGCTTGCCGCCGCCAACGCGGCCGCCCGCCTGGACGGCATCGCCAGACAGATCGATCCCGGCGAGGCCGGCGGCGGCAACCTGTTCGAGGACGAACGCCTCCAGCACCTCCCGACGACGCTCATCGAGGGGATCGCCGGCTACTGCGACGACGCGGTGCTCGTCGAGGCGCTGGGCCGGGATTTCAGCCGGATCTATACCGGGGTGATGCGGAACGACTGGAAGCGATACATCGAGCACGTCTCCGACTGGGAGATCCGCGAGTATCGGGAGGTGCTGTGATCGAGCCGGCCTCCGCCGCTCCCGCGGGCGGCACGTCCGTGGCGGCGCTGGCGCGCCAGGTGAGGGTCTCGATCCGCGTGCGGCGGCTCGTCCTGCACTCCGTCGAGCTGCCCCTCGTCAGCTCGTTCCGCACGGCATACGGGACCACGACCGGCAAGCGGAGCATCCTGGTGCGCCTGGAGGACGCGGAGGGGGTCGTCGGGTGGGGTGAGGCCGCGGGGGCCGAGGTTCCGACCTATGCCCCCGACACCCACGACAGCACCTGGTACGCGCTCACGAAGCTGCTGGCGCCGCGTGTCGTCGGGCGCGATTTCGACGGGCCGGCGGCGCTGGTCGAGTCCTGGGCGGCGCTGCAGGGCTACCACTGGTCGATGCACGCGCTCGAGTGCGCGGCATGGGCCGTGGCCTCGCAGAAGCTCGGACGCCCGCTCAGCCGGCTCTGGGGTGGTGTTCGCGAGGCCGTGCCGGTGGGGGAGAGCTTCGGCATCAAGGACACGCTCGCCGAGCTGCTCGGCGAGATGGAACGCCGCGTCTCCGAAGGCTACTGCCGGATCAAGGTCAAGATCGAGCCGGGCTGGGACGTGGACGTGATGCGGGCGGTCGCGGCGCGCTTCCCCGGCCTCCCGCTCAGCGCCGACGGCAACTGCGGCTACACGGGCGTGCGGGACGGACCCTGGCCGGAGCTGGACGCGCTGGGCCTGCTCATGATCGAGCAGCCCCTGGCGGGCGATGCCCTGTGCGACCTGGCCGACCTGCAGGCGTCCCTGCGAACGCCGATCTGCCTCGACGAGAGCTCCAGCTCGCCGGAGATCACCCGAGCGGCGCTGCGGCTCGGCTCGGGCCGCATCGTGAACATCAAGCCGGCCCGGATCGGCGGCATCGTCGCCAGCATGGACGTCCACGACCTGTGCCAGTCGCTGTCGGTGCCGGTGTGGTGCGGAGGGATGCTGGAGACGGGGATCGGGCGCGGGTTCAACCTTGCGCTCGCCTCGCTGCCCAACTTCACGCTGCCGGCAGACATGTCGCCGGCGAAGATCTTCTACGCCGAAGACCTCGTCGACCCGACCTTTGACATTCGGAAGGACGGCACCATTCCCGTGCCCGAGGACCTCGGCTGCGGGTTCCACGTGCAGGAGGATCGGATAGAGCGGTACACGGTGGCCACCTGGAGCAGTGACTGACAGCTGCGGGGGTCACGGTGAGCGGTGTTCACCTCGCACCAGGGACAGTTGGAGAGAGAAGGGTATGTCGGTTGAACACGGTTCGGACGACGCGAGCGTCACGACGTTCGGTTATCGGCAGCAGCTCAGGCGATCGCTCGGGTTCGTGTCGATGTTCACGATCTCGTTCTCGGTCATCTCGATCACGACTGGCATCTTCGTCAACTTCGGGTTCGGGATCGCCAACTTCGGCCCGGCCGCCATCTGGACCTGGCCCATCGTCGTGGTAGGCCAGCTGCTGCTCTCGCTGATCCTGGCGGAGCTCGGGAGCCGGATCCCGATCGCGGGCATCGGCTACCAGTGGGGCGCGCGCCTGGTGGGCCCCAGCCTGGGCTGGATCATCGCCTTCGAGATCCTGGCGGCGTTCATCCTGGCGAGCGGGGGCGAGACGCTGCTGCTGATCTCGCCGCTGATCGCGAGCATCTTCAACCTGGACGCGGGCAACATCGTGCTCATGGCGACCATCTCGGTGGGGATCTTCGTCATCGTGGCGCTGATCAACCTCTTCAGCGTGATGCTCACCGCCCGCATCAACAACGTGTCGCTCGTCACCGAGGTGGTGGGGACCGTGGTGCTGGGCCTGGTCCTGCTGGTCGTGTTCCTCGCCCACCCGAATCACGGCGCCGGGTTCCTGTTCTCGACGACGAACCCCGCCGGCAACCCGGCCTTCTACGGCTTCTTCCTGGCGATGCTGATCGGCATCTTCACGATCGAGGGGATGGAGACCGCCTCCGACCTGGGCGAGGAGGGGATCGGCGTGAGGCGCGCGGTCCCCCGCGCGATCATCTACTCGGTCCTGATCTCCGGCATCCTGGGCATGGTGACCCTCGTGTGCATCGGGCTCGCCATCCCCGACGTGCAGAAGACCGCCGCCAACTCGGCTCCTATCGCGTACATCGCCAGCTACTGGCTCGGTCCGGTGGTGTCGAAGATCTTCATCGTGTGCATCATCTACTCGGTCTTCGCGCTGATCGTCGTCTCGGTGGCGGCCATGGCGCGGCTCGTCTTCTCGCTCTCCCGCGACAACATGCTGCCCGCCAGCGGCTTCCTGGTCCGGGTGAACGGGACGACGCGCACCCCGATCAACTCCATCGTGGTGACCAGCATCGTGTTCGTGGCCGTGATGCTGTTCGCGGCGCGGTTCCCGGATGCCTACACGATTCTGATCGCCTCGACCCCGATCCTCGCGTACAGCGGGTATCTCATCATCACGCTCGCCTATGCGTTCCGGCGGGGCCGGATCTCCCACCTGCCGACGGGATTCGACCTGGGTCGCTGGGCGGCGCCGGTGTTCGCGCTGACGGTCATCTGGCTGGTCGGGGCGCTGCTGGTGCTGACGCTTCCCTCTCAGTTCCACGACGGGGTCAAGACCGCGGCCGGGGTGTTCGTGGTGGCCATCGTCTGGTACTTCGTATGGCTGCGCAGGAGGATCAAGCGGGGCGAGGCCGGCGCCAGCCTCCTGAGACCGGCCGGG
>Ga0126378_10001314_pt1 | contig 18476 bp, 9 predicted proteins | sample PanSoiMetPlot_23_FD_92587 | JGI IMG/M metagenome (GOLD analysis project Ga0126378, IMG submission 92587) | Tropical forest soil microbial communities from Panama - MetaG Plot_23 | ecosystem: Environmental > Terrestrial > Soil > Tropical forest > Bulk soil | place: Panama | collected 2016-02-17
CTTTTCGCCGCCGAGCAGAGCGGCGAATACCGAGTCGGGGTGCAAGCGAACGGGGCTGGGAGCTCATCGGGTCGCTATCGAATCCAGCTCGACGAGCTTCGAACCGAGGACCGCGATCGACTTTCGCCTCGTCAAATAACGTCGCGCAACCCTACCTCGTCGAGGTGGTCGAGAAGGTCGGCGGGATCGGCGTACACCCGATAGGCGCCCGCCCGAACCAGCTCATCCTCGCCGTACCCACCCGAAAGAACCCCCACGCCGAGGGCCCCGGCGCGACGGGCGGCCAGCAGATCCCAAACGCTGTCTCCCACGACGACGCAGTTGGCGATCGGCACGCCCAAGCGTTCCGCGGCGACGACGAACAAATCCGGATCCGGTTTGGCATGGAGAACGTCGTCGCGCGCGACCAATGTTGTGTCCGCAGGCGGGTCGAGAATTTTCAAGCTGTGGCCGGCGCTGTGACGCTTCCCACTGGTGGCAATGGCCCAGCGGACCCCGGCACGGGTGAGAACGCCGAGCAACTCCTTGGCTCCGGGAAGCGCTCGCACTTGCCCGATGCGACGCAGGTAGCCTTCGCTGTGCGTCTGCTGCATGCGCGCGGCTTCCTCGGCACTGACAGTGTGGCCGATTTCGCGCGCCAACGCGTTGACGAACAAACCACCGCTCATGCCCACCCTGCGATGAATACGCCACGCGGCCAGGCCAATCCCGGATTGTTCGAGCGCCTCCTGCCACGCGAGCACGTGCTGATAGACGCTGTCGATCAACGTCCCATCGAGGTCGAAAACAAACGCGAGGTTGGCCGAGCGCATCAGCAGCAAGTATCAACGATAGTCGGCCGAAGCAATCAAAGGACTGAATGCGCTGCGGCCCGCCGTCGTTTTGTCCGGTCGCCGGTTCGTCCTTGTGCCTTTTGCTGGTCCGCGACATATTTCGCACTGCGCTCGGATCGCCGAGGGAGATCTGTTTTGAAAATCGCCGTCACTGGAGGGTCCGGGCAGCTCGGCACACTGCTGCTGCGGCGCCTCGCCGTCGATCGCGAGGTCAAGCAGGTGTTGTCGATCGACGTGAGGCCGCCGATGGTGGCGAGTGGGAAGGTGACCCACGCTCAAAGAGACATCCGCGATCCCGACCTGGCGGCGCTGTTCGAGGGATATGACGTTGTGGTGCATCTGGCGTTCGTAGTTACGCGCTACCTTCGGCGCCCATTGTTTGACGACATCAACATCCGCGGCAGCCAAAACGTCTTCGAGGCTGCGGGGAAAGCCGGTGTCTCGCATCTGGTCTGTGCGTCGTCCATCGCAGCCTACGGAGTGGTGCCGGGACATCCGGTACCCATCGTCGAGACAACGCCGCGCCGCTATCAGGAAGAATTTCCGTACGCGGCGGCGAAGTTCAAAGTGGAAGAGCTCCTCGACGCCGTTGAAAACAATCAACCGCGGATGTTGGTGACCCGAATGCGGCCGTCGATCCTCGTCGGCCGATACATGGACCACCCATTCGGTCGCGCAATGCGCCGCCGGATCTTTCCAGGCAGGAATGCCCATCTGGTTTGGGATCAGGATGTGGCCGACGCTTTCGCACTGGCGATCAAAAAAAGAATAGCCGGCGCATTCAACCTCAGCGCTGATCCCGTCCCGAGGCTCGACGAGGCAGCGCGCCAGCTTGGAATGCGCGTTCTCAAGTTTAAGACGAGGCTGTCCCGCGCCGGTCTGCTCGCCGCGGTGATGGTTCGTCAGGGGCTGTCCCGCCTTGGAGTCGGCGAGGGAATGGACCCCGCCTGGGTCAAGTACGGCCGGGTCCCGATGGTCATCTCTTCCGAACGGGCGCGAACCATCCTCGGATGGAAGCCGATCTGCACCACCACCGCCGACGTGTTGCGTCGGTTCGTCACCGAGGTTCCAAGGCGGCTCGATCGTCGAATCCGGGCTTCGATGTCCCTGGTTCGCTGGGCATCGCTGTTCCAGCCGCAGGTTGCAGAGCTGCGCGGCGTCGCGGCGCGCGTCCACCTGTGCCTCACCGGACCCGGCGGCGGCGACTATGCGCTCGAGGTCGCCGATGGCCGGCTTCGCATCGGGTCGAGGCCGCCGCGGCCGCCCACGGGCGTGATGATCATGGACGCGCAGTTGTGGCTGGACTTGCTCGCGGGCCGGGTGGATCTGGCATCTGCGCAGTTCACTGGGCGGATCCGCGTTGAAGGCGATCCCTTCGGCGGCTTTCTGCTTGGCGGAATCCTCGCACAGCTTAGAGAAGGAGCCGCAGCTCCGGGCGCGCGCGGCCGGCTGGCGCGGGCATTTTCCGCTTGGCTCGCCGCTGGAGGCAGGACGTGAAATTTTCACTGTTCTTCGAGATGCAGATCTCTCGGCCCACTCGATCGCTCGAGGCGAAGACCTTTCACGAATGCGTCGAGCAGGCAATCCTCGCCGACCGGCTTGGATACCACGGCATCTGGGAAGTCGAACACCACGGGCTGCTCGAGTACTCCCACTCGTCGGCGCCCGAGATTTTCCTCTCCTTCGTGGCCGCCCGAACCGAGCGCCTCCGCCTCGGACACGGCGTCACCCTACTGCCCTTCCGCTACAATCATCCCATTCGAATCGCCGAGCGGATTGCGGCGCTCGACATCCTCTCCAATGGGCGCGTCGATTGGGGCTCCGGGAAATCTTCCTCGCTGGTCGAACAGCACGCATTCGAAAACGACCTGGCTACACTGCACGACCAGTGGCTCGAGGCAGTGGAGATGATTCCCCGGATGTGGAGCGCGGATGTCTTCACGCACCGGGGTCGCTTCTTCGATATTCCGCCCACTCAGATCATTCCCAAACCCATCCAACAGCCGCACCCTCCGATGTTCGCGGCGTGCTCGAAGCCGGAATCCGCCAAGCACGTGGGGCAACTCGGGCTGGGGGCGCTCAACTTCGCGTTCGGCACCGACGATTTCCTCGCCCTCAAGGTGCGCGACTATCGATCGGCGGTAGGCGGAGCAAAGCCGGTGGGTCGGAGTGTCAATAACCACTTCGCCTGCACGCCGGCGACTTTGGTTTTGGAGGATGACCGAAAAGCGTGCGCCTACGGGTTGCGCGGAGCGCGTTTTTTTCTCGAGAGCCTTCACACCTATTACCTGGGTCGCGACCGTCCCGTGGGCGAGCTCAGCGTCTCCCGAGATTTCCTGCCGGATGCAGCTCTCGAGGAGGCGATGCGCCAGCGCAACGCTGCCGGATCGCAGGTGGCAAACATCGTCGGCGACCCGGTCTGCGCGCGAGAAACGGTCCAGAGGTTTGTCGATATCGGCGTAGACGAATTGATCCTGGTGATGCAGATGGGAACCGTGCCACACGAGCTGATCATCGATTCAATCCGCACTTTTGCAGAAAAGGTGATGCCGCATTTCAGCTAGTCCCCGATTTCGCACTCGAGGTCAGGGCTGCGCTCTCGCACCTGGGTAAGGAGTAACCAGCTCGGTTGGGGCTTTGGCGCGACCGCAGCGCTGCCGTGATTCGGCATCCGGTACAAGGATCGCGTAGACTCGGCATAGTTTCTGCGGCGCAATCCATGCTCCGATCCCGTTTGACACTGCGCGCCTTCATCCACCTCGCCATGGCCGCCCTTGCGCGCGATGCGCTCGCCGAAGCGGACTCACTCAAAGAGCGGACTGAAGCCGCTCCGATCGAATTGCTCTCCCGGTGGCGCGAGGATGTTCAGTGGAAGCGCGACAGCCTTTTGCTCAGCGACGTGACTTTGGACCGCGAGACCGACGCGGTCGTCCTGGGGCTCAAGGCCAACTCGGTCTTCGTGGGAATCGTGGCCGGGCCATTTGGGAAGTCATCCAAGCACTGGATCCTCGAATTTGGCGCGAACTCCCAAGACGGCCTGTGCGGTCCGGCGAGCGCCGCGCGCCTTCGCTTGGAAAAACTCTCCATTCCAGAGGATGCCCCGAAAACTTGCGAAAGCTCCGAGGTGGCCCGCGAATGTCGCCGCTGGCGCGAGGCGGCACAGCTTCTCTACCTCGCCGCCGCGCGGGGGAGCAAAGGAATCAACCTGGGCGACGAGAAGTGCGACTCTTTTCACATCTACTTCGATCCAGTGCAGGGACAGCCGGTTTGGTGGAGGCGTTGATCGCTGAAATGACGCGCAGCCCTCCCCGCTTGCCGCGAGCAACAGTGCCTGCTAGGTCGAATCAGTGGTGCAGCTTGGCAGGAGGCGTCAATGCATCCTTTCGTCTTTCACAATGACCGCGTGCTGCCCTTGGGAGAGGTGCGACTGTCGCCGGGGCAAGCCGGCTTATTTAACGGATGGGGCTTGTTCAGCACGCTGCGCACCTACGACGGCATCCCTTTCGCATTCGAGCGGCATTGGGAGCGGCTGGCCCGGGACGCGGACCGCACGCAGATCTCCCTTCCCCAGGGTCCAAACGCGGTCCGCAAAGCGATTCATCAGGTGGTCGCGGCCAATCGCGTCGGGGCTGGATGCGTTCGGGTCTACTTCATCGCCAACAAGGCGACGATTTGGCACAGCGATGAAGCGCTGCCGGCGGTGGATTTGATCATCTATTCCACCGACTTGCCGGCGCGATCGGGACCCGCACGCCTCGCCTTGATGCCCGATGGTCGCCACGCCGCCAATCCGCTCACCGGGACCAAGGTGACGGCTTGGCTCAACAACGTTTGGCACGCCGAGCAGGCCCACCGGCAGGGATTCGACGACGCAATCCTCCTCAACGAACGCGGCGAAGTCGCCGAATGCACGGCGGCGAACGTGTTCTGCGTTCGCGATCAAGCGATCGTTACTCCACCCAGCAGCTCGGGTTGCCTGCGCGGCGTGTCGCGAGAAATCCTGCTCGAGATCGCCCCCGCGGCGGGAATCAACATCGCCGAGCGGGCCCTTTCGGTGAGCGAGCTTTACGAGGCCGACGAGGTCTTCATCTCGTCGACCACCCGAGGCGTACAACCCGTGGCCCGCATTGCGGATCAGCAGCTCAGCGTCCCTGGACCGCTCACCCAGCGGCTGGCCGGGCTGTTCTCGGACTACGCCCGGGAGTATGTGAGGGGGGAGCAACAGCGCTTGGCCGGCTGACTGCGGCCGAATTGCCCTTTGCAAATTTTCCGCAAACGGGAGATATAGGAAGGGTCTGCCCCCGCCCGCTGGAGGGATATCATCAGAGGCAGACCCAATGCCCCGTGGGGCATGGTTTGAACGCCGGAGCGGGAATTCTATTTCACGGAATCGCCGCGCGACGGTTTTCGGGTAAATCTATGGATAGGCGAAGGGGCTGGCACTATACCTTCGACCGATGGGCGCACCGATCTACGAGGTGGTAGTGATCGGCAGCGGCCCCGCAGGACAAAAAGGCGCGATCAACGCGGCAAAGCTCCACAAACGAGTGGCGCTGATCGACCGCAGGCCAATGCTGGGAGGGGTGAGTGTGCATACGGGCACCATTCCAAGCAAGACGGTCCGCGAGGCGATCCTGCACCTGACCGGCTTCACCGAGCGCACCTTTTACGGCCGGGACTATTCATTGAAGGAAAACATTTCGGTCCAGGACCTCGCCTTTCGCGTGAACACCATCGTCGAGCGGGAGACGCAGGTCATCCATGCCCAGCTGAAGCGAAATGGGGTCGCCGTTTTCGAGGGCACAGCTCGATTCATTGACCCTCACACGGTGGAGGTGGCGAACGACGACCGCCCGGTCACCCTCAACGCCGAGCGGGTTCTCATCGCTTGCGGCACGCGGCCGTGTCGCCCCACGGATATTCCCTTCGACGGCCACCGCATCATCGACACCGATCAGTTTCATTCCATGCCGCGCGTCCCCCAGCGAGCGATCGTCGTCGGCGCCGGCGTGGTCGGTCTCGAGTACGCGTCGTTCCTTGCCGCGCTGGGCGCCAAAGTCACGTTGATCGACCAGCGTCCGGCGATCCTCGATTTCGTCGATCGAGAAATCCTAGAGGCGCTCAGCTATCACCTTCGCCAGCTGGGGATGACCTTCAGGCTCGGTGAGAGAGTCACCTCGGTCGGCTTTGCCGCAGATCGCGAGCGCGTGTTCGCCGAGCTGGAGAGCGGAAAGCGAATCGAAGCCGACGGCCTGCTCTATGCCGTCGGCCGCCAGGCAAATGGGGATCAGCTCAACCTCGCTGGCGCCGGCCTGGAGGTCGGTCCGCGCGGAAAGGTAGCGGTGAACGACGTTTTTCAGACGGCCGTGCCGCACGTTTACGCCGCCGGGGACGTGATCGGCTTCCCCGCCCTCGCCAGCACGTCGATGGAGCAGGGGCGACTCGCCACCAGTCACATGTTCGGCGCTCCGGTGTGTCAAGCGGCGCAATTGTTTCCTTACGGGATCTACACCATTCCGGAAATCTCGATGGTCGGTCAAACGGAGGAGCAGCTGACCGCCGCGAAGGTCCCGTATGAAGTTGGAACCGCCAAGTATGCGGAGCTGGCAAAGAGCATGATGCTGGGAGATGAGAGCGGAATGTTGAAGATCCTCTTCCACCGCAAGACGCTCAAGCTGCTCGGCGTTCACATCATCGGCGAGCGCGCCACGGAGATCATTCACGTCGGGCAAGCGGTACTCTCGTTTGGCGGCACCATCGAATATTTTCGTGACACGGTTTTCAATTACCCCACGCTCGCCGAAGGCTACAAGGTGGCGGCATTCGACGGTCTGAACAAGCTCTGACGGTGGTGGGCTGTCGAATAGCGAAGATGCAACATTTCGCGTACGAAGAATTTACGCAACTGTTGCGACGCCAAGACACACAAGAGTGGTAGACACCCTCCGCCTTCTTCAACGCGGGGGGAGTCATGTCACAACGACGTGTCGTAGTTTGTCTTTGTCTGTCTTTGGGCTGGGCGGCGTGCAGCGAGCGACTGGATCAAGGCGGTGGCTCCGGCCAGCAGTCGAGCCGGGAGGACATCCGCAGCAGCCCGATCCTGCTTCCGACCGGAGCGTACATCACCCCGATCGCAGCGGTCGGCTCCACGTTCCAAACGTTAAACCCTGGGCTGCCATCGCGTCCGGACTTCATCGCAGGGCAAGCGGTGACTGCTGCCTTGGGTCCGGACGGCAGGACGCTCCTCGTCCTGACCAGCGGCTACAACCGGAACAGGGGAGCGGACGGTCGCGACATTCCCGAGGAATCGAACGAATACGTCTTTGTCTTCGATGCCTCGGTCGAGCCGCCAGCGCAGCAGCAGGTGATCCAGGTTCACAATACCTTCGACGGGTTGGCTTGGGCTCCGGATGGCGACGCGTTTCTGGTCAGCGGTGGTGCAGATGACAGCGTCCACATCTACCGCCGGCAAAAGGATGGCTCGTGGGCGGAGTCCCTTCCGTCGATCGATCTTGGCCTGAAGCCGCTGTTCCCACTGCTTCCAGGGCCGCAGGCTGCCGGAATCGCGATCAACGCGAGCGGAAACACCGCCATGGTGGCGAACTTCGAGAACGACTCGGTCAGTATTTTAGACTTGAAGTCCCGCACCGCCACCAAGGAAGTCCAGCTTCGCCCTGGAAAGGTTGACCCGTCTAGCCAAGGCGTTGCCGGCGGCGAGTTCCCGACCTGGGTCGCCATCCACGGCGATGACAAAGCGTACGTGTCAAGCACGCGCGACCGCGAAGTTGTCGTCGTTGACTTGCAGTCAGCGCAGGTGATCAACCGCATCGCCGTCGGTGGGCAGCCAAATCGAATGATCTTCAACCGTTCCCAGACGCGCCTTTTCGTGAGCAATGGAAGCAGCGACTCTGTCTCCATCATAGATACATCGACGGATCAAGTACTCGAACAGTTCCAAACCACGGCGCCCCGCGAGGTGTTTGCGAATAGGATGGGCTGGAAGGGAGCGAATCCGAACAGCCTGGCGCTTTCTCCGGATGAACGGACGCTCTACGTCACCAATGGCGGCACCAACTCCGTCGCGGTGGTGCGATTGGGCCGGACGTGCGGAGCGGATTCTGAGGATGACTCCGGTGAGGTAGATTCGGACGGAGGGCGCAGTAGGGTGGTCGGCCTAATTCCGACCGGTTGGTATCCGAACTCGGTGGTGGTCAGCCCCGATGGCAGCCGTCTCTTCGTGGTGAACGGCAAGAACCTCCCCGGACCCAATCCGGGCGCATGTCGCGATACCCTTGAAACGAGTCCTCCACCGACATGCACTTCGCACAATCAGTATGTTCTCCAGACAGAAAAGGCGGGGCTGCTCAGTCTCCCGCTTCCTTCCGGCCGCGCGCTCATGCGCCTCACTCAGCAGGTCGGAATCAACAACCATTTCGTGGATCAACGCGACCCGTACGAGGAGCAGGTGATGGAGTTCCTCCGCGGACGAATCCGCCACGTGATCTACATCATCAAGGAAAATCGAACCTACGATCAGGTGCTTGGGGACCTTGAGGTTGGAAACGGAGATCCGAGCTTGACGCTCTTCCCCGAGCCGATGTCGCCGAATCACCACGCTCTAGCGAGGCAGTTCGTTACGCTGGACGCCTTCTTCGACAGCGGCGAGGTCAGCGGCGTGGGCTGGAATTGGAGCACTGCCGCGCGGACGACTGATATCGTTGAGAAGACGCAGTTCCTGAACTACGCCGGCCGCGGCTTAACCTATGATTGGGAAGGAACAAATCGCAACATCAATGTCGGGCTCGCGACGGTAGAAGCCAGGCAAGAATTCCAGCCGCTCACCCCAGACGATCCCGACCTAATGCCCGGAGCGGTCGATGATGTCAGTCCCGAGGCCCCTGGCGATACAGCCGAGGGCGAATACCTCTGGGACGCGGCACTCAGACGCGGGCTTTCAGTGCGCAACTATGGTTGCTATGGAGATCTGTCTCGGTATCAAGATCTCCCGGGATTACCAGCCATTCCCATCGTTCCCGACCCGTTTGCGCAGGGCATCCGTCAATTCCTCCCCACCAAGGCGGCGCTCCAGGACATCACCGACGTTTTCTTCCGAGGCTATGACCAAAACAACGCCGACTTCTACAATTTCAAGGAGTGGGAGCGAGAGTTTGACCAATACGTCGCGGCGGGTGAAATGCCCAATCTCGAGTTCGTCCGCTTCCCGCATGATCACTTCGGGGCTTTTGGGACCGCGCGCTACCATGTCAACACGCCGGAGAAACAGCTGGCAGACAATGATTACGCCATCGGTTTGCTCGTAGACAAGATCGCCCACAGCCCTTTCGCTAACGACACCCTGGTATTCATTCTGGAGGATGACGCCCAGGATGGCCCGGACCATGTCGATGCGCACCGGAGCGTGGGCTATGTCGTCGGCCCTTATGTGCGCCAAGGCGCCGTCATCTCTCGACCGTACAACACCGTCAACATGATCCGAACCATCGAAGAGGTGCTCGGGCTGGACCCCATGGGCCTCACCGACGGTCTTGCCACGCCGATGACAGACGTTTTCGAGCCAATGTCGCGGCCGCGCCCCTGGACGTACGATGCGATTGTCCCCGAGGTGCTCCGCACGACCGACCTGCCGGTGCCCGGAGCCGTCCCGATGAACCCGACCGCCTTCCAAAGCGCGAGCGTTTGGCCATTACAAACCGCCCAATACTGGGACCGCGCGTTGACCGGTCAGGACTTTAGCCGAGAGGACAGCGTCGACGCGAACCTGTTTAACCGCGTGCTTTGGCAGGGCATCAAGGGCGAAAATGTCCCCTACCCTGTCTTGCGCGATGGACGCGACCTGTCGGCGAATCGCGAGATGCTGCTCGCGAACTAGGCGGTCCATGTGCAGAGCTCATGCACGTGTTTCGATTCACTGGCGTTCGGCGCCGGTTACACCTCTGACGGTCACCTGTTCGTTAACCCGTCGCCGAACGTCCGCCAAGGCAACGTGTTTTAACCTCTGAACCTCGGCGGGGTAGCGTCTCAAATAAAACACGCGCTGCCCGGCCGCGGATTCTTCTATTGGGGAGTCTCGAGGAAGACTGAAATGCGAAAACTCATACCAATTCTCAGCATCGTTTTGGCGTCGGTCGAGTCAGCTGCACAGACAGACGAGGTTTGGCAGCCGTTTGTCATGTCGCGCGTCGGGCCAACGCTCGAGCCCGCTCAGGTCGCGGTTGAGACCGGCGCTGGCTACAACGGGCTGCCGCAGAACCACACGGCTCGTTTAGATGACGCGTACCAGGGAAGCTCGTGGCTGGCCGCCTCGGCTGGGTTGGTCAAGGGAGTGGAGCTCTCGGGGAGCGTCGGCATCTCGCAGGTCCCCAGCCGCGGCTGGGGCCTCGCTGACGCTCGAGCCGAGGTGCGATTCAAGCTGTTGGACCGCCCATTGGGACTGCCGCTCAGCGTGGCCGCCTCCGCGGGTTACCAGCGCGACTGGCAGCAGCAGAACGCGGCGGAGGCAGCCCTGCTTCTTTCATCGGAGGTTGGCAGGTTGCGATTTGTCGCCAATGTTCGAGCCGCTCATTATTTCCACGCTGGCCGCGATGCGCTCGACGTGTTTGCGACTGCGGGCGCGGCGATGCGTTTGACCGATTGGCTGCAAGGCGGCGTGGAGTATTTGGGCGAGGAGCTGGAGGGGGTCGGCGGCTCGGAAGTCGACGCCGGCGGGGGCGGTCGGCATTTCATTGGTCCGAGCACGACGATCATGGTTCCACACAGCACGCTGAGGCTGAACATGACGGCGGGTCCGGAATTCACGCCCGTCGGATCAGGCCTGCTGGTGCGCGGCTCCGTGGGCTACGTGTTCTGAAGAGTGTTACAAACGCCTCTTGGAGGTAACTCGGCGCTTCGCTTCGCGCTTCGCGCGTGAGCCCACTCCAAGGATATCCGTGGGTTCATACGCGATGAGCTGGTTCCTTCGCGAAGATTCCCGCCGCCCCGAGACCGCGTTGAGAACGACAATCACCAGCACAGTCAAAGCCGTCATCCCAAGCAAAACAACCCGCAACACCGCCATCGATGCACCAATCTCGCCGGCGCCCGACGAGAGGAATGAGTGAGCTGCGACAGCGGAATGCAAGAGCGCTGCCGCGAAAAATGGAATCTCGGCGCAAAGGCCGGGGCCCGTTAGAACGCGCCCGCTGTGCCGTTGTTGCCTGTTAATCCACGCTGGAGTCCTCTGCCGTTACAAGATTGCAACACCCGTCGATCGAAATCGCCGCGGGTCGGGCTAAAGTCCTCGCCGATGCGCTGTCCCCAATGTCATCGGCGCCTCGCAGCAGGCGCTGCTTGCCCGGTCGATGGCGCCCGTCCGGCTGAGGCGGTCAGGCCCGAGCCCGAACGCCCTGATGTTCCGAAGTATCAGTTGCTCTCGCTGATCGGCAGAGGCGGGTTCGCGCGCGTCTATGCGGCGCGTCGCAGCGCGGGCGGCGACGAGGTCGCAGTCAAGGTCGGTGATGCCGCGGCGACAGAACGTTTCGAGCGAGAGGCGTTCGCATTGGGACGCTTGCCGCCAGGTGTCGCGCCGAGGCTCCTGGAAAAGGGGCAAACCCGCCTGGGCGAGCCTTTTCTCGCCCTCGAGCTTCTCAGAGGAGAATCGCTGGCCGAACTGCTGGCGTTGCTTCCGGGTGCAGGAGCTATGGCTCAAGCGGAGACGCTCAAGTTGTTCGACGATATCTGTGAACCCGTCGCTCGCATGCACGAGGCCGGAATCATTCATCGCGACCTCAAACCGGAGAATGTTTTTCTGCGACGCGAGGGCGGAGTCGCTTTGCTCGACCTCGGCCTCGCTCGGTTTACGGATGAGTCGGGACCGCTCTTCACCGAGACGTTGACGCGGCCAGCGCAGCGGCTGGGGACCGCGCACTACATGGCGCCCGAGCAATGTCTCGAAGCCCGCGAGGCAGAGCCGGCATCGGATGTCTACAGCTTGGGTGTCATCCTCTTCGAGCTGCTGACGGGGCGACCCCCCTTTGTGGGCGAGGAGGCAGAAATCATCCATGCTCAAGTATCGCGACGCCCTCCGCGCCCATCGACATTCGTCAAAACTGACGATTCGCTCGAAGAGGTGGTTCTTCGATGCTTAGCAAAGGAGCCGGCGACGCGGTTTCGCTGTGCCGCTGAACTGCAATACGCCCTGCAGCGGTCAGTTGCCACATCGCCCACGGCAACGTCTGCAACAACATCTGCCCTTCAGGCGCATGACGCGGTCTCCACGGTTCGCAGCGTCGCGCTTCTAGGCGTACGCACCAGCGAGCCCCTCGCGGTAATGGCGCCTATTGTTTCGCGGGAGTCAGGCACGTTGGTGAGCGTGCAAGAAGGCCGATATGTATTCTCCTTTCATGCACGGAGCTCCGCCGTTGACGGGCTGCGCGCGGCCGTCCGCGTTGGTCGACAAGTAATCGCCCGACTACCGGCGTCAGATTTGCTTATTATCCACGCCGCGCCTCTTCTTGTTTCGCGCAGTGCCCGTGCACTGGCTGGCCCTGCGTTGCAGCATGTGGAGCGATGGTGGCCCACCGACTCAATGCGCGGCGCATTCATGACGAGTGAAGCGGCCGCAACGCTGTCGGGCGAGTCGAAGAGTAGCGTTCGATTCGTTTCGCTGAGCGATGGGTCGGACATTTTGGAGACGCCGCGCGTAGCGAGCTTTAAGGGAAGAGAGCAGCTCGTGGCGGCGCTTGGCCGAGACATTGAGACCGCATGGGAAGGTATTCCCTTACTCACAACCGTTATCGGTGACGTGGGCTTTGGCAAAACGCGGCTGGTTGAAATGCTCGAGGAATTGCTCGGCCAAGCGGCTGTCCGTACGATTCTCATACGAAACACCCCCCCGGGATCCGCATCGCCTGAAGAGCCGCTACGGTCACTTCTGCGCCAGTGTTTCGATTTGCCTTCCCAAAAGGTCGCTTGGGACGCGGTGCAGCAAGCTTGCCTAAGCCGACTGGTGCCATCGCTTGCAGAAGCAGCTTGTCCGGCAATCGCGCTGATCCTCGGCGCGGTGGAAGAAAACGACCCGCGTGTCTTGCGCCTTCTTTCTGCTCCTGGAGCCGCCCGGTACTTGGTCGCGAAAGCGGCCGGCGAAGCGCTGCGCTGTCTCGCGACAAACGGAAGGTTGGCGCTTCTTGTCGACGACGCGCAGTGGGCCGATCCCACGCTGCTCGATGCTCTCGAGATCGCGACTCTCGCGGGCCATCCGGCGACGCTGTGGAGCTGCACAGCAGCGCTCCCCTCGTTTCTCGCCATCCGGCCATTCTGGGGAGACCGCGCGGCGAAGGTGTCGCGCCACGAGGTGGAAGCGCTGGACGCGAAGGCAACTCGCGCGATGCTTCGAGAACTGCTTTTGCCGGTCGAGTTTGTCCCCGAGACCCTGCTGGCACGGCTCGAATCGATTGCTCAAGGGGTGCCACTCTCGCTGGTCCAGCTCGCCCAAGCCCTGCGGGCCGCCGGTGCGATCCGGCGGCAACCAGGTGGTGAGGCCTGGTACCTCGCCGGAGAAGAGCTGCTCGATGCGTCGGCCACTCCGCTCCACGAACAGCTGTCGCAGCGGATCATGCGCTCACTCCCTGTGCCACTGCACTCGCTCGCGCGACTGTGCGCAGTCATCGGCTACGAGATGTCGACCCCGGAGGTCGATGAGATCCAGCAAAGACTCATCCGGGGCGGTCACATCGACGAGCTCGACTTGACCACCGACCCGAGCGTGGGGCTCGAACGCCTCGCGCGCGCCCGCTTGTTAAGAGCATGCGGACCCAAACGCTACGCGTTCCGCCATCCCCAACTGCGCGAGGCAGTGGAAGCAGCGATCCCGGCCGCCTTGCGCCAAAGACTCCACGCAGCGGCGCTCGAAACACTCGCCTCATCAGGCGCCTCTGATCGCGTGCGCGTCGCTCGCCACGCTGCCGCCTGCGGCGACAGCCCACGCGCCTTTGGCGCCTACTTCGAGCTCGCTGAAGAAGCCAGGCGACAACATCGCTACCCGGAGGCGGTGCAGCACTATTCTGCGGCGCTCTCCCATCTGGGAGGGAACGAAAACACCCGCCGGTCCGCCCTGCTCGCCGGGCGTGGAAAGGCTCGCTATCGCGTCCAACGCTTTCCGGAGGCCCTGCAAGATCTCAGAGTGGCGCGGCAGCTCGCAGAGCAAGAAGGTGATGCCCGTCTGATTGTAGATCTTTTGCTCGAGGAAGCGACGGTCTTGGATTGGCTCGAGGAATGGAGCGAGTCGGTTGCGCGCACTGAGGAAGCTTCAGAAGGCGTTCAGAGACTCGGTGATCGGCGACTCGAGGTGCGCGCTGAATTAGCGCGCGGCCGAATGTATTTTCGCAGTGAGGATTGGACCCGAGCGGTTGATGCCCTGTCTGCGATGCTGGAACACGCGACCAGCGCTGAGGATTATGAACCCTTAGTTATCGGTCTTGTACTGCTCGGAGCCGCGCTCTCTTTCTTGGACCGCCTGAATGAATCGGAAGAACGCTTCGCCCAGGTCGTCTCGCTTTGCAAGAGCATCGGAGATGATCTGCATTTGGGCGCAGCCTGCTGTGCGAGGATGCACCTGTGGCTCAAGCGCGGGGATATTGAACGGGCATTCACTGACCTGCGCGATGCTTGCGCCTGCGCTCGCCAGCTCGGCAACGCCCAGCTCGAGCGCTTCGCCAGCTTCAATCTCGCTCAGTGCCTTCATTGGAGCGGAAAGGATGATCAAGCGCTTCCGCTCGCCTTGCGGGCGCGTGAATTGGGTTTGAGATTTTTTGGAGATCACCCCAGTCCGCTGGATGCTCTGTTGCTGGCGCGAATCCTCATCGCCCAAGGCAAGCTGGCGGGCGCGCGGCAACATCTCGAATGGATAGCGAGCCATTGCCCAAGCGAGTCGTTCCCGACTCATGCACGGGCCCTCTATCGACTGACGCAATTACTCAGCGATCCGGAAGAGGGATCCGGCGATGCTTCAACGACTGCGGGTGCCGCAAACGCATGGGAGGAGCTCGTTAATCAGGCAAGAAGCGACTGCGTGCTGGATGATTTCATGGAGGTTTTGTGGAATGCAGCCTCGGCAGCTACTAGGTTCGGAAGAAGAGCTGAAGCCGCTCGCTGGCGTGAGGAACTGCGAAAGGGACTGCAACGATCACCGCTGTGGAGCAGCACCTTGGAAAAACTCGTCTAGCTGAGCGGATGCAGCGCGTTAACAGACCGACCGTGTAGCTTCGGTGGCAACGTCAATAAGACCCGGAGTGCGGTCTTAGCTCGTGACTTCTGATAATTCATTGTGTGGCGCGATCTGTGCTAGGGAGCTCGTTTACTCGCACTGGAGATATCCATGTTTCATCCCACTCCCGGCACGTCGCGTGCTCGACTGGTTTTGTCACTTTCTGTCGGACTGATCGGGTTAAAGGCAGCGGGGCAGGATTTCGGGACCGACGACTGTACGCCCCCATGCGACGACGTCTTTGCCATTCGAGTGCCCAACGCGCTGAAGACGGAATACTTCTTCAACGCGCTCAGCGCGAACCCGATCACCCTCCCGGAGCTGACCGCGTCCGCGCTCAATAGCGACACCTTCGCGGATGGCGGCGACCCGTTGCTTCGCGTTCCACTGCACGACCCGTTTGCTCGGCGCTTCATGGCGTATCTGGTTCGCTGCTCTCTGCCGCCGACGACGCAGGTCTCCTGGGCAGATCCGTTCGACGGCGTGTCCTACTCATGGACCGGCGAGGCGGGGCTGTGTCCCGACTGGAATATCGGGCCGCCGACGGGCCAGTGTCTGAGGCGAGTATCGGCTTGTTTACTCGCTCGGAATAACTACTTCGGCATCGCGGTCGAGGTCTCGGTGAGAGGAGCCAACTCGGGTCCGTTCCCGGGAGGCGATCCGCCTGTCACGGTCACTGAAGAGATCACTCGAGACCCGCCGTACCTGCCGGTCCCAAGTTTCAGCCCGTGCGCCGCTCCTCAGTCCGGAATGTTTCGAAACTGCGGGTGGACGCCGGATTTCGCTGGAGAGTGCGCGCCGTTTACTCGAGTTCAGATCGGCGCTGGTGGAGTGCCGGCCGATCCCACGTGCGGCGGTTGTTCTGCTTGTCCTTCGGTTGGCACGCAAGACACGCCGCGGCTCGTGCTTCGCGTTTGCTCGGGGCTCGATGGATGTGATTTCCCCGCTCGCGTCCTGGCGCAGGACGATGGAGCCTGTCCAACAAGCCCAGACCAAGCGCCCGCGGTTGGATTCGACTGTCCGGCGGAGGGTTTCTTCAGCGTGATGACTGCACCGTACGACAGCGACGGCAACGGAAGCGGCGCGACCGCGTCTGCCCCTGGCACGGCGATATTTCCCGTGCCTCAGTACCTGGCCTACGGCATTCGCGAGGCGACGTTTTACGGGAACCTTTTCGATCCCGCGCTGCTTGACCCGGGCGTGGACGTCGAGGTGAATGCTGCTGGCGAGGTTATTGGTCGCGAGCAATCGCTTCGCGTGCCCAGGGCTTTTCACGGCGCCTCCACCTGCTACGACAGCGATTGGACCGTCGCACAAGCCTACGCCTATCACCGCGTTTGCGCTGCCCCGAGCGGCGGAGATCCCACCACGTCCACGGGCTGCGTCGCTCACGTCGTCGGAGCTTGCAGCGATTACCCCAGTGGACAGCAGTACATGTGTCAATTCGACCGGCGCGGGCTCTCCCCTCCGTTTTACGACGACTGGGAGCACTGCTTCGATGAAGGCGGCACCGCATGGTCGGAGACAATCAGCGTGTTTCTCCACGGGGCTAATGACATCGTCTGCCCACAAGGCCAGCTGTCCGATTTTTGCCAACGACTGCCGCACTGAGTCGGAGGCTCCCGTGGCTATGGCTTGAGAGCAGCCGATGGGCGGCGAAAATTCTAAAGCGGATCCTGCTGCGTTGTCCCCGTCAGCGGAGACGAGTCCGGCGGTTTCGCTGTACGGCGATGAGCTTTCCGCGGGAGCATTGGTGGGACCTTACCTGGTCCAGGAACTCATCTACCGCGGGGCCGCAGCGAACTTGTATCGCGCCGAAGAACCCAACACAGGACGAAGCGCAGCAGTCAAGGTGCTGCATCGGCAGCTTTCGCATCTGAGCAAAATGCTGCGTCGCTTTCAGCAAGAGGCCGACTCGCTGCGGCAGCTCCGGCATCCGAACATCGTCGAAATCTGGGAATCTGGGGAGCTGAGGGACGGCCGCCCCTATATCGCGATGGAATGGCTCGATGGCCGCAGTCTTGCCGCCGAGCTGCACCAACAGGGACCTTACTCGTGGCGAGAGGCTGTCGCCGCGCTCGAACAAATTGGCGGGGCACTCATCGCGGCTCATCGGATCGGAATCATTCACCGAGACATCAAGGCTCAGAACGTGATGGTTCTGGGCCGCGGCGACGAAGTTGTCTTCAAGTTGGTGGACTTTGGAATCGCTAAGCTGCTCGCGCCGGATTCGCCCGGCGGCGGTCTCACCAGCACCGGAGTGCGGATGGGCACGCCCGTTTCGATGGCGCCCGAGCAGATCCGCAGCGAGGCGGCGGATCAGCGGACCGACATCTACGCTCTCGGCGTCTTGATGTATCAACTCGCAACCGGGCGGCTTCCCTTCCAAGGTGCCAACTCGATCGAAATCGAGGAAATGCACCTTCACGCTCCAGCGCCCCGCCCCCGCGAGCTGGCGGCGGTCCCCGAGCGCTACGACGTGGCAACCACCCGTTGCCTTGAGAAGCGCCCCGAGGATCGCTTTCAAAGTGTCGACGAGCTGCTCGCGTTTCTGAGCGAGGCATTCGCGGATCCCGGCCCTCAATTGTCCGACGGCCGTTCGCTGGGGCTCTTCGTCCAGGCAAGCGTCGATGGCGAGGAAGGCAGCACCACCGTTCTCCAGACCCTCGATTCATCGCTGGCGGAGGCCCAGCGGAGCTGCCGGGAGCTGGGGTTGACAATTTGCCTCGAAGCCGGCGACGCCTTTCTCGCTGCGATCTCCGCGCCAGATGACGCGCTCGAAGAACGAGCGCTGCGGGAGCGCTTGCTGCGGAGCACCCTCGCCCTCTTCTCAAGTCTTCGGTCGCGCTTTCCGTCGATCCGTTTCAGCTTGTCGATGCAGATCGCTCCGGCTCAAATGCAGCGCACGATTAAAGGAGAGCTGGAAATCAAAGGTGGCGAGCTGCTCGCGCTGACGCGCTGGATCGACGATTCAGAAGGCGTGAGCGCAACCGCGGCGGTAACGAAAGATCTAGACAGCGCCCTTTCTCTTACGCCATCCGCGCGGCGCCGAGATCTCTTCCGCGTCCAGCTTGGGCAATAATCAACAGGCTGTTCCGATAAGAGCCAACGCCAGACGTCCGTTTGCTTTTGCGACTCGCGCGGCGGCCATGTGACTACTCATGAAAGCCTCGCTTTAGCACCCTGTCCCTATCTGCCGCCTTCAACTCCAAGTCACACTCAGCGTATGATCTCTGTGTCCATCAGCGAATCGCCGTCGCTTTTTTCTTGCATTTCGCTAGGTTGAATAGTTCGCTAGTCAACGTGCCGGCCACGGCTCCGAGTGACTGCGTACGTACCCCACTTGTCACTCGATTTTTCGCGAAAAACCACAGGGAGGGAAA
>Ga0126378_10001315_pt1 | contig 18471 bp, 12 predicted proteins | sample PanSoiMetPlot_23_FD_92587 | JGI IMG/M metagenome (GOLD analysis project Ga0126378, IMG submission 92587) | Tropical forest soil microbial communities from Panama - MetaG Plot_23 | ecosystem: Environmental > Terrestrial > Soil > Tropical forest > Bulk soil | place: Panama | collected 2016-02-17
ACGAGGGCCGTGTCGGTCTCGTCCTGGTTGAGCACGGACCACGAGATGATCGTCGCGCTGCCGGTGACGGCAAGCGCGACGGCCAGCACCCCCATGGCCACCAGCGCCAGCCGCCCTCGCGTGCTGCGCAGCAGGCGTGTCACCACGGACCCGGACGGACGGTTGACCGGGCTCCCCGCATGCCCTCGGATCATGGCAGCTTGCCCCCCTTCCGGATCATCCGGACAGCACCTGGTCGAGGCGGCCGGCGAAGAGCCGCGGGTCGACCTGGCCTGGCAGCACGAAGCGCACCACGCCGTGCCGATCCACCAGGACCGTCATGGGCAGGCCGGTCACCTGGAGGCCGACGCCGAAGGCCCTGGAGGCGGTCCCGTCCGGGTCCAGGTACGGCGTGAGGTCGAGGCCGAGGTCCCGCCAGAACCGCTCCACGGCGTCGGGCGACTCCTGGTAGTCGACCGGGACCACGGCGAGCCCCTGCGCGCGATGGGCCTGCGCGGCGGCGGCGAAGAGAGGCAACTCCTGCCGGCAGGGAACGCACCAGGTCGCCCAGAACGTGACCACGACCGGGCGGCCTCGAAGCGCACGCAGGCCCAGGTGGTGGCCGGCCGGGTCGGCCAGGGTCACGGCCGGCACCGGCCGGCCGGCCAGCGCGCTGGCCGGCAGCGTGCCCGGCGGCGCCTCGGTCAGCCTCGTCGCCTGCGCCGAGGGAGCGAGGTCGGGGAAGACGCCGTTCAGCGTTGTCAGGCGGTTGGTGAGGGTGAGCGCCCCCATCGCGATCAGCAGGACCGCTGCAGCGGCGTTGAGCGCCGGAGAGGCGCCCCGGACCCGGCGCAGGACGGCGGTCACCGGGCCGACGAACGCGCCGGTGACCAGGAACGGCAGCCCCAGGCCGGCCGAGTAGGCAGCCAGCAGCGCCGCGCCGCGGGCGGCGGTCCCCGTGTTGGCCGCCAGCACCAGGATCGCGGCCAGGATCGGGCCCACGCACGGCGTCCATCCCGCCGCGAAGGCAAGGCCCACCGCGTAGGCGGACAGCGGCGTGCGCGGCAGCCGGTGGGCGACGTCGAACCGCCGCTCTCGCGCCAGCCAGGGCACGCCGGCGAGGAGCGCGGCGCCGAGGCCGACGAGCACGACGCCGGAGACGGCGACCAGGGCGGGCCGGTAGGCGGCCAGGCTGGCGCCGATCACCGCCGCGCCCGCCCCGAGGCCCACGAACGCCGTCGCGAACCCCGCCACGAAGAGCGCCGCGCCGCCCAGGGGTGCCGCCGGCCGCCGCCGGCGGCCGGCCGTCTCCGGCGAGGAGAGACCGCCCAGGTACGCCATGACCACCGGCAGGAGCGGCAGCACGCAGGCCGACGCACAGGAGAGGAGCCCGGCGAGGAACGCCACGCCGAGGTCCGGGATCACCGACCCCTACCCGGCCGTGAGGAGCTGGTCGACGGCCTGCTGCAGCTCGTCCGTGGCGGCCGCGCCCTCGAACTCGGCGGCAATGTTGCCCTGGCGATTGATGAGGAACACCCAGGGCTCGGTCTGCAGGTGCCACTGGGTCATGGTCGGCGCGAGCCGGCGCTGGGCCGGGTCCGGCCTGATGTTCGTGTAGACCTCGACGTGGATGAACGTCAGCCGGTCGCGGTAGGCGGGTTCCAGCGCCTGGACGGCCTGCACCTGCGGCCCGCACGTGGCGCTCGTGCAGAACGCGGGGGTGGCGAAGACGACGAGCGTCGGCCGGTGCTGTGCGATGGCGTCGGCGATCGAGAGGGCGTGCATGTCGTCGGGTGGCTGCCCGCTGTCGATGTAGGAGACGTCGGGGACGTCCGCGACCGTGGGGTTGTGGCTCGGCGGAGCCGGCTGGCCGACCATGGGGACCTCGGAGACGTTCCTCACGCCGAACTGCAGGTCGGCGGTGCTCCGGGTGCCGTCCGCGAGCCGCGTGGTGATCTGCGCCTGCCATAGCCCGGCGACGTCGAAGTGGAGCTCCGCCACGTACAGGCCGTGTCCGCCGAGTCCTGCGCCCCGGTAGGGCGCGTCGGCCTCGCCCTTGAGCGTCACGACGCCGCCCGTGGTCGAGAAGACGCGCACGTGGACCGCCGCGTCCGTGATCGGCGTGTTGCGGTCGGACACGCCGACGGGGAACCGATCGGTCCCGACGACCAGCTGCGTCCCCACGATCGCGGGCCTGACCAGGTGGGTCGGGCTCGGTGTGGGAGCGGGCGAGGCCGCCGGCGGCGGGGCGGCGGCCGTCGGGCTCGAGGGCCCCCCACACGCTGAGCCCGCCATGACCAGAGCGACGAGGACGGCGACGCCGGGCAGCCGGAGGCTGTCCGTCAAACTTCACACATCCCGGGACCAGCCTAGTCTCGCGTCGGGAAGCCGGCTCCCAGCGGACACTTACTTAAACCTTAGCCAGCACTTAATTAACCATTAAAAACTCTTCAGGAAATCTTCAGCAAGATCACAGGAGATTCTCAGCTTGGCTTGACGTTGGCCCCGTCTCCGCATAGGTTCGCAGTAGCTGGGCGGAGCGCCGCATCGACGAAAGCGAAGGGGGGAAGGCGAATGGATACCGTGCCACGGGGCCTTCGATGGCTGCCCATACCGCTGGCCGTGGCGGCAGCGGTCGTGGGCTGGGCGGTGCTTGGCGACACGCTGAACCAGCACGCCGGCGCTCACGTCCATGCCTATGAGGCCGGCGGCCTCTCCCTCTCGGTGGACCAGATGGTCTGGATGAGCAACGACATGTCCGGCCAGGGGCCGCTGGCTTCGAAATCCCAGGGCTTCGCGATGGACCCCAGCATGATGCCCGGCATGCAGACGGTGAACAACAACCGGCTGCGGCTCGAGGTGACCCTTCGCAACGGCACCGCGGACGCGCAGCAGTACGCGTTCACCGACTTCCACGTGGTCACGCCGGACGGCCAGCGGTGGGGCACCTCGGACGACGGCGGGCACATCCTCCACAACGCAACCACGCTGGGCGCGGGCTACCAGGCGACCGTGGACCTGTACTTCGACATCCCGGTCACGCAGCCGACGAAGGACCTGTCAGTCGAATGGTCGAGGGCAGGCAGCACCGTGGAGATCCCGGTCGACACCAGCGGCAAGCCGCTGCCGCACACCCACTGACGCGGCCGAAGGGAGGGCGTACACAACGAGGAGGGATGCCTATCGAGCGTTCGCGGTGACGTGATGCGTGCCGGGGAGCACGCACGCGATGGCGGCTGCGCCGGTCTCCACACGATCGCCGGCGCAACCGCGCTGAAGAAAGGAAGAGTCTATGTCAGATCCTAGCGGCTCGGGCCGCTACCGCATCGGACGGCTCCGAGAGATCGTCCTGCTGTCGCTCGTGCTGAGCGTCGGCGTGGTGGGCTTCGAGTTCCTGGTCCACCTGGCCAGCGCTCACGCCACGGGCGGCGCGGGGCACGGCCTGCGGGACATCGTGATCTCGCTGCCGATGGCCGTCACCGCCGTGTGCATCGGGCTGTGGCTCAGCCGCCGGCTGGGCTACCAGCGGGCCGGCCCGGTGGCCGCGCTCAACCGGTCCGCGATCGTGTCGCTGGTCTTCGGGGTGGCGCTCATCCCGTCCGTCGGCATCCACAGCGCCGTCGACTCGTTCTTCGGCGACGGCGCGACTGCCATCGACCCCCTGACCGGCCTGTCGATCACATCCGAGAGCAACGGCTCCCTGTCGGGCCTTGTGCAGCACGGGTTCCACGACGCCCTGATGGGCCAGGCGGTGGGCCTGCCGCTGCTGTTCCTGGCCCTCCTCCTGCTCGGCGGCCTCCAGGCCAGGCGCCGCGAGCCACGGCCTCATCTGGCCGAGCGGTGGCGGCGCCTGCCCCGATTCGCCTACGTCGCGGCCGCGGTGGCCACGATCAGCTACGGGTTCGGCGGGCCGGCCACCAGCGTGGCGGCGCTCGCGAGCAGCGGCGTCCAGACGTCGACCGCGACCGGCAGCACCGGTGGGAACCCGTGCGCCACGGCGCCGCACGACACGTTCAACGTCTCGGCCATCAACGTCAACATCACCCTGAACCGGTTCGGCGTGCACGACCCGAACTCGGTCATGTACGTGCTCGACCAGAACATCTCCGCGGTGCGGTCGCAGGAGCAGTCGGGACAGGTTTCCTTCGGGCTGGGTGCCGACCCGATCCAGCCCCTCGTGATCCGCGGTCACGAGGGCGACTGCGTCACGGTCAACTTCACCAACCGGACCACGTTCGGGCTGGCCGCGATGGACCAGCCGCCGGCGCCCGACCAGGTGAACGGGTGCAACAACGGGTTCGCCACCCAGACGTCCAAGAATCCCCCCACCGGAGTGCTGAACCCTCCGACCTGCGACGGCGTCCTGGCGCACACCGCCGCGGAGAACCTGGCCTGGAACGTCGACGGCCTGCCCGGCCAGACGGCGGCGGACGTGTCCAGCGCCATCGGCAACAACACCGACAACACGGCGGCGCCGGGCCAGACCGTCAGCTACACGGTCTACCTGGACCCCGCTCTGGGTGAGGGCGCGCACGTCTTCCACTCGACGGGGGACATCCGCCAGCTCACGGTGCACGGCCTGTTCGGGGCGCTCATCTCCGAGCCGGTCGGCTCGCAGTGGGTGGACCCGACCAACCTGCAGCCGATGCAGAGCGGCTGGGACTCGGTGATCGAGATGCCCGCGGGCGCCTCGCAGCCGAACTTCCGCGAGTTCGCCCTCCTCTTCCACGAGGTCGGCGACGAGGGCTACCGCCAGATCGAGGAGTCCGACGGCACCCCGCTTCCCGTGGTTGACCCCTTCACCGAGGCCTACCGGCCCTGCAGCAAGGCCATCAACTACCGGAGCGAGTGCTTCTTCGAGCGGCTGAAGAACCTCCAGAACAACAACTTCCTCCCCGACGAGTCGCAGCAGTACGGGTCCTACATGAACGGCGATATGGCCACGCCGCAGCCGCAGATGTACATCGGCGACCCGTACAAGACCCGCTTGATGAACGCCGGCTCGGAGATGGCGCACGTCTATCACGAGCACGGCGGCGCCATCCGCTGGCGGCGCAACCCGGGCGCCGACAACCCGGATATCGCCGGCGGGCTGGAGAAGCAGGCCAAGCCAGCCGGCACCTCCATCCGGCTCGATTCGCAGACGATCCAGCCAGGCGAGTCGTACGACCTGGAACACGAGTGCGGCGCGGGCGGCTGCCAGCAGGCCGCCGGCGACTTCCTGTTCCACTGCCACATCGCCAACCACTACATCGCCGGCATGCTGGGCTTCCAGCGCGTGTTCGACACGCAGCAGTCGTTCCTGGCCACCGTGCCAGGGCGCACTGCGAAAGCGCAGGCCGTGAACTCGGCCGGCCTCCTGGGCCTGACGATCCAGGGCAAGACGGTCGTCCTCAAATCGCAGCTCACCGACCCGAGCACCCAGATCGCGCTCGAGGACCTGGTCGAGGGGCAGCTCCCGCCGCAGGGGACCCGCCTCAACCCCCAGGACTCCACCGTGTGGGACTGGGTCAAGGGCGGCACGGCCAGCGCGCCGGTCTACTTCGGCGAGCCCGAGGACACCCACGTCTGGGCTGACTTCCAATCACCGAATCCGGGGCAGAGGCCCCAGATCATGTTCGACCCGAGCAACGGCAGATACGCCTGGCCGCTGCTGAGGCCTCATCTCGGCCAGCGGCCGCCGTTCTCACCGAACGGCCACAGCGGGACGCCGTGGCTCGGACCAACCACCTCGGCCACACGACCGGACGGACTCTGTCCGGCCGGCGCGCAGGTCAACCACTTCAACATCACTGCCATAACCACCAGCATCACGGAGACCTCCGGTGGGCTCAACCCGGCGGCGGTCGACACCAACGGGTCGATCTTCGTCCTCAACGAGGACAAGCAGGCCGTCCTCAACGGCACCAAGCCCGCGGTCCCGCTCGTCGTCAGGGACAGCGTGGGCCAGTGCGACCTGGTGACGCTGACCAGCGAGCTGGCACAGACGGCTGAGAACCACAATCACTCGAAGGTCAACCTGCACACGCACTTCGTGCAGTTCGACCCGCAGGCCTCCGACGGCGTCATCACCGGCTTCTCGTTCGAGCAGTCGGTGGCGCCCGACACGACGGCGGCGACGCTCAGCGCGGCGGCGAACGCCGGCGACACCCAGATCAACGTCAGCAGCACGTCGGGCCTGCGGCCCGGCATCACCATCGAGGTTGGCATGGGCGCGGTGGACACCGAGATCGCCCAGATCACGGCGATCAGCGGCAGCACCCTCACGCTGGCCCAGCCCCTCACCAACGGCCACGCCTCGGGCGAGAAGGCCGGCACCGAGTTCGTGCAGTACGAGTGGTACAGCGACGTCGACGCCGGCACGGTGTTCTTCCACGACCACGTGGACGGCATCCACTCCTGGGGCCACGGCCTGTTCGCGGCCCACATCATCGAGCCCGCGGGCTCGACGTTCCACGACCCCGCGACCGGGGCAGTGATCCGCAGCGGCACGATCGCCGACATCTTCACGAACGGCTCGGCCGGCTTCGGCGAGTCGGGCAGCTTCCGCGAGTTCGTGCTCTTCCAGCACACAGGCCTGACGGGCACCGGCTCGCCGCAGGGCTGCGAGATGTCCAGCTTCAACCTGCGTGCGGCGCCCCTGATCGACCGCGACCCCAACGCGGGCAGCTCCAAGAACGGGCCGGCGCCCGGCAACAGCGTCCCGTTCGGGGTCGGCAACTACGGCATGGGCTACACGTCGCAGCACGAGTCGCGGGTCACTGTCAACAGCAACGGCACCGTCACCATCAATCCCAACCCGACCGACGCGGTGCAGTGCAGTCCCGACGACACCATCAATAACAAGGAGCCCGGCGGCTCGGTGGCCATCGGCACCGCCAACGACCCGTACGTCTTCTCCTCCGTCGCCCACGGCGACCCGCCCACACCGCTCCTGCGCGCGTACGTGGGCGACCCGGTGGTCATCAGGCAGGTCGGCCTCGACGAGCGGGTCGGCGACCTGCGCATCACCGGGCACCGGTTCGCAGCGGAGCGCTTCAACGCCAACGGCACGCTGACCGACGCCGGCACCACCGGCATCTCGGAACGCTTCGACTACGTCCTCGACGGAGGTGCGGGCGGGCTACGCCACCTGCCCGGCGACTATCTGTACTACAGCGGCCGCAACAACGAGTTCGAGAGCGGCGCCTGGGGCATCTTCCGGGTCCACAACACGCTGCAGAGCAACCTGGAGGTGCTGCCAGGGCTGACGGCGCCGCCGTCAGGACCGGGGTTCCCGTCGCTCACGTTCACGGGCAAGGCGCCCCCGGCGGCGCCCAACGGACCGGGCAGCGGGGCCTGCCCCGCCAGGGCGCCGGTCGTCAGTTCCGACGTAGCGATCTTCCAGGCGACGGCGTTCGACCCGGGAATGCCCGGTGAGCTCAGCGTGGCGGCGGGCAGCGGCCAGCCCATCGTGTACGCGCTCAGCCAGGACGAGGCCGCCATCAAGGCCGGGACGAAACCGACCGTCCCGCTCGTCATCCGTGCCAACGCGGGCCAGTGCCTGCAGGTGACCCTCCACAACGACCTGCCCACTGACAGCTTCAAGTGGACGTGGGGATCGGGCACCACGCGGGCCGGCTTCAACGTCGGCAACGTCATCTTCGACCCGCAGCAGTCCTACGGGGCAGCGATCGGGTTCGACCCTGACACCACCGTCGCTCCAGGCAGCAGCCGGGTCTACTCCTACTACGTCGACAAGGAGCTGGGCACCAACCTTGTGCTCAACCTGGGCAACGAGTCGACGCTGATCAACGGCGCCTACGGCGCGGTCATCGCCGAGCCGACCGGCGCCACGTACATCGACCCGGTGACCGGCAAGCAGCTGCTGTCGGGCATCTCCGCCAACATCCACTACCCGGTGTCGACCGCGACAGGGACCACCACGGCCCGTTTCAGGGAGTTCGTGGCCCTGTACAGCGACCGGGAACCCCTCCTGGGCCACAGCATCATGATCTACTACCTCGACGACGACCATTCCTATATGGACTATCACCAGCAGTCGCTGACCGCCGAGGAGGGAACGTCACTCACCAACATCAACCTGTGGCAGGCGATGAGCGACGCGGTCATCGGCTGCACCAACGCGCAGGCGACGAGCACCAGTCCCCCCGCCACGTGCACGAGCACGGCGGGGACGACACCTGCGGACCCGGCCACGCCGACCTTCGTGGCCAGGGCCGGCGACCCGGTCCGGTTCCGCTTCGGCGAGCCCGCCGGGTTCCAGTCGATCAACTTCGGGATCATGGGCCACGCCTTCCCGCTCGACCACGGGATCGCGAACTCGATGATCATCGACAACCGGACTCTGCTCCCGGGCGAGACCTTCGACGCGTACCTGGTCAACGGCGCCGGGGGCGGCACGCAGGCGCCCGGCGACTACCTGTACGACACCAACCGCCGGCCCGAGGTCAAGTCCGGACAGTGGGGAATCTTCCGGGTGCTGCCTCCGACCGACGGCAGCATTCCGCCGCTGTGATGCGGTAGTTCCCCACCAGTGTTCGCTGCCGTCCCGAGCCGGGCTCGGGACGGCAGCCCACCTTCGACGGAGGCAGACCGATCGTGAAAGGCAGGGCGCAGTGGGCCCGGACGGCCGCGGCGGGCCTGGCGCTCTGCCTGGTCGCCGCCGCCACGGCATTCGACGGCGGGGGGCCGCTCCGGCGTCCCCTCGTCATCGGCGCCGTGTATCCCCTGAGCGGGCCGCAGGCGCCGGGCGGCAGAGAGGAGCTGGCCGGGGTCCGCACGGCGCTGGCGCTCGCCGGCGGTGACCTCTCGCCGCGCCGCGTCGAGCTGCGGGTCGTGGACGCCGGCACGCCGGCGCAGGCGCGTGCCGCCATCGACCGCCTGGTCGAGGTCGACCACGTCCCCATCGTCATCGGCACGTACGGCAGCACGCTCTCCGAGGCCGCGTCCGCGCGCGCCGACGAGCTGAGGACCGTCTACTGGGAGACCGGCGCGGTCGCGGATGACGTCACCCGGAACAGGCGCTACGTGTTCCGGACGGTGGCGACGGGCGGCAGCCTGGGCCGGATCGCCGTGGAGTTCACGTCCCGGGTGCTCGTGCCGGCCAGCGGCCCGCCGACGGCGGCGACCGCCGCCATCGTCGAGGTCGACGACGTCTACGGAAGGGCGGTCGCCGACGCGGAGGCGGCGGCAGCCGCGGGGGCGGGGATACGGGTCGTGGATCGGGTGGTCTACGATCCCCATGCCTACGACGCGGGCGCCATCGCCGCGCGCGTGGCCGCCGCGAGGCCCGACTACCTGTGGGACGTGAGCTACATCGACGACGGCATCGCCATCTGGCGAGAGATCGTGAGCCGGAAGGTTCAGCTGCGGGGGGTCATCGGCACCAGCTCGGCCTTCTGCATGGAGGAGTTCGGCCGGGCGCTCGGGGCCGATGCTGTCGGCGTCTACGCAGCCGACAAGCCATATGCATCCGAGGTCAGCGCGGCCGCGCTCAGCCCGGCCGGACGCGGGCTCCTGGACGAGGCGGTCGTGCTCTACCGCGCGCACAACGGAGGCACCGAGATGACGATCCCGGCGGTGGCCGGCTTCGTGGGCGGCTGGACCCTCTTCCACGACGTCATCCCGCACGTCCGCGGTGCGGTCACCGCCGACGCCCTGAGGACCGCGGCAGCGAAGGTCGACGTGCCCGTGGGCGCCGAGATCAACGGCGGCGGCGTTCGCTTCGCGGAGGAGGGGGCGCCGGACGCCGGCCAGAACCTTCGCGCGGCCGCCGTCGTGGGACAGTGGCTGCGCGTGAACGACATGGCCGTGGTGTATCCACCCGCGTATGCAACGGCTCGACCTCGCATCCCTGCCTGAGCGGCTGGCCCCGGGCAGCCGGGCGGCCGTCCTGGCGCTGCTGGCGCTGGGCCTCGAGTGGACCCGGACGCTGGCCGCCCGGCAGCCGGAGCTCGCGATTCCCGCGCTGGTCGGCGGGGGAGCCGCGCTCAGCCTGCTCGGCCTGGGCTTCACGCTTCAGGAGCTCGGGCTCTCGCGCTCCAGGCTCGCCTTCCGGCTGCTGGGCGGAATCGCGCTGGGCGCGGTGCTGCTCCTCCCGACCGCCGTGCGACGGAGCCCGGTGCCCATGCTTCCGGTGCCGTTCGCCGCAGCCGCGGTCGCGGTCTCTGTCGGCGAGGAGATCGCGTTTCGCGGGGCGCTGTTCGCCGCCATCGAGCGCTGGCTCGGCCCGGCGCCGGCGGTCCTGGGCAGCAGCCTGGTCTTCGCGGCCGGCCACGTGCTCTCCCACCCGCCCGAGTTCCTGGTGGCCGTCGCCGCCACCGGCACGCTGCTGGCGGTCTGGCGCTGGGCGTGCGGCGACCTCGTGGCGCCCATCGTCGCCCACTGCCTCGCGGACCTGGCGCTGTGAGGCGCCTGGCCCCGCCCGCGGCCCTGTGCGCGGCGGCGGTGGCCTACGTCTGCGCGGCCTGGCTCGTGGCGCCCGGATTCTTCGACGGCTTCGCGCCACCGGCGCCGTACCACTGGGTGACGCCACCGTCCGACCTGAGGAACAGCAACCAGCCGCCCACGAGCGGCCAGGGCACCATCGCGGTCCAGGACGGCGTCTCCCAGGCCGGCCACGTGTTCACCACGGACCAGCAGGCGGCCGTCACGTTCCCCTCGCAGTCGTTTGCCGCGCCGCCGAACGGCGCGTCGGTGGCGCTCGAGATCAAGGCCGTCACGAGCTTTCCGGACCTGGTGGGCATCCTCCCGGCCGGCAACGTGTACCTGGTCTCCGCCTCCGCCCGTCTCATCAGCCCGATCGTGGTCACCCTCCGCTACGGCAGCCAGCAGCAGCGGCCGCCCAGCCAGATCTTCGCCGCGGACAGCCCTACGAGCGCGTGGAAGTCCCTGAGCTCCATCAGCAGCCCCGTGCCGTACACGGTCGCCGCGAGCACGCAGGCGCTCGGGTACTTCGTGGTCGGCTACCCTCGCGCCCCGGCGTCGACGGCGGCTCCGGCCGCGTCGGGTGGCGCGGGCGCGGCGGGCCCGCCGGTGCTGGTGCTGGTGGCCGGGGCCGCCGCGGTTCTCGTGCTCCTGGCGGGCATCCCGCTGATGGCGGCCAGACGCCGTTCCGCCGTCGCGGCGGGCGCCACGGAGAGGCCGGAGCAGGTGCCGGCCAGAGAGAGGCCGGAGCAGGTGCCGGTGCAGAACCGCGGAGGCGCGAGACGGAGGGGTGGGCAGCGCCGGCGCCGCTGAGGAGATACCGTAGCCAGGGACGGTAGTTTGCTAACGACGTGCTGACCATGGACCTCCCCTCGCCGGCCGCCACCCGATGCGTGTGCTGATCGTCGAGGACGACCATCGCCTTGCCACCAGCCTCCGTCGCGTGCTGAGCGAGTCGGGCATGGTCGCCGACGTCACCTACGACGGAGAAGAGGGGCTGGCCGCGGCGATGGGGGCCGATTACGACGTGATCGTCCTCGACCTGAGGCTGCCGCTGCTCAACGGACGGCAGGTGGCCGGGCGGCTGCGCGACGAGCGGGTGCACACGCCGATCCTGATGCTGACCGCGCTGGACGCGACCGACGAGGAGGTGGTGGGGCTCGCCGGCATCGACGACCATCTCGTCAAGCCGTTCTCGCAGCGTGAGCTCATGGCGAGGATCCGGGCCCTGAGCCGGCGCCACCGGACCGACCACAGCGCCCGGCTCCGCGCCGGCAGGATCCAGCTCGACCCCGTTGCGCACGTCGTGCTGGTGGGCGACCAGCAGGTGGACCTGACCCCGAAGGAGTTCGCGATCCTGGAGTACTTCATGCTCAGCCCCGGTCGCCTGCTGAGCAAGACCCGGATCATCGAGCACGTCTGGGACTACGACTTCGACGGCGGCCACAACCTGGTCGAGGTCTACATCGGGCAGCTGCGCCGCAAGCTGGCGGCGGCCGGGTCGGACGACCCGTTCGTGACCGTGCGTGGGGCGGGCTACCGGTTCGAGCCCCCGCGCTGAGCCCGCCGGCGGCCGGGCGGCTGGCAGGCGATTTCCAGCAGCACCCTGCCCAGCCACGGGACGGGGGCGGGAATCCGCCCCCGTCCCGGCCAGCCCGACGCTGGTGGACCCCAGCTCACTCGTACCGGAGCGTCTCCGCGACCTTCATCCGGGAGGCCGACAGGACCGGTCCGATCGTCGCCAGCGATGCCACGGCGACGATGAAGACCAGCATCGTGAGCATGCTCAGGAGATTGATGGCGAACGGGGTCTGGATCAGGAGCGCGCCCACGAGCTGGATGAAGCCGTAGGCCACGGGGATGCCGATCAGGCAGGCGATCAGCCACGCCACGATCCCGAGGCTCACGCCCTCCGTCCAGAAGACCGCTGCCACCCTCCTTCCGGTGGCGCCCATGGAGCGCAGGATGCCGATCTCCCGGCGGCGCTCCATGACGCCCATCGCGAGCGCGTTGAACAGTCCTATCCCGCCCACCAGCGCGACGATCGCCACCACCGCGTAGAAGAGCGCGTCCAGGATCAGGAAGAAGGCCTGGTTGGATTGGACCTGGGCGGCAGCCGTGATCACGGTCGCCTGCGCCGGCGTGCCGCCCAGCGTGCCGTCGACGCGCCGGGCCAGGGCGTCGATGTCGGACTGCCTGCTGCTGGTCGAGCCGATCATCACGCCCTGCTCGTAGTCGGCAGGAAGATGGTTGAAGGCGTTCGCCTGCGCCAGGGTGGTGAGCAGGACGCCACCACCGGCCGCGTTGCTCAGGTCGGTGGCGACGCCGACGACGTGCCAGTGGGCCCGGGAGAGATCGGTGTGGACGTCGATGCTGTCGCCCACGTGGAGGCCGGAGCGCCTGGCCTCGTCCTGGCTGATGAGCACGGCGCCCCGGTCCGAGTCTGTCAGCCAGCGGCCCGAGACGACGTGCCTGCGATACAGGACGGCGTCGGGGAGCACCCCGGTCAGCTCGGCAGCGCCGTAGTTCGTCTGCACGGGCGTCTGCGACAGCGGCTCTGTGCGCGCGACGCCGGGAACGCCGGCCAGCAGCGGCTGGACCGCCCCGCCGGGCTGCGGGCTGTCGAAGGTGGCAAACACGTCGGCGTGGTAGCTGCCGAAGACGTCGGCGAGAGCGGAGTTCCACGAGGTTGTCGTCGTCTGGATCGAGAGGAAGGCTGCCCCGGTGAGGGCCAGCGCCGAGATGGTCAGCAGCGCGCGGGTGCGTCGGCGGAACAGCCCGCCCACGCCGAGCTGGACGGTCCCGGGCAGGAAGCCGAGTGCCCTGGCGGCCAGCCAGGTCCAGGCACGGCCCCTCCGACCGCCGGCGCCGTGCAGCCCGTAGCCGCTCTGCGCCTGCCTGACCGTGACCCGGGTCCCCAGGTAGATGGGCAGCACCGCGGCGAGCAGCGGTACGCCCATGCCGACCAGGATCGCCGTGACGACCAGCGAAGGCGTGATCTGCAGCGCGTTGGAGTCCATGCCGAGGTTGACGGCGAAGTACCGGTAGAGGAGGTCCCCGACGAGGACGCCGAGCGCGAAGCCGGCCACGGTGCCGAGCGCGCCGTAGACGGCCGCCCCGGCCAGGTAGCTGCGCATGACCTGGGAGCTGCGCGCCCCCATGGCCTTCATCGTGCCGATCACCGGCACCTGCTCGTTGACCAGCGTCGTGATCGTGCTCACGACCAGCAACGCGCTGAGCAGCAGCGCGACCACGGACAGGACGCCCATGATCGTGAAGATGCCGTTGATCGTGCCGCCGGCGCCGCCTGACACGTCACGGCCGACCTGGCTCTGCAGCACGACCACCTGGCTGCTCTGCAGGACGTCGCCGAGCTGGCGGGCGGTGGCGGCGCGCTGCCCGTAGTCGTCCAGCCGCAGGAGCGCGACGTTCGTGCCGTCCACCCGGAAGAGGGACTGTACGTCGGCCTCTCGCATGTACGCCGACCCCCGCTGGGTGAAGACCGCCGAAGCGGTACCCGGCGTGTGGGCGAGCCCCGACACCCGCAGGGCGCGCGTCGTCGTGCCCACCTGGAGCTCGATGGTGTCGCCGACCCGGAACGGGTGGACCGACCGGTCCGACGACTCCATCAGGATCTCGCCCGGCCCCGGCAGGGTGCCCGCCGTGACGGAGAACTGCTGGAAGGGGCGGCTGCCGAAGTCGCCGACGCCGACGATCGTGAGTCGCTCGTGGCCGGAGGGAACGGCCCAGCGGGCGGTCACCGCCGTCTCCGTCGTCACCACCCTGACGTTGGGCTGGGCGGCCAGCAGCGCCGCCACGGGGACGGTCGTCGGCGCGGTGAGAAACTGGATGTCGGGCTGGCCTGTGGTGTCGTTCACCGCCTCCAGGCCGGTGGAGAACTGGCTCGAGGCCAGCGAGATGCTCGTCAGGCCCATCACCCCGATGGCGATGCCGAGGGCCGTCAGGACAGTGCGCAGCCGGCGCCGCGTGACGTCGCGCACAGCCTTCGTTGTGAGCGCGCTCATGACGTCGCCTCCGCCACGGCCGCGGACAGGCCGATCACGCGCCCGTCGAGGAGGTCGACGCGGCTGGTCGCCCGCGCCGCCAGCTCGCGGTCGTGGGTCACGTAGATGACGGTCTTGCCCAGCTCCGTCAGGTGCTGGAGCAGGTCGAAGACCTGGTGCGCCGTCTTCGAGTCCAGGTTTCCGGTCGGCTCGTCCGCCACCAGCACGGGTGGGTCGTTGGCCAGCGCGCGGGCGATCGCAACACGCTGCTGCTGGCCGCCCGAGAGCTGGCTGGGCAGCCGGTTCGCGTAGTCGGCCATCCCCACCTCGGCCAGGACGTCGAGGCTGCGCCCGCGGCGCTCCCGTCGCGGGATGGTCCCGCCGAGCTCCAGCGCCAGCTCGACGTTCTCGCGCGCCGTCAGCGTCGGCAGCAGCTGGAAGAACTGGAAGACGATGCCCACGTTCCGGCCGCGCCACCTGGCGAGCTGGTTCTCGCTCATCGCGTCGATCGTCCGGCCCGCGAACCGGACCGTGCCCGAGGTGGCCTGATCGATTCCGGTCAGGATGTTCAGCAGCGTCGACTTCCCGCTTCCGGACGGCCCGTTGATCGCGAACAGGCTGCGGTACGGGATGGTGAAGGAGACGGAATCGAGGATCGTCGTGCTGGTCCCGTTGCTGCCGATGACCCTGGACACCGCTTCGGCCACCACCAGGCTCTCTGAGTGCCGCGTCCCCGTGGACGCCTCTATCACTTGCATTTGGCTCGGCCTCTCCAACTGGTCGCCAGCTGAGCCTGGCGGGCTTGCGCCGGAGCGCGGCGCTCACCGCCAGCGTTGCGGCCGCGGGCCAGCGCTGGCATCCGTACGTCAACGGAACAAGTACGGAACGCGGTCAGTACCGAGACGGGCGCTGCATCATGGCTGCTGATGGAGGCGCAGGCCACCGCCGCTCGCCGGCGCGCGCGTCACAACCTGCCCGCCGAGGTCAGCTCCTTCGTCGGCCGTCGACACGAGCTGGCCGAGGTCAAGCGACTCCTGGCCGCCACGCGGCTGCTCACCCTGGCGGGCCCCGGCGGAGTGGGCAAGAGCCGGCTGGCGCTGCGGGCCGCCGCCGACATGGTCCGGGCCTTCGACGATGGGGTCCGTCTCGTCGAGCTGGCGGCCGTCGACGACCCCGCCCTGCTGGCGAACGCGGTCGCGGATGGCCTGGGGATCCGGGACCTGAGCCCGCGCTGGCTCGTCACCACGCTCTCCGAGTACCTGGCCGAGCGGCGCCTCCTGCTCGTGATCGACAACTGCGAGCACCTGCTGGACGCCTGCGCCGTGCTGGCCGACGCGCTGCTGCGCGCCAGCCCGGAGCTGCGGGTCCTGGCGACCAGCCGCCAGCCCCTGGGCATCGGCGGCGAGCTGGTCTTCCCCGTCCCCCCGCTGACCCTGCCCGCGGAGGGCTGGGTCGGCGCCCCCGACCGCCTCCTGCAGTACGAGGCAGTGACGCTGTTCCGCGAACGCGCGACTGCCGTGGCCCCGGACTTCGAGCTGACCGCGGCCACGCAGCCGGCGGTGATCGAGCTCTGCCACCGTCTGGACGGGATGCCGCTGGCCATCGAGCTGGCCGCGGTGCGGCTGAGAGCGCTGACGGCGGACCAGGTGCTGGAGCGGCTGGGGGACCGGTTCGGCCTGCTGACGTCCGGCAGCCGGAGCGCGCTGCCCAGGCAGCAGACCCTGCGGGCGACGATCGCGTGGAGCCACGACCTGCTGCCGCCGCCCATGAAGGTCCTGTTCCGGCGGCTGGCGGTGTTCAGCGGTTTCGACCTCGAGGCGGCCGAAGCCGTCGGCGCGGACGGCGAACTGGCGGCCGGGCAGGTGCTGGACCTGCTGACGGGGCTCCTCGAGCGGTCCCTGGTGCAGCGGGAGGACCGCGGCGGGCGGCCGCGCTACCGGCTGCTCGAGACCATGCGCGAGTTCGCGCTCGACCAGCTGCGGGCAGCCGGCGAGGAGTGGCAGGTTCGACGCCGGCACCGCGACTGGATGGTCGGGCTCGCCGTGGCCGCGGTCCCCCACCTCCAGGGCGAGCGCCAGACCGAGTGGCTCGACCGGCTGGACCGGGAGCACGGCAACCTGCGGCGCGCGCTGGACTTCAGCCTGCGCACACCCGGCGAGTCGGACGCCGGCCTGTTCCTGGCCGCGGCGCTGTGGGTCTACTGGCAGGCCCGCAACCGCATCCCGGAAGGCCGGCGCTGGCTGGCGGAGCTGCTGGAGGTCAGCCCGGAGCCGTCGCCCGCTCGGGCCCAGGGCCTCATGGTCGGCGGCCGGCTGGCGATCCTGCAGGGCGATGTCGAGACCGGGGAGTCGCTGCTGGCGGCCTCCCGCGATGCCGCGAGGCGCCTCGGAGCCGGCGAGGCAGAGGCCTCCGCCACTTTCGGGCTGAGCGTCGCCCCCTATTTCAGGGGCGACATGGACCGGGCGATCGAAATCGCCGCCGCCGCCCGCGTCATGTTCGACCACCTCGGCAGTCGGGCGATCGGCGCCTACCTGACGCGGCTGTACCTGGGCCAGTACCTCTGCCTGCGCGGAGACTTCGCCGCCGGACGGGCCGAGATCGAGGCGAGCCTCGCGCTCGCGCGCCTGGCGGGCGACCGCTGGAGCGAGTGCGACGTCCTCCGGAGCCTCGGCATGTGCGACTGGCTCACCGGTCAGCCCGTGCTGGCGACGAGGCAGATGCGGGAGTCGCTGCGGCTGTCGGCGGCGCTCGGTGATGAGTACAACATCGCGCTCTGCCTGGATGCCCTCGCCATGGTCGCGGCCGCGTCGAGGCCGCAGCACGCAGCGCGCCTGCTGGGCGCGGCCGCCGCGGCGTGGGACGGGGCGCCACCCTTCCTCGGAATCATCTGGGTCGCGCTGCGCGAGGGTGCGGCGACGCTGGCCCGCAGCGCTCTCGGGGAGGAGGCCTACCGTCGCGAGCGCGAGCGCGGCGCCGGCCTGACCGTCGAGGAGGCGACCGCGCTGGGCCTCGACGAGCGGTCCGCGCCGGCTGCCAGCCCTGCCCCGCTGCCCGCCGGCCAGCTCAGCCGGCGGGAGGCGGAGGTGGCCGCCCTGCTCGCCGAGGGCATGACCAACAAGGAGATCGGACAGCGGCTGTTCATCTCCGAGCGGACGGTCGAGTCCCACGTCGAGCACATCCTGGACAAGCTCGGACTCGGCTCTCGGACCCAGGTGGCCGCCTGGTTCGGCGAACGGCGCGCCGGGCGTAGCTGATCCGCTCCGTACCGGCTCCGTGGTTGACCGGATGCCGAGCTGGGGGCCCGGCCCCCAGGCTGGAGGCATGCCCCGGTTCCTCTACGAGCTGACCCTGGCCCGCGCCACCGAATCCGACGCACCGCACATCGGCAGGCTGCTGTCGCAGGCCGCGCTCCGGCTGGCCGCCGGGGGCACCGACGTGAGGCTGCTGAGCGCGGACCTCGTCCCGGGCCAGGCGCGCCTGGTCTGCACGTTCGAAGCGGCCGATGCCGAGGCCGTGCGCAGTGTCGTCCACACGGCCCAGGTGCCCGGCACGGGGGTCGTCCAGCTGGTCCCGATCGTCAGCGACGGGACGAGGAGGTAGAGCATGGCGAGCGCAGTCCGAGCCAGCGGACTGACCAGGGACTTCGGCGCCGGCCGGGGCCTGTTCGACCTCGACCTGGAGATCCCGCCGGGCCAGGTCTTCGGCTACCTCGGCCCCAACGGCGCCGGCAAGACCACGACCATCCGGCTCCTGATGGGGCTGGCCCGGCCCAACCGCGGCTCGGCGTCGATCCTGGGGCTCGATTGCCAGACGCAGTCGGTCGAGGTGAAGCGGCATGTCGGCTACGCGCCGGGCGAGCCGCCCCAATTCGGCGGCCTGCGCGGACGGGAGATCATCGCCTACCTGGGTGCGATGGCCGGCGGCGTCGACCAGGCGCACGTGACGCGGCTGAGCGACCGGCTCCGGCTCGACCTCTCGCGGCGCTTTCGCGAGTACAGCACGGGCAACAAGAAGAAGCTCGTCCTGGTCGTCGCATTCATGCACCGCCCGCAGCTGCTGA
>Ga0126378_10001316_pt1 | contig 18468 bp, 16 predicted proteins | sample PanSoiMetPlot_23_FD_92587 | JGI IMG/M metagenome (GOLD analysis project Ga0126378, IMG submission 92587) | Tropical forest soil microbial communities from Panama - MetaG Plot_23 | ecosystem: Environmental > Terrestrial > Soil > Tropical forest > Bulk soil | place: Panama | collected 2016-02-17
AGCAGCGTCGTAGCGATACCTGGCTCAGCTATTTCTGACGGTTGGGAGCGCGTCCGTCGCCTGGTCAGGTTCAACACGTCTCTCTTGGGGATTTTTCTGTCGCCGCACTTCTGCCTGCGGCGATTGGAATTTATGGAGTCCTGGCATACACCGTTGCGCAACAGACGCACGAGATCGGCATTCGCGTGGCATTGGGCGCGCAGGGGCCTAACGTCATGCGTTTAGTCTCGCACTGGGAGCACGCCTGCGCTTGCGGCCTGTTACATCCCCGCGCGGCGCGGGAACCATCATGCAAGGTGTGGAGAATGAGTCAGTGACGGGAGGTGCCGGAGTGAGAACAAAAGGACATCGGGTTCTGCCACATTCGACTCTTGGCGCAATAGTCCGCGGAGGCGCTCTTTGCGGAGTGCTGGATATTACTGCCGCATTTGTTGTCTATGGTGGTCTCTACGGCGTCAACCCTGTGCTGATTTTGCAGGGGATCGCTAGCGGCATACTCGGCCGAAGCGCGTTCAATGGCGGGTACCCGGTAGCACTGCTCGGTCTGTTCTTGCACTTTTTCATCGCCTTTACGGCAACCTTCGTTTATGTACAGCTCAGTCGCTGGGTTAGCCTGCTGGTTCAACACGTCTACGTTTCTGGTCCCCTTTATGGGGTGGTGGTCTACTTCTTCATGGGGTACATCGTGGTACCGCTTTCCGCCCACAGCAAAGGGGGAGCTTTTTCTTTCAAGGGGATGATCATCGGGGTGGTCATTCACATTTTCTGCGTGGGGCTACCGATATCTTTGACAACTCGGCGATACTTGCACACGTGACCTCCCCCGAGCATTTGGCCATGTCCGTCGCCTTTCTCGCGGCTTCGCAGTTGGTTGTCGGATTGATAGTTGCCGGATATGCCGACCAGGCGCACATGACCCGAGAAGCCGAACGCTTTGCTGGGTGTACACCGACGGTTTTGATCCCCACGGCGACGTGTACGCTGCGATTGTCCGATTTATTCAAGTCCGGCCACCTGTCTCGTACTAGCTTTGAGGCTATGGAGCGGAGCTTCGTGACTCGAGGAGGGTTATGAACATGGATGGGGGCCGTCGGCATTGCTGCCTTCATTCCACGAGCAGGAGACGCCATGAAGGACAGCGCAAAGTTGAAGGTTCTTTTCATCGCGGGTTTTGGTCCCATCGTTCGTGACACGGGAGAAAGTTGCAAGCTCTACCGCGATGCCCTCGGCATTCCCTTCAAGGAGGAACCTGACGGCTATCTCCACACCGAGGCCGTTCCAGGCGCGAAGAGTTTTGCCCTATGGCCGCTTTCTCAGGTAGCGCAGTCTTGTTTTGGCAAAGACTCCTGGCCTAAGGAAACTCCTGCACCTCAAGCTTGGCTCCACCCAAGGGTTTACCAACCGACGCTAGCCGATTGGTCGACACTACGGCGTCAGGGAGGACTAATCCTCGCTGGCGTTGCAACGTGGCCTCAGCTTGCGGATTGCCCGTTATCCGCTCGCAATCGTATGTGTCGTATCGCAAAATCGCGGTGCGCTGTCTCCCTCTGTCAGTGCTAAGCTTACCGAGGCCGCCACCAGCCCGAAGGGAAGAAGCGCGAGACTAAATTCTTCGTCTAATTGGTATGCACACGTTCGGTCAAGACGTTCGCCACGGCATACGTCTGCTGCGTCAGGCGCCAGGATTCACGGTATTGGCGGCTGGCGTCCTTGCGTTGGGAATCGGGGCCATGTCGGCGATCTTCAGCGTCGTCGATGCGGTCCTGATCCGACCACTTCCATTGAATGAGCCCAGCAGACTGGTCATGCTGTGGGAGAACGCACCGGGCAACGCCCGCAACCGAGTATCACCACTCAACTTTCTCGACTGGCACGACCAGAATCGGGTCTTCTCCTCGCTCGCCGCTGTTTCAGGTGGAAGCCTCACATTACAGACCAAAAGCGGCCCCGAACAACTGCCTGGCCAATCTGTAACCTCGGAATTCTTCCAGTTGCTCGAAGTCCGACCAATTGTCGGGCGCGCATTCGCAGCCGAAGAAGATCGTGCGCGCGCGGATGTTGTCATGATCAGTGAAGGGCTGTGGCGCACGCGATTCGCCTCCGATCCGAGAGTGGTCGGCTCGACTCTGACACTGAATGGAAAACCCTGGCTCGTCATCGGTGTCGTTCCCGAGCGATTCGAGATTCTGTGGAAGAGCGAGCTGTGGACGCTGTTCACCGTGAAACGCAGCCCCGAACAGCGGCGCATGCACTACATGCAGGTTTTCGGCAGGCTCAGGTCAGGTGTCTCACTCGAGGAGGCACGGGCCGGCATGACTTTGATCGCAGAAGACCTTGCTCGCATTTCACCGGAGACCAACAAAGCCTGGGGAGTCACCATCGACCCGTTGCGCGCCGTCCTTGTCAACCACGATTTACGCGTGACGACACTTGTACTGGCAGCCGTGGTCGCCTTTGTACTCTTGATGGCGTGCGCCAATGTTGCGAATCTGATGTTGGCTCGGTCCGCCAGTCGCACGCGGGAGATGGCTGTACGCGCTGCATTGGGTGCTTCTAACCCGCGGCTCGTCAGGCAACTACTCACCGAAAGTGTGCTCCTCTCCGCGATTGGGGGGCTGGGCGGACTGCTGCTCGCGTGGGCCATCATTGAGCTGGCTCCCGCAATCATACCGCCCGGAACACTGCCGGTCGGTTTGCCACTGGCTTTGGACGCGCGCGTCACTACCTTTGCGGTGATAGCCACGCTGCTCACTGGATTGCTCTTCGGGCTGGCACCGGCATGGCAGGTTAGCAGAGGTTCACTTACCCGCGCTCTGCAGACCAGCGGCCGCAGCGCGACTTCTGGCAACACCACTCTGCTCAGCGCTATCGCGGCCGCCCAAATTGCCGTCGGCGTGATGATCGTGGCCGGCGCTTTGCTTCTGGTGAGAACCCCGGAGCGGCTCAGCCAAGTCGATCCTGGCTTCAACGCGGATCGGGTGCTCACCATGCACGTATCTCTCCCCCTCAGCCGCTATCCCACACCGGACAAGACGCTGGTTTTCTATCAGAACGTCGAAAGAGAACTTACGACGCTTCCTGGTGTGCGTGCGGCTGCTTTTGGCGGCAGCTTGCCGCTTCAGGGATGGGATATTGGCCAAGGTTTTGAAGTCGTAGGCGAGCCACCGCGGTCTGAAGCCGAATCTCCTGCGGCCCACTACCAGATTGTCGGTCCGCGATACTTTGAAACTTTAGGCATTCCCTTACGGTCAGGCCGCGTTTTTGACGAGCAGGACACCGCAACGGGGCCTCAGGTCGCCATCGTAAACGACGAATTTGTTCGTCAGTATCTGCACGGAAGACACGCCGTAGGAGCACACCTTCGCGTGCAGGCGATGGATCCTGGTGGGCCGAAACCCATCGAGCGTGAAATTGTGGGCGTGATCGAACAGGTAAAAGTAGAAGGCTTGGGCGAGAGGCAAAATGACGTTGAGATTTACGTGCCCATCATGCAAAACCCTTGGTATTGGGCTTCGCTTGCGGTGCGCACCAGCGGTGATCCAACCGCGATGTTGCCCCGAGTCAAGGCAGTGATCGCAAAGTTCGACAACCAACTGGCTGTGACCCACGTCCGCACTATGGAGCAAGTCGCTCGCGAATCCATCGCGGAACCCAGGTTCCGCGCCAGGCTCCTCGGGGCCTTCGCCACACTAGCGCTTGTGCTTTCAGCCATTGGAGTGTTCGGAGTGCTGGCGTTCTCCGTCGCGCAAAGAACACGCGAATTTGGCGTTCGCATGGCTCTGGGCGCCCAAATCAGCGACGTCTTGGGACTTGTTCTGCGGCGCTCAGCAAGAATCGCCGTGGTTGGCATTGCAGCGGGTATGCTTGGGGCGGTGATGCTCGCTCGGTCGTTATCGGCGCTACTGTTCGGTGTGCTGCCTCTTGATCCCATCACGTTTGTAAGCGCTCCGGCTTTGCTAGCGATGGTTGCATTTGCAGCTTCGGGCATTCCGGCGATGCGTGCAGCGCGAACCGATCCTGCCGCTGTTCTCCGTCAGGAGTAACACCCCGCCTTTGCCGGGCGATCCCGGCAACGCCGCGCTCAGGGTCATCCCATTGCCTTCGCATAGAACGAGTGTCACCATTCAACGCTGGCCGATACTCTTTGAGCCAATCCTAAGAATGGTCGAGAAATTATGCGCGCATTTGCTTACGGCCTTGTCGTAGGGATCTTGTTGATTCCCCTTGCCGCGATAGTGGTTTCTTTGTTCGGCTGGGTTTCGGTCTCAGCCACTTCCAATCCACCCCGCTGGGAAGCTTCTATCGCTCGGAAAGCGTTCGCCGCCTCGGTCGATCGGCAAGCTGCCAAACTGCAAAATCCGACTTCGCCCACCAGCGTCAATCTGATGGCTGGCTTGAAGTTCTACCGCGACGGGTGCGCGGGTTGCCACGGCGCCGCGGGCAAGCCCAGCCAATGGGGCACAACCGGGTTCTACCCTCGCGTCCCTCAATTTGATTCGGAGCCACCTCTTAAGCCCGACTGGCAGATGTTTTGGATCGTTAAGCACGGCGTGCGCTACAGCGGCATGGGCGCTTGGGAGAACTTGGCGTCTGACGACGACATCTGGAAGGTCGTCACCTTCCTGAGTCACTTGAAGACCTTGCCGCCTGACGTGGAGGCAGCATGGAGAGGGGCGGCTGTCACGCAGCTGATGCGGGGGCACAGAGGACACACGATGGCGGATTCTCCAGCGGCCACGACGCCAAATTCATGGTGCTGGAAGCCACTTTCCTCCCACTACCGTTCTCTGCCACCCGGATAAATAATCGGCTATCCGGAAGTGAACTTTAAGACCGCCAGGGGACATAAGATCCTGCCCGTACGGCTGCCACGCGGCGCAAAGCAAATAGGTAATCATCAGTCGCCAAGTGTTTACGAACGAAACGGTCAACACTACGGCGCTAGTAGTTTGGAGTGTCGCCTGGTTTAGAAGGTCAGCTTCAGTCGTCCTGAAATGCTTCTCGGCGGAGCAATAGCAGTACCGGAAAATAGGCTCGCAAAATTAATGACGTTCAGGCGATCTGTCAAATTAAATGACTGAATTTGCAGTACGGCGCTGCGCTGCTCCTTGCGGTAAACCTCGAATCCTGCGCCAGCGTCCAAAGCAAAATTAGGTTTCACACGCCCTCGCGCAAAGTTTACTTCGCTCAATATCTGAGGCCCATACTGTGCGAGCAGGAAGGCGGGGTCGGCGGCGCCGATATCTGCCGGTAATCCGCTGCCATACTCTCCGCCCACAGCAAGCCAGAAGCGCGGTGTGGCCTGGAACCGCACCCGCGCTCCTGCCGTGTTGCGTTGATCCTGAGTGACAGGGAATCGGCTGGTATCCGTCAGAGCTGCTGCTGCGTCGCTTCCGAGGAAGAGCCCACCTGTAATAGGCCCCTGGCCGATCCCGATCTGGTTCGCATAGCTCAAAAAACCTGAGAAGCGTCCCCAATGCGGCACCTCAATTCGAATCTCTTCGCCTGTGATTTGGCACTTCGCAAAAGCGATCGGAAAACTCACGCCCGTATCCAGCAAAACATCGTCGTCTGAATAGTTGCGGAAATTGCGACGGAACACGTTCGCATCGATCCGAAGATTCCCCAAGAATGACTTCGTGACGCCGACCTCGTAGTAGTTTGCTCGTGCCGGCTGCACTGTGAGTCGCACAACAATCGGATTCAACGAGTCGAGCTGCGGCGAGCTGGCGAGAAGGAGATTCTCGACCGCCGGGGTCTGGAAAACCCGGTCGTACGACGCGTGAAGCAGCAGATTCGGGGCCGCGAAATACCGTGAGACACCAATTCTGGGGCTCCACGCCGACTGATGCACAACAAAACCATAATGGTCAAAGCGAAGGCCAGCACTGAGATTCCAGTAGCCCAGGCGAATGTGATCTTGTGCGTAGACGGATGGCTCAGCATCCCAGCGGTGATCTGAAAATTGAAACTGTGGCTGCGTGCCGGGGTCAAATTGCGTCGGATCGGTGATTGTGTACTGCAACTTCTCGCGGACCGGATTGGCGATTACGTCCGTTCCCACTTTCCAATCATGGTGTCCATGCTGTCCGGCGAGGTCGCCCCGAGCGTAGCCTTCCCGGTAGCCGCGATCCTGCGAAACAATCACGGGAGTGGCTAACGGATTGGAGGAGAGAGTCGCAGCAGCGTCGCGAACACTCCCAGAGAAACTCAGCAAAAGCTCAGGTGAAATAACATGTTGGAAATAGACCTGCCCGGTCGTCTCGGTATTGGTGATGTCCTGTCGCTGACCCGCTTGCTGCTGAACGAGTTCATTGGGAACTAAGAAGCGGACGACATTGTGCGAGATGGTCAGCCGCAGACGATCTCGATCCGAAAAGTCGCGGTCGTAGGAAGCTGAGAAACCGGTAGCAGTCGCGCGATTCGTGTAGTTTGCCAAGACCGGCGGGTCCAGGTATCGTTCTGTATGGAAGCCGTCGCCGCTGAACGTGAAACGATCTTTGCCATGCGAATAGGAAAGTCCCGCTGAGCCGTTCGTAGTTCCAAAGCTTCCACCGATCAGGTCGAGCTGCCCATGCAGTCCCGAGGGTACATTCTTTTCCGTCGTGACCTCTATAACTCCGCCCAGCTTCCGTCCGTACTCTGCCGGATAGTCTGCGGTCAGCACACGCATGGAGTCCACGACATCCACGTCCAGCGCGGGCGCAAAGGCAGGCGAGCGATTCTCTGTGATCGGGAGTCCGTCAATCACGTACTGCACGTCGTACTCTGAACCGCGTGGGTGGAGCACGCCATTGGCTTCGTACAACCAGCCCGGAAGTTCGTCCACCAGATCAGAAAGGCTTCGACCCGGTTGCGTGGCGACGACTTCGCCGAGGGTTTCGCGCCCGACAGGATAGACTGTTCCGGTCTGAGAAGGGTCAAGCAGAGTGGCTGAGTCGCTCACTCGGACTTGGGTGGCCACAGGTGCAAGACCCAAGCTCACCGAGACGCGAACAGGAACCTCGGAGCGAACTTCAACTAGGCCCGACCAGGGCGCAAAACCCTCCGTGCTCACGCTGAGACGATAAACACCAAATGGAAGGTCCTGTATGACGTAACGGCCATCCGCACCAACCTGAAATACGCGGCGAAATTGATTCGCATCGCTCACCAGTTCTGCCTGGGTCGGCACAGCAGCGCCCTGCTGGTCATGCACCTCAATACGCAGTTCGCCGCGAGCACGCTGCGCATTCGCGGGTCGTCCAGACGCGACAAGCGCAAGCATGCAGAGCACGTGAGCACTGAGTTTGGTGAGCCTCATCATGGGCGCGCGCAATCGGCAAAGTTCGCCGCCGCTTCGATACAGCAGGCTACCACTCGCAGCCATACGCCTGAATCGAAATTCACACCCCGGTTGCGCTTTCTGACTGCACCTTCGCGCTAATTCCTGCGTCCCCCGGCCTCGCGGTTCTCCGTTCACGGCTTCCTTCCGAACCGCGCAGGTCTCCATCATTAGTTTGACGGCTACGATTGAACGCTGTATATTTCCATTGTTTTGGAACTATGAAGATATCTTTTGCTGTCGATTCGCTCGCTGCTCTGGCGCAAGAAACTCGCCTTAATATCTTTCGTTTGCTCGTCCAAAACGCCCCTGAGGGCCTCGCGGCAGGCGAGATCGCTCGCCGCCTAAAGCTGCCTGGTCCGACATTGTCGTTTCACCTCAACATTCTGGCAGCGATAGAGCTTATCGAACCGCGCAGAAACGGGCGGTCTATCTCCTATTCCCCAAACTTTAACAACGTGAATCGTCTGATGAACTATTTGATGGAGAACTGTTGCGGTGGGGAAGGTTGCACCATCGATGTAACACGACTTTCAGGGAAATCGCCGAACAAGTAGGAGGCTCAATGGATAACGAAAACATCAAAGAGGTCGTGAAGGACAAGTACGCACAAGCTGCGGTTCGTGTGGCCTCAGGCAAGAGTTCCTGTTGCGGTACGAGTCCGGCTTCTAGTCTGGACGGCTGCGATCCTATTACCTCAAATCTTTATGGAGACAGCGAGGCATCCGCCGTTCCAGAGGAGGCACTTAGGGCTTCTCTGGGCTGTGGCAATCCCACTGCTTTGGCGAAGCTCCAGCCGGGGGAAACGGTTTTGGACCTGGGTTCCGGCGGCGGTATTGACGTTCTGCTGTCGGCCCGACGAGTGGGTCCAACGGGCAAGGCTTACGGCCTTGACATGACCGATGAAATGCTCGCTTGGGCTGAACAGAACAAACTCAAGTCTGGCTTGAAAAACGTCGAGTTTCTCAAAGGCGAAATCGAGAATATCCCACTGCCACCCGATACGGTAGATGTAATCGTTTCAAATTGCGTAATCAATTTGTCAGGCGATAAGGACCGGGTGCTGCAGGAGGCGTTCCGCGTCCTAAAGCCTGGGGGACGCTTTGCAATCTCAGATGTGGTCGTGCGTGGCGAGGTTCCGCAAGAGATTCGGAAAAGCATGGAGTTGTGGGTAGGCTGCGTTGCGGGGGCTTTATCCGAGGCGGAATATCGAGACAAGCTGGCCACTGCGGGATTTGAGTCTGTGGATATAGAAGTGACGCGCGTTTACGACGTGAACGACGCCCGCGAGTTCTTGCGTTCAAGTGGCATTGATGAAGAGGCCATCGCCTCCCAAGTTCAGGACAAATTCGTGAGTGCTTTCGTAAGGGCCATCAAACCATTGCAAGGAAAAGCATGCTGTGGACCAACTTGTTGTGCCTGAGAGACCACCGATGAACGGACGTTACAACGCTCTTTTTCTTTGCACAGGTAATTCCGCTCGGTCGATCATGGCGGAAGCCATTATGAATCGAAAAGGGTTCCCGAACTTCAACGCATACAGCGCGGGCAGTCATCCAAAAAACCGTCCATCCTGCTGCGCTTCGACAAATCGAAATTGCTAAGCTTCCTACGAATGGCTTACGTACCAAAGATTGGAGCGAATTTGCGAAGCCCGGCGCTCCTCAAATGGATTTTGTTTTCACTGTCTGTGACAACGCGGCAAAAGAGGTCTGCCCCATTTGGCCCGGACAGCCGATGACCGCGCATTGGGGTGTGCCCGATCCTGCCGCAGTTGAAGGTACGCCTGAGCAGATCGAAAAAGCCTTTCGGGAGGCGTTCATGATCCTCGACCGTAGGATCAGTTTGCTTCTTTGTCTTCCTCTCGCAAGCCTCGACAAGCTGGCAATCAAGAAGGAAATCGACCGTATCGGCCAACAATGAAGACCTCTCTATTTCGCTGCTTGGTTGCGGAATTCTTGGGCACGGCGTTTCTCGTCGCTGCCGTCGTCGGTTCGGGCGTGATGGGCGAGCGGCTCGCCAATGGAAATGTGGCGGTTGCTTTGCTTGCGAACACGATTGCCACAGGAGCGGCTCTCGTCGCGATCATCCTTGCCTTCGGCCCAATCTCAGGAGCGCATTTGAATCCTGCTGTCACATTGGCCGACGCAATCGAAAGAGGGCTTTCCTGGACGCACGCATCGCAGTATGCAGTCGTTCAGATTTTGGGCGGAGTAACTGGGGCTGTAGCCGCACATTTGATGTTTGGGCTTCCTCCGATTTTTCTATCACACCATGTACGAAGCGGCCCTGCCCAATTCCTCAGTGAGTTCATCGCGACGTTTGGCCTCGTTTCAGTCATTTGGGGATGCTCACGCGCCCGCGCGGAGTTTGTCCCGTTCGCGGTGGGGGCTTACATAACTGCCGCTTATTGGTTCACAGCGTCAACTTCTTTTGCTAATCCCGCTGTGACGATTGCGAGGTCGCTAAGCGGCACTTTCGCAGGGATTCGCCCCGCGGATGCTCCGCTATTTATTCTGGCTCAGGTCCTTGGAGCAGTCGCCTCTACTTTCCTGTTCCGGTGGCTCGTGCCTAGCCTTCAGCTGACAGCAAAAGAAGTCCTGGTCGCCCACGAATCCGATCCCCCAAGATAGCGCTCGACCTCGGAGTATGGTGCGAGGTTTAGGCTATGCTTAGACAATGTCGGACGTTCCCGAACCTCTATCGGCAAAGGAATTCTTCACGCCGGAATTCCTGAAAGACCCGTATGCCACCTACCGCCGGCATCTTGAAGGGCGTGGGGTTCAGTACCTCGATATTCACAGCGGCGTTTGGGCCGTTTTCAAGCACGCAGATTGCTCAACATTTCTTCGGGACTCAAGGCTTTCCGCAAAGCGTACTGGCACTCTGATTGACGAGTTTCCTTCTGAGAAGCAAAAGGAATTTGCGGAACTCGCCCGCATGTTCAGCCTTTGGATGCTTTTCTTCGACGCCCCTGAGCACACACGCCTTCGCAAACTCATGAACAAAGGCTTCTCTCCTGCAGGAATCGAATGTCTCAAGCCGCAGGTCGAGAAGATCGTGGATCGCTTGCTCGTACCACTCCGCAAGAACCATCGATTAGATATTCTTCCGCAGTTCGCTCACCCGCTCCCCGCCTTCGTGATCGCCGAGATGCTGAATGTTCCTGAGTGGCTGCACCAGCAGTTCGTTCGCTGGTCAAACGCTATCGCGACTCTTTTTGGAAATCCTTATCGCACCGTGGATGATCTCATTGCTGCGCAGCAAGCCATCCATTGCCTCACGGATTACTTTCGGGAAGCCGTTGCCGTACGTCGCAAGGAAAAAAGAAACGATCTAATCAGCTTGCTTATGGAGATCGAAGAAGACGGAGACGTTCTTACCGAAGAAGAATTGTACGCACAATGCGTGATGCTGCTCTTCGGCGGGCACGAAACCACTCGCAATCTAATCGGAAACGGTCTTTATACGCTGCTTCGTCAACCCGCGCAGGCCGCCGAACTTCGGGCCCACCCCGAACTCATCCGGAGTGCCGTCGAGGAGCTACTGCGCTACGAAAGCCCGGTTCAATACACTGGCCGAATGGTTTTGGAGGATTTCGAGTTCTGCGGTGTCCAAGCCCGACGCGGTCAGGAAATTATTTTTATGCTCGGGGCAGCCAATCGCGACGGGCGGCAGTTCAAAGACCCCGATCGTCTCGACTTGAAACGTGCGAACAATCCGCACCTCGCCTTTGGCGCGGGTGCTCATTTCTGTATAGGAAACCAGCTCGCAAGGCTGGAAGGTCAGGTGGCCATCTTGAGAATCCTTCAGGAGTTCCCCCAGATCCGTTCAGTCTCAGCAGAGCCGGAGTGGCTTCCTAATTTCAGTTTCCGCGGACTCAAGACACTCCCTGTCGAGGTTTGAAGTTCAGAGGGTTGGTCTCACTCGTCTAAAAAAACGAGACCCCTTTGGCAGTCGAAAGCACCTAAACCGTTTACAGCTCTACCCTCTCCGGAAACAATCCCGGCATCCAGCGTGACGCAAGGGCCGCCGGAAAAACCAGGCGCAAAGGCGCGCGCGCGCCATCGGAAGTGAGCACGCCGCGTTTTATCAGCGCCGACACTATTCGCCTTGCATGGCGGTCGGTTGCGCCGACTGCGCCCGCCGCGTCTCCGCGAGGCAGCTCTCCGCGATAAAGCACCGCTTCAAGAATATTCCCGGACTTTGGTAGAAGGGCAGTGGTCCTGACTTCTTCGTCTGCCCACAAGAGAATGCGTGCTCGCAGCTTGTCCGGTTGCATCAGACCTTCCATGAAGTCCACTTGGTCGATGCACGTACGGAGAAAGAAATCCGCGAACCGGGTCAGAGCCTCCTCGCTGAGTGCGCCGCGCCCCTCAAGGTCGTTGCGTCGGGGATTGTCGCAATCGGCAAGATGTTTTTTGTAGTCCTCCACCCTATGCGCCAGGCCGCGCGCGACAGACCAGACCGCGCCCGTGTCCAGTGTTTCTAGCAGCATTGCGTGCGACATCAGGCGAGCAACCCGCCCGTTGCCGTCAAGAAAAGGGTGAATCCACAAAAGGCGGTGATGGGCCGCCGCTGCTCCCAGAATGGAGTCAGTTCGGTTCAGATGTCCGTAGACCTCCTCAAAACGTCCCAAAAAGCGCGGCACTGCGCCCGGACTGATGGGAATGTGGGTTCCAACCTTCACGTCCCTGTGGCGCAGTTCGCCTGGAACGACCTTCAAGCGCTCTTTGGTCTGCGGGTCCTCGACCCACAGCAGATCCGGAGGCAGTTGTTCGCAGAAACGACGATGGATTTCACGGATGCCGCCGCTCGTCAAAGCCCGCCCGCCGAGGCCGTCACCGTCAATCCACTTCTGGACAGTGATATGCGCCTTTGCTTCAAGCTGTAGGTCGCGCTTATGAGGGTCTTTGCTGTAATCGTTTTTCAGGGCGCGCTCGATATCGACGGGATGAGTGTCGTGCCCCTCGATCAGGTTGCTGTAGTAGCAGTTCATCGCTCGTACGAGGTCGGCAAGCGATGTCACCATGCTCTCCGGCAAGCTCCGTCGAAAACCAGCTGCCTTCTGCGTCAGTTCGAGCGCCAGCTCCGTAAGCGTACCCCGGTGGCGGGACGTTTCACCGATCAGCAAGGGCTCCATCAAGGCGGTCGATTCCCCTCGATCACTTGCCGCCATAATGTCCGCTTTTATGTCCGCTTTCGTTTCCATGATATAACTATATATATCATAGTTTTATTGGCTTTTTCTAGAGGCAGATGTCCGCAATAATGTCCGCTTCCATGTCCGTTTCTCGGGAGCCTTTCGTGCGTGAAATGCGGAGCCATTGCTGGCGTGTCCTCGTATGAGCGATACAAGCCCTTTCTATCGCTCATAAGGGAGGACATCTGCTCTAAAAGCAATGGAGCAAGCGCGTGCGGACGTGCCTGTGCCAAGGACTGTGCCAGAACTGTGTACGGAACCGTAAGGCAAGGCTCCTAAGGGGGAGCGCCTGCTCCCGAAGCATTGGGTGGCGATGACCCCAAGAAATGCCTTCATTCGGCGGTTATTATACGTGAAGCATAGGTTCAGTCCGGACGAAGTCTATCTCGCCACGGGCAGGACTAGCGAATTTCGGAGACTATGATGGTTAAACGGCTTTCCAGGAAGGAGCTTTACGAGCTGGTCTGGTCTGAACCGATGAAGAATCTTTCCGTTCGATTCGGTATATCGGATGTCGCGCTCAAGAAGACCTGCGCCCGAGCTGCGATTCCTACTCCCGATCGCAGTTACTGGGCAAAGAGGGAAGCTGGAAAGAGTACTCCCCAACAGACACTTTCCGAACGCCCACCCGGAATGGACGAGGAGGTTGTTGTCGGTGGCGGCGGTAACTATTGGTATCAGCAATGGAGCAATGACGAACTCTTGGCCCTATTGCCTCCGCATCAGTATTTCAGGAATCAATCGAAACCGTGCGTGAGCGTATTGCTAAGGTCATCGGAAACGTCTCGGTACGGCGTGAGGTTCACGACTGGCACCCTGCAATCGATCGCCTCTTAAAGGAAGACGACAAGCGGCGAGAGAGGCAACTTGCGAGTCCTTATCCGATGTCGTGGGACGCACCACGATTCGACGGACCACTGGAGCGCCGAAGGCTCCGCATCTTAAATACTCTGTTCTTCGCAGTAGGAGGAATGAACGGAAAACCCTCGATAAGCGGCCGAGACTTAGGCAACCTTCATGTAACGTTCTTCCAGCAACACGTCGGCATCAGACTGGATCGAATCAAACAGGTGCGCCGTGGCAGCTCTGCTGCCAAGCCAAACGTTTCCGACGATAACAAATTATCTTTTTCGATCCTTGAGAGTTGTTACGGCTCTGGCAAAGAGAGACTCTCTTGGCAGGACGATGATTCCGGCAAGATCGAGGCTCGAATTGCGGAGATTGCACGGGAGCTTGTTCTGACCGCTGAGGTGCAGTATCGCCAGAGTGCGTTGCGTCACTATCAATGGCGCGTTGAACGGAAAGCTGAACTCGAAGAAGAGGAAAGGAAACGGAAGGTTGAAGCGGAGCGCGCCGAACGCGAGCGACGCAGGCGGCTGGAACAGGCCCGGATCGACCGCCTTCTCAAGGATGCTGCGGCGTTTCAGCAAGCCGCCGCGATAAGGAAGTACGTCGAAGCAATCCAATTGGCCCAGGGTTGCAGCAGTGTTTCTATAGCAGATGATTTGGAGCGATGGAGCAAATGGGCATTAGCACAAGCCGATCGAATCGACCCGGCTATCGGGGGTGCATTCTTGAAGGCAATGCGAGGTGAAGATAGTGCTGAGCCGATGAAAACAGCGGCCGAAAATCTGAGCGTGTGACAATCAGGTGCGCGAGAGGCCGAAAAAACGCGACTGTCACCAAATTGTCACTAAAATTGGCGCAAAACGAGCCAAAATCAGCGAACTCCAGAAAATTGAAAATCGCGCTATCTGACGGCTGGCAAAAGGGTTTAGTTGAATTTTCTGCCAGATAGCAAAACGGCGATTTTATTTTTCAAGACCGTCGGTTTCAACCGCTCACCCACTCCTCCGCCATCTATTCTATGCTGAAACAATCACTTGCAGGAACCACGCCTTCGTGCGGTTGCATACGGCTTCGTCCGGCACGCGGACTGGATAGACAGATAGTCCTCGATTAGGCCGTGATGTGCTTATCGTAGCTTCGCGTACGGGGCCTTGGCTTGCTGAAAGATGGGGATGTCGGGGTCGGCCCGTGCGCCGCTCCAATGCTACCCAACGTTCCGCGGATTCCCTGTAATGAAACGAATCAGAAACTGAACACACTATTCTGTGACTGCCTGCGTGCCAGCCCCATCGAAGTCGAAGGTGCGACGTGTCTTTCGGCCGGAGGCTGCTCGTCAAAAAGATTACTGTGATATTGCGGCGCGAAATGAGAGAATTACCCAAAGGCATTGCGGCACTAGCAACCATGCAAACTGAGCGGCGGTGTGTCCAAAGGAAGAGGCTCGCCGGAATTTCCTACCTCGAGTTTGAGGCGGGAAGGGGGGGAATCGTCCTCGATGCATCGGAGAGGGGACTTAGGTTCCAAGCAGCTGGGGCGGTTCAGCAACTAGGCCGAAGCCGGATCCGGATCTGGACCTCTCCTCGCCGCGAGGAACGGATTGAGATCACAGGCAACGTGGTATGGACGGATAGCTCCAACAAAACCGGCGGTTTGCGTTTCATTGAGACAGGCCGAGAGAGCTCCGATCAAATTCGCACTTGGCTGTGGCAGCCGAGGGAATTGGAGGTATCTCCCCAATTCCAACAGTTCCCTGGGCCTGCCAGGTCCACGCGAAAGCCCGAGGTCCAGCGTGAAACCCGCCACAATGCGAACCTTCCGCGGTCACCAGTGGCATCACGGGCAAGCACCAACGTTAATGAAGGGCGGCCGGTAGGGCTACGTCCAATTCCAGTTTTGCCTTCTCTTTTTACGTCGAACTTGCCAGGGCAAGCACAGGATTCTCAAGCCTCTCAGCGGGCAATCGCCTATAGGCTTGCGACAGGATTCCTTATCGGTGTGCTCGTAGTGGCTGTCGTAGTGCTTTTTGACATGTTTCGTCCGGAGCTGGGGGCTTCGCTGATCCATCTGGGAGAAAAGATAACGGGGATCGGCTCACAACCGCAGACTTCATCTCCGCTACTCAGTTCGCCTGCAGTTCCAGCCCACCCCTCGCCGTCCATCGAAGCGAAGCCAGATGTAGTTCAAAAGGAGGATTCGGAGGATTCCGCCCTGCCGCCTGATACCCCCAGGCAGGTCAATTCGCTGGGCCCAGGTCTTGCAATTCCGCCCACAGAGGAACCCGCGGACCGTTCGCTGGTTCGTCAGTCGCCGAATTCGGCGCAGGACAGAAGCGCGGAGGTAACGCGTCTTTGGTCGGCGGTTGCTTCGGGCAACGCCTCCGCAGAAGTCGACCTGGCGCGACTTTATTTGAGGGGAGACGGAGTTCCCCGAAATTGCGAACAGGCAAAAGTCCTTCTGCGGGCAGCGGCCAAACGTAGAAGCGTCGAAGCTCAACAACAATTGAAGGAACTGCAAACCAGCGGCTGCCCGTAATTTTTGCGAACTCCCTTTCACGTGGGTGGTGAGGGCGTGACACAAAAGGGCGTGCCTGTTACCAAGTGGTGTAAAGCCGCTGAAACAGAGCAAATCCAAAAACAAAAACTTTCGCTATCTCACGGCAGGCAAAGGGAATTACTTGTATTCTGTGTTGGATTGCCACGCGACGGGCTTCCGGGCTGTCGTGGCCGAAGATTGCCGCTGAACTGGGTGTGAGGTCGGGACAGCGTACCCACCTGGAGCGTCAGCCGAAATTGATTGCCCTCGCTCACCAGTTCGGCCTGAGTCGGGGCGCCCCTTGTGGGTCACGTACCTCAATGCGCAGTTCGCCAGGTACACGGCGCGCATTCGTCCCGCTTGCCGCAAGAAGCGCGAGCACGACTAAGCCGAGCAGGTGAGCGGCCCTCTTGGTCATCGCGTTGATGTCGTAAGCCGTTGCCGAGAGCTCATCCATCGCGGTCGAGATAACAGGCTACCATTCGTCGCTCCTGCCGCTCGAATGGATCTCACGCCGCAGTTCCGTTCCATTCCATTCGCCAGCTCATGCAACCTTCACCGAGTTCAGCACGCCGCTCTTGCCATTTTCTGCCGTGCATTTTCCCACGCACCGCCCGGGTGTCAGGCCGCGTCGCGGCTTCTGCTTTCGTGGTGCAACCTTACCTATTGGGTGCCAAGTTCTTTAAGTCGCGTTCGGAGGAGCTAGTCTCGGGTCGCGGCGGTTACCGAAAGCAGGTCCCTTGCAAATCGATCCGAGGCTCAACGGAAGGCCTGTGGCGTTCGAGGCTGGGCAGCGCGGCAATTAATCTTTGGGTGTACGGATGGCGCGCTGAATCGAAAATGACCTCGGGCACGTCACACTCCACGATCTCGCCCTCGCGCAGGATTGCAATCCGGTGGCAAAGCGCAGCCACGGAAAGAAGGTCATGCGATATATAGAGGATGGCCACGTCCAGTTCTCGGTTCAGCCGAGCAAATAAAGCCAGTATCTCGGATTGAGTGATGGTGTCCAGCGCACTGGTCGGCTCATCGGCAATCAGCAATGCCGGGCGGTGAAGAATGGCCATGGCGATGATGACCCTTTGTCCCTGGCCGACGCTGAGCTGCGAGGGCCGCCTGGTCAGGAATTCGTCGTCATCCGGCAAACTCACGCTTCTTAGCACCGCACGCAAGGCCGCGATGCACTCCTGTTTTGTTCCTCTGGCGTGTGCGAGCCAAGCCTCTCTCAGCTGGGTTCCGATGCGCAGCGCAGGATTCAAAGAAGTTAGGGGACTCTGCAGCACGACGCTCATTTGGCGGCCGCGCATCTCCCGAAGCTGACTTTCTGTCTTCTCGAGAAGGTTCTCACCCTGAAAGAGGATTTCGCCTCGGACTTTGGCTCCTCTCAGTTCGAGCAGTTGCAGCAGCGCCAGCGCCAGCGTGCTTTTCCCGGAACCGCTTTCGCCGACGAGCCCTAGAATCTCCCCGCGGCGAATCTCCAGAACAATATTTCTGAGGACCGAGGTCTTGTTCCGATAGTCCACAGAAAGGCGCGCAAAAAGCAACGGCGCGGAAGAGCTCACCTCTGGGCTCCCAGGTCCGGCGCGGGTCCTAGCCGCAGCGTTTCCACGTTCCAGAATCCCGGAGGATTGAGGACCACCGGCGCTGCGCCAACAACACTCGAAGAGACAGCCACGAGCACGTCTTTGTTAATGAGATAGATGAAGGGTTGCTGCTCGGCGACAATCTGTTGGACACGGTCGAACTTCGCCTTTCGCCCTTTGTCCGTGGGAGCGGCGGCCTGCTCACGCATCAGCTTGTCAATTTCGGCTTCCCACGGCGTGGCCGGGGCTTTTTGACTGGGATTCCACTGGTGGTTTTCGCCGGAGCTCAGCCAAACGGTCATCTGACCGTTGGGGTCCAGGTCGGTGTTGACCAGACCGAGGATGCAAGCCTCGTAATCGAAGGTGCGTGTCATTCTTTCGATCAAGGACGGAAAATCCAGCGTGACAACATTAACCTTGATCCCCACTAGCGAGAGGTCCTGCTGGATCATCGTCGCCATTTTTTCTCTTGCCGCATTGCCCGAATTGGTGACAAGTGTGAATTCGACGCGATTTCCCGCCCGGTCTTTCAGTGTGTCGTTTTCCAGGCGGAAACCTGCTTGTGTCAGGAGCCGCAAAGCGGCTGGCGCATCGTATTTCGGCTCTTCGAGCGAGGAATTAAACCAAAAATGATTGGAGGGAGAGACGGGACCGTAAGCAGGTTTCGCATAGCCGGTGTAAACAATGCGGCAAAGGTCCCCACGATTGATGGCCATGGAGATGGCTTTGCGAAATTCCTTGGCGCCGAACCAGGCTTTCTTGTATTCCGGTAGCGGAGCGGCCGGCGACTGATTGAACCACAGCTCCTCGGCATCGAGGCCTGTGCCCGCGTTACGCGTCAACGCGGGATTCTCGTGCTGCAGGTGGTCGAACTGTTCCGCGTCCAGGCGATTGATAAGCTGCAATTCGCCGCGACGAAATCGCAGCAACTCAATGTCGCGATTACGCTGGATGTCCAAGCGGACGCTATCGATGTA
>Ga0126378_10001317_pt1 | contig 18467 bp, 16 predicted proteins | sample PanSoiMetPlot_23_FD_92587 | JGI IMG/M metagenome (GOLD analysis project Ga0126378, IMG submission 92587) | Tropical forest soil microbial communities from Panama - MetaG Plot_23 | ecosystem: Environmental > Terrestrial > Soil > Tropical forest > Bulk soil | place: Panama | collected 2016-02-17
CGGCTCGGCAACCCGCTCATCAACGAGGTCATCATCGCGCTCGGGGACAAGGACCGGTGGAACACCCTCCCGCCAGCCGATGACAAGCAGTTCGCGCACTACTACGCCAACCCGGGGCTTGCCGCCGCGCTGCCCTCGCTGTACCCGGGCGTCTTCCCGAACCTCGACGCGCTCGTGAAGTCGGGCAAGGCGCGGGTCGACCTGGAGGCGATCCTGCTCACCGGGATACCGAATGGGATCATCCCAGGTTTCCAGAACAACACCGGCTCGGTCCTGTCCGACATGCTGCGGCTCAACACGGGCATCAAGCCGGCGGCGAGCCCGAACATCCTCGGGCTGCTCGGCGGGGACCCGGCGGGCTTCCCGAACGGCCGGCGGGTGTTCGACGATGTGGTCACGGTCGAGCTGCGCGCGGTCGCCGGCCTGACGTTCGCGCTCGTCGACAAGTCCTTCACACCGGACAAAGCGGCCGGTGCGGTCACCGACGGCCTCGGCCCGGGCAGCGTCAAGGCTCCCTTCCTGACGCACTTCCCGTATCTCGGGACTCCCTACGGGGGCTTCTTCAACCCATCCTGAACCGCCTTCCGCGGCCAGGCTGGGCGCCGGCGTACTGCGCCAGCCGGCGCCCAGTCCTGCGCGGCGGGCCGGACCCGCGAGGACACACATGACCAAGCCCGCTTCCGGCCGCCCTGCCGCGGCGGCCACCGAGCCCAGCTACGGCGCCACCGGGCCGGGCACCGTGCTGCTTGAACTGGGCGCACAGACCGGCGCGCTGATCCTGTACACCCCGGCCGGCCTGGCCGGCCGCGAGATCGAGATCAGCCAGGACCGCCCCGGAGCCCGGCGCACGCACGCCTGTGTCCGCGAACGCCGCGCCGCGAGCGGCAGCCGGTACGCGGCCGTGTACGCGGATCTGGCCGCCGGGGACTACACGGTCTGGCGGGACCACGCCACCCCGGCCCTGACCGTCACCGTCACCGGTGGCCAGATCGCGCAGGCCGGCTGGCCCGCGGCGGGATAACTCACCGCCGCCGGTGGCCCTCACGCCCCCGCTCGCTCACGCCCCCGCGCCCTCACGCCCTCACGCCCCCGCTCGCTCAGGCCCCCGCTCGCTCAGGCCCGGCGGCCCGTTCAGCCTTCGTCGGCCAACTCAGCCCCGGCACACGCCGAGCGCCGCGCCGGGCCGCTCACGCCTTGGTGCCGAAGTGGCCGATGAGCCGCTGGGCGTAGTAGCTCTCCCAGGGCTCGGTGGGAGGCTCGGCGCCGTACTGCTTGTCCAGGGCGACGAGCAGGTAGACAAGCTCGCTCCGGACCGGTTTCGCCCCCAGCACCGCAGGCAGCTCGGACAGGTTGATGAGCCAGTCCGCGTACCACGACGCCCAGTCCTCGTCTGCGCCGTCCACGATCCTGAACACCCGGTGATGAGTCTCGGCAGCCTCATGCAGCAGGGCACTGACTTGCTCTTCCTTTGTCACCGCCGTCGCTCCCTTCCTGGACGCTCGGGTGCCCCAGTGCCCTAGCGTTCAGTCAAATTCATATCCAAACGGGTGCCAGCGGTGCATGACAACGGCAAACAACAGCCCTAGCTCCCGGGAGCCGGATCCTCCCAGTGACTGGGGACTCGGCGTGATGGACGGCGCGGCGGCATGGCGCGGCCGGAGGGCGATGTCACGTTCCGCCGCGCTGCCGCGTCCAGACCTATGGAGCCTGTTGCCGAGCCCGGCCGGGACCGGGTGCCGGGCACGTTCACGGGCGTGACCGGCCGGCCGCGCGGCGCGGGCCCCGGCGGCTTCCCGGAGGGACGTTGACATGAGCGCGGAACGCGGCGACGCGAGGATCGTCCGGGCGTACCGGGATCACCGCCCGTACCTGATCGACCTGGCGTTCCGGATGCTGGGCGACATCGGCGCCGCCGAGGACGCCGTGCAGGACGCGTTCACCCGCCTGCTGTCGGCGGACGTCAGCGAGATCGAGGACGAGCGCGGCTGGCTGATCGTGGTGACCAGCCGTCTTTGCCTGGACCGGATCAGGTCCGCCCGCTCGCGCAGGGAAAGCGCCCACGACGCCAGTGAGATCGAGTTCGTCGCGCCGCCCGCGCAGGGCAGGCTCGCCGACCCCGCCGACCGGGTCACCTTCGATGACGGGGTCAGCCTGGCCCTGCTCGTCGTGCTGCAGCGCCTCAGCCCGGCCGAACGCGTTGTGTTCGTGCTGCACGACATCTTCCGGATGCCCTTCTCCGCCGTCGGGGAGACCGTCGGCCGGACCGAGCCGGCCTGCCGCCAGCTGGCCAAGCGGGCCAGGCAGAAGATCGCCGAGGGTCAGCAGGGGATCCGCTTCGACGTCGCCTCCGCCGAGCACCGCCTGGTCACCGAGAAGTTCATCGCCGCCTGCGCCACCGGCGATCTGGACGGCCTGCTGGCCGTGCTCGCCCCCGACGCCTGGGGCGATGTCGACCTCGGGCCAGGAGTCCCGCCCCTTGGGGTGGTTCACGGAGCCGAAGCGGTTGCCGGGAATCTGCTGCGCTTCTGGGGCCCGGAGGCGGTACTGGTCTCCCACCCGATCGCCGGGCAGCCCGCCCTGCTCGGCTTCCGCGGCCGGGACCTGGCCGGCGTGCTTGTGTTCGGCATGCGCGGCGACCTCATCCAGTCGGTCCACGTCATCGGCGATCCGCGCAAGCTCAGCATCCTCGGCCTGCAACTGTCCGCGCCCGCCTGAGGGCCGGTCACCGTGGGATCGCCGGCGTCACCATCGCCGGAACCGTCTCGTCCTTACCGGTGTCACCGCCGGGTTGTGCCCGCCGGCCAGCCCGGCTGGTCAGACTGATCACGGCCGTGATCGGTAAGGGGCTACCACGTGGCCGGAACGTGATCCCCTGATCGGATACCTACGCTCAATAGCGGGGGGACACGGTTGCCAGGCCCGCGTCGTCGGCGGCTTTGAGCAGGCGTTCGTCATAGCTGACCACGCCATCGAGATCCGGGGCGAGAATGCGCGCGGTGGCGAGGTGGATCGCGTCCAGGGAGCGCAGCGAACGATCCGGTTCGTTCATGGCTCCCTCCACGATGTCGTCATCGATCGCGATGTAGGAAAAGGCGAGCAGCAGATCGCGCGCATCGGGAAGCAGCGCGGGCACGGCACGGGCAACGGCTCTGGTCACTTCGATCCGCAGCAGCGCCGAACTGACCCACTCGGCATCCGAGTGAGCGTCGTAGAACGCTGCGAATGCCGTGGAGTGGGTTTCCTCGGCCAGGAGTTTGATGGCGGCAGACGTATCGGCGTAATAGAGGCTCACCAACTTTCCTCATCCCGCATCGCCGCAAGGGCCTCGGAGAGCCTGTCGGTGCCGTCTCCGGGCCGCATCCGGGGGCGGTAGCCAGGCCGGCGGGCGGGAGTCGCGCGCCCCGACGCGACCAGGCGCGCTAGTACCGGCGTCGGCTCGCGATCTCCCACCGGGACGATCCGGGCGATAAGCCGCCCATGCTCGGTGACGTCGATGGTCTCGCCGTGCCGCACCCGAGCCAGCACCTCGCTGGTGTGGTGCCGCAGTTCCCGCAGGCCCACCGCGTGTACGTCCGCAGCCGTCACGAGGGTAGGGTATCACAATTTTGTGGCTACAATGCCGCCCGGGATCAGATGCAGCGGCCGTGGCTGGGCCCTAGCAGGTACCAGCCCTGGGTGAGCGGGATCGTCTCGGTCCAGGTGAACCAGCGGGCTATTGCTTGGCCCAGAACCGGGCCGTGCCCAGTCCCTTGCCACCCCACCAGATCTCGAAGCCGGCCTCGATGTTATCCAGCCACCACCACGGCTTGATCAAGCCGCGGTGCTCGGCCTTGCGGATGAAGCGCCGGATGCTCAGCCGCCGCACACCCCGGGTTGAGTGCAGCCGCCGGAACTGGATGTAGTTCCACGAGGCGTTGCCGTTGACCGCGGTCCAGTGCAGCAGGTGATAGCGATGGTGCCCCACCCAGACGATCGGCCAGCCGCGCGCCGACGGCATGTCATGGACCTTGATCCAGATCATCAGCTCGGCGCCCTCGGCCTGGCCGTTGGTCATTTTGTGCTTGCTGATCCAGATGTCGAAGGCGGCGTTCCACCGCCCGCCGGCCCGCGACCTGATCCGCCAGGTGGCCTGAGGTGACTGGAGGCGGGAGATCTGGCGGGGCATCTTCGAATTCGCCGTGCAGAGCCCCCACGCGCAGCCACGGAAGATGTCGGGGAAGGAGACCACCCTGCCGCGGGGCTCGGCCCGGTATGAGGTCCTGACCCGGAAGTTGGTCCGCAGCGCCCAGTTCGTCAGGCATCCCGGGCTCCGGAACCAGTCGTTCCTGACGATGAAGCTGCGGCCGGCCCGGCTCTGGACCGCGATGTGGTCGCCCTTGTTGCACAGCATGATGGTGGAGCCGCGCCTGGCGGCAGCGCGGTTGGCGGCAGCGCGGTTGGCGGCAGCGCGGTTGGCGGCAGCGCGGTTGGCGGCAGCGCGGTTGGCGGCAGCGTGCGCTGTGGCAGAGCCTGCTGATGGCGCGACCGCGACCAAGGCGGGGAAAGCCGCGGCCAGGGCGGTGAGGATGACAAGTATCCTGCGCCGGTGCGGTGCGCCGTACCCCATGAGACCTCCGTCCGGGTAATTCACTGAGCCGAGTCTGGCCGTGCTTATACATCTGGGGCAGATCGCCCCGGATGTCCTGGGGTGACAAGCATGTTACCGGCGCCTGGGTTTGCGATTAGGCCTTTCGCGGTGTTCTTGGAGGTTTCGTGGCGATCCCGTCATGGCGAACTCCGCATTTCCCCGGCTGCAATTGCACGAATCTGCAGCTACTACGCACCATGGGGTTATCCCGCGAGAATGAGCGGAACTGGCGCGCCGCTGTCCCGCCCTGCGGCTGGTGGGAGAACCAGCGGCTGTCCTTCCACCCCAACATCTCGTTCCGTGGATCGCAGGAACTGTGGGTGCGGACGCTGACCAGCGCCCGTCGGGGCGGCGGCGCGCCCGGCGCCGGGCAGGCCGCCTGAGCGGGCAGTTGTGCTCGGCAGCCGTGGCACGTCCGCGGCCGGGCCGGCGGCGGTGGTCCCTCCGGTGGTCCGCTGGGCCCCCGCAACCAGCGGACCACCGGAGGGAGTCACAGACCGGCGATGTCGCCGGGCCGGATCGGCACCCGCCGCAGCGCCTTCCCGGTGGCGGCGCGGACGGCCGCCACGATCGCTGGCGTGGACGAGATCGTGGGAGGCTCGCCCACCCCCCGCAGGCCGTAGGGCGCGTGCGGGTCAGCGAGCTCGAGGATGTCCACGTTCATCGGCGGCACATCGAGGATGGTGGGGATCAGATAGTCGGTGAACGAGGGGTTGCGGATCACGCCGCCGCTGACCTGGATCTCCTCCATCAGCGCCAGCCCGAGACCCTGGGCGACGCCGCCGTGGATCTGGCCGGCCACCGCCAGCGGGTTCATTGCCTTCCCGACATCCTGCGCGGTGGTGATCTCCACCACCTTGACCAGGCCGAGTTCGGTGTCCACGTCCACGACGGCGCGGTGGGCGGCGAACGCGTACTGCACATGGGCGCTGCCCTGGCCGGTCTCCGGGTCGATCGGCTGGGTAGGGCGGTGCCGCCAGGTGACGGTCTCCTCGATCACCTCGCCGCCGACCACCTCGGCGATCTCCGCGAGCACACCCGCGGCGGCGGAGACGACCTTGCCGCCCGAGAGCGCCAGGTCGCTGGCCGGAACCCCGAACCTCGCCGCGGCCCGGTCGAAGACCACCCGCCGGACGGCGGCGCAGGCCGCCCGCACCGCCCCCCCGGTCACGTAGGTCTGGCGGGACGCCGACGACGAGCCAGCGCTCCCGACCGTCGTGTCCGCCGGGTGGATGACCACCCGTTCCACGCCGAGTTCGGTGCGGGCGATCTGCGCCTGCACGGTCACCAGGCCCTGGCCGACCTCGGCGGCCGCGGTGTGCACGGTCACGGCGGGCTCGCCCGCCATCACCTCCAGCCGGACCCGGGCGGTCGAGTAGTCGTCGAATCCCTCGGAGAAGCCGACGTTCTTGATGCTGACGCCGTAGCCGATGCCGCGGACCACCCCCTCTCCGTGCGTGGTGTTCGACACCCCTCCCGGCATCTCGCGCAGGTCGAGACCCCCGTCCCCGCCGGTGGCCCCGGGCGGCGGTGCCGGGGTGCCGGGCGGCGGTGCCGGGGTGCCGGGCGGTGCCGGGGTGCCGGGCGGTGCCGGGGTGCTGGGCAGCGGCGCGGCGCGGACGCGGCGCAGCAGTTCGGCGACCGGCGCGGCCGAGTCGATCACCTGCCCCGTGGGCATGATCGAGCCCTCCGACACCGCGTTGCGGATGCGGATCTCCACCGGGTCGAGCCCGAGCTTGCGCGCAAGCTCGTCCATCTGGGACTCGTACGCGAAGCAGGCCTGTACCGTGCCGAAGCCGCGCATCGCCCCGCACGGCGGGTTGTTCGTGTACGCGGCGTAGGTGTCCATGGAGACGTTCGGCACCTGGTAGGGGCCGATGCCGAGCGTCGCCGCGTTCGCCGCCACCGCGGGCGAACTCGACACGTAGGCGCCGCCGTCGAGGTAGATGCGCGCTCTGACGTAGACGAGCGTCCCGTCGCTGGCCGCGCCGTGCTCATAGGTCAGCGCTGCGGGGTGGCGGTGGACGTGACCGAAGAATGACTCCTCGCGGGAGTAGACCATCTTCACCGGGCGGCCGGTGCGCAGCGCCAGCAGGCAGGCGTGGATCTGCATGGACAGGTCCTCGCGCGCCCCGAACGCGCCGCCGACCCCGGCCAGGGTCAGCCGGACCTTGCCCGCTGGCAGGCCGAGGCTGGCGGCGATCTGATCCTGGTCGACGTGCAGCCACTGGGTGGCGATGTAGAGATCGACCCCGCCGTCCTCGGCCGGGACCGCAAGCCCCGACTCCGGGCCGAGGAACGCCTGGTCCTGCATGCCGACCTGGTACGACCCGCGGACCACGACATCGGCTGTGGCGCCGGGGTCGCCCTTGCGGATCCGCACGTGCCTGACCAGGTTGCCGCCCGGGTGGAGCCGCTGCGCCCCCGGGCGCAGCGCGGCCTCGGCGCCGGTGACGGGCTCGAGCACCTGGTAGGCGACCATGATCGCGGACACCGCCCGGCGGGCGGTCTCCGGATGGTCGGCCGCGACGATCGCGACCGGCTCGCCCTGGTAACGGACCTCGCCGGCGGCCAGCACCGGCTGGTCGGCCACCTCGAGCCCGAACACGCCCCGCCCCGGCACGTCGTCGCTGGTGAGCACGGCGGCGACGCCGGGCAGCCGGAGCGCGCCGGACAGGTCGACCGAGCGGATGCGGGCGCGGGGATGAGGGCTGCGCAGCGTCGCGCCCCACAGCATGTCCGCCATCCACATATCGGACGAGAACGCGAACTCGCCTGTCACCTTAAGCGTGCCGTCCGGGCGCGGGGCGTCCGTGCCCACCCCGGCGGCCGCCTGCCCGGCGGTCGGCGTGATCACGGCGCCGCGGTCGGCCGGCATCTGGCCGCTCACCGCGATCCGCCCACAGCCTGGCCGGCCGGCGAATCCCCCGTTTCGCCGGGCCGGGATGCCCGGGCACCGGACTGCCCGCCAGCGGCGGCGGAGTTCCCCGCCCCGGGCCCGGACCGCCGCGCCGCGCCCGGCTGCCCGGTGGCGCCCGGCTGTCCCGCGCCGCCGGACCGCCACTCAGCGGCGGGTTGATCCGCCGCGGCGCCGGACTGCCGCGCCGCCGCCAGCCGCACGGCGTCGATGATCTTCTCGTAGCCCGTGCAGCGGCACAGGTTCCCGGCCAGCGCCTCCCTGATCTCCGCCTCGCCGGGCGACGGAACCCGGCGGAGCAGGTCGTCGGCGGCGACGATCAGGCCGGGGGTGCAGAACCCGCACTGGACCGCGCCCGCGTCGAGGAACGCCCGCTGGACCGGGTTCAGGACGTCGGCGCCGGCCAGCCCTTCCACGGTGCGCACCGCCAGGCCCTGTACCTGGCCGGCCGCGACCAGGCAGGCGCACACCGGGCGGCCCTCGAGGTACACCGTGCAGGAGCCGCACTCACCCTGTTCGCAGGCGTTCTTCGAGCCGGGCAGGCCGAGCCGTTCCCTGAGCAGGAACAGCAGCGACTCCCCTTCCCACACGTCGTCGGCGACCGCTGGCTCGCCGTTGACCGTGCACGTCACGCGCACCGGCGTCCCTCCTCCCGGTAGGACTGCCAGGCCCAGGTCAGGGTGCGCCGGGCGAGGATGGCCAGCGAGTGGCGCCGGTAGGCGGCGGTGCCCCGCACGTCATCGATCGGTTCCGCGGCGCTGGCCACCAGCTCGCCGAAGCGCTGCACGGTGGCGGCCGCCAGCGGCCCGCGGGATTCCCACAGTCCCCGCTCGGCCAGCTCGGCGGCCAGGAACTCCTCCGCGCCGGTGGCCGGGCGGGGAGTCGGGGCGGCCGAACCGAACCCGGTGCCGACCCGGCCGCGCCCGGGGTCAAGCGCGATGGCGAACGAGCAGACCGCGATGACCATGGCGTTGCGGACGCCGACCTTGGCGAACTGCTGCGGGCCCGGCGCCTGGCGGATGTGGACCGCGGCGATCAGCTCATCGGGCGCCAGCGTGCTGCGTTTCACCCCGGTGAAGAACTCGCGGATGGGGATGCGGCGGGTCCCGCGCACGGACTCGGTCTCCACCACCGCCTCGTCGGCCAGCAACGGGGGATGGGCGTCCCCGGCCGGCGAGGCTGAGCCGAGGTTGCCGCCCACCGTGCCGCGGTGACGGATCTGCGGCGAGCCCACCGTGCGGGAGGCGAGCGCGAGCCCTGGCAGACGGCCGCCAAGCTCGTCGATCACGCGGGCGTACGGCACGCCGGCGCCCAGCCGGATGACGCCGCCGTCGCACGACCAGCCGGCCAGCTCACTGATGCCGGTGAGGTCCAGCAACGCCGGCGGGCGGACCCGGTCGAAGTTGATATCGACCATGACGTCGGTGCCGCCCGCGATCGGCAGCGCACCGGGGTGAGCGGCCCTGACAGCAAGTGCATCCGGCCAGCTAGCAGGCCGGAAGAACTCCATGCCTGAAAGTACAATCGCGCCTGCCCGGGGCTGGCCAGGCACAGAAACACCAAAACTCCCCATCCTGGGCGTGATTACGTTCGTAGCTTTCTACAAGAGAGGGCTTAGCCTGAGTTAGAGCGACCGGCAATAGGGAGCTGGGTCAGGGAGCGGCGATCCGGGCAATCCCTGGCAAAGCCGAGGAGGGAGCCAGCCTGGAGGGCTGGCGACCGACGAGAACGCCGCCAGGGGCAGCCCAGGCGCCGCGGGTTTTCCGGGGCCCCCGCAAAAACGCGCAGCGTTTTCGCGGGGTGGGATCCCGGCAGCTCTGTTGCCGGGTGCTCTTGACACCGCCAGCGAGGCGGCACCGGCGGCAAGAACCCAGGGGCGTTGAGGAGGCTTGGACGTGCTGCTGCGGGCCTTGGTGGCATTGCCGGAGCTGAAGCTTCGGGTGCTCACCGGCGAGGACGCCCTGGACCGGCGGATCACCGGCATTTACACCACGGATCTGCTTGACCCCAGCCGTTACCTGTCTGGTGGCGAGATCGTTTTGAGCGGGCTGATGTGGCGCCGCGCGCCAGCGGATTCCGAAACCTTTGTCCAGGCGCTGGCGCAGGCCGGGGTCGCCGTGCTGGCGGCCGGCGATGCCGCGTTCGGCCTGGTCCCCGGCGATCTGGTCGAGGCCTGCCGCCGTCACCAAATCCCGCTGCTCGAGGTCCCGGTTGAAGTCTCGTTCGCGGCCATCACCGAGCGCGTCATGCGGGAGCTGCTGCCCAACGATGAGCTTGGCCTTGACGCCGTACGCCAGCGGCTGCTGGCGGGCGCGCGGGCCGGTGGCGCGGGCCGGGCGGCCACGCTGGAGACAGGGACTTCCGAGGGGGTGGGGAAGCTCTTCGCCGTGGCCAGGGCCGAGTATGGGCTGTCGGCCTGGGTCGTATCGGCCGTCGGCCGGGTCGTAGCCGGCCTCCTTCCTGAGGCCAGCGGCCAGCCCTTAGAGGCCGACGGGGAAACGTGGTCCAGGCTGGCTGCTGGGTACCTGTCCGTCCCGGCGCTGCCGGCCACGCTCCCCGTGGGTGACGCCCTGTTCTCGCTGTTTCCGGTCGGCTACAGCCCCGCGCACAGGCTCGCGGGCTGGTTCGTGGCCTTCGCGGGCGATCACGAAACCTGGGATGAGGACCGCGGCACGGTCGCGGCCGAGTTGACCGAACTTGTCGCTGAGTTCCGCGCTCGGCGCGAGGAGGCCCGGCGGGCTGCCCGCCGGTCCGCCGATGATCTGCTGCGGCGGCTCCTGGCCTGGGGCGTGGACGAACCCGGCCCTGGCGCGCGGGAGACCGCGGCCAGGGAAGCGCGGGAGATCGTGGCCGTGATGCGGCGCTGCGGCCTTTCGCCCGCCCAGCCGGTGGCCGCCGTGGCCGCCACCCTGTCCGGGGTGGCCGAGGCTCAGACGGTTGCCCGCGTGCTGCTCGAAGAACTGGTTCCGGGCGCGGTCGTCGGCGTGTCGGGAACCGACGTGGTGGCGATCGCCGGTGGGGCCGAAGCCGGCCTCGCCGGGGTCTTCGCGGCCGCCGCCACGGTGCGGGCGGGCGAGCCCGGCCTTGACCTCGCACTGGGGGTGAGCGACCGGCCGCGCGGGTCCCATGGGGACGAGCCGGGGCCCGCCGGCCTGCCGGGGGTGGGTACTGCCGCGCCGCAGCCCGCGGAGGGCATGGGCGAGGCCGCGGCGCGTCTGGCTGCCGACGCCCTGTCCCGCGTGGCCGGGGAGGCCCGCCAGGCAGCGTCGGCCGCGCGGTTGCTCGGCGGCGGCGTACGGGTCGTAGACGCCAGCCAGCTTGGCTCGCATGGGTTGCTGCTCGCGATGGTGCCGCAGGAGGCCCGCCGGGTCTTCCACCGGAAGCTGCTGAGCCCGGTGCTGGCCTACGACAGCGAGCACAAGACCAACCTGCTCCGCACCCTGGAGGTCTTCCTCGGGTGCTCAGGTTCCTGGACCAAGACGGCGCAGCGGATGTTCGTGCACGTGAACTCGCTCAGGTACCGGGTCAGGCGGATCGAGGAACTGACCGGACGCGACCTGGGCTCGCTTGCCGACCAGGTCGATCTCCTGCTCGCACTGCAACTGATGCGGGAGACCCCGGATGACTATCGCGTGGGCGCCGGGGACCGGCGCTCGGCCGTTGGCGACCGGCGTGCAGCCGCGCGGGACCGGGGCCCGGCCGCGCGGGACCAAGGCTCAGCCGCCCAGGATCAGGGCGCGGACCCGCTCAGCAACGGCGGCATCGAGACCAGCCAGCCCTAGGCCGCCCCCGCCGCCGGCCCGCGCCGCGTCTGCCCGCGCCCGGTTCCCGTGGCTCGAGCTGGATGAGCTCTAGCGCGTCTGGCCCACCCGGCTTGGTGACCTGTACAGCCTCGACCACAGGCGCCGCCCGGCTGACAGCCATAGGGCCGGATGTGACAGACTTCGCGGGTGCACGCTGTTCACGCGGATGTTGTCCGGGCCGTATAGGCACCTGGCCGGCTGGATACTCGAATTCGGCGATCATCCCGCGGTGCTGGCAGCCATGCGCGTTTCGTTGACGGGCCATTCGCCGCGTTCCGTGACAACCTGATTGGCTCCCATCCCACGAGATGGCCGTCACCGCCATGGCTTTGGTGCTCGCCGCCGCGGTGTCCAGGTAGATAACGAAATGAGCGACGCCAGGTTTCGCACGGCTGTCCGCCCGGCCGGGCAATAGCTGCCCGGCCGCGGACCGCGTTGTAATCGCCCGGTCTCTCTCGGCAATTAATTCTGGGTTCACGCGTGACCTGGCCCCGGCAACCGTTTGCTCCGGTAAAAAACGGGACCCTCGGTCCTTGACAGCGGGACCAAACGACTCTGCGATTAGCGCAAGGACACGCCAAGAGTCGGCAACAAAGGGAGCAGGTTGCGTCTCGCAGGTCGGCTTGGCCTGGAGCGCACCAGCCAGGGAAGCGGCTGCCGGGGCATGCTCCGGGCTGCAGGCTGGCCGGGCGCGAAACAGGGCAGGCCCCGGCAAGACACGCAGGCATGACAGGAAGGCAGGAGGCGGGTTGAATGAGAAAGCTGGCGATCACGGTCGCTACCGCCACGGTGGCGGCCATGCTCCTCGCAGCGTGCGGGTCGAGCGGCAACAACTCGGCCGCGCACGCAACCACACACAAGCCACTGATCGCTGCGTGGATCTACGTGGGGTCGCCGAGTGACGCGGGCTGGACCCATCAGCACGACCTCGGCCGGCTTGCGGTGCAGCAGTACTTCGGCAACAAGGTCAAGACGATCTACAAGCAGAACGTGCCGGAGGGGCCGCAGACCACCGCAGTGATCCAGCAGCTGGTCAACGCCGGCGCGAAGATCATCTTCGCCACGTCGTTCGGCTACCAGCCGTCGATGGTGGCCATGGCGAAGAAGTACCCGAACGTGTACTTCGCCCAGGCCACGGGCACGGCTGTGTCAAAGAACCTGTCCGAGTACTTCGGCGCGGGTGAGGACGGCGACTACTTGGCCGGCATGGCCGCTGGCTATGCCAGCAAGACCGGGAAGATCGGTTACGTCGCGCCGTACCCGATCCCGGAAGTGATCAGGGAGATTGACGCCTACACCATGGGCGCCAGGCTTGTCCACCCCGGCGCCACCGTCCGGGTCGTGTGGACCAACTCCTGGTTCGACCCCTCCAAGGAGCGGGCAGCCGCGCAGAGCCTGGTGTCGGCCAGCGTGGACGTGCTGGGTGACGGCGTGGACGACCCGACGGTCGGCCAGGTCGCCGCGGCGAACGGCCTGAAGTGGACCGGGTACGACTCCAACCAGGGCAGCTTCGCCCCCAAGGCGTTCCAGACCGCGACCGTGTACAACTGGGCGCCGTACTACATCAGCCAGGTCAAGGCCGCGCTGAACGGCACCTGGAAGAGCAGCTTCTACTACGGCACGATCGCCAACGGGATGATCAACATCGCGCCGTACGGGAAGACCGTCTCCACCAACGCCCAGTCCGCGATCAACAAGCGGATGGCCGAGATAAAGGCAGGGACCTTCAACCCGTTCACCGGCCCGCTGACAACTCAGGCCGGGACGGTCGGGCTGCCCTCCGGGCAAACCCTGCCGGTCTGGGACGCCCAGAACCCGTCCACGCTGTCCAAGTACACCCTGAGCTGGTTCGTCCAGGGCGTCATCGGCAGCGCAAAGGGCTAACCGGCGATGTCGGAGGAAGAGCTGATGATGGCCGGGCAGCCGGCGGTCCCCACCAGGGGTTCGCCGGCCCCGGCCGGCCAGGCAACCCCGGCGGTCGCCGCCCGGGGCATCACCAAGCGCTTCCCCGGCGTCGTGGCCAACGACAAGGTGACCTTCGAGGTGCTGCCCGGTGAGATCCACGCCCTCCTGGGCGAGAACGGCGCGGGCAAGACCACCCTCTGCAACGTCCTCACCGGGCTTTACCGGCCGGACGAGGGCTACGTCGAGATGGCCGGGGGGCCGTGCCGCTTCCGCTCCCCGCGCGACGCCCACGAGGCGGGCATCGCCATGGTTCACCAGCACTTCCGGCTCGTGCAGCCGCTGACCGTGGCGGAGAACGTCGTCCTCGGCTGGTCGCGGCGGCGCGCGATGTGGTTCTCGCCGCGCCGGGTGGAGCGGGAAGTGGCGGCGATCGCCGAGAAGTTCGGCATGCACATCGACCCGGCGGCGAAGATCTGGCAGCTGTCCGTGGGCGAGCAGCAGCGCGTCGAGATCCTCAAGGCGCTCTACCGGGGCGCGAAAATCCTGATCTTGGACGAGCCCACGACCGTGCTCACCCCGCAGGAGGTGCAGCAGCTGTTCACGGCCCTGCGGGACATGGCCGCCGACGGGACCAGCGTGGTCTTCATCTCCCACAAGCTGCCGGAGGTGCTCGCAGTCTCCGACCGGGTCACGGTGCTGCAGAAGGGCAAGACCATCGGCACGGTGCGGACGGCCGACGCCGACGCCCGGTCGCTGGCGCACATGATGGTCGGCCGGGACATCGTGCTGGCCCGCAGGGAGGCCACGCCCGCGGCGCGGGTGGGTGAGGTGGTCCTCGCCCTGGACGGCGTCGGCGCCATGGGCGACCTGGGAGCACCGGCGCTGACCGGGGTGTCGCTGCAGGTGCGGGCCGGTGAGATCCTCGGCGTCGCCGGCGTCGCCGGCAACGGCCAGCGTGAGCTGGCCGAGGTGATCGCGGGGGAGCGCCCCCGCACGGCCGGAACGGTCACCATCGCGGGCAGGCCCCAGCGCGGCACGCCCTGGGAGGCGATCGGCGCCGGGCTCGGCTACGTGCCGGAGGAGCGCCTGGGCGTCGGCATCGCCCCGGGCATGACCATCGCCGACAACCTCATGCTGAAGTCCTACCGCGAGAACGGGCACGGCCCGATCCTGCACACCAAGCAGGCGATGGCCACCGCGGCGGAGGCGATCGAGCGCTTCGACATCGTCGCCCGGGGGCCGAAGACGATCGCGCACGAACTGTCCGGCGGCAACATCCAGCGGCTGCTGCTGGCACGGGAGCTGTCCGGGCATCCCAAGGTCTTGATCGCGGCCTCGCCGACCCGGGGCCTGGACGTGGCCGCCACCGACAGCGTGCGGCGGCTGCTGGCAGCCTCGGCCGAGAGCGGCCTCGGGATCCTGCTGATCAGCGAGGACCTCGACGAGATCCTCGACCTGTCCGACCGCATCGCGGTGATGTACCGGGGCCAGGTGGTCGACGTCCTCGGCCGCGACCGGGCGGACAGGGACCGGATCGGCCTGATGATGGCGGGAGTGGCGTCATGATCCGCTTCAAGGCCCGAGAGAACGTCCCGCGCTGGCTGAACTACGTGGTGCCGCTCGCATCGGTCGCCGTAGCCATCGTCGTGGCAGGGATCGTGCTCGCTGCCACCTCCCACAACCCCTTCGCGACGTACAAGAACATCGTCCAGGCCAGCCTCACCCAGCCGGGGGCGTTCAGCCAGACCCTGGTCACCATGACCCCGCTCATGTTCACCGGCCTGGCCGCGGCGGTCGCGTTCCGCATGCGGCTGTGGAACATCGGCGGTGAGGGCCAGCTGTACATGGGGGCGGTCGGCGCGTCCGGCGCCGGGCTGTACTTTCACAGCCTGCCCGCGCCCTTGCTGATCTTGGTCATGATGGCCGCCGGTGTGGCGGCGGGGACGCTGTGGGCGTCGATTCCGGGCGCGCTGCGGGCGTTCTTCAACACCAACGAGATCCTCACCACGCTGATGCTCAACTACGTGGCCGCGAACTTCATGTACTACCTGATCTTCGACAGCAACTCGTACTGGCGCGACCTGACCTCGCCGTCGGCGCGGGTGTTCCCGCAGGGGAAGAGCCTGCCCGCGGACGCGAGCTGGCCGGCGCTGCAGCTCGGGAGCGTCACCATCCCGTTCGGCCTGATCATCGCCATCGGCCTGGCCGTGCTGCTGTGGGGCATGATCCGCGCCACCCGGTATGGCTTCGAGATGCGCGTGCTCGCCGACTCGCCCGCGGTCGGGAAGTACGCCGGCATCAGGACCCGCCGCAAGATCCTCTCGCTGATGGCCATCTCCGGTGGCATCGCCGGGTTCGCAGGGGCAAGCCAGGTCGGCGACTTCAGCCACACCCTCGACCCCCGGGGGCTGGAACAGGCGGGTTACGGCTACATCGGGATCGTCGTCGCGGCGCTGGCCCGGTACAACCCGGTCGCGGTCGTAGTGACGTCCTTCTTCATCGGCATGCTGGTCAACGCGGGATTCGCGCTGCAAGGGCCCGGATTCCCCATCGGCCTGACGGGGACCATGGAGGGCATCCTGCTGTTCTGTGTGCTCGGTGCGGAGATCTTCACCCGGTACCGGCTGGTGTTCCGCCGCCAGCAGGCCATTTCCAGGACCCCGGTTTCCCCGCCATCGCCCGCGCCCGCCGCCGTGGGGCCGGCGGCCCCGCCAGGAGAGGTCTCATGACCGGCTTCAACGCCAACCTTGGCATCTCGATCATCATGACCGCGATCCTCTACGGCACCCCGCTGGTGTTCGCCGGGATCGGGGAGCTGCTCACCGAGCGCTCGGGCGTGCTGAACCTGGGGGTCGAGGGCATGCTGCTGATTGGCGCGGTGATGGCGTTCCTGGTGTCCCAGCGGATGCCCGGGCCGGGCTGGCTGGTGCTGCTGGCCGCCGTGCTCGTGGCCATGGCCGCCTCTGCGGTGATGGCGAGCATCCACGCGTTCGTCACCATCACGCTGCGGGCCAACCAGATCGTGTCCGGGCTGTCGCTGACGATCTTCGCCGGGGTGATCGGGCTGTCCTCGTACATCGCCGAGGACAATCGGATCGGCGGCAAGGCCGGTAAGCACCAGTTCGCCGACCTCAACGTGTTCGGGCTGAAGAACCTGCCGGTGATCGGGCCGATCCTGTTCCACCAGAGCGCGATGATATACCTCTCGTGGCTGGTGGTGATCGGCGCCGTAGTGTACCTGTACCGCACCCGGACCGGCCTGTACCTGCGCTCGGTAGGGGAGTCGCCGCAGGCTGCCGACGCCATGGGGATCAACGTGACCAGATACCGCTACGCCCACACGCTGCTCGGCGGGGCGCTCGCCGGCGCGGGCGGCGCGGTCTTCACCCTGCAGATCGCCACCAACTGGATCGACGGGCTGACAGCCGGCGCCGGCTGGATCGCAATCGCCCTGGTCATCTTCTCGCTGTGGCGGCCTGAGCTACTGATCCTGGGCGCATACATGTTCGGCGCGTTCACCAGCGTCGGGTTCGACCTGCAGGCTCGCGGCATCACCTCCATACCCTCAGAGTTCTGGTCCTCGCTGCCGTACCTGATGACCGTGCTGGCGCTGGTGCTGGTCTCCGTGGGGTCTGTCCGCCGGCGGCTCGGCACGCCCGCCGCCCTCGGCATCCCCTACATGCGGGAGGAGTCATGACGGACGGGCACCGGGCCGGGTGGTTTGCGGAGCGCTACACCTGGGGCACGGAGCGGTGCAAGTAGCGGCCCGCGCCGGGCTTACCATGAAACGTCCCATTGTCCACCAAGATGCGGCCGCGTTGCATCACCGTCTCCGGGGTCCCCCGCACCCGCATCCCCTCATAGCAGGAGTAGTCCACGTTCATGTGGTGCGTCTTCTCCGAGATCGTCCGCTCGGCGGCCGGGTCGAAGATCACCAGGTCGGCGTCGGCGCCGGGGGCGATGGTTCCCTTGCGGGGGTAGAGCCCGAAGAGTTTGGCCGGGGCGGTGGCTACCACCTCGACCCAGCGGTTGAGCGATAGGCGCCCGTCGGCAGTCCCCTGGAATACCAGCGTGAGGCGGTCTTCCACCCCCGGCAGGCCGTTCGGGATCTTGGTGAAGTCGCCTTCCCCCTGCCGCTTCTGCGCCACGGTGAACGGGCAGTGGTCGGTCGCCACCACGTCGAGGTCGCCGCTGCGCAGCCCCCGCCACAGCTCCTGCGGGTGGCCGGCGGGGCGCAGCGGCGGGGAGCAGACGAACTTGGCACCCTCGACGCCGGGCCGGGCCAGCTCATCTTCGGTGAGAAACAGGTACTGGGGGCAGGTCTCGGCGTACACCGACAGCCCGGTGTCCCTGGCCGCGCGGACGGCGGCCAGCGCCGCCGCCGACGACAGGTGGGCGATGTACACCGGCGTGCCGGCCAGCGCGGCCAGGGTGATCGCCCGGCTCGTGGCCTCCCCCTCCAGGGCCGGGGGGCGGCTGAGCGAGTGGTACGGCGGGCTGGTCCTGCCCGCGGAGACGCTCGCCGCGATCAGCGTTTCGATGACCCGACCGTTCTCGGCGTGCAGGGCCACCAGGCTGCCCAGCTCACCGGCCCGGCACAGCGCCTGGTACAGCGCGCCGTCGTCCACCATGTACACGCCCGGGTAGGCCATGAAGAGCTTGACCGAGGTCACGCCCGCCTCGGCCAGTGCGGCCATGTCGGCGAGGACCTGGCCGTTCACTTCCTTGATCATCATGTGGAAGCCGTAGTCGATGCAGGCCTTCCCGGCCGCCATGGCCTGCCAGCGGGCCAGGCCCGCCAGCACCGGCTCGCCGTAGTCATGGCCGGCGTAGTCGACGATCGTGGTGGTTCCGCCCCACGCGGCGGCGGCCGTGCCGGTGGCGAAGTCGTCGGAGGCGACACCGTTGGGAGTGGCAAGCTCCAGGTGCGTGTGGGCGTCGATGGCACCGGGGATCACGTAGCGGCCGGCCGCTCCGATGACCCGGTCCGCGGCTGCCCCGGCCAGCTCGCCCACCGCGGCGATCCGCTCCCCATCGATGAGCACGTTGGCCCGCACCGTGTCGGACGCGGTCACGACCGTGCCGCCGGCAACAAGTGTCCGCATGGTCACCTCACCCGTTGCGGGGTCATTATGTTCTCATGGCCGCTGCGCAGATGCCCGCCCCCACCGCGCTGGCACCTGCCATTCAGGACCTTGGCCTCTACGCGAGCGGC
>Ga0126378_10001318_pt1 | contig 18460 bp, 14 predicted proteins | sample PanSoiMetPlot_23_FD_92587 | JGI IMG/M metagenome (GOLD analysis project Ga0126378, IMG submission 92587) | Tropical forest soil microbial communities from Panama - MetaG Plot_23 | ecosystem: Environmental > Terrestrial > Soil > Tropical forest > Bulk soil | place: Panama | collected 2016-02-17
CGGCAATTCGTTGCTGGTCGGTGGCAACGATGGCACGCAGGTTTCTCTCTGGCTCCAACCTTTGAACGGCCCTGCGAAAAAGCTGACGCTTGGTGATGTTAGCCCTTCATGGTCTTTCTGGGTTGATGCATTTGTCGGGCGCAAGGGCGAAATTGCCTTCACTGGCAACTCGCCAACGCAACCCTCGGAGTTGTACTACATGGCTTCCGCCAACGATACGCCAAAGCGCCTGACGAATTTCAACCATGAGATCGCGGCGATGCAATTGGGCACCGTTGACAAAATCACCTGGAAGGGTCCTGACGGTTTTCAGGACGACGGCGTGCTCGTCTATCCTCCCGATTTCCAGAAGGACCGCAAATATCCGCTAGTGCTGATTATTCATGGCGGGCCGACGGCTGCTTCGACGACGGCCTTTGGTTTCCTCCCGCAGCTCATGGCCACGCATGGCTACGTGGTCTTCTCGCCCAACTATCGGGGCAGCGACAATTTGGGCAATGCCTACCAGCGCGCCATTTGGAACGATGCCGGAGACGGCCCAGGCCGCGACGTCATCGCGGGCATCGACGCTGTCAAAAAAATGGGCTTTGTCGACGAATCCAAAATCGCTGTGACCGGCTGGAGCTACGGCGGCTACATGACCTCCTGGCTCATCGGCCACTATCAAATCTGGAAAGCGGCCATGGCCGGCGCTCCTGTGACAGACATCTACGACGAATATAATCTGGCGGACGGCAATGTCACGGGACGTTACAGTTTCCGAGGCTCTCCTTATGTTGCAGACAATCTTAAAGACTATCGAGCCCAGTCGCCTATTACCTACGCCGCGCACATGAAGACGCCCACGCTCATCATGCACGATACTGGCGACGCGCGCGTGACCATCACTCAGGGCTACGCCCTCTATCACGCGCTTAAGGACAATGGCGTGCCCGTGAAGTTCGTTGCCTTCCCGATCCCGGGCCACTCTCCCAACGACCCGGTCCATCGCATGGACATGTACCGCCGCTGGGTCGATTGGATGGATCAGTATTTGAAGTGAACGCGCGTTCGAGCTGCCTGATGGTCTCTTGAGCCTGATGAAATCGCATAGAACCTTCCCAAATAGGAGACGTGCAATGCTTCAGAGATTTCAGCTTGTTCTCATCCGTGCAGGAGCGTTTGGCGTTGGTTTTTTCGTTTTTTTAGGAGTCGTGCCTCTTGGCAATGCCCAAGGACTAGTGAGCAGCGATCTCTCGAAGCTGCGTTCCGTTGGAGCTGTGGCGCTTTCCCCGGACGGACGTCATCTCGTCTATTCAGTAGCCATGCTTGACGAACCGGGGCGCCCGTATGGCCAGCTCTGGATCATGGACCTCACTACTCAGAAATCGATCCGTCTTGGTGGCGACAAGGACCGCAGCGGCGGAGCGGTGTGGTCGCCTGATGGCAAGTGGTTAGCATTCTCAGGCAGGCAGGGCGACAAGCACGGCTTGATGATTGCGCGGCCTGACGGTTCCGACGTCACCGTGCTTGCCTCTCCCGAGGGCACCAATAGCCCGCTGCCCGGCGCAGGTACCGGAGTGACGTGGTCGCCCGACGGCAAGCAAATCGCCTTCATTTCCTCGGTGCTAGACGACCGCGCTCCCGAGGCCAGCGGCGATCCCATGGTAATCACGCGCTACCTGTACAAGCCGGACGCGGGCGAAGGCATGACGCGGTTCAACGACAACAAGCGCCTGCATATTTTCGTCGTGGACGTCGCCACCAAACAAGTCCGCCAGCTCACCAAAGGCAATACCGACGAGCATTCCATCGATTGGTCCCCGGACGGCAAAGAGATTCTCTACCTGACGAATCCCGAGCCCAACCAGGACGAGTTTTTCAATTACGACGTCTATGCGCTGAAACTTGCCGACAACACCAGCCGCCGCATCACCGCAACCGAATTCATTGAATACCAACCGCTCTGGTCCCCCGATGGCAAGAAAATCCTTTTTCGCGGCACCCGCCGCGGCCTCACCGACCGCGAAACCACAATGGAAGACACCCACGTTTGGGTCATAAACGCCGATGGCAGCGACCGTCGCGAAATCGGTGCTGTGATCGATAATCGGCAGGGTCCGGCACGCTGGGCGCCCGATGGAAACTCCGTCTATTTCACCGTGCAGGAGCGCGGTAGCAACCATTTGGTGCGCTTGCCCATCACTGGCGGAAAGCCTGAGTATGTGGTCAAGGAGCCTGGCTTCGTAGGCACTTTTTCTGTCGGCAAAGACGGCTCTGTCGCCTACACCTTCGCTTCGCCTCGCGACACGACGGAACTTTTTTGGAAAACCGGTAACGGTGCACCTCGCAAGCTCACCGATTTGAATGCTCAGCTTTTCGCCGGAAAGCAGATTGCGGAAGTCGAATCCTTCACCTTCATCAGCAACGACAACAAATACGAAGTCGAAGCTTTTCTCACGAAGCCGCTCGGCATGACCGCTACTTCAAAACACCCGATGATCGTCAACATTCACGGCGGCCCGCACGGCCAGAACGGCCCCGCGTTCAATTTCAAGAACCAGGTCTACGCTGCGCACGGGTGGGCGACGCTGAATGTGAACTTTCGCGGCTCGACCGGCTACGGGCAGAAGTTTGCTGACGCGGTCTTCGGCGATCAGAACGGCAACGAAGGCCAGGACGTTTTGTATGGCGTTAGCGCGGCTGTGCGCCGCTTCCCCTGGATCGACCGTGAGCGCTTGGGCATTGAAGGCGTCAGTTACGGCGGCCAACTCACAGACTGGCTGATCACACAAACCAACGAATTCAAAGCCGCCATTCCCATCGCCGGCATCTCCAACCTGGTCAGCTACAACTACATGACCTATTACAACCAGTATGAGGAGATGGAATTCGGGCAGTTCCTGCACCAAGGCAATTTGATGGAAGTGGCATGGGAGCGCTCGGCGCTGAAACACGTGGCCGCGGCGCACACGCCGACCATGCTAATGCACGGTGAAAACGATAACGACGTGCCCATCGCCGAGGCCGAGCAATTTTTCATCGCGCTGCTCGACGTCGGGACCGAGGCGATATTCGTCCGCTATCCCCGCGAAGGCCACGGGCTCGCCGAGACAGGGCACAACATCGATTCCATCAATCGCTGCATCGCTTGGTACGAAAAACACTTCCCGAAGCCTGGCGCCGAAGGAATTACCAACGTCCAGCCGTAGGCATGACCAAATGAAAAAGCCCTGGTTTGCCAGGGCTTTTGGTGTCTTTGGTTTGGAGATTCGCGCAAGCCGATTAGGCTTTCGCCTCAGTTCCCGCAGCGGCGGTGGCTGCGACAGCCGTCTCTTCTTCACGGCCGGCGCGGCGGATGCGCGCCGCCTTGCCCTTCAAATCGCGGAGATAGTACAGGCGGGCGCGGCGGACCTTGCCTTTGCCCACGACTTCGATCGAGCTGATGCTTGGCGAATGCAGTGGAAAGATCCGCTCGATGCCTACACCGAAACTGACGCGCCGCACCGTAAAGGTCGCGCTAGACGCCCGGCCCTTCTTCGAAATCACCACGCCCTCAAACGCCTGGAGGCGCTCTTTTTCCTTTTCGCCTTCGCCTTCCTTCAGGCGGACGTTCACACGGATGGTGTCACCCGCGCGGAATTCGGGGAGGTCTTTGCGCAGCTGCGCTTCATGTAGTTTACGAATTATCGGATTCATGTTCGTGTTCCCTTTAGACCCACTCAGGCGGGGCCAGCAATAGGCAAACTAATATTATAAGGGGAACACCGCAAAATGCCTAATCAATTTCAACTTTTTCCGGCTTGCTGCAGACCTCTCTCGTAGCCAAAATGTGCGGCTGAGAGGCTATGCAGACGTCGCCACGGACGACCCTTTGCGAATAATGTTTTCTGCAAATCGCTCCATCTCTTCGAGTTGGGGGCTGAATTGCAGCAACACTAGGTCGACTCCAGCCCCTTCAAATTGCGCGAGACGTTCCGCCACTTGCTCAGGCGTTCCCACCAGCCCGGAACGCAAACCACGATTCGAGACCGAGTAGTCTTCCAACGACACGCGCTGCTCCAATTGCGTTCCTGCAAGCCATTGCTGGTAATTGGCATATCCCGCGGCGGACTGCTGCACATCGGTAATGCGTCTCAACTCATCCTGAGCCTCGCGTTCAGTTTCGCGCACGATGGCATAACCAGCGACTCCGAATTTCAGCAGCGGCAAGTTGTGCTTCGCGCGCCGTTCGCGCAAATCCGCGATCTTCTCGCGCACGCGTTCCGGTGGATCGCCGTGCATCAAGTAAGCGTCGCACTTTTCCGCGATCAACTCTTTTGCGGCTGGAGATTCGCCGCCCGCGTAAAGCGTCGGGCGAGGCTTCGCAACGGGCTTTGGCTCAAGAACGTTATCCTCCACGCGGTAATACTTTCCGGAATACGAAAAGTGATCCTGCTTCCAGACGCCGTCCAAAACATCGAGCCATTCGCTCGTGCGCGCGTAGCGGTCGTCGTGCTGCTCGAATGACACTCCATATTTGCGCGCTTCGTCCGCCCACCATGAAGAAACCACATTAAGAGTGAGGCGGCCATTGCTGATGTGATCGATGTTGGCCGCCTGCTTCGCCAGAAGCGCGGGAAGATGAAACGTCGGCCGCACCGCGACCATCAATTCGATTTTTTCAGTGACAGCCGCCAGCCCTGCTGCGGTAGACCAGGCGTCCAGGGAATTTGCTTCCGCGCCCTTGATGTCGTTCAAGTTGAGTTCAGCGATGAGCGTAACGTCGAAACCAATTTGTTCGCTCCGCTGGGCCAGCCGCTTCACATACGCCCACGACGCTTCCATGTTTTCGTTTTCTACATTGCGGAGCCATCCGCCAAAAACCGGAAGCCAGTATCCGAATCTCATCGCGGACCTCCTGTCGTAGTAACGCGTTCGCTGCGCTGGGCCTCGTGCCGTTGCGCCTCCGTAATCAGAAAATCCGCGAGCCGCGCGTAAGGATTGAATCCGATAACCCGCACCGGATCGGCGACAAAATTGGAAAGCGCATTCACATCGTAGTAAAGCTGCCGGCCGGTTCGCTTGTCGAAAACGTATTCGATGCCGCCGACTTCGACATCCGCAAGTGCGGCGATGCGTTCGACATCCTCAATCACCTGCCGCGGCGGCTCGTAGCCTTCCACTTTCATTCCGGTTTTCGGCGCATCCACAGGGCATGCGATCCGCGTCAACTCTTCCCCTCGTGTGTTCTGGCAAATGTCGGCGGGACACAGGTTGTAGCTCTCACCCGTGATGTGTATACGAATCGCGTAAAGATATTTTCCGCCGAGCACTTCCACGCGCGTGATGATTCCGTCGCAGGCGCTGAATGCTTCCTGAATCAACGCGGTCGAATCGATGCCAAAATACAATCGATCCGATTCCACGGCAGGGCGCAATTCTTCAGCCGAGTTAAACCGCTCGATTCCGGCACCGCTTCCACCAATATTCGGCTTGACTACCACCGGATAGCCGATGGCTTCTGCCGCTGCCAGCGCCTGTGAGGGATGATTGATGACCTGCGCCTTCGGGTACGGCAGTCCCAGCTTTTCCAGATTAGTGAGCTGCAGCGCCTTGGAGATCTCGTGCGAAAAGCACCGGTAGCCGTTCACCACGCGCACGCCTTTCCCTTCGAGGTGTGCGAGGTAATTCAACGTGTAAAAGATGCTGTGGGCCAACCCGCGCTGCCATGCGGAAGGGCTCATGCGATTGAAAAGCAGCGAGTATTCGCGCTCGGGCGAAGCCGCGTCATAGCTGTGGTGACGCGCGTCGATCTTCAGCCAGTTCACACCGCGTTCGTCTAGCTGCTGAAACAGCGGCCGGAACCAGTCCGGATGTTCGTAGTAAATCGCAATCGGCTTTTCCAGCCTGTAGCCGTTGCTATTCGTTGCCTTGCCCATGTCGCCTCACACTTCCTGTGAGATGTTGCAGGACCACAAGACGTTCCAGTTTATTCCGGCGCGAGCAGATCTGGGCGGTTGCGGCGAGTTTTTTCCAGCGCGGCGTCGCGGCGCCATTTGGCCACTTCCGCATGGTTTCCGCCAATCAATACTTCGGGAACTTTCCACCCACGGTAGTCCGCGGGGCGCGTGTAGTGGGGAAAGTCGAGAAGAGAGTGGTGAGTGGCGAGTGACGAGTGACGAGCAGCACTGGATTCTGCGACTTTGCCAGCCGGGGAAGAAAACGATTCGTTCTGCGAAGAAGCTTCATTGCCCAGTGCCCCTGGCAGTAGTCGAGTCACCGCATCGATCACCAGCATCGCGGCTAGTTCGCCGCCGCTGAGAACAAAGTTGCCCACGGAAATTTCTTCGGTCGCCAAGTGGTCCGCCACGCGCTCGTCCACGCCTTCGTAGCGCCCGCAAACAAAAATCAATCGCTGGAGCTTCGCGTACCTTCTCGCGGTTTCCTGGTCGAATAGTTTCCCCGCCGCGGAAAGAAGCACAACCGCGGTATTGCGATCCGCCGCACTCGGCTTCGCAGCGTCTCCGACACCGTGACCCAGCAGCGACTCAGCAGCCTCAAAGAGCGGCTCTGGCTTGAGCACCATGCCCTCGCCTCCGCCGAACGGCCGGTCGTCGACCGTGCGGTGGCGATCCTTCGTGAATTCCCTCAAGTCCTGCACGTGAATGTGCACAATGCCGGCTTCCCGTGCTCGCCGCACGATCCCGTGGTCGATCGGGCCGGTGAAAAACTCCGGGAAAATCGTAATGAGATCAAAGCGCATCTGCAGCCAGTGTAGCCAATCCGGCGAGTGCTTCCAATCCCGCGTCGCAGAACGCCCAGAATTCATCCTAGCTCACGACTGTGAAAATGGCGACTCGGCAGCCAGCACCTTTTCTGGCCCACTGGACAGCTTGCCAAACCCGTAGTCGCGTCGTAACGTCTTTCAGATTAGACAGTTACGGTCCAGCGGACGAGTTGGAAGGCAACGAAAAGCGACACCCTTCCCGGAGGTCCAAGTTCATGAGATTCTCGCGCTCTTCCGCGACGGCGTTAACCCTCACGATTCTTTCCGCTGCGTTTGGGCCGTTCGCTGGTTGCGGGGGAGCCTATGGCGGAGGGGGTGGAGGTGGAGGAGGCAACGCGCCAGCGGCACCCACGAACTTGACAGCACAGGCGGGGAACGCGCAGGTCGTTCTCACCTGGACTCCCAGTTCGGGGGCGACTGGATATTACGTGAAGCGCTCGACCACAAGCGGCACCGAGGCGCAGATTGCGAGCACAGCCGCAACGTCATACACCGACACTTCAGCAGCAAATGGTACGACGTATTATTACGTGGTTTCAGCCTACAACTCCTACGGCGCGAGCGGCAACTCGAACGAGGTCAGCGCGACGACGTCGGCACCCGCCACGCCCGATGTCACCGTCACCATCGATCCGGCTAACACCAAGCCCATCTCCCCGTGGATTTATGGCACGAATTTTTACTCGGGAAACACCAGCCCGCAACCAAACTTCACTCTCGATCGAGCCGGAGGGAACCGTTGGACGGCGTACAACTGGATCAACAACGGATCGAATGCCGGCAGCGACTACTTCTACGAGAACGACAACTATTTGTGCAACGGAAGCTGCAATGCCAGTATGCCCGCGGAGGCGGTTCGCAGCTTTATCGCCGCCGACCAGACAGCAGGGCTGGCAACCCTTGTAACGCTGCAATTGCAGGGCCACGTTTCAATAGACACGACCGTGGTGCAGGTGCCGCCGCCGTATCCCAACCTGCAGTACTTCAGGCCCGTTGTATATCAGAAGAGTACGGCCTCCAACGCATCTTTCACCACCATGCCTCCTTCGGCCACAACCGACAACAACGTGTATATGGACGAGTTCGTCTGGGCGCTGGATCAGAAATTTCTCAACGAGGATATTTTCGGCGCCAGCCCAACACATCCGACGTTCATCAGCCTGGACAACGAGCCGGACCTTTGGAACTCCACCCACCTCGAGGTTCAAGGATCAACAAACATCTCCACGGCGAATTTCATAACCAAAACCGTCAACCTCTCAACCGCACTGAAAGATCTGAGCAAGAATGCGCAGTCACTGTCTGGCCATTTCTCGAATGTAGTGATCTTCGGGCCCGTGAACTACGGCTTCAATGGCATTTACAGTTGGCAAGGGGACACTACACTAAGTCCCACTCCGAATGGGGCGGACTGGTTCGCAGACAACTACTTGGCCGGCATAAAGGCGGCTTCGACCACCTATGGCGCGCCTCTGGTGGATGTTTACGACTTCCACTGGTACTCGGAGGCTACGGACGGCACCACGAGGGTCATCAACATGACCAGCTCCACTCTGACTGATCCGCAGATCCAATCCATCGTGCAGAGTCCCCGCAGTTTGTGGGATACCACTTACAAAGAGGACTCCTGGATCACGAACTCCGTGCTTAGCGGACCCATCTATATTCTGGGCCGTCTTCAAACGAAAATTGCCGCTGCAAATCCAGGGATGAAGATCGCGATCACAGAATACGAGAACGGAGGCTTCAACCACATCGCCGGAACCATCGCGCAGTCCGATAATCTGGGCATTTTTGGAAGCGAGGGAGTCTTTGCAGCTAACTTCTGGCCCCCGGGCGGCACCTATTCGTATACACTTGCGGGCTTCAGGGCTTATCGCGATTTCGACGGAGCGGGGGCAAATTTTGGTGATACTTCTCTGCAATCGGTGTCCAGCGACGTCTCAAGCGTGGTTGTCTACGCCAGCACCGACACTGCGGCTCCAGGACGGGTCGTGTTTGTCGTGATCAACCGTTCCAACGCCCAGAAAGTGACAGCGATTAACGGCCAGGCTCTCTCAGGCACCGCCCACCTCTACCAAATGACGGCAACCACTGCCTCCGGGCAGACCGTCGTACAGCCGGTGTCGATTGGAACGATGACTGTAGGCGGCTCGTCTCTGACGGTAACGCTCCCCGCATATAGCGTCACCACGATCGACGTTCACTAGAACAACTTCAGATGGAATCACTGTTCCGTACTGTTGAGGTCGCGCAGGCCTTCGGGCAGCACCACGTCGATGCGGCGGGCGAGGGGATCGATTTTCGTGCAGATGTCCGCGGCCAGCGGGATTAGCAACTCTCCTTGCGAGGTGTCCACTTCCAGCAGCGGCGTTCCAAGTATTTCTTCCCCAGGAAACTGCACATCGCGGACGGTGCCGAGTAAAGCGGGGGCTTCGGCAAGCGAACAAGGCGAAGAGGCGATGATCGAGCGATTCGCTGGCGTCTCGAATACGCTGCAGCCGATGAGGTCGGAAACGAAATACTGCCCGGCCAGCAAGGTCACTCGCTGCTTGAAGGGCAGAAGAACATCGAATCCGCGAAGCTTCTCCGCTTCCGAAATCGAGTTCACCCCGTTGAAATGAAAAACCGCCTGTCCAAGATGGTTCTGGCTGAGCCAGCAGGATTTCAGCCTCATGGACTTCGGATCACTCCTGGCGTCAGGATCGCCTACGAACACTTCCGGCAAACGAGTGAGCCGTTCGGGAAAATCGGTGAGCAGTTCGGCGGCAACTTCACCCTTATTGCCTCGCGCGCGAAGAATGCGCGCCACCAGAATCCATAGTGGAGTTTCGAAACTCAAGGGAGGTCTTAACCGAGAACGTGCTGCCACGGAACCAATCGGGGAAGCATCAATCCTCGAGGATCTCGAGCGTGAAACGCTTCTTCAATTTCATTCCAGCGGCCCCCAGCAGTGTTCGAACGGCTTTGGCCGTTCGCCCCTGGCGGCCAATCACCTTTCCCAAATCTTCTGGGTGCACGCGGAGCTCCAGCACGGTGACTTGGGATCCTTCGACCGACCTCACCTGCACGTCCTCGGGATGGTCCACGAGGGCCCTGGCGATAGCTTCGACCAGCTCCTTCATCGGGCACCTCCACGCGAGCCACTTTCCGGACGGGACATGCGAGTGCGTCCCTTCTCTGGAGCCAGAAGGGACACGTAACGTTTTGAGGGCTGGCAGTACTTATGCGATCTTCTGTTGGCGGAGAAAACTGCGTACCGTGTCGCTGGGCTGTGCGCCAAGGCCGATCCAATGCTTGATGCGCTCTGCATCGAGCTTGATTTCCGCAGGCTTTTTCAGCGGATCATAGGTCCCCACCGCTTCCTTGATACGGCCGTCCCGCGGCCGCGTCCTCTCGATCACCACCACGCGGTAAAAGGGTTTCTTCTTCTTGCCAATCCTTGACAGACGAATCGTTAACACTAACTGAGTCCTCCTGACCTCATCCATTCTAGCCTGTTCATGCGCTGGTCAGCAAACTCGAAAAGGTAAGGTCGAGGAGTCCAGCGGAATGCGCAGCTGATTGCCCGAAAACACCCTCGATGCAATAACAGCAAGCTTTAGGAACGGCAATTCCCTTTACTGGGGCTTTTCCTGCCTTTTCGGCCGACTCATCCTTTCGACGGTATGAAGCAGCAGATCTCTATCGTCCTCACTCATTCGCGCCAAGCATTGCTGCAACTTTCTCAAATACCGCGCGTCTTTCCCGGATGAGCCCCACAATTTGCCTCGCTCGGCCGCTTGCGTATTTGTCGCGAGCGGTTTGGGTGGTCCTTCGCCTTCGTACATCAATTCATACAGGGGCACTTCCAACGCCCGCGCCAGCTTCTCCAGCGTTTCCACGGCCGGGACAGTGTGTCCGTTCTCCACGCGGGAGATGTAACAACGCAATAACCCTGAACGCTTCTCGATGTCGCCTTGCGATAACTCCTTCTCTTCGCGCACCATGCGCAGCCGTTCACCTACAATCATGGATTCCCCCTATTGAGCGATCCGGTCCTGTCGGCGCCCAATGCCGATTTTTCCCCAAACTATAACGCAACTGAGGGATAAACGTCGAACCGCCGAGACTGGATCAACTGACAGAGCCCGACAGCAGCCATCACCACTGAAGGGACACATGCTATTCTTCGACCTGCAGCTAGGAGGTATGGTGACTCGAGTTTTTATCACCGCGGTTTCCACGCTCTTCGCTTTCCTCGCCCCCGGTCAATTGCAGGCACAGTCTTCCGGAGCGTCGATGGGAAAAAGAATCGACGCGATTTTCTCTGGGGTGACCTCTGCAAATGATCCGGGGCTCGCTGTTCTGGTGCGCCAAAATGGCAAGAACATTTTCGAACGCGGTTACGGTGTGCGCGACCTGCACACCAAGACGAAAATCGATGCGCATACCAATTTCCGACTCGCCTCCTTCACCAAACAATTCACCGCCATGGCCATCATGCTTCTGGCGCACGATGGGAAGCTGCAATATGACGATAAGCTGACGAAATTTTTCCCGGAATTTCCGGTGTACGGCAAGGACGTCACGATTCGCAACCTGCTGAATCACACTTCCGGTCTTCCCGACTACGAAGACTTGATGGAAGCCGAGGAAAAGGCAAAAGGCCCACTGTGGACTCCGGAACATCAGATCCAGGACCAGGAAGTTCTTCAGTTGTTGGAGAAAGCCTCGGGCGGATTTTTTGAGCCCGGCATGAGTTGGGCGTACAGCAATTCCGGCTATGTGGTTCTTGGGCTGGTGGTCGCGAAGGTCTCCGGAAAACCTTTTGGTGAGTTCCTCGCCGGACGCATTTTTCGTCCGTTGCATATGGATCATACCCTGATGTATATGAAGGGAAAGAACGAAGTCACGAATCGCGCCTACGGCCACACGAAGCAAAAAGAAACGTGCGCGTTCCAAGAAACGGACCAAAGCCCGACTTCCGCGACCCAAGGTGATGGAGGTATCTACACGAGGTTGGAAGATTTAACAAAATGGGACGACGCTCTGCGAGAGCACACTTTGTTGAGTGCCGAAGAAATGAAGCCCGCGCTCACAGAGGTAAAACTGGTGGATGGCTCATCAACGCATTGGCCGGATCCGCCGCATGGCGACAATGGCACTCCAGGTAAGCCTGTCTCTTACGGATTCGGTTGGTTCGTCGATCCTTACGAAGGGCACGCACGCATGTGGCATACCGGCGGGACGATGGGCTTTCGCACTGTCATCGAGCGTTTCCTCGACGATAATCTTACCATCATCATTCTTAGCAATCGTACCGACCTCGATCCGGAGAAGCTGTCCTTACAAGTCGCGGAGAATTTTCTAACTGAGAAAAAAGTAATCAGTTCTTTGGCGATTAACGCCTCTTTGAGAATCAAGACAAACTAGAAAGCTTTCCCAAACCCTTCATCTTGCCGCGCGCTGCGATCGCGCCGTATTGCTTCATCATTGTGCGCATTTGGAGGTACTGCTTCAACACCGTGTTAACGTCCTGCACCGTGGTGCCGCTGCCTCTCGCAATGCGCTTGCGGCGCTTCCCGTCGATCACGTTATGATCGCGCCGCTCCTCGTTGGTCATCGAATTGATGATGGCTTCCACTTGCTTGAGTTTCTTCTCGTCGACGCTTGCGTCTTTCGGCAAGTTCGCAAGCGGGCCCATTTTCGGCAGCATGTCCACGAGCTGTTCGAGCGGGCCCATCTTGCGCACTTGCCGGAGCTGATCGCGGAAATCTTCGAGAGTAAATTCCGACTTGCGCAGTTTTCGCTCGAGCTCCTCTGCCGCTTTCCGGTCCAGGGATTGCTCGGCGCGCTCGATGAGCGACAGGATGTCGCCCATTCCTAGGACACGCGAGACGATGCGCTCCGGATAAAAGCCCTCCAGGGCGTCGTATTTTTCACCAAGCCCGACGAACTTGACGGGTGCCCCGGACACTTTCGCGATACTCAGTGCCGCGCCGCCTCGCGCGTCGCCGTCGAGCTTGGTCAGGATGACGCCTGTTAGACCAAGCCTTTTGTGAAATTCGCCTGCGGAACGCACGGCGTCCTGGCCAATCATAGCGTCTGCAATAAACAGAATCTCGCTGGGCTGCAGTTCCTTCTTTAGCGTGCTTAGCTCGTTCATCAATTCGTCGTCGATGTGCAGGCGGCCAGCGGTGTCAACGAGAATCACATCGCTCGCGGAAAGCTTGGCCTCTTTGATAGCGCCTTTGACGATTTCGAGCGGCTTGTCCGTTCCGGCACCCGGCCAAATCGCTGTGCCCACTGCTTTCGCCACTTGCGCGAGCTGTTCACGCGCCGCTGGACGATACACGTCGGTCGAAACGACAATGGGCCGGTGCCCGTGTTGTGCCAGCCATTTCGACAGTTTTCCAGTCGTGGTTGTCTTGCCCGAGCCTTGCAGGCCCACGATCATCCAGACCGAAGGCGGCCGCGAGGCAAAGAGCGGCTTCGCGTGCTTGCCCAGCAGCGCCGTCAGCTCGTCCCGCACCACTTTCACGACTTGCTGGTCCGGTGAAAGCTGCAGCATCACGTCGCTGCCAATGGCTTTCTTACGGATATTGGCCAGCAGCTCATCTGCCACGCCGACGTTCACGTCGCCTTCGAGCAGGGCCTCGCGGATCTCCGCGAGCGCTGCGTCCAGGTGCTCTTCGGTGAGCTTGCCCTGTCCGCGCAGGTTCTTGAACGCCCGTTGCAACTTCTCTGTCAGATTCTCAAACATGGTTCACACGGATTCTCAATTGGCTTCTCGTAAAGAATATCAGGTCAACCATCAAAAACTGAGTTTGATACCAAGTTGTGCGGCGAAGGGGATGCCCACGGTCGTGCCGGGACCGAAGAAGTCGCCGAGGGTACCTGCAGGACTGCGCAATTGGCTAAGGCTCGTAATGGCCTGCGTCTGCGAACAAGTTGGATTGAGGCAAAATGCCGTGGCATTTGCCAGATTGTTGACCTGCCTCGGCAGGGCGGAAATGTCGGGGACGTAGTTGTTCCCGGGATTCCGCCGATTAAACAGATTGAAAAACTCCGCGAAAGGCCGCAACGTGGCACGCTCGCCCAGAACAATGTTCCGGCTCAGGCGCAAGTCCACCTGATCGAAAGGCGTTCCACGAAACTCGTCAAGCGTCGTCTGCACGCCATTCACCACCGCCCGGTCGTTCGCCACTCCGTCGCCATTGACGTCGAACGGAGTGGTCATCGTGAATGGGCGAGCGCCTTCTAACTGGGAAATGGTGGACGCCTCGAGATGCCACGGCAGTTGCAGCACACCCACAAGAACGAAGCGATGGCGAATATCTTCGCCCGAAGGCCCGTGGTCGCCAGGACCGAACGGATTGTGCACGTTGGAAACGCCGTTCACGTAGTCGAAGAGCTCGCCAACCGTCGCGCCCCAGGTGGTCGCATGTGAGAGTACGTAATTCGCCGTGATTTCAAACCGCTTCGAGAAACTGTGCTGCATCTGGACGGAAAGCCCGTTATAGAGGGAGCGGTTGTCCGTGCGAAACAGCGAAAAACCTGGAAATTCGTAGCGGCGGTATTGATGCACTCCCTGCTGGTGTTCGTAAGAGAGGCTGAGGCGCCATTCGTTGTGAAATGCATGTTCATATCCGCCACTGGCTGTGAGCGCGTAGGGCGAGCGGTAATTCGGATCGATGAGCGCGGATGGGCCGGTGCCCTTGGCAAGATTGAAGCTGTTGACCGCAGTGAACGCATCCACCCAGCCGTTTTGAGCCAGATCGTTGTAATAAAGGCCCACGCCGGCGCGAAAGACCGTCGTCGAAGAGCCATGCGGCGCGTAGGCAATCCCCAGCCGCGGCGCGACGGCCTTGCGATAGTCGTGCGGAATCCCTGAAATGACTCCATTGCTAGCAAGGGAGGGATTGGCACTCTGGTCGTGGCCCGAAGCTACAAACAAACCGAATGTGGTGTCGTACCGCAATCCGGCGTTTAGGGTGAACGACGGCTTCACGCGCCAGGAATCTTCCGCATAGAAACCCAACCGCCGGATGCTTTGGGAGAACGAGCCGTCTGAGGACCCTGTGGTTTTCACACTCGGAGTCGGCACCACACCGGGATTTGCAACGTAAAAACTGGGATCCTGTGGATAGGTGAAAACCGTTTCCCGATTGCTCGCCAGTGCGCCGCGCAACACAGGCTCGTGAATCAGGTTGACCCCAAAACGCGTGGCGTGGGCCCCCGAAACGCGGGCCAAGTCGTACCGGAATTGATATTTCTGCTGATCTCGCTGCACAGGAAAATTCGCGATGGCCGTGGCGAATTGATTGTCACCAAAAGTTTCAAGCCCTGAAGTCGTAAGAAAACTCACCGTGAACGGAAAATTGAAGGCTTCTCCGATCGTCGAGTTGCGCAGTTTGATGTGATGAAAGCCGCTAGCTTCGAGGGTCAGCGTCCCAACCCACGGCGTGGAAAACTGCAATTGGTTGTTCGCCAGGATGTTGTAGTAGTTGGAATGCGTAGTAACGCCGGTCGAAGGCAACGCTCCTTGTTGCAGAAGGTCGTTCTGCGTGTGGTTGCGGTCTAGCGAGCCACGCACAAACCATTGCGAACGCGAAGACTGCATCCAGTCCCCGCGTGTAGAAAAAATCGTGTCGCGGAAAGGCACCGGCACTGAGGAAGGAATCCCTCCAATTGAGATGATGTTTTGTAGCTCCCCATTGGCCGCCATCTGCGCCAGAGCGTTGAATTGCGAAAGCGAGTTCGCGCTGTAGGCTACGCTGGCGTTTTCATCCACGTATTCGAACGACGAGAAAAACCACAGTTTGCGCACCTGAATCGGGCCGCCGAGCGTAGCAACGCCATTTTGTCGCGAGAAAGGCTGCTTGGGATTGGGCGCGGGGTTATCAAGAGCATTCCGCGCGTTAAGGGCGCTCCCACGATAGTAGTAGGAAACGCCTCCGTGCCACTCGTCCGTGCCCCGGCGCGTCGAAATGATGACGCTTCCTCCGTTGGTCCTCGAAGTGTCGGCCCCGAATTGCGATGTTCGAACGACAAACTCCTGCACGGCCTCGGGCGAATAGTTCTGGAGAAATCCACCAATGTAGTCGTCGTTGTTGTCTCCCCCGTCCACCGAAAGGTCAACATTTAGCCCGGAGCTGCCGCCAAAGGAAACCGCCGTGATGCGTGCTTTCGTCGAGTCGGAAGGTTCCACCGGGGCAGTGAAAGGAGTAAGCAGTGAAATATTCGCGAAGCTCCGCGCGGAAAGCGGCACTTCGTCAAGGTCTGCTGAAGTAATGACCGTTTTGATGGTGCTGCTCGTTGTCTCGATGGGTTGGCTCGCCAGCGAAGGGCCGCGGTCGCGCACTTCTACGGTTTCCTGGACCGATTGCGGCTTCAGGGTCACGACGACCGTAGGCTCACTGCTCACGGCAACTACCACCGTCGTGCTGTTCTTGCCAAAACCGGAAGCGTCCACCGTAACGGTATAGGTTCCGGGTTGCAGAAAATCAAACCGCGCTTCGCCCTGCGCGTCGCCCTTCCGGGTGCGCGAGGCCGCCAGCTGATCCTGGGTCAGCGATATGTTTGCGCCCGCCACCCGCGCCCCGCTCGAATCCTGCACGATAATCAGCAGTGACCCCCGCGGGTTCTGCGCCGCGAGAGCGATTGGGCAGAGCATCAGCACAACCAGCAAGAGAAATTGCATGGCGGTAACGGGCGTGCGTGTTCTCCTGGGTTCTGACATTCGTGCTGATTCCGCTTACCTGAAGTCCACGTTGCGTTCGAATTTTGAGGAACACCTTGCTCTAAAGCGAATCAGAACTTTCGCTTCCCCAGAAACAGAGTAAGAATGGCCAGCCGCCAGGTCAAGAGCTTGCCCCGTAAACGGCGGCCAGGCTTGCGTTAGGAGTGTCCTCTAGTTGGGCATGTCCAACTCAGCTTCCACAAGCCTGGCCACCTCAATAGGCAGCCAACACACGCGATTGCGCATAAGACGCACCGCAAGACGCGCCCGTTTCACCGTCAGGGTCGCGCTGCCGGCAGGCTTCAAACGAAAAAGGGCGAGCCGAAGGCCGCCCCGTTTCGCAGCAACTTGAGGAAGACTAACTTAGACCTTGGGAGTCCAAGCCGAAGTGACCAGGTTTTTGTCGAATGCCGCCGGCACCTGCTTGAAGCAGGCGTAACGATACAGCGCCGCGTTGAAGATCCCCTGCACCGCGGACATCATCACCGAGAGCATCAGGACGTAGAGAATCATCACCACGAAGCCGATTGCCATCCCTTTGACCCCGCCTAGCACGGTGGCCGCCAGGAGCAGGCCGATGCCAGGCAGCATCAGGACCAGGGAGACCAAGCTGAAGCTGAACCCACCGATCACTTTTTCGCCCCACGTGTCGCGGAAGAGCTTCGACGAGCGCTTCACCGCCGCAATCGGGGTCAGGTCCTCAAACGCTAGGACTGGAACCACAAAGTAGCAGGCTAGCGCCCAGGCGATGCCGATCACGCGCATGATGATGCGCCCGATCAGCCCCATGCGCTCTTCCAGCGTTCGCAGGATCATGCCCACTGTCGCGGCCACCAGGGCCCACTGCAGAATCGTCCCCTTGCGCGCCCACGCCAGCTCAATTCCGTCGCGAAACGTCCACGTGCCGCCCATCAGCCGGCTGTTCGCCACGCCCACCAACGCCACGTTGAAGAACACGATGATGAAATAATTCGCGACATAGAGCGCGAACATCCCGAATACAAACAGCGGCGACTGGTTGGGATGGAACTGTTCGCCGCTCGCAGCTGCATGAGCCATCGCTGGCATCAGCAGGAATGTACCGCCAGTGGCGATGACCACCGTAACAACCAAGCAGCTAACCGCCGAAAGCACAGGGAACAGCATCAATTGCTTGTCGGAACGGAGAATCGCGAAGCTTTGCTTCGCCAGCTCCCAACTTCGAGAAAACTTGCCCATCGCACCCTCCTACCATGCCAAGCAACAGAATTTGGCTTGCCCAGCTTGCGAAACTGCATCGCGGCCACCAATAGTACGTCCGATGCACTTCCTTCGGACAGGTAACCGCTTAGGCAATCCTGCTTGTCTGATTTCCGACAACACGATGATTCGACATGGGTTATCCTAAGTTTCTTTGGAGCAAATGGTATCCTAGGTCTGGAGGATGTGGGGGCCTGTAAAACTCTCTCCCTGGATTCTGTGTAAATTTTGCGCTAGGCTACTTCCCCGCCCTCGATGAGGTGTTATCATGCGGTTCGTCCTTTCGAGGTCAAAACGCCTCGCCTGTCCGTCCTGTGGTAGCGGCAATCTTCGAAGATCGCGAAGGAGAGGATTGTTCGAGTCGATTCTTCTTGCCGCTCTACTTATCCGGCCGTACCGCTGCCTTTCGTGTGATGCCCGCCACTACCGCTACCGTCCGTCTGGTGCCAGCACGCGCCCTGTGCCGTCCGCATCCCACTGATGGTTCACCTAAACTGCGGGCGGGGGAATAAGTCTGAGAGTGAAAAAGCGGGTGCGCTCAATTCATAGTCTCTTTCACTAGCTCACGAATTAGAAGTGAATTGAGAAGCATTAGATGCCGACCCTCTTACCGACAGCGAAGTCTTTTTGCATTCAAGCGCACTCCTCAGCGAAATGCCCCGTGTGATGTTTGCGCAAGTGTTGAAGAAAACGCGGTGAGTGCTGCTATCCTCCATGGCATGGGAACCATGAAAGTACTTGTTACGGGA